>Ga0316601_100000500_pt1 | contig 16911 bp, 14 predicted proteins | sample OWC_soil_day5_no_FD_207663 | JGI IMG/M metagenome (GOLD analysis project Ga0316601, IMG submission 207663) | Wetland soil microbial communities from Old Woman Creek delta, Ohio, United States - OWC_soil_day5_noCT | ecosystem: Environmental > Terrestrial > Soil > Wetlands | place: USA: Ohio... | reverse complement strand
CAATTATCATATCTCTTTTTATAAACTCACCAATATTATAATTATAGTGATGATACTCTCCACACAAAGGACATTTAACTTTAAAATGAATTTCTTTATTTCTATTAATCTTAACTTCCAAAGAGGTAAATCTTCTATTAATCTTTTCAACTTCAAATAAAGAAAATTGTTCAATATCATATTGACCACATACGTTTTTAAATGCAATGCTCACATCAGTATTACACAACAAGAAATTCACCCCCAATAAAATTTACATTTATAAAAATCTATATCAATAACAATTTATGTCTATAAAATTTTATATTTATAAATTCTATAAAAATCATTAAAATCCTTCTACTAAATTAATCCAAAATCCAACTTGTTACGTTTTTTATTCGACAACAAAAGTTTATTATATTGTTGCAAAAATGGAAGAAACAGTTCTTAACTGGTAAATTCTATTTTTCTTTATCAATGCTGTCTAAATATTTTTGGAAAGGCTTTAACGCTGAACCTCTCATATTACTTCTTATATTCTCTCTTACCTTCGGAATTTTACTAAACGGAATCATGAACATGTTGAAAATTCTTACTTTCCAATCCTTCTGCGGAAAATTATATACTCCATGCTGTTTATAATAATTATGATCTCCTTGGAATGGTAATCGAAGCTTGCCCCAAATTTCGTCCCTAAATACTTTCATTCCGCCAATACCAGAGAAAGTTACTGGCCTTACATATTTGTTCTCTGCCATATTCACTATGCGCTCTGCAAAACTATCAATAAGCAGATCTAATTCTCTAGAGTCTTCGTATTCATCGCTGATTATGCCAGCTAGGTTTGCCCCGCTAATTTCAGCGTCAGCTTCCAGTATTTCTGGAAGATTAGGGATGCTTCCTAGTGGTCCAGAAATAAAAATTCCAAATTGCTTTCCCACCATCTGTGGTTGATGTGTGTTCATGAAACGTCTCTCCATAAACATTTTCCATCTTGCAGAAAAGTATCTGTCAACTATCTTGCCTGCATAAATAATTATATCTGCATTCTTAATTTTATCATTGTAAAGTTCTTTTATTGAATCAGTATCGCCATATACACATTTATTATCAAGTGCACATTTCATGCATCCAAGGCAGCCACCATTTATCTTGACTTCATTCAAATTTACTAGTTCCACTGACCCAACGAGAGAATTTCTAAATCTTTCTACCATTCTACCTAGGTTTGACTCATTACCTGTAGAGTCTGATATAATTAGTACTTTTTTATTTTTAATATCTATTTTTTTACCCAGATTACCTGGTTTATAATTAGGAACACTATAGTTAAGCGGTTTATATTTTCTAGCTGTAGGTATTTTTCTTTCCACTATATCGAAAAAATCTTTAACAAAGAAATCAAACTTCTTTCTTTCTTCATCTTTTAATAGATCTTTCATTTCAGCAGAGAAGAAGCCTATATATTTCATATTTAAGTCGTCAGCAATACCATGTACATAATTGTGTGCAGTACTATCATAAAAGTGTATAGAGGTACTTAAAGCTGCTGTATATTTTCCATTAAATACTCCTTCAAGTTTTCTTTCCCAAATAAGCTCAATAAATCGTTTATAAGCCGCTGGAACCAGGTAGACGTAGACAGGAAAGGCCCATAAAACTGCATCTGAATCTTTAATATGGTCAATAATTCCTTTTAAAGTATCCTCATCTTGTTCTATTTTTTTGATCCTTTGCGAAATGTTGACTATATTAATCTCATATTCAGGATAGTTCATCTGCATGTAATTCACATATTGCATTGTTATACTATTATTACCTTGAGGACTTCCATTTAACACTGTTATCTTCATTTAAAACACCTCCTTCTTTATTTTTTATTCCCAATATCTTCTAATAACTTCTCACACCAATTAATTACTAACTTATAATGACTTTTGCCAAAATACAGTGTTGACATATGGAAATTATCTGCATAATCTTTAACCTTTCTTTCAACATCTTCAATCTCAGTAATTAGCAAGGTGTAACGTTCAATAAAATCAACTAAAAGCTCTTCTACCTTTTCTACTGGAAGGAATCTATAAAAAAAGATTTTTGCAAGATGGGTTTGCTTAGCCTTCTCAACCTCTATAGGCTTATTAAGCCAATCTAAAAAAAACTCTGTTCCTATGTCAGTAATCTTATAAATCTTTTTATACTTTCCATTATCAATAATCTCATTTGAAATTATCTTTCCTTTTTCTTCCAGTTTCTTCAGCGCAGGATATATACTTCCAAAGCTTGCATCAATAAAATTAGAAGTACTTATACTCATATATTGTTTTATATCATAACCACTCATCTCTCTTCCCATTAAAAAACCTAAGATAATATAATCTAACATTTTATCACTCCTTTGATTCATATATCGATTCGATATATATCTAACAAACATATAATAAATCGATATATAGTTATTGTCAATAGAATTAGTAAATATTTTAATCGCTGTTCTTTCAGTGTTAATAACCTCCCCCCAACTTCTCACCACCCCAGTGGCCACCTACCTTAACCCCTTCTGTGTCCTCCGCGCCCTCTGTCCCTTCAGTGTTAATTATCTCCCTCTCATTACTTCCGCCTACCTTCTTACCTCCCTAACCATCGCCTATTTCAATTCCCTTCAGTTTCTTCCGTAATAAAAAAACAGAAGCCTCTAATCATTCTCTGATTAAAAACTTCTGCTTTTTCATTTTAATGCAACATCAACACTTCTCAGCGTCTTCTGTATTATTTGTTATCTAATGAAGCCTTAATAATAAGTTTTATACCTCCACCAGCATTACAAAAGACGGTCCCCAAAGAAACCGTCTAACAAAATATTTTTCATTACATTTCTATTTGCAATAGGTATTCTAGCGAATTTGCTCAATTAACGAACCATAATTATCTTTATCACTGCTTTTTTTCATAATGTGATATGCCTTTTCTGGTTCTAAATCCGACCACCTTATAACAGCGATGCAATCCTCTGTATGGTGTTCAATTCTGTCAGTATTCATATATGTTTCATCTGGTTCCCAATCTTTGGGTAACCTTTTGCTTTTCCTATAAAAATATATTTCGTAATTTATTTTTTTAATTTCAACACTAGAACTGTTTCTTGCTTTTTTTATATGTTCAATTACAAATTCTTTATCAATAGGATTATCATCATTATATTTCCGAACCAATATTTTTAACTCTTCTAAATTTTCCGGCGGCTGTACAATCATGTAATTTTTTTCTAATGTTGCTATTTTAGTATCTTGTGAATAATAGGTCATTTGAGTTTTCTTAATTTCGAATATGGATGTCACTTCATTTTTTTCTCTAATCTTTACTTCAAATATACGTATTATATAAATAAAAACTAAAAAAAACAAAATCAGAGAAATGAGAAGTCTTTTTTTATGAACTTTCCGATTCATTATATAGCTCTCCTTAAAAACAAAACATTTACAACCTTAGCCAGTATTACAATGCAAAATGATTTATTAAATCAAAACAAAATTATAATCATCATTATTAGATGTAGTTTTAACCACTACACTTTAAGCTGAGTCTGTTCTTTTAACCTTAAATATAATTCGCATTAGATGAAATTTACGAGACTAACTTGCTTTTCAAAGAACTAATTCCTTGCCACAGCTTGGGCAAATGTTGCTTCCATCTAGTTTGCTTCCACAATAATAACAGAAGTCTATTTTAATATTTTTATCTTTATTTTTATCATTTTCTTTCTCAATTATTTTCTTTTGAGAAATAATATTCTTAATATACATCTTGAACAAGAATGGTATACCAAATATACCTTGTAAGTATGTAATGTAAATACCTAATGTTTCAAAATATTTACCTAGCGATGGTATAGTTAAAACAATTATTATAGATGCAAAACTACTACTATTTACAATTCTCTTGAAATTTTTATTGTTTTTATCTTGAAATTTATCTATGATTTTATATTTTTTATCTAATAAACTTGATAAAAAATATATTGATAAAAAGTATATAAAATATATAAAAAAATTCATATTTATCCCTCGTTAATTCATAATATTATACAATTGCGTCTTCTAAAACCATGTTCATATACAAAATCACTAACATACTGCTTTCATGTAATATATTGTAATGATACAACACATATAATCTCATGTAAATATTTTCATTAAACTTTTTATTTTTTAGCAAAACTACTTTTTAGACAAATGCAACTTTATTAATCAAAGCAGCTGCGGAATCTTCTATAAAAAAAAGCCCTTCTGTGTCCTCCGCGCCCTCTGTCCCTTCAGTGTTAATTATCTCCCTCTCATTACCCCCGTCTACCTTCTTACCACCATAACCATCGCCTGTTTCAATTCCCTTCAGTTTCTTCCGTAATAAAAAAAACAGAAGTCTCTAATCATTCTCTGATTAAAAACTCCTGTCTTTCATATTAATATACCCTCAACACCTTTCAGTGTCTTCTGTACTATTTGTTATCTAATGAAGCCTTAACGAAATCTCTGAATAATGCGTGACATCTATTAGGTCTTGATTTCAATTCTGGGTGGAATTGAACAGCAACAAACCATGGGTGATCTTTAACCTCTACAATTTCAACAAGTCTATCATCTGGACTTGTTCCTGAAATCACCAATCCAGCATCTGTTAACGCTTTTCTGTACTCATTATTAAATTCATATCTATGTCTGTGTCTTTCGTATATTAATCCCTCTTCATATGCTGCAAAAGAATTAGTGTTCTTTGATAACTTACATGGATAAACTCCAAGTCTCATAGTACCGCCCTTTTCATCAATATCCTTTTGATCAGGCATTAAATCAATTACAGGGTAAGCTGTTTCAGGATTTATTTCAGCACTATTTGCTCCTTCATAACCAAGTATGTTTCTTGCATACTCTATAACTGCACACTGCATTCCTAAGCATATACCGAAGAAAGGAACTTTATTTTCCCTAGCCCATCTTATAGACTCTATCTTTCCTTCTACTCCTCTATCACCAAAGCCTCCTGGAACTTATACTCCGTCAACATCACTTAATATGTCATTAACGTTTTGTACTACTGATTTTCCATCTATAATTACAGAACAATCCCATTTCGTCCCCAATCATAATAAATCTATTTATTATGTTACAAAAATAATATAAGGGAACTCATTAAATTTATCGAGTTCCCTTAGTTCTAATATATCTTATTAAATCAATATCCTATAAAGCTTCACACAAGCTATTTATAAAATCAGTAAAGCTTTTTGCAACTAAAAACATATTGTCATAGGATGGAGCATTTCCAAAGTCTTCATCCATATCCCAATAATATATATATCCAACATCTTCTCCTCCAATAGACATGCAAATCTTATTTTTTATAGGATCTTGCCCTATTGGAAGTAAATTTTTTGGAATTTTGTTACCTTGATTAAAGCTTATGTAATTACTTGCTAAGTTTTCAGATTGTATATCCGCTAGTGGAAGGATTAATAATAATGAAGTTATAGTTTTATTATCAATTGTTTTAAATCTTCTAGGGCTAGGCTTTCCTCCATTATATTTAATTAAGAACCTTTTATAATCTTCAGGAAGAACTATACCAAATCTTTTTTCAAAACAATTTATATCATTTTCATTAATGGTTGCTTGGCTGTTTTCCATATTTGTTATCATATCTCCACCTCCTTATATAATATATCATAAGGTTTTATTGACTCTCAACAGTTATTTTAAACTTCTTAAGAATTCAGAAAAATTGTTAGAAATAACCCCTAAATTACCGTAATCACTCTGATCAAGTTCATGATCTAAGAAATATATTTTCCCATTATCTTTTTCCCTAGTTGAAATACATATTAAATTTCCAAACGGATCACTAGCTATTGGTAATATCCCTAATGGTATTCTGTTACTTGATATAAAGTACTCATACTTAATTACTAAGTTATCATACCCATATTCATCATATATTGCCAAAAAATAATCTACTACTGATCTCGTACTTCTTCCTAAGTGATCATAATATGTAACTATATTGGAGCTTGGTATTCCTCCATTATATTTCATTAAAAATTCCTTATATTCATAGGGTAATTTTAATTTCAACCGTTGTTCTACCCCTTCTATTTGATCAATTGTTAATGATTGTTTACTTTTCTCAATAAACACCATTCCTGTTCACCTCCATATTTATTAACGTAAAGCAAAACCGCCTGTATGTGCAAAAGTTTCATGTACTTCAGTTTCAACTAAAATCATCGTTTCTCCATCTGGAAGATGATGCCATGTGTACCCTTCTGGTTTTTGCACAAAACCCGCTTTCTCATTTGCAAGTTTAAAATCTGTATATCTATCCCCAGTACATTTTACTTTTACCTCTGATAATCCATCAGTTCCTTTATATTTATAGGGTGAAAAATCTGGGAATCCGTCTTGATTATAAGTTACACGTACTTCTCTTCCTGATGCTGTTTTCATTACATAGGTAACAGTATTATCTTCATTTACTATTCGTTGTATAAGCTTAGGATTTTTTATCGAAGGCCTTCTTACTGCTCGGGCACTTCCGGATAATGATTTAGCCTTAGCGAATAACATATTCATATCATTTATTGTATTTTGCCCGCTATTTACTACCACTGTGCCAGCGTAAGCCATTGTCGCTACCCCAGCTGCATTTAATTCTAATCCACCTAGAATTGCTCCAATGCCAGTTGCATCAAAGGTAAAGCCTGCAACTTCTTCCGTAAGACCAAGTAAAAATGTCCTAAGTCCGTGAACAAAACCTGCACAATCACCTAGTACTTTACCTGCCATATAAGCAGCAGTATCTTTATCAACATGTCCTCCCGTTATCCATTCGGCTATTTTATGCGGTACACCCAAAAATGCACTATCATCAAATCCCATTGCAATTCCACCCGCAAAGTCAAATGGATGATTTTTAATATCATCAATTACTGTACCTAAGTAATCTAGCATGCTCATGTTTGTATAGTTATAATCTTCTTCTAAATCCCAATCCTCATTACTGTTAATGTCAACATCTACAGTATCCTCAACTACGCCATAATCATCGGGTTTATCCCAAGGATGAGAGCTGTAATAGCTTTTCATAGAATCTTCCAGTTGAGCTTTGGTATCATCTCCTACTTTTCCATCTACAGGTTTAAGACCGTGAATTTCCTGAAAGTGTTTAACCTCCGCCTCGGTTTTTGTACCAAATTTTCCATCTATATCCTCTGTACTGTCTAAATATCCCAACTTAACCAAATCGCTTTGCAGGTTTTTTACATCATTTCCTTCTACTCCATTATATAACACCCTTGTTCCATATCGAGCTCCTGTTTCTATGGGTTTTGCTGTTGTTGACGTTGGCGCAGAAGATGGTTTTAAAAAATTAGCGTGAATCCATCCACCGCTTGCCCCCCAATATACTTCATACCATTCTCCTTGTCTATGAGCAACCTTTAATTTTTCTCCACTATTCGCTTGGCCAAGTACCTCCGCATTTATACTTCCACTTCTACGTATATTTACATTATTTCCTGTTACTTCTCCCCAGCTTCCACTTGCTATTGAATCTGGTATATCTGGTGATGAAACTGAACCTAGATTAGGACTCAAGTAATTTGCATTAATCCATCCACCATCGGCACCCCAGTATACATGGTACCAATCACCGTCCCTATAGGCAACCTTTAACTTTTCTCCTTTACCAGCTTGACCAAGTATCGAAGCACTTATACTGCCGCCGCTGCGTATATTTACATTATCTCCTGTTACTACTCCATAGCTTCCACTAGGTATAGAATTTGATGTATCTGGTGACGGAACCGACCCTAAATTTGAACTCAGATACTTTGCATTGATCCATCCCCCATTATCTCCCCAATATACATGGTACCAATCACCTTCTTTATAGGCAACCTTTAATTTTTCTCCTTTATTAGCTTGCCCTAATATTGATGCATTCAAACTTCCGCCATCACGTATATTTACATTATCTCCAGTTACTACTCCATAACTTCCACTTGCAATTGAATCTCCAGAAATTAATTTATCCTGCTCTGTAGGTATTCCAGCATAATTCTTTATTAATCTTATTGTATCATATCTATCTATCCCTGCTATTCTAGTAGCTCCATTAAGATTAACATTTCCTATACCACCAATTGCACCTGGACCGCCTAAAATCACATCATTGCAAGTAAAGGAAGTTGGCATTACAAAACCTAATATATCTGTTTGTATATAATTATATCCTGCAGTCCCTAAAATACTTTTTGCATTTCCCAAATCTACTGACGGACCGTATACATTCTTTGATACAGCATAGTTCTTAATTGCATTGCAGGTTTCCTCTCTATTAACACCTGCTAGTCTAACAGCACCATTAAGATTTACATTTTCTATGCCACCTATTGTTCCAGCTCCTCCTAAAATTATATCATTAGAATTAAAAGAAGTTGGCATCACAAAGCCTGCCTGATCTGTTTGTATATAATTATACCCACTATATCCTAAAATGTTTTTAGCATTTTCTAAATCAATACCTGTGCCATATACATATTTGGGAGAATTATAATTATTGATTGCCTGTGCTGTTAAAGCCCTGTTAGTGCCCGCAAGTCTAGCTGCACCATTTAAACCCACATCACCAATACCGCCAGGTGTTAGTATTCCCCCTAAAACTATATCCTTAGAACTAAAGGACGCCGGCATCACAAAACCTTCTTTATCAGATTGTATATAGTTATATCCATTCGTTCCCAAAATACTTTTAGCATTTTGCAAGTCCACTGCTGCACCATATACATTTTTAGGTCCATCGAGCTCCTTTATTAGTCTAATTGTATCATTTCTATCTATTCCAGCTAGTCTAGCAGCTCCATTGAGATTGACATTTCCAACACCTCCACTAGTCCCAGCACCTCCTAAAATAATATCATTTGAAGTAAAAGCTGTAGGCATTACAAAGCCAGGCTGATTTGTCTGTATATAATTATACCCTGTTGTTCCTAAAATTCTTTTTGCATTCGAAAGATCTATTATCGAGCCATATACATTCTTAGATACACCATAATTCTTAATTGCATAATATGTTTCATCTCTATTAACTCCTGCTAGTCTAGTAGCTCCATTTAAATTTACATTTCCTATGCCTTCTATTGTTCCAGTGCCTCCTAAAATTATATCATTCGAATTAAAAGAAGCTGGCATTACAAAGCCTGATTCGTCAGTCTGTAAATAATTATATCCAGTATCCCCTAAAAGTTTTTTTGCATTTTCTAAATCTATCTTTGCACCATATACATTTTTAGGTGAATTATAATTACTAATTGCTTGAGCTGTTAAATCTCTATTTTCTCCAGCAAGTCTAATTGCTCCATTAAGATATATATCTCCTATTCCATCTTCTGCTCCTGGTCCACCTACGACTATATCATTTGAACTAAAAGAGGCTGGCTTTACAAAACCCGGCTGATCCGTTTTTATATAATTAAAATACGTAGTTCCTAAAATATTTTTTGCATTTTCTAAATCTATTCCTGCGCCGTATACATTTTTTATGCCTGCACAATTTCTAATTGACTTTAGTATCTCATCTCTATTTTTACCAGATAACCTAACAGCTCCATTGAGATTTACATTCCCTATTCCTCCAGTAACTCCTGTATCTCCCAAAATTATATCATTTGTATTAAAAGAAGCTGGCATTACAAAACCCGATTTATCAGTTCGTATATAATTATACCCCGTAATTCCTAAAACCCTTTGTGCATTAGAAACATCTAATGAAGTACCATAAACATTTTTAATCATGTTTTCAGTTACATTTGATACAACCGCTGCAGGTGCAGCGACCATTGGATTAGCTATTGCTACTGTTGACTGTACTGTAAACGACGTTACCGACATCCCATAATCAATTGGTTGATTAACATATTCCTCTCCTTTATTTGAGGTTATAACTGTACTGATTGCTGATAATAAAGCTTCACTCACAGGTGTATTTACCGCCGCACCTACTATCGATTCCCTCACTCCATCAACCTCTTGATTATCTGTGGGTGGTGATACCATCGGTTCATATGTAGTCAACTTTGCAGTTGTATACTGTGCTGATATTGTAGAAAAATCCCCCATTTTTATCCCCCTTGTCCTTTGTATAATATTGCACGTTTTTGAAATATGGTGTAATGTATTGTATATAATACAACATAAGTAATAAAAAGTAAATAAATAAACTTAAAACCATTTTACTAATAGGGAGACATAATAAATGAACACTTTAAATATAACAATAGGTAATACCTATAACTCCACTGCTCATACTACTCTTAATACTTTCTACGGTACAGATAAATTTATATTTATAAATTTTAACGAAATGCCCCCTTGCGATTTAATATGTAAATTCATTAATTTAACCACAAAAAAAACTATTGAAATTCCTATTGAAATTTCTAAACTAAAAAAAGGAAATAACTTTTCTAATACTTCCTACTGCACAATTCCAACTATAAGCTTATACGGTTCTAGCTCAATTAACGAATGGACCTTAAATATCTATAATAATTTTACACAGAGAATCATAGCTCAATTTAACCTTCTAATTATAGTAAACAAAAATTACTTTACAGGAAAATCAAACTTTGTTAATGAGGCTTGCTGCGGAATCTTTTGTGAAAAGAAAGCCTAAATATTCATACCCAAGCCTCCTCTACATTCCCTCCTTCCGTGTCCTCAGTGTCTTCAGTCCCTTCAGTGTATAATAACTCCCTTCGCTTAACCTCAAACCAACTTCTTACCCCCCAGTGGCCACCTACCTTAACCCCTTCAGTGTCTTCCGTAATAAAAAAAACAGAAGCCTCTAATCATTCTCTGATTAAAAACTCCTGCTTTTTCATTTTAATGCAACATCAACACGTCTCAGCGTCTTCTGTATTATTTGTTATCTAATGAAGCCTTAACAAAATCTCTGAATAATGCATGACATCTATTAGGTCTTGATTTCAATTCTGGGTGGAATTGAACAGCAACAAACCATGGGTGATCTTTAACTTCTACAATTTCAACAAGTCTATCATCTGGACTTGTTCCTGAAATCACCAATCCAGCATCTGTTAACGCTTTTCTGTACTCATTATTAAATTCATATCTATGTCTGTGTCTTTCGTATATTAATCCATCTTCATACGCCTCAAAAGAATTTGTATTCTTCGCTAATTTACATGGATAAACTCCAAGTCTCATAGTACCGCCCTTTTCATCAATATCCTTTTGATCAGGCATTAAATCAATTACAGGGTAAGCTGTTTCAGGATTTATTTCAGCACTATTTGCTCCTTCATAACCAAGTATGTTTCTTGCATACTCTATAACTGCACACTGCATTCCTAAGCATATACCGAAGAAAGGAACTTTATTTTCTCTAGCCCATCTTATAGACTCTATCTTTCCTTCTACTCCTCTATCACCAAAGCCTCCTGGAACCAGTACACCATCTATATTCTTCAATACTTCACTTACATTGTCCTTGTTCACTTCTTCAGCATTAATCCATTCTATATCAACATCTATATCATTATAAAGTCCACCATGCTTTAATGCTTCTACAACAGAAATATAAGCATCATGAAGCTCTACATACTTTCCAACTAAACCGATTGTAACCTTATTTGAAAGCTTCTTCATTCTTTCAACCATATCTATCCATTCCGTATTATCAACTTCGTTACATGCAAGATTAAGTTTTTGACATACTAATGTGTCTAAACCTTCCTTATGAAGCATCAATGGAACTTCATATAAAACCTCTGCATCTAGATTTTGTATAACTGATTTTCCATCAACATTACAGAAAAGACCTATCTTGCTCTTTAAATCATCAGGTATAGTTTTTTCAGAACGACAAACTATTATATCCGGCTGAATACCAATACTTCTTAGTTCCTTAACTGAGTGTTGGGTAGGTTTTGTTTTAAGTTCCCCAGACTTTCCTAAGAAAGGAACTAAAGTAACGTGTATAAAACAAACATTTTCTCTACCAACTTCATATTGTATTTGTCTTATTGCCTCTAAAAATGGAAGAGATTCTATATCACCTATAGTTCCTCCTATTTCTGTTATTACAACATCTACATCTCTTTCTTTTGCAACTCTATAAACTCTTGATTTTATTTCATTAGTGATATGTGGAATAACCTGAACAGTTCCACCTAGGTAATCACCTTTTCTTTCCTTTGTTATAACAGACCAATAAACTTTACCTGCTGTAACATTACTGCTTTTGGTTAAGCTTTCATCTATAAATCTTTCATAGTGACCTAAGTCCAAATCTGTTTCAGCACCATCTTCAGTTACAAAAACTTCTCCATGCTGATATGGACTCATAGTACCTGGGTCTATATTGATATATGGGTCGAACTTTTGAATAGAAACTTTTACCCCTCTATTTTTTAGTAATCTACCTAAAGATGCTGCTGTAATACCTTTACCTAATGAGGAAACAACTCCTCCAGTTACAAATATGTATTTTACGCTCATGAAAACCCCTCCTATATTATATATAAATATCTTTTCAAAATTAATTATAAAAAATGTATTGACATGAAAATATCATCGTATTATAATAGAAATTACCCTATAAAATAAAATGGTATAATTGTTTTTCAAAACATGTATATAATATTATCACATTCTTTGTGGTAATGCTATATCTTTTTTTGTTTTTTGGCTTTTTATTTTTCCAAGAAGCTTTATTCACTTTTTTCAATTATTTCTTCTAGATTAAAATACATATCTCTAAACTGTTTGTTCACAAAAAATCTTTCCTCAGCCTTCTTGAAGTTATAATTAATTACCTTCTTACTTTCAATAGAAAAATCTTTATTCAATTTATCTAAATCAACGCAATTATATTTTTTTAATAATAAAAACATTAAATACTTACAGTCCTTGTCCTTCAATATCTTAAACAACTCTTCCTTCTCTAGTCCTTTGACTCTACATAAAATTTCGATTATCCTATCATACTTCTCTACATTAGAATTCATAAAATACATTTAACTAAACACCTCTATATTTATTTTCTACTTATCTATTTAAATTATTACCTTTATTCACTTTTTTTAAACGGGGAAGACGCTGAAGGTGCTGCTAAAGGCAGAACTAAATGAAACTTTTAACAGATAGAATAGGAAAAGTAATTTCACGAAGAGCTTGAGTGCAGTTGAAAAGGATTTTTTTAACACTGAGAGAACGGAGGACACAGAACACACGGAAAAAGTTATCTATAAATGCAACATGCGGATTGATGAGTATTCTCTTCAAACCCGCATGTTTACTATAAATTCCTGAAGATAGTATAGTTCCTTCATTCTTGTCTATTAGGATTTTCATTAGGAAAACAGCAAATCACTGTATCAAGGTATTCAATTCCGCAAAAATATTCACAAATTGAAGTATCTTTAACTGCACATTTATGAGTATTTGCACCTTCTTTTTCATTCCAAGGGCAAATACTTTGTTTCCAGTCCACCTTGCCATCACTTGTTAAATCTATGTCCATATTTGCACCAAAAAGTTTTTTTGTTTTTTGTTCCATAATCTATCCCCCTACACCTTTAAATTTATTATAATTCCAAATCTATGCGCTCCTTAGTAAAACACTCAATAGATTTATATATGATATAACCAATTAAATTTAAATATATAAATAAAAGAATCCAAGCCTTATCTCCTCCCTTATACCTCACTCCTGCATTTGCCCATATAGCAAAGAGTATCCAATACAAAAATAATAATAAATTTGCGATTCTGTAGAAGTTGTCAGAAAATATATTAGTTATTACTTGAACCGAAATGTATTCTTCACTATTAGGAATCTTATATTGACCATCTCTAGGATTAACCAAAGGTACTTGTTTAAAAATAAAACTATCTTTTAATTCAATTTCCCCTTCCTTTATCTTTATATCATTAGGATAAAGATAGCAATATTTACTTTTATATCGATTATCTATTTTTTTAATTCCAATTGCCTTAACAAATTTATTAGATTTAAAGACCTGCTCTAATTTTATTTTCATATCTTTGGTCACTGGACTATCACTAGTTCCAATGTTACTGCAAACTATAGTTAAGATTTTATCCGCTTCCGTTTTTATTACATATTTTTCTCCATTAAACGCTATTACATGAAGAATAATACCTGTAATAGCTAAAATGATTGCGGCTTTTAATACCCATTTATCATACTTGCGTTTTTTATACAAACGATTCCTTTCATCTATTAATTTATCTACACCTTCAAAATTTTGTAACGAAATGGTTAATGCCTCATCTTCTTTATATCCCTCTGTCATTAACTTTTTTATACTAACTAACAAATTATTTTTTATCTTGTGTTGAATCTTTTTCCGATCACTATAACTTTCAAAAAAACCTTGATAATCATCAAAAAAGCCTTGAGATAATTTTCTAGTATAGTAATTGACCTTTTCCATGGTATTTTCTTTTAAATATAACCGCTCCCCCATTATATTCCCCCTACACCAATTTACATGTCATTTTTTCCATTATATCAAATTAATGTTATAATTTAAATACGCTATTGACTCTAACCTTAGGTAGGGCCTTACAATGATTTTGAAAGGAGATGATATCTTGAAGATTGGTGAGTTTGCAGAGAAGGCAGGAGTAACTGTGAAAACCTTACTTCACTATGATAAGATAGGTTTACTAAAACCCTCACAAAAAACTGATTCCGGATATAGGGTTTATTGTGATGAGGATTTTCAAACGCTTCAACAAATCGTAACCTTAAAATTTGTTGGATTTTCTTTAAATGAAATAGGTGAAATTTTAAACAACGCCAAAGGAGATTTAGAAAGCATAATTAACTTTCAAAAGACAGCTTTAGAGGAAAAGAAGAAACATATAGAAGCAGTAATAACAGCCTTTGAAAAAGCCCAAAATCAAATAAAGGAAAATGGATTTTTAGAGGTGGCGAGGTTTACTGATATCATCAAGATAACTAATATGGAATGTAAGGTAAAAGAACAATATTCAACTCCAGAAAATTTCAATTTAAGATGTAAGCTTCACAGTTATAACATAAATAAAACAGATTGGAATAATTGGTGCTTTAATGAAATGCACTTTCCAAAGAAAGCAAGGATTTTAGAATTAGGCTGCGGAACTGGAGTATTTTGGAAAAAGAACGGCGATAACATAATGGATAATTGGAGCATCACTTTATCTGATCTTTCTAAGGGTATGCTTCAATCCGCAAAAGAGAACCTAGAAAAAACAAATCATAAATTCATATATAAAGAGATTGATGCACAACATATTCCCTATGAAGATGAAAGCTTTGATGTAATCATTGCTAATAGTATGCTATATTTTGTACCTGATATAGAAAAAGCTATATCAGAAATAAAAAGAGTTCTTGTTAAAGGCGGTACATTTTATGCAACTACCAGTTCTCGTCAATCAATGTGGCAATTAAATGAACTTATAAAGAATTTTGATGCAAAACTTGGATTGCATGATAACGGCATGTGCTATAGATTTAATTTAGAAGAAGGGTACCTATTACTAAAAAAATATTTTGACGAAATTAACACAGAGATTTTTGAAGGAAAAATTATAGTGGATCAAGTTGAACCTATTGTGAATTATAAAGCCTCCACAATAAAAGGAAGCTCTGTACTCGTAGGCGAAAAAAAAGAAGAATTTTCAAAGTATGTAGAAGATTATTTAAAGAAAAACGGTAACCTATCAATAACCACAAAAGGCGGCATCCTTAAAGCAAGAAAATAAAAATGTGTAACGGGCATTAGACTAAGCTTTAGAAGTTCTTAGTTTTGCGCTTTAAAATCGCCGTAGCTTAGCTTTAGCAGAATGCGAAAGCATTTCACAGGATGTGAAAGCAACCGAGGTGAGCCAGGATGGCGGGTCCGAGGTGTTAGGCAATTTTAAATAAGCAAAACTTAGAACTCCTTAGCGAAGGTCCACTAGGCCATATAACAGTTTTATTTGGCTGAACGGTGGTTATTTAGTATGCTTTATATCTATTGTTCTAAATATACAGTTAATGAAAACTATCTATTCCTCTCATTCATTCTTTTAATTTTATACTGCAGTGTTTGCCTTGGAATATCTAAAAGCTTTGCTGCTTGAGATACATTATTATTGGCTGCAGCCAGTGCTTCTTTTATATACCCTTCTTCCAACTCCAAAAGCTTATCCTGCAGAGGAATTATTTCTTTTGTGATTGTACGAGGATTTACATCATCTAAATCCTCAGGCAAAATATATCCACTTTGCCTAAGATTAAATATTCCTTCTATGCAGTGTTCTAGTTCTCTTATGTTACCTTCCCACTGCATGGATAGCATTTTTTTCAATGCATCTTGATGTATTCCTTGAACAGATCCATTGAACCTTTTATTAAAATGATTAATAAAAAAATTAATGAGCAGCGGAATATCTTCCTTCCTTTTTCTTAAGGTAGGCAGGTTGATTCTAACTACATTTAATCTATAATATAAATCCTTTCTCAAAAGGCCTTCTTCCACTAATTTCTCTGGTTCCTCGTTTAGAGATGCAATTATTCTCACATCCACAGCTTTAATCTCATTATCACCAATTCTTCTGATATTTCCTTCTTGTAAAACCCTTAATATCTTGCCCTGCAGCTCTAAAGGCATTGAATTTAGCTCATCTAGATATAAGGTTCCTCCATTGGCTAACTCAAAAAGCCCTTTCCTATCTTCCGCCCCTGTAAACCCACCTTTTGCCGTTCCAAATAATATACCTTCCATTAACTCCGATGGGATGGCAGCACAGTTTTGTGGAATAAAAGGTTTCTCTCTTCTATTTGAGTTATTATGAA
>Ga0316601_100000499_pt1 | contig 16958 bp, 17 predicted proteins | sample OWC_soil_day5_no_FD_207663 | JGI IMG/M metagenome (GOLD analysis project Ga0316601, IMG submission 207663) | Wetland soil microbial communities from Old Woman Creek delta, Ohio, United States - OWC_soil_day5_noCT | ecosystem: Environmental > Terrestrial > Soil > Wetlands | place: USA: Ohio... | reverse complement strand
ACTCGCCGCCGAGCACGGCACGCTCGCCGTGTGGGTCAACAACGCGGGCGTGCTCGCCGTCGGTGACGCGTGGTCGATGGCCGACGTCGACGTCCATCGCCAGGTCGAGGTCAACTTGCTCGGCGTGATCTGGGGCTGCAACGCCGCGGCGGCCGCGATGCAGGCCGGCACGATCGTCAACATCGCGTCGCTGTCCGCGATCGTCCCGACCCCCGGGCTCGCCGTCTACGGCGCGACCAAGCACGGCGTCGTCGGTTACTCGCTGTCGCTCGCGAGCGAGCTGCGCCAGGCGAGGCGGCCGATCACCGTGAGCGCGCTGCTGCCGGCCGCGATCAAGGGCGACATGACGGCGGCGGTCCAGCACGACGCGTCGGCGAGCCTGCTGTTCTCGAACGGCCCGCTGCTCTCGCTCGACGAGGTCGCGGACGCGGCGCTCGAGCTCGTCGCGCGGCCGAAGCTGGTGCGCACGCTGCCCAGCTACCGCGCGGCGATGATCCACCTGCTGCGGCCGTTCCCGTCGATCGGCCTGCCGCTGCTCGAGCGGTTCGCGAAGCTCGGCCGCAAGCAGCAGCGCTAGCTAATTGAGCAGCGCTTCTTCCTTGGTGTCGCCCGGCTTGGCGCCGGCTTCGGACGTCGTCGTCGACGCAGCGTCGGCGGCCGCGGCCTCCTTGATCGCGGACAGCGACAGCCGGCCCGTGGCCTCGATCTTCGCGGCCGCGGCGGCATCGGCGAGGCGCTTCGCGTTGCGCTCCATGATGAACTGCGTGATGTACGGGAAGCCGACCTGGATGCCGTTCATCTTGGGCGCGATCGTCGCCTGGAGGCCGAACATGATCACCGCGGCGCGCTCGACGTAGAACCAGCCCTCGGGATACGCGATCGACTTCATCAGCTCGCGCAGCTCCTCGCGCTTCATGTCGGGATCGGCGAGCTGCTGCGCTGCGGCGGCGGTGTCGATCTTGCCGAAGTCGGTGATGTTGAGGTTGAGGAGCTTCTCGAAGTACTTGCGCACGGTACGCTCGAGCAGCTCGCGATCGCCGCGCGGATCGACGAAGCCCATCGTGTTGATGCCCTGGACGACGAGGTCGTCCTTGCGGGTCATCAGGCCCTGCAGGATGTCGAACATGCCGTCGGCGAGGTGATCGTTGAGCTCGGTCGCGCTGCCGAGGTCGAGGACGACGATGCGGACCTGACCCTCCGGGCCCTTCTGCACGAAGAAGTTCCCGGGGTGCGGATCGGCGTGGAAGAACCGGTCGATGAACAGCTGCTTGTAGAACACCTTGGTCAGCTTGGTCGCCACGTCGTACGGGTCGAGCTCGAGCTTGCGCAGCGCGTCCTTCTTCGTGATCTTGACGCCGTCCATGAACGTCATGGTCATCACCGTCGGCGACGACCACTGGAGATAGACCTTCGGGAACAGCACGTCGGCGTCGGTCGCGAAGTTCGCCGTCATCCGGTCGATCATCTTCGCTTCATTCGCCAGGTCGGTCTCGCGCTGGAGCATGTCGGCGAGCTGGTCGTGGACGCGGGAGATCTGCTGGATCGGGACGAAGTTCTTGTACACGGCGAGCGCCCAGCCGAGGACCTTGAGGTCGACCTTGATGATCGTCGCGACGTTGGGATAGAGGATCTTCACCGCGAGGCGATCGCCGGCGGCATTGCGCGCCTCGTGGACCTGCCCGAGCGACGCCGCGGCGATCGGCTCCTCGTTGAAGGTGGTGAACACCTCGTGCGGCTCCTTGCCGAACGACTTCACGAACGTCGCCTTGATCTTCTTGTACGGCTGCGGCGGCACGTCGTCCTGCAGCCCCTCGAGCTCCTCGGTGTACTCGCGCGGGAGGAACGTCCCCATCACGGACAGGATCTGGCCGAGCTTGATGTACACGCCGCGCAGGCGGACGAAGCCGTTGTACATGCGGCGCGCGTTGCGCCGGTTGACCTTCTTCCAGGTCGCGCTGCGGTCGTAGCGCTTCGGCCACAGTCGCGCCCACGACATCTGCCACAAGTAACTGAGGAAGATGACCGCGAAGACGCGAAGTGCGCGGATGAGTCGAATCGCAGCCGTCATCAGTCTAGGTGCTCTCGCGATGGTAGCATTCTGGCCGTGTCGGACCTCTTCGATCGCGCGGCGAAGTTCTTTCAGGACCTGCAGACCGACATCTGCGCGGCGCTCGCCGCCGCCGACGGTGGGAAGGAGTTCTCCGCCGACGCGTGGCAGCGGCCGGGTGGCGGTGGCGGCGTCGCCCGGGTGCTCGAGAACGGGGCGGTGTTCGAGAAGGCAGGCGTCAACTGGTCCAGCGTCGATGGCGAGCTGCCGGCGGAGCTCGCCGAGCACATGCCGGGGACTGGCACCACGTTCAAGGCGAGCGGAATCAGCCTGGTGTTGCATCCGCGCTCACCGCTGGTCCCGACGACCCATGCGAACTTCCGCTGTCTGACCAAGGGGGACGCTCTGTGGTTCGGCGGTGGTGCAGACCTCACGCCGTACTACCTGGTCCGCGAGGACGCCGAGCACTTCCACCGGACGCTGGCCGAGGCGTGCGACCGCCACCGGCCGATCGGCGACTACGACCGGTTCAAGGCCTGGTGTGACGAGTACTTCTTCCTGCCGCACCGCAACGAGACCCGCGGGGTCGGTGGGGTGTTCTTCGACTACCTCGGGGCCAAGGGCGATCCGCACCCCCCGGAGGCGATGTTCGACTTCGTCCGGGACATCGCCCGGTCGTTCGTCCCCGCCTACCTGCCGATCGTCGAGCGCCGGCAGCCCGAGCCGTACGGCGACCTCGAGCGGGCGTGGCAGCTCCGGCGGCGCGGCCGCTACGTCGAGTTCAACCTGATCTTCGACCGCGGCACGCTGTTCGGGCTCAAGACCAACGGGCGCGTCGAGTCGATCCTGATGTCGCTGCCGCCACTCGTGCGCTGGGACTACGACGTGATGGCCACACCGGGCTCGCGCGAGGCGGAGCTGGTATCGCACCTGCGGCCGATCGACTGGCTCCAGCGCACACGCTGATCATTTCGGATCGGTGAGTGATCTCCTGCGCTTCGTCGATCGAAGTGCGTGCGAACAATCGAAAAACCCGGGGCTGATGTCAGGGCCCCTTGGTATTTCTATGCGCGTCAGACGGGAGTCCAGGGCTAGTAGGATAGCCTTGACGATGCGCTACCCGTAGCGTAAGGAAAGATCATGGCCAAGAAGCAAACTCGACGGAGCATCAGTGTGAGCCGCATGACCTATGAGCGGCTGAAGGCTTTCTGCGAGGCCAACAACATCTCGATGAGTCAGCTCGTCGAGACGCGCGTGAACGACTTCCTCGGCGAGGGCAGCGTCACGGGCGTCGAACCCCGGCCGACCCAGTCGCCGAATCGGCCGACGATGCCGGCGCCCGCTCGCCCGCAGCCGGGCCCCGCTCCGGCGAAGCAGAGCACCGACGCCGCGGCGGCCGCGCCGACGCGCACGTCGAGCCCGGTGATTCCGATGACGTCCGCCGCCGCGCGGTTCGCCGTCGACCCGCCGCCCCCGATCATCAAGCCCAAGCAGGAGACCGCCGCGCCGAAGCCGGCCGAGAAGACGGCGAACCAGATCTTCACGTTCTGAGACCGCGCTCGTTCAGGCCATACGACGCCACCACTCCGCCCACGCGGACCGGTGGCGTTCGTCGTTTCGGGGCTGCCGATCCCGGCTGCGCTCGCCGAAAAATAGAACGGGCCCGGTCAGCCGGGCCCGTTTGCTCATCACAGTTCCCGCGCCCGACTACGAAGCGACGTTCGCCACGAAGCGGATGGGCACGAGGTCTACCGACGGGTGGTTCCACCCGACAGTCGTGTCGGGGAGGCTAGGAACGCCCCCCCATCGAGCTGGTACGTTTTCTTGGCATGTTCTTCAGTCCTCCCCTGGCATGAGCCAGAGCCCAACACTCGCGGCCCGCCAGCCCCAGCAGCCTGCAGAATTGCAGGCTGCCCGAATAGGCAGCGGCTCCCGGGGTTGGGCCTTCGTAATGGGCGCTTCGGCCCGTTTCGAAGCCCACGATGCAGATGATCGGATGGTCACCTCGTCGTGTTCTCGGCGACGCGAGTCGCAAGACCATTGTAGTGGAAGTCGATACGATGCGCCAGTGACGACCCGCCCGACCAAGCAACTCGAGACGTTCCCCAACCCACGTCCGGGTCGCGATTATCACATTGCGTTCGAATGCCCCGAGTTCACCTGTCTATGCCCGATGACCGGGCAGCCCGACTTCGCAACGATCTCGATCGACTACGTCCCCGATGCCCTGTGCGTGGAGCTCAAGAGCCTCAAGCTCTACCTGTGGAGCTTCCGCAACGAGGGCGCATTCCACGAGGCCGTCACCAACCAGATCTGCGATGACCTCGTAGCGGCGATTGCCCCGAGATCGATCACGGTGGTTGGCAAATTCTGGGTCCGCGGCGGGATCACGACGAACGTGACCGTCACCCACGCGAAGTAGCGCGGCGACGCGCCCCGGATCGGCAGGGCGCTCAGGACCGCGCGAGCAGGAGCTGATGATCGCCGAGGGTTCGCTCGACGAACGCGGCCTCGCTGAACGCGAGGTAGATCAGCCAGGTGCGCACGAACGGCTCGTCGAAGCCGAGGGCGCGGACCGCGGGGAGCTCGGCGAGGAACCGCGCACGCCAGGATCGCAGGGTCGGCGCGTAGCTCGGCCCGATGTCGAGCGCGTCGGTGATCTCGAAGCCCGCGCTCGCCGCCGTGCGGCGGATCACCTCGACCGACGGGATGCACGAGCCGGGGAAGATGTACGTCTGCATCCAGTCGACGCGCCGGCGATACGCGGCGAACCGATCGTCGGGCATCGTGATCGATTGCAGCGCGAGGCGGCCACCGGGACGCAGCACGCGCGCGCAGGTCTGGAAGAAGCTCGGCAGGTAGTCGTAGCCGACCGCCTCGAGCATCTCGATCGAGACGATCTTGTCGAACGTGCCGTCGAGGTCGCGGTAGTCGCGGTACTGGATCGCGACGCGATCCGCGAGGCCCGCGTCAGCGACGCGCTCGGTCGCGAGCTGGTATTGCTCGCGGGAGACGGTGATCGCCGTGACCCGACAGCCGCGCGTGCGCGCCGCATGGATCGCCATCCCGCCCCAGCCGCAGCCGATCTCGAGCAGGTGATCCGACGGCGACAGCGCGAGCTGATCGCACAGCCGGTCGAGCTTGGCGCGCTGTGCTTCCTCGAGGGTCATCGCCGGCTCGGTCCAGTGCGCGCACGAGTACGCGAGGGTCTCGGGATCGAGGAACAGCCGGTAGAACGCGTTGCCGAGATCGTAGTGCGCGTGGATGTTGCGCTCGCTGCCGCGCCGCGTGTTCTCGGCGCGGCGGTGACGGAGCAGCGCGGGCAGCTGCGCGAGCCGGGTCAGCGGCGACTCGACGCCACGCGCCGACGTCCCGCGGAGGAACACGCGCAGGACCGCGACGAGGTCATCGCTCGACCACTCGCCGGCGACGAACGACTCGCCGCCGCCCATCTCGCCGCGCAAGAGGAGGCGGAGGAACAGGCGATCATCGTGGACGCGCGCGGACGCATCCGCCGGCCCCGGACCGCCGAGCCGCAGGCACTCGCCCGAGGGCATCACGAGGTCGAGCCGGCCGCCGGCCCACGTCGCCCGCAGCTGCGAGAGCAGCGCCCAGCGCACGGCATGACCCGCCGGCGGGACGAGCCGCGGCAGCGGGACGATGAGCGGGTGGGCTAGCGCTCCGGACACGTGGGCACACGGTACTTCATGTCGTGGTGGGTAGACGCCGGCACCGGCGCAGGAGTTACAGCACGTCGACCGGGCGGCGCGCGGCGCGCGGATCGTCGAGGGGACGGTGGTCGATTCCGGGGCGGCGATACGGCACGCCGGCGAGGCGGAGGCGCAGCGCCTCGAGGTGGATCAGCCCGATCACCTGGGCGGTCATCAGCGGGTAGCGGATCGCCGCGGCGAGCAGCGCGCGATCGGTCATCGGGCGTCGCGAGCCCGCGACGTGCGCGACGAAGATCCGATCACCCGCGGGCGTGTCGACGTGCATCGTGATCGCGAGGCGATCTCCATCGAGCGGTACGTCGAACCAGAACTCGTACGTGCGCGGGCCGTGGAGGAACGGCGACACGAACAGCTCGCGCTCGTGGCGAAAGCCGATGCGCTGGCCGGATCCGGGCAGGCGCTGCGCGGGACCGAGCACGTAGCGCAGCCGGCCACCGTACGTGTTGTTGACCTCGGCGATCGCCGACGTCAGCGCGCCGCTCGCGTCGTAGTTGAGGAAGAAGCTGACCGGGTTGAACACGTAGGCGGCGACGCGCAGGTTCGTGACGAGCCGCGTGGTCGCCGGTGCGGGCAGGTCGTGCTCGGCGAGCTGGCGCGCGACGGCGATCGGTAGCCCCGCCACGCCGCCCGCGTAGTCGGCGTCGTACAGCGCGAACACGTTGCGACGGTTGTGCGAGAACAGGCGCAGCTCGCGATCGAGGACGGGCAGCTCGTCGAGATCGATCGCGGCCATGTACACCGGGTAGCGGAACCGGCGCCGCGCGAGCTCGTCGCGGCGGGTGTGGACGAGCGAGCCGAGGTAGAGCGCGGACGTCGTCACGAGCCCGCGCTCCGCTGCTCGGTCGCGGCGACACTCGCGGCGGCCGCGAGCCCCGAGCGCAGGCCGTCCTCGTGGAAGCCGAACCCGAAGTGCGCGCCCGCGTACGCGGTGTGCAGCTCGCGGCCGATCCGGGACAGCTCGGCCTGCGCGGAGATCGCGGCGCGATCGAACTGCGGGTGGTCGAACACGACCTCGTGGAGCACGCGCTCGGGCTCGCTGCGCGGGTTCAGCGTCACGAGGTACGGCGGATCGTCCGGCAGCCCCTGGAGGCGCGTCATCGAGTACGTGACGGCGACCTGCGCGGTGTCCGGATCGGCGACGTAGTTCCACGACGCATGCGCGGCGGCGCGGCGGGGGAGGAACCGGCGATCGCGGTGGAGCACGGTGCGGTTCGTGCTGTAGCGGAAGGCGCCGAGCACGCGGCGCTCGTCGGCGGTCGGCGCGGCGAGCAAGGCGAGGGCGGTGTCGGCGTGGGTCGCGATGATGATCCGATCGTGACGGTGGTCGTGTCCGCCTGCGGTCACGGTGACTCCGGTGGCATCGCGTGCGATCCGCGCGACCGGCGTCGCGAGCCGGAGCGTGAACCGCTCGGTGGCGAGGCGCGCGAGCAGCGCGTCGACGTAGCGCCGGCTCCCGCCGGTGACGGTGCGCCACGCGAGCGGGCGGATCGGGCGCAGCATCCCGTGCTGATCGAGGAAGCGCAGGAACGTTTCCGCGGGGAACTCGCCGCAGCGATCGGGCGCGAGCGACCACAGCGCGGCGGCGAGCGGCACCAGGAACTGATCGCGGAGCTCGCGGCCGAGCCCCCGGGTGGCGATGTAGTCGTCGAGCGAGAGCTGCGCTGCGGCGCCGGTCTCGAGATCGCGGCGCGCGCGGCGCACGAACGCGAGCACCTTGCCGAGGAAGCTCCAGTGGCGTGGATCGAGCAGGCGACGGCGGTCCGCGAACATCGAGCTCGGGCTCTCGCTTCCCCACTCGAGCCCCCGCTCCGGGAGCGCGACCGAGAACGACATCGTCGTCGGGCGCGTCGCGACCCCGAGCTCGCCGAGCAGGCGGAAGAACAGCGGGTACCGCTCGTGGTTGCAGACGATGAACCCCATGTCGACGGCGACCCCCTCGACGTCGACGGTGTGCACGTGCCCGCCGGGCCGGGCGGCGGCCTCGTAGAGCGTGACATCGTGGGTGCTCGCGAGCGCCCGCGCGGCGCCGAGCCCCGCCACCCCCGAACCGACGATCGCGATGTTCATGGGGGCACCGGGAGTACCTGGGTCACCGGGGTGCGTCGCCGAGCACGCTGCCGCGGAACCGGACCGGCGTCTGCGGCGCGGTGCCGTGCGCGTCGCGCAGCTCGATCGACACGTCGATCGAGGCGCCCTGGATCGAGCCCGCGGCGGTCGCCGTCAGCGGGATCAGCAGCTCGCGCGAGATCGCCGCGCCCTTCGCGAGGTGGCCGATGTAGATCACGCGGCCGTCGACCGCCTTGGTCGGCGACGCGAGCTGGCCGCGCACCGCCCACGCGTCGCCGGGTCCATCGTTCTTGATCGGGAGGACGACCCGCAGCGCGGGGCCGTCGCGGGTCGAGGTCAGGCTGACGCGCAGCGTGCCGGCGACGACCCCCGGCACGAGTCGCATCGGCTCGATCTTCGACTCGAACGGGGCGGACGCCAGGAAGGCCGGTGCGTGCCGGGTGAGGATGCGGCTCTCGAGCACCGCGGTGACGGTCCGAGGGCCCCCCTCGGCATCGACGACCGCGCTGACGTCCCACGCCGGCACCTGCTTGGTGTCGTAGGCGTCGACCAGCTGGTACGGGGAGATCGCGAACACGCCGTCGCGATCGATCGCGCCATGGACCTCGACGCCGCGCACGGTGAGCGTCGCGGACGTCGCGACGAGCGCACGCGCGCCGCACGGCTCGCTCGGTCCGGGCCGGCGCACCGGCGCCGTCGCCGGGCCCGGCCTCAGGACGGTGTGCGTGCCGATCCATGGGCCGATCGCGAGGGGAAGTCCAACACCGAGACCTCCGATGCCGCCGAACGTCGCCGGGTTACTCCGATCGGCGGCCGTGAGGCCGCGCACCGCGAGCACGCCGCCGACCGACGTCGCGATGATGCCGACCACGAACGTCGCGAGGTTCGGCTGCGTGGCGATCTCGGTCCCGGCGACCGTCTCGACGATCTCCTCGGTCGGACACTCGAGCGGCTCGACGAACCGCAGCAGGCCGGCGTCGGTGAGCACGAGCGTGGGGCGATGCGCGATCGCTCCCTCGGAGCGCTGGATCCGCTCGAGCTTCCCGGGGCGGGTCGTCTCGGTCTGCACCGTGACGTGACAGGCGCTCGCGACGAGTACCAGCGCGATCCCCCGATGCATCGCCGCGACGATATCAGACGCCGCGCGAGGGTGCGGTAGCGTGTGGTCGTGGAGGTCGATCTCGACGGTCATCCGGGGCTCGTGCTCCGCCCCGCGAAGGCGCGGTTTCTCTACGTGCTCGCCCACGGCGCCGGCGCGGGCATGCACCACGTGTTCATGACGGAGATCGCCGAGGCACTCGCCGCGCAGGGTGTCGCGACCCTGCGCTGGGAGTTCCCGTTCATGGCCGCGGGCAAGGCGCGCCCCGATCCCGCCCCGGTCGCGGAGGCCGCGGTCCGCGCGGTGTGGACGGCCGCACGTGCGCGGTTCGCGGACCTGCCGATGTTCGCCGGCGGCAAGTCGTTCGGCGGTCGGATGACCTCGCGCGCGCACGCGGTGGCGCCGCTCGACGGGGTCCGCGGCCTCGCGTTCCTCGGCTTCCCGCTGCATCCACCGGACAAGCCCGGCACGGAGCGAGCCGACCACCTCGTCGCCGCCGGCGGACCGCTGCTGTTCGTGCAGGGCACGCGCGATGACCTCGCGGACCTCGCGCTGCTCGGGCCGGTCGTCGACGCGCTCGGCGCGCGCGCGACGCTGCACGTCGTCGACCATGCGGATCACGGCTTCGCGGTCCTCGTCCGCTCGGGGCGGACGCACGCGCAGGTCCTCGCCGAGATCGCGACGACGGTCGCCGCGTGGATGGAGCGCGTCGCGCGCGGAACCAAACCGCGTCGGCGGTGATATCGTCGCCCCGTGTGGACGAGCTACTCGGCGCGGCACGCGGCGCAGTTGATCGGGCTGCCCGAGTCCGCGGTCCGCAGCTGCATCCGCGACGGGCTGGTCGGGACCCCGGGCGCGGTGCCGGCGCAGCTGTCGTTCCGTGACCTGTCGGCGCTGCGCACGGTCAAGGCGCTCGTCGATGCGGGGCTACCGCTGCCGCGCGTCCGCAAGGAGCTCACCAGGCTCCAGCAGACCTTGCCCGCGGGGACGTCGATCGCCGAGCTGACCGTCGAGGCGCGCGGCGGCGAGGTCTACCTGCGTGGCACCAAGCTCGGCGTGGAGCTCGGCGGGCAGCTGTCGCTGCCGCTCGAACCTCCGCCGGAGCCGCTTCCCCCGCCGCCGGGTGAGCTGCGCGAGCTGCCGCGCGCGCCCGATGCGCCACTCCCGGTCGCCGTCGCGCCGGCGACCGCGGACCAGTGGATCGCGCGCGCGATGGAGCTCGAGGAGCGCGATCCGGTCGCCGCGATCGACGCGTACCGCCGCGCGCTGCGCCTGCGCCCCGAGACGACCGAGGCGTGGATCAACCTCGGGCGCCTGTTCGCCGAGAGCGGTGATTCGACCGCGGCGCACGACTGCTTTCGCAGCGCCCTCGATCTCGATCCGGCGGATGCGACCGCCTATTACAACCTCGGGGTCCTCGCCCAGGACGCCGGCACCGAGGGAGACGCGATCGCCCTGTACCGCCGCGCGCTCGAGCTCGACCCACAGCTCGCCGAGGCGCACTACAACCTCGCGACCCTGTTCGACCAGAGTGGCGACTCGCGGTCGGCGATCCGACATATCAACGAGTATCGGAAGCTGACGCGGTAACATCCGGGGATGGACACCACGGCCTGGCTCGCGGAGCAGATCGAGGCGCACACCCCGGACAAGGAGTCCGATCCGCAGGCGGCGCACCGGATCGCGGAGGCCTACGCCGCGCTCGCCGGTGCCGCGGCCCCGGTGTTCGGGATGCAGACGTTGCCGCCCGACATCACGAACCGCGACGCGCTGCGGGCGCGCGCGCTCGAGGTGATGAAGCAGTGGCTCGCCAAGCTCGAGCCCGAGGAGAAAGACAAGCTCCGACTCCAGCTCGCGGGCTACGGCATCGGCTCGGCCCCCGCGCCCACGCCGGTGCCGACCGACGAGCCCGCGAAGTAGCTCGGGTCCGAGGACGGGACGTACCGTCCGTGGCTCGCCGGACATCGGACAGGCTCCTTCCGTGATCTCGGCCGCTTGGCAGCGGTATGAAATCTGCTTGGGCTCGCGACAGACCACTCGCATACTGGAGAGAGCCATGGCGCCCACGGACCTGACGACCCGGATCCTGATCGAGATCCGGGCGGACCAGCAGGAGCTTCGCGAGGAGCTTCGTGAGACCAAGCACGAGCTTCGCGCAGTCGAGCAGCGCCTCGACGCACGCATCGACCACCTCTCCGACGACCTCGGCCGGCGCATCCTCGAGTCCGAGGTTCGCACCGCGACCGCGATCGACGAGCTCGGCGGCACGCTTCGCGAGGTCCACACCCTGCTCAAGGACCGCGCCCTGCATGATCGGGTCTCTCGCTGCGAACGCGAGATCGACGACCTCAAGCACCGCCTCGGCTAGCGCGGCTCGCGTTCGCCCGCGAGCTCGGCGAGCCGGCGCTCGAGGAACCGCCGCTCGGGCTCGGAGCCGACGCGTGCGAGCGCGCCGCGATAGGCCGTCGCCGCTTCCCGGGTGCGGCCGAGGCGGCGCAGCAGATCGGCGCGTGCCGCGTGCCACAGGTGGTAGTCGGTGAGGTCCTGCTTCAAGGCCTCGATCAACGGCAGGCCGGCGGCGGGGCCGCGCCACATCGCGATCGCGACCGCGTGGTTGAGCGCGATCACCGGCGAGGGGTGGCGGCGCATCAGCTCGCCGAACAGCGCGGCGATCTGCGGCCAGTCGGTATCGGCGGCGCGCGGCGCGGAGGCATGGAGCGCGGCGATCGCGGACTGCAGCGCGTACGGTCCGGGGCCGCCGCGCGGGCCCGCGGTGGTCGCGGCGCGCAGCGCCTCGGGGACGAGCACGAGGGCCTCGTCGATCTGCGCGCGATCCCAGGTCGCGCGATCCTGATCCTCGAGCAGCACGAGATCACCGGCGGCATCGGTGCGCGCATCGCGGCGCGAGTCATGGAGCAGCATCAAGGCGAGCAGGCCCTTGGCCTCGCAATCGCCGGTGAGCTCGACGAGCAGGCGGCCGAGCCGGATCGCCTCGCGGCAGAGATCGCGGCGGAACCAGGCGTCGCCGGCGGTCGCCGCGTACCCCTCGTTGAACACGAGGTAGACGACGGCCATCACCGCGTCGGTGCGCTCGGCGAGCTGCGACGCTTCGGGGACCTCGTACGGGATCCGCGCCTCCTTGATCTTGCTCTTCGCGCGGACGAGGCGCTGCGCCATCGTCGCCGGGGCGCTGAGGAACGCGCGCGCGATCTCCTCGGTCGTCAGGCCGCCGAGGGTCCGCAAGGTCAGCGCGACCTGTGCCTCGCGGGCGAGGGCAGGGTGACAGCACGTGAAGATCAGGCGCAGCCGATCATCGGGAACGGCGACGAGCTCGCTCGCCGCCACCGCGTCGACCGGATCCTCGGCGGCGACGATCGCGCGGAGCTTGACCCGACGCCGGATCGTGTCGATCGCCTTGTTCCGCGCGACGGAGATCAGCCACGCGCGCGGCTCCGCGGGCGTGCCCTCGGTGGGCCACCGCGCGAGCGCCGCGGCGAACGCCTCCTGGACGATCTCCTCGGCGAGATCGAAGTCACCGTTGGTGACGCGGATCGTCGTCGCGAGCACGCGCGCGCGTTCCTGACGGAACACGGTCTCGATCGCGGCGACGCTCTGCACGCGTCGAGCCTAGCCCAGCTCGCTACCTCATCGAGCCGGGCTGATCGAACTGCTGCACGGGCCGGATCTCGATCGAGCCGAGGCGGGCACTCGGGATCCGCGCGGCGATCTTCGTCGCCTCGTCGAGATCCTTGGCGTTGATCATGTAGAACCCGCCGAGCTGCTCGCGGGTCTCCGCGAACGGTCCGTCAGTCGTCGTCGTCTTGCCGTCGCGCGTGCGCACGGTCGTCGCGGTGTGGACCGGTTGCAGCGCCTCGCCGGCGATCAGGTGACCCGACGCGCGGATCTCCTTCGAGAACGTCATGTACTCGGCGAACAGCTTGCCGCTCTCCTCGGGAGACATGTCGGCCCAGACCTTCTCGTTGTCGTAGATCAGCAGCAGGTATTGCATCGTCATCGCTCCTTGGTGCGTGAGGACTTCGGACTTTCACCCATGGGTCGAACGGCGGGGCCGTCGATCGACAACCATCGTGAAGAATTCGCAACTCCCGACGATCGCTGCGAGATCACCGCGTCGCGATCATCAGGTCCGAGGCCCGCTCGAACACGATGATCCGGCGATCGAGGGTCAGCGAGGGGTCGCTGTCGAGCACGGCGCTGGCGAGCTCGGAGACCAGCGCGGGCGCCGCGAACGCGTCGGCGGCGGAGGGGCGCGTCGCGCGATAGATGTCGGTGGCGCCGGTGCGGTCGCTGTGGAAGTACAGCTCGAGCGGGTCGGACGTGAACGCGGCGCCGCTGTCGGTGCCGGGCGTCGTCAGCTCGGTCATCAGCACGGCCGGCCCCCAGCTCGCGCTCGTCGACGTGCGGCGGTACAGGAACAGGTCGCGGTTGGTCACCGTCAGCTCGCGGGTCACGCTGGCGGTGAGCTGGTCGGGGGACAGTGCCGGATTCGTGTCGAGCTCGAGGCTCGACAGCCCGATGTCGAGGACCGCCGCGCCGAACGGGGACGCTCGATCGGGGCGCGTCGCGCGGTAGATGTCGGCGGCGCGCCGGAAGTAGAGCGTCAGGTCGTCCTTGGTCAGCTCCGGCGCGGACTCGAACGCCGTCGTCGACAGCTCCGCCACGATCGTCGGCGCGCCGAACGCGCTCGACGTGCTCGCGCGGGTCGAGCGGTACAGGTCGTGGCTACCGACGCCGGGGCGGTTGCTGCCGAAGAACAGCTCGAGACCGTCGCTGCTGATCGTCGGATCGGTGTCGATCGACGCCGTGTTCAGCGCGGTGAGTGGTTGCACGTTGCCCCACGCTCCGAGCACGGGCGCATCGATCCCCGGCGTGTCCGAGGGCGTGTCGATCGCGACGTCATCGGGGGGCGCGTCCCCCGGCGGTCCACCGCACACGCCGCGGACCCGATCGCAGCTCTGGCCGTGCGGGCAGTCGCCGGTCTGCGAGCAGCGCACGCCGGCCGGCACCTCGGGCTGATAGCAGCCGACGAGGGCGAGCACGACCGCGACCTGCACGCGCACGCACCAAGGGTCGTATGCCCCCGGTGTGGGGTCAACGAACAACCGTCAGGCGAAGCCGAGGAGCCGCCCGCCCTGGTAGACGAGGAAGCTGACGATCCAGGCGAGCGCGGTCATGTAGCCGAACAGGAACAGCGGCCAGCGCAGGCCGCCGGTCTCGCGGCGAACGACCGCGAGCGTGCTCATGCACTGGCACGCGAGCGCGAAGAAGATCATCAGCGACAGGCCGACGAGCGGCGTGTACAGGCGCGTCCCGTCGGGCTTGGTCGCTCCGCGCAGCTTGTCGCGCAGCGGCTCGGAGCCCTCGTCGGCATCGCCTCCGACGGAGTACACGATGCCGAGCGTCGACACGAACACCTCGCGTGCGGCGAACGCGCCGACGATGCCGACGCCGATCTTCCAGTCGAAGCCGAGCGGCGCGATCACCGGCTCGATCGCGTGACCGAGGTGGCCGCCGTAGCTGTTGGCGAGCTGCAGCGCCGACCGCTCGGCGTCGAGCGCTTGCTTCGCCTCGTCTGTGGGGGCGCGCTCGATCAGCGCCGCGTAGTCCGGCGACCCCGCGGGCAGCTCGCGCGGGAAGTAGAGCAGCGCCCACAGCGCGATCGAGCACGCGAGGATCACCGTGCCGGCCTCGCGGAGGAACATCGACGACTTGCTCCACATCGCGCGCACGACGTCGCGCCCGCGCGGCCAGCGATAGGGCGGGAGCTCGATCAGGAACGGCAGCCGCTTCGCCTTGAGCGGCTTGACGGTCTTCGACATCACCCACGCGGCGGCGAGCGCCATCGTCACGCTGAACAGGTACATGCCGACCATCAGCAGCGCCTGGGTCAGCGCGGAGCCCGGGATCAGGGCGGCGATCACCAGCGTGTACACCGGGAGCCGCGCCGAGCACGTCATCAGCGGCACGACCATCATCGTGAGGATGCGATCGCGACGGCGCTCCATCGTACGCGTCGCGAGGATCGCGGGGATCGCGCACGCGAAGCCCGACATCATCGGCACGAACGCGCGGCCGTGCAGGTTCATCGACCGCATGATCCGGTCCATCAGGTACGCGATCCGCGCGAGGTAGCCGCAGTCCTCGAGGAAGCCGAGGAACAGGAACAGCAGCAGGATCTGCGGCAGGAACACGAGCACGCCGCCGACGCCCGCGATCAGGCCATCGCAGATGAAGTCGGTGAAGATCCCGTCGCCGAGCCGGTCGCGGACCGCGCCGGCGATCGCCTCGAACGCGGCCTCGATCCACCCGATCAGCGGGTCGGCGCCCCAGAACAGCGCCATGAACACGACCGCCATCACGCCGAGGAACGCGACGAACCCGACCGCGCGATGGAGCAAGAAGCGATCGATGCGCTCGGTGCGGCTGCGATCCGGGGCGCGGCGCACGAGCTTGGGGATCTCGCGATCGAGCCACGCCCACCGCGCGAGCACGGCCTCGTCGTCGAGCGTCCGATCGATCGCCCGGGCGGTCACCGCGGCGCGCAGCTCGTCGGGGGCATCGAGCTCGTCGTCGTCCGAGCTCCCGGTGCGTGGCTCGAGGCAGAGCAGGCTCCACAGCGCCAGCGCATCGTCTCCCCTCGGATCGCCGTGGCGGGCCTCGGCGCGCCAGCTCCCGGGGAGCACCTCGCGGATCGCATCGAGGTGCTCGCGCAGCGCCGGCGAGGGCGTCCATCGCCACACCGCCTTGGGCTCCGTGCGCAAGGTCCGATCGATCGCGGCGGTCAGCTCCGCGATGCCACGCTTCGTGCGCGCCGTGACCGCGACGACCTCGCAGCCGAGCAGAGCGGCGAGGGCGCGCGGGTCGGGCGCCGCGAGCTTCGCCTCGTCGATCATGGTCAGCGCGACCACGCAGCGCGCGCCGAGCTCCTGGATCTGGAGCAGCAGGTACGCCGCCCGGGCGACCTGGGTCGCATCGATGCACGCGACCACGACGTCGGGCACTCGGGCGCCGCGCAGCCCGACGATCGCGTCGAGTGCGATCTGCTCCTCGGCGCTGCGCGCGTTGAGGCTGTAGGTCCCGGGCACGTCGAAGACCTCGGCGACGCGGCCCCCGGGGAGGTCGAGCGTGCCGCTCAGCCGATCGACGGTGATCCCCGGATAGTTCGAGACCTTGGCCGACGACCCGGTCAGCGCGTTGAACAGCGTCGTCTTGCCGACGTTCGGATTGCCGGCGAGCACGACCGTCGGGTGCCCCGTCTCGCGCGCCGACGCCGGCTCGGCCCCGTCGTGGCAGTCGGTCATCGTGGCGCCCCGTCGACGGCGATCTGAGCGGCCTCGGCGCGCCGCATCGACCACTGGCCGCCGCGGACCTCGATCTGGAGCGGATCGCCGAGGGGCGCGACCGTCACGATCCGGACCGCGACGCCCGGGACCAGGCCCATCTCGAGCAAGCGGCGGCGAAACGCGCGGGATCCATCGACTCCCCGGACCGTGACAGCACGGCCGGTCGGGGTCTCTGCAAGGGTCGCCACCTCGCAGACCTAGCATTCTTGAAAATCGTTTTCAATCTCAGTTCGGGCCGCGCGACACGCATGTGCCCGAGATCGCACGCCACAGAGCGGAATGTGTCGTGTAGAGGTCCCGATGCTACATTCGAGGCGAGGGCGATCGATGGACACTGCGCAGACCCTGCTGCTGAACCAGGGATTCGAGCCGATCAAGGTGATCTCGTGGCAGCGCGCGATCACGCTGCTGTTCCTCGGCAAGGTCGAGGTGCTCGAGGAGTACGACCGCGACATCCACTCGGTCAACGTCATCATCCGCGTCCCCGCGGTGGTCCGGCTACTGCGCTCGTTCCGGCGCCACGCGCGGCCGGTGAAGTTCTCGCGCGTCAACATCTACGCGCGCGACAACTACAAGTGCCAGTACTGCGGCAAGAAGGCGTCGATCAGCGAGCTGACCTACGACCACGTCAAGCCGCGCTCGCAGGGCGG
>Ga0316601_100000497_pt1 | contig 16978 bp, 12 predicted proteins | sample OWC_soil_day5_no_FD_207663 | JGI IMG/M metagenome (GOLD analysis project Ga0316601, IMG submission 207663) | Wetland soil microbial communities from Old Woman Creek delta, Ohio, United States - OWC_soil_day5_noCT | ecosystem: Environmental > Terrestrial > Soil > Wetlands | place: USA: Ohio... | reverse complement strand
CGCGAACACGATGTCCTCCGTGATCGAGGCGATGGGTCTGTCCCTTCCGTATTCCTCCACCATGGCTGCGGAGGATCCGGAGAAGGCGGACAGCACCGCTGCCTCCGCTGCCGCGCTTGCCCGGGCGATTGAACACCAGATCCTCCCGCGTCAGATGCTTACACGCAAAGCATTTGAGAATGCAATCGCGCTGGTGATGGCGGTTGGCGGATCCACAAATGCAGTCCTTCATCTGCTCGCTATCGCACATGCGGCTGAAGTTCCCCTCGTGCTTGACGACGTTGAAACCATCCGCAAGAAAGTCCCGGTGCTCTGCGACCTGAAGCCAAGTGGTAGATTTGTCATAACAGACTTCCATCGCGCTGGAGGAGTGCCGCAGGTGATGAGGATGCTGCTGGATCACGGCCTCCTTCATGGCGATGCACTCACGATCACTGGACAGACAGTAGGCGAGGTGCTTGTCCGCGTTCCCGGCCGGCCGCCCTCGGGACAGGAAGTCATCAGGGATTGGGATAATCCGATACACCCGCACGGCCACCTGGCAATCCTTCACGGAAACCTGGCGACAGAAGGCGCGGTGGCCAAGATCACGGGGGTGAAGTCCCCGAAGATCACCGGACCTGCCCGCGTCTTCGATTCGGAAGAAGCATGCCTGGAGGCAATCCTGGCCGGATCCATACGCGCCGGGGATGTGCTCGTGATCCGGTACGAAGGACCGCGCGGGGGACCGGGCATGCGCGAGATGCTTGCGCCCACCTCTGCCATCATCGGTGCGGGGCTCGGCGATGCAGTCGGACTCATCACCGACGGCCGCTTTTCCGGTGGAACGCACGGCCTCGTGGTCGGCCACGTTGCGCCTGAAGCGGCTGTGGGCGGGACGATCGCGCTGGTGCAGGAGAACGACACCATCACCATTGACGCCGACACGCTCAGGCTGCATTTGCACATCACTGACGACGAATTGAAGCGCCGGCGCGCGATCTGGCGCCCGCCTCAAATGAGGTACACAACAGGCGTCATGGCAAAGTATGCAAAGGTCGTGTCGAGCAGCAGCAAGGGGGCAGTCACGGACCTCTGACCGGCCTGCTTTCGGGCGACGATGATCGGCGATTGGCAATGGAAGGGATGTGCCGGGACAGCCTCTGATGCTCCGGATCAGAACTTTTGAGTCAATGAAGACAATATCCATTCACAGCAGGGAGCTACAATGACGCCACACACACGAAGCGAGGGGAAGACGGCACCGGGTTCGATGATGACGGGAGCGGAGATCTTTGTGCGATCGCTCGTTGCGGAGAAGGTGGAAGTTGTGTTCGGCTATCCCGGCGGAGCCACCATTGGCGTGTACGATGCGCTTCACGACATCTCGGATATCCGGCATGTCCTGACTCGCCACGAGCAAGGCGCCGCCCATGCTGCCGAAGGATACGCCAAGGCGACGGGGAAGCCGGGCGTGGTGCTGGTGACCTCAGGCCCGGGCGCAACCAACACCGTGACGGGCATCGCCGACGCGTACATGGATTCAATCCCGCTTGTGGTGTTCACCGGCCAGGTGGCGCTCCACATGATCGGAAACGATGCGTTTCAGGAGGCCGATATTGCCGGAATAACGCGTCCGATCACGAAGCACAACTACATCGTCCGTGACGTCGCAGAGCTTGCGAAGACCATTAAGGAGGCATTCTACATCGCGACGAGCGGCAGGCCCGGCCCTGTCCTTGTTGATCTGCCGAAGGATGTGATGGCACAGAAAGCGCCGTTTCAATATCCATCCACGGTCTCCCTCCGGAGCTACAACCCCATTGTGGAGGGCCATGAGAAGCAGATCAAGAAAGCCGCGAACATTATCAATGAAGCGACTCGGCCTGTGCTGTATGCCGGGGGCGGAGTGATCCATTCGGGCGCCGCTGCGGAATTGACGGCCTTTGCCCGCAAGCTCGGCTGTCCGGTGACCACGACGCTTCACGGGCTGGGGGCGTTTCCGGAGACGGATCCTCTGGCACTCGGCATGCTCGGGATGCACGGAACATGGTATTCCAATATGGCTGTGCACGGATGCGACGTGCTGATCGCCGTGGGAGCACGGTTCGACGACCGGGTAACCGGCAATGTCGAGCAGTTTGCGCCGGACGCAACGATTGTTCATATCGATATCGACCCATCTGCCATCAGCAAGAACGTGAGGGTGGATGTCCCCATCGTGGGGGATGTCAAGAACGTTCTCGGAAACCTCATCAACCATGTGCACCCTCTGCGGACCGAGGACTGGCGGAACACGATTGCGGTCTGGCAACGCGAGCATCCGCTGCGGTATCAGGCTGGAAGCGCGCTGCGGGCGCAGCAGGTCTTCCAGCAACTGGGCCAGTTGACCGGAGGGGATGCGATCATCGTCACCGATGTGGGCCAACATCAGATGTGGGCTGCGCAATTCTTTACCTGGACGCAACCGCGGACGCATATTACGTCAGGCGGGCTGGGGACGATGGGCTTCTCTCTCCCCGCCGCAATGGGGGCGGCGTTCGGTCGCACTGACATGCCCATCATCTCGATCAGCGGTGACGGCGGATTCCAGATGAACTCACAGGAGCTGACCACAATCGTCCAACATCGCCTGCCGATCAAGATCTTTGTCATCAACAACGGCTTTCTCGGTATGGTCCGACAATGGCAGGAGCTGTTCTGGCGGCGACGCTATTCGCAGGTCGAAATGGCCAGCCCGGATTTTGTCAAACTCGCCGAGGCACACGGATGTCCCGCATCCAGAGCGACGACGCCCGAAGAAGCGAGCGTGGAGATGGAGAGGGCGCTTGCGCATACGGATGGTCCGATATTCGTCGAGTTTGTGGTCGCGCAGGAGGACAATGTGTACCCCATGATCCCCGGGGGACAGAGTGTGAACGAGATGCTGGACACGCCGATCGACCCGGATGGCGGATCAATCACCATTCAACCCAAAGGGAGCCATGCACTCCCACGAAAGGATGCCCATGTCCCCGTCACCGTCCACTAACACGCGCAAACAACAGGCCTCCGGAACCGTCGTCCGGAGGCAGCATACGATCTCCCTCCTGGTTGAGAACAAGTTCGGCGCCTTCAACCGGATCGCCGGCCTCTTTGCCGCAAAGGGGTACAACATCGAAAGCCTCAGCGTCGGTCCGACGGAAGAAGAGGATGTGTCGCGCATGACGATCGTCACGGAGGGGGACGATCCGATCATCGAGCAGATCACCAAGCAGCTCCACAAACTGATCGACACCATCAAAGTGGTGGATCTTACATACGACAGCTTTGTAGAGCGCGAACTCGTCCTGATAAAGGTGCAGACGTCGACTGCGACCAGGTCAGAGATCATGCAGATCGCGGAGATCTTCCGCGCTAAGGTGGTGGATATCAGTCCGCGGACGCTGACGCTGGAGGCAACGGGAAGCGGCCAGAAGGTGGATGCGATCATCAAGATGCTGAAGCCGTTTGCCATCAAGGAGATTGCGCGGACGGGGAGAGTGGCGTTGAAGAGGGAGTTCCAGGGAGATGTGTGACGGGTAGCAAAAGGCTGCAGATTGAACGATAAGGATATGCGACCGAGAATCATGGAGAGAAGAATGAAGAGTCCTGAGAGAGGGCTGAGGCAGGGTGAATGCAGAGTGAAGATTCCGTAGAAATGCCGGAGGATACGTGAACTGAAGACCACGGATGGTGAACAGATTTCCATGGACGGAGAATCACGTATCGTGGGTTGAGGGCGCGACGACCAACAATGGAGAACCAATGAGATGGAACAGGTAAGCATATTTGACACGACGTTGCGGGATGGAGAGCAGTCGCCCGGATGCAGCATGAACCTTGACGAAAAAGTGCGAATGGCCGTCCAGCTCGAACGCCTCGGCGTGGATGTGATCGAAGCCGGTTTTCCGATTGCGTCTGTCGGCGATTTCGAGGCTGTCCGGGAGATTGCCGGGAGGGTGACCTCCACCACTGTCGCGGGTCTCTGCAGGGCGGTCGAACACGATATTGACAGGGCATGGGAGGCCCTCGCGCCTGCGCGGCATCCGCGGATCCATACGTTCATTGCGACATCCGACATTCACCTTGCCCACAAGCTGCGGAAGACACGTGAGCAAGTGCTGAAGGACGTGGAACATGCCGTGGCGTACGCCAGATCACTCTGCGAGGATGTGGAATTCTCTTGTGAAGATGCGTCGCGGAGCGACATCGGATTCATGGCGGAGGTCGTCGACGCCGCTATCCGGTCGGGAGCGGGAGTGATCAATCTGCCTGATACGGTGGGGTACGCCGTTCCTGCCGAATACGGAGCGATGTTCAGGGAGATCAGGGCGCGTGTGCCCGGAATTGAGAAGATCGTCCTGAGTACGCACTGCCACAATGATCTCGGGCTCGCCGTGGCGAACTCCCTGGCAGCGGTGGAAAACGGGGCACGGCAGGTGGAGTGTACGATCAACGGCATCGGGGAACGTGCGGGAAACGCTGCGCTCGAGGAAATCGTGATGGCAATCAAGACACGGCGGGAGTACCTCGGTGTCAGCACAGACATTGTGACAGAGGAGATCATCAAGTCGAGCCGGCTCCTCAGCAGCCTGACCGGGATGCTCGTACAGCGCAACAAGTCGATCGTCGGGGCGAATGCGTTTGCTCACGAGGCCGGCATCCATCAGGACGGTGTACTCAAGAGCGCCATCACCTATGAGATCATGACACCGCAGTCCGTCGGGATCAAACACAGCACGCTTGTTCTGGGAAAACACTCCGGGCGCCACGCGCTCAAGCAGCGGTACGCCGATCTGGGGTACACGCTCACGACGGAGGAGCTCGAGCGCGCATACACGGAGTTCACCGCAATCGCCGATCAGAAGAAAGAAGTGTTCGACGAGGAACTCGTGGCGATTCTGGAGGACCGGCCGCCATCGCTCGAGACCTACTTTCACCTCGAGAACATGCATGTCAGCACCGGTACCGGCATCAGGCCCACAGCCACCGTGCATCTGCGACGCGGGGATGTCCAGATGGTGGATTCAGCGACAGGTGACGGTCCGGTGGATGCCGCATACAAAGCCATCGAGCGCATCACGGGGATTGCGGGTACTCTGACGGAATATTCAGTGAAGTCGGTGAGTTATGGCCATGACACCGTAGGAGAGGCATTTGTGCGGGTCGAGTTCGACGGTGTCCTGTACAACGGACGGGCGATAAGCACGGACGTCATCACAGGAAGCGTCAAGGCGTATCTCGAAGCACTGAACCGCGCACAGGCGTCGTCTGCGATGCGGAAAGAGCACACCGCAGATCCGGTGGAGGCCGGCAAATGAGTTCCTCAGAAACAGTGGTCCCGCGGACGCTTTTCGAAAAGATCTGGGATTCGCATCTTGTCGTGTCCGAGCCCGGCGCTCCTGCTCTCCTGTACATCGATCTCCACCTTGTGCACGAGGTTACGTCTCCTCAGGCGTTTGCGGGTCTTCGGAAAAGGGGACTGTCCGTCCGCCGGCCGGGCCGTACCGTTGCCACGGTTGACCACAGCATTCCGACGCTGCAGGGAGCCCAGGCTGATCCTCTCGCCGCAGCACAAATCGCCATGCTGGAGAAGAACGCAGCCGAGTTCGGCATACGGCTCTTCGGCGCTGGCAGCCCCTCGCAGGGGATCGTCCATGTGATCGGACCTGAACTCGGCTTCACACAACCCGGGATGACCATTGTCTGCGGCGACAGCCATACGTCGACCCATGGCGCATTCGGAGCCCTGGCATTCGGGATTGGTACGAGCGAGGTGGAGCATGTGCTGGCCAGCCAGTGCATACTCCAGCACCGTCCCCGCACAGCGGAGGTTCGCATCGAAGGGACTCTGCAGCCGGGAGTGACGGCGAAAGATGTTATCCTCGCACTCCTGGCAAAGATCGGGATTGGAGGGGGAACCGGACACGTGTTCGAATATACCGGGTCGACAGTGCGGGCATTCTCCATGGAAGAGCGGATGACACTCTGTAATATGTCTATCGAAGGGGGAGCGCGTGCGGGAATGATTGCGCCCGACGATACAACGTTCGCCTACATGGCCGGCCGGAAGCATGATCCTGGCCAGTTCGATGATGCAGTGCGGAACTGGAGACTGCTTCGCACTGATCCCGGGGCACACTACGATATGACGATCTCACTTGATGTCGCGAACCTTCCACCGATGGTGACATTCGGCACCAATCCGGGCATGGGCATCCCCGTCACGGCGAACATCCCCGAGCCCGGGATGGCGAAGGACGCGGCAGGCAGAGCTTCGTTGGAAAAAGCTCTGGCGTACATGGGTCTCCGTCCGGGAACCCCGATCGCAGGTCAGCCGGTTCAGCATGCGTTCATCGGCAGTTGTACAAACGGACGGCTCTCTGACCTTCGAATGGCCGCCTCCATACTCAGGGGCCGCAAAGTTGCGGCGGGGGTCCGGCTGCTCGTTGTCCCCGGTTCACAGCATGTGAAACGGCAGGCCGAGCAGGAAGGGTTGGACCACGTCTTCAAGGAGGCCGGGGGAGAGTGGCGCGAGCCGGGATGTTCGATGTGTATCGCCATGAACGGCGATGACGTTCCGGCCGGAGAGTACGCCGTCAGCACGAGCAACAGGAACTTCGAGGGACGACAGGGAAAAGGAAGCCGAACATTCCTGGCGTCACCGCTGACTGCTGCGGCCGCTGCTGTGGCGGGAACCATTGTCGACGTGAGGACCTTCGTATGAACGGACCAGCGCGCACGCTTGCACATCCATCACACGGATTCACTTCTGTACGATCCATCATCGCATCACTTCCGATGGAGAACATCGATACGGACCAGATCATTCCTGCCCGATTCCTCAAGATCACGGACAAAGCCGGGCTCGGCGAACACGTCTTTGAGGATCTCCGCCGCGCCCCGGATGGCTCGCTGCGTGCGGACTTTCCCCTGAACCGTTCCGACAGGGCCGGTGCCGCCATTCTGGTCGCGGGAGACAACTTCGGATGCGGCTCCTCGCGTGAACACGCTGCCTGGGCTCTCTCAGGTGCGGGGATTCGGGTTGTGGTGAGCACTTCGTTCGCCGACATTTTCCGGGGCAATGCACTCAAGAACGGGATACTTCCCGTGGTGCTCCCTGCCGCGGAAGTCAGGCGACTTGCGGGTTTGGATCGGACGACTACCGCGGTTACGGTGGATCTGAAAACTCAGGAAGTGCAATGGCCGGACGGACGGGCGTCGTTCCAGATCGATCCGTTTGCCAGGGCGTGTCTCCTTGAGGGTGTTGACGAACTGGGGTACATCCTGGCGCACGATGATGCCATCACGGCCTTCGAGCAAAGGCGGAAAGGGGCGGCTGGCGCATGAATGCGACAATCGTGGTCCTGCCCGGTGACGGCATCGGTCCTGAAGTGACCCGTGAGGCAGTCGCTGTTCTCCATGCCATTGCAGACAGATTCGGCCATCGGTTCACGTTCGCGGAGCATCCCTTCGGTGGAGCATCCATCGACCTGCATGGTGTTCCGGTGACCGCGGAGACGCTTGCGGCATGCACACAATCGTCTGCTGTGCTGCTGGGTGCTGTAGGCGGGCCCCGATGGGACTCAGTGAAACCGGACATACGTCCCGAGGCAGGGCTTCTGAAGCTTCGCAAACACCTCGGCGTATTTGCAAACCTCCGGCCGGTGCGTCCGCATCCATCGCTGACCTCGGCCTCACCGCTGAAAGAGCATCTCCTGAAGGACGTCGATCTCCTGGTTGTGAGGGAACTGACCGGGGGTTTGTATTTCGGGACTCCCCGCGGTACGCGAGAGGAGCAGGGCATCGCGTATGCCACTGACACCCTTTCGTACTCCTCCACGGAAATCGCCCGTGTCGTGCGGCTGGCCTTCACGCTTGCCCGGACGCGCAGGAAAAAGGTAACCTCCGTGGACAAAGCGAACGTGCTGGAGAGTTCCCGTCTCTGGAGAAAGACCGCCTCTGAGATTGCTAAGGAATTTCCCGACGTCGTCCTCGACCACATGCTCGTCGATACAACGGCTATGCGCATCGTCTCCTCGCCGGCGTCATTTGATGTCGTGGTTACCGAGAACATGTTCGGCGACATATTGACGGATGAAGCGTCGGTGCTGGCAGGTTCACTAGGACTTCTTCCATCCGCATCGCTCGGTGACACCGGGCCGGGGCTGTATGAACCGATTCATGGTTCAGCGCCCGACATAGCCGGACGCGGTATCGCCAATCCGGTAGGCACACTGTTGAGCGCGGCTCTGTTGCTGAGGTACTCGCTGGGTCTGGATGCCGAGGCCGCTTTGCTGGAACGTTCCGTCAACAGGACCATTGCCGCAGGGATCCTCACGCCCGATCTGGGCGGGTCGGCTGGGACGAGGGCCGTTGGCAACTCCGTCGTAAAGTACCTGCGTGAGGAATGACGCGCAGGTTCTCCGAACCATGGAAAGGCTGTAGATGTCTACTGATTGGTAGCTGCAGACACGGGACATAGGAGAGTTCACTGTTACCGACCCTGTAAGCCGGAATGAATAACATCCGGGGTCCGGTGGGCAACCGGTTCGCCCGGCGTGAGCCGGTTCATCGAATATCAATATCCCAGGAGGATCGTCACACATGGCAACTATGGATTTTGGCGGAGTAATGGAAGAAGTCGTTACGCGTGAGGAAATGTCCCTCACCCGCGCGCGTAGTATTCTGAAAGGTGAGGTAGTGGGGATACTCGGATACGGCCCCCAGGGGCAGGGACAGGGTATGAACCTGAAGGACAACGGCATCAAGGTCATCATAGGACAGCGAAAAGGCGGGCGCGGCTGGCAGGACGCCATCCAGGATGGATGGGTTGAAGGGAAGAACCTCTTCGACAATATCGCAGATGTTGTGGATCGTTCGACGATGATCGAGTACCTCCTGTCTGACGCAGGTCAGAAGGAGCAGTGGCCTGTGGTGTCGGCCCATCTCCGGCAGGGGCAGGCGTTGTGCTTCTCGCACGGATTCTCGGTGGTCTATCGCGAGCAGACCCAGGTGGTTCCGCCTCCGGGAGTCGATGTCGTGCTTGTCGCCCCGAAGGGTGCCGGGCGAACGGTGCGCGCGAACTTCCTTGCAGGAAGCGGCATCAACTCGAGCTTCGCCGTCCACCAGGATGCCACCGGCCATGCGCGTGAACGCGTGATCGCCCTCGGCATGGCCATCGGGTCAGGGTATCTGTTTCCGACGACCTTCGAGAATGAAGTATTCAGCGATCTGACCGGTGAACGGGGCGTCCTGCTTGGTGCCATCGCCGGACTGATGAAAGCACAGTACGAAACTCTGCGAGCCATGGGGCACACGCCCAGCGAGGCCTTCAACGAGACCGTGGAAGAGGCAACCCAGAGTCTCTATCCGCTCATGGGGAAAAACGGCGTCGACTGGATGATCGCATCGTGCAGTACCACCGCGCAGCGCGGTGCGCTCGATTGGTCGAAGCGATTTGAAGATGCAGTCCGGCCCGTGATGAGCGCGCTCTATCAGAGTGTCCGCTCGGGCGAAGAGACACGGCGCGTGCTCGAGACGTGCGGTGCTCCTGACTACCGGGAGCGGCTCGAGGCGGAGCTGGACGGGTGGAGGAATTCGGAAATGTGGAAGGTGGGAGCGACTGTCCGTGCCTTGAGACCGGAGAACTGGGCTGCGCCGAAATCCGGTGTGCGGCAGAAATCAGCCCGCGGCGCGAAACCATCCCTGCAGGAAAAACCCGCTCAGAAGAAGAATACCGCGAAGCAGGCAAAACCCGGACCGAAGAGAAAGACAGCCAACAGGCCCGCATCGCGGGCATCACAACAAAAGAGTGCTTCCTCCAGGCTCTCCACAGCAGCGAAAGCAGGCGGGAAGCAGAAGCAGGGACGGAAGCGGTAGCGACGCGGGAACGATGCCGCTACGGACGCGGTAGCGACGCGAGAACGGTGCTGATACGGACGCGGTAGCGACGCGGAAGCGGTGCCGACACGGAAACAGTGCCGCTACGGAAACGGTAGCGAAGGGAAACAAAGATTACGAGGGGCGTCTCCTCAACGATGATGCGTCCAGAGTCTTGAACAGTTCTTCAGGAAATGGCTTCTGCAGGAGATAGCGGTAGTAGAACCGGTATGTTTCTGTCCGCAGGTGGACGGCCTTGGGGCCGCCCCATCCATGTCGGCCACCAGGATACAGCATGAGCTCGAATGTGCGGTTCAGATCCTGCAGCGTGTCGGCGAGCTGGAGGGTGTTCTGCATGTGTACATTGTCATCCATGGTACCGTGGACAAGTCTGAGCATTCCGCGGTATTTGTGGGCGTGCGTCATAACTGAACCCTCGCGGTAACCGTCGGGGTTTTCGGACGGCATGTCCATGTAACGCTCGGCGTAGTGCGTGTCATAGAGCCGCCAGTCGGTCACCGAATACTCCGCGATGCCGTGCGTGAAGTATCCGGCCCCCGCAGTGAGGGCGAGAGCGGTGACGTACCCTCCATAGCTTCCTCCCGTGATTCCCATCCGCGTGCTGTCGACAAAGGACTGCCTGCGCAGCCAAGTGGCGACCTCGATCAGATCCCGCATCTCCCACTTGCCGAGGTTCCGGTGCATCAGCGCGGCTACAGTCTTGCCGAAATGACCGGATCCCCGGTTGTCTACCGTGAGTTGAATGAGGTCCAGCTGCGCCAGCCATTGCGCGCTCAGCGGCTTCCATCCATCAAAAACCGTGGCAGCTTGAGGACCGCCGTAGACAGAGATGAGAACCGGGTACTTCTTTGCAGGATCGAAATCCAGAGGGCGTGTCAACACTGCAGGCAATGCCAGCCCGTCCGATGTCGGGATCGTGATCATCTCCGGAAGTGCCAGTTCGTACCGGGAGAAGTTCTCCGTTTTGCTGTCGGCAAGCTCGCGCACGACCGTGCCCTTGCCGGTCAGCAGGGCCATGCGGGGAGGCTCATGCACGGTTGAGTAGGTCGTGATGAAGTAGCGTCCTGCCGGGGAAACATTCACCGTGTGCGTGTATTCTCCGAATGTCAGGCGTTTCAATCCCTTTCCGTCAAGCCGCACAGAATACAGGTCGGTGCGTGTCGGAGATTCTTTGCGGGCCGTGAAATACACAAGACCCGCGGAGGGGTCCGCCGCTTGAATCCCCGTTACAGGCCAGGCGCCCGTGGTAAGTTGGCGCTTCAGTCTTCCATCCATGTCATGGAGATACAGGTGTGACCATCCGTTCAGGTCGCTCTTCAGGATGAAGCCGGAGCGATCAGAGAGGAACTCGATTGACTCGAACCAGTCGACCCAGCTCGGTTGATGCTCCAGGACGAGCTGCGTCTTCGTGCCGGAGGCCGGATTGACACCATAGATAATCAGGGTGTCCTGTCCGCGGTTCATCCACTGGACGAAGAGCTGTGTGCCATCGGGAGTCCAGAACGGGGGACCGAAGTACTGATCGGCTTTTTCGTTGAACGCCGCCCACACGACTGCGCCTCCGGTGCGCGGTACGATTCCGATGCGGACTTCCGGGTTAGGGTCGCCCGGTTTAGGATACCGGGCCCGTTCGAGTGTGCCGTGCACACCGTCTGCAGAGTAGAGCGGGAACTCAGGGACCGGGGTGTCATCGAAACGGTAGAACGCAAGATGCCTGCTGTCCGGTGACCACAAGAACGCCCTGTAACGGCTGGCACGGCGGAGGATTTCTTCGTAGTAGACCCATGAGGCCCGACCATTGTAGACAGTGCTGGATCCGTCAGCAGTGTACCGCGTCTCCCTGCCTGTCGCACATTCAACGCTGTAGAGATCGTTAGCGCGTGTGAAGGCAACATGCCTGCCGTCGGGGGAGAAGACGGGGTTCTGCTCTTCTCCAGCGGCTGTGGTAAGACGCCGCACGCTCCGTTCGGAAGTTTCGAGCAGGAACAGGTCATCGTGTGCACGGTACAGAACACGTGCGTTGTCGTCGGAGGTGGCGACCGGTGATGCCGGATCGATGTCCTTCTCCAGGATGTCCGAAAACTTCAGCAGGTCAACATACGGCGTGTCGTTCCCTGTTGCCGCGGTGACAAGGATCTGTCTCGTCCGGCCGGTCGCCGTATCTCTCCTGGACTCGAGATAGTGCTCGCTGTCCACCCATCGCGTGATCGTGGGGAGCGAGCGAGTTAATCGAGGTTCGGCGCTCTTGAAGATCTGGTCAAATGTGAGCCGCTGTTTTGGCTGCGCCTGGGCGACTGTCCAGAGTGCGATGATGGTGCAGAGAATGACTACGGTGCCTCGGTGGGGGCAGGGCCGGTGCATAGCACGATCCAGTGTGTGTGTGATAGGAGAGAAGACTACAGCTCATCTACAAGATCATCCACGCCCCGCCGGAGTATGCGTGCGAAGATCCATCCCAGGAGCATGCCTGCGAACATCGTAGCGAGGCAATAGAGCGGCGCGAAGAAGAACACCATTGCGCCCATGGTCTTTTCATCACCAGGGATGGTGTTGTAGATTGTTTCCCATGCGATCCAGTATGCAGGGATAAGAAGAGCGAGTATGCCGAGCGTTCCCCCGATCGTCACGGACCAGAGGGTCACTGTAGGGATTGTCCCGGCATTCCGGTGCGTGATGACGGCGAGGACCGCGAACGGGAGGAGGCTGTACACGTCCTGCAGCAATGCTCTCCCTTTGAGATGTTCGAGAAGCACGTCGAACATCGAATCTCCCGCAGCGGTGCCGCCAACGGAGATGTTGACTGCCAGCCAGACAGCCGTCGGTGTGAGGAGTCCCATCACTATGGGCAGAGTCCATGCGCCCCGTTCTGCCAGCGACGGACTCCTCCGGGACGGAAAACGTTGCGCCAGGATCGTCTCTTCCTGCTGTGTCACCCATTGCCGCACCGGGCGTCTGAGGACCAGAATGAGAAGAAGAAGAGAGAGGCATGGGGCGATGATGCGGCCTGCTGTGACGAGCGTACGGGCGGTCGCGAAAGGATCGGGGTCCGGAATGCCCAGCGGACGCGTGAGGAAGTATGGGGTAGCGATGAGAATGGCGTTGATGAGCAGGCTGAATGGCACGTACACAACGGTTCCCCAGTATCCGGTCGCCGGCATACGCCGGAACTCAAGATAGAGCAGCAGGGGAATAATGACAGACGGTATGGCGAATGTGAGGAGCCCGGGGTTGAACGGGAGCGGCATTGGCGGTGCAAGGTAAGGGACCGTATACTCGACAACGGCAAAAATCGCCTTTGTGAGCAGAAGAATCAGTACCAGGCGGACGGACGCCGGCAATGCCTTGTTTTCCGAGCCGGTCATGTTGTTCTCAGCCATCACTCCGAGAGAAAAGGGGGGAGGGAAATCCTGCAGCCTTCATTGGCAGACTACACTGCAACACACCTTCGTAGATAATGAACTTATTCAAGAGATGCAACAAACCCTGCCCGGCAGCCACGGATCGGCGGTCGTAGTTTTTAGCGTAACTTTCGGCGCGCAGCAGCATCGAACGAAACTGCGGCGTGGGCTTGACATTGTAAGCGAATTATCGTAAAATACTGCGGATTTGTATCGGTCATGAGTTGACCCTCGAGAGGGACGATGTCTCCTGGCATTGAGCATACCGTGCGGTACCTCACCTCATCCCCGCAAACCATCGTCGTCGTAGAAGACGAGCGGATTGCAGCGGAAGATCTGAGGCGCCGTCTGGAATCATGGGGATACCGGGTCCAGGCAATTGTCGCCTCGGGAGAAGAGGCGATCAGGGTTGCAGAAGCCATCCGTCCAGACCTGATGCTCATGGATATCCGCCTCAAGGGGCCGATGGACGGTGTGGAGGCGGCACGGCGCATCAAATCCCGCATGAACATCCCCGTCGTCTTCGCCGCATCGTTCAGTGATCCAGCCACACTCAAACGTGCCCAGCTCAGCGAACCCTCGGGACTGATCAGCAAGCCGTTTGACGATAAGGAAATCCGCTTCACCATCGCCACAGCACTTGCCAAACGGGCGATGGAGCGGCAGATCGCTGAAGTGGAAGAGCGGTACCGCAGGCTGCTTGCAATGAGTTCCGACATGGTCATGCTGCTCCGGAAGGGACGGATTGTCCATGTCAACAACGCAGCGCTCAAGACGCTTGGCTACACTCTGAACGACCTGCTCCGCTTCGATCTGCACCGCCTCTGCACTCCGGAATCCGCACCGGCCCTGAAGCTAATTCTCGGGGAAATCGAGAGCGGCATTCCGCACAGCAGTGTGGAGATCGGCATACTGAACCGTTCCGGATCTGTCCTGTCGGTTGTCCTGTCGGGCGAATCCTGCGTTGCCGGAGGGGAGCCGGCTACGTTGATCATCATGACGGACCTCACTGGGCGGATCAGTGCCGAGGCTGAAGCCGCGCGGTTTGCCGAAGAGCTGTTCGACGCCCGGTCTGAAGCTGATGAACGCGCATTCGAATTGGTACACGCACACCGTGAGCTCTCCGAACTCCGCGACGCCGTGGCGGAAGAGCGGACCGCACAACGGATCATGACGGCGAAATGGAGGGAGGAGATACGCGCCTGCGCAGCGACGGTGCAGTCAAGCCTCTCTCGATGCAGCGATCATCTGTGTTCGCCGGAACACCGGCAGCTCATGGATGAGATCGGCAGGGCAATGCACCTTCTGCAACAGGCCATTCCCGCCATCGTGCCGACGGTCACGCCAGAACCTGGCTCTGCTGCCAGAGACACGCACGATACCAAGGATTCACCGGATCGGATCAGCGTCCGTCTGCAGCTATAACACTCATTCTGCTGCGTGTCCGGTACCGTCCTGATACGCATGCTGTCACGTCCGTTTGCGTCCTTCTTGCATCGACCTTCTCGTCGCTTCCTGAACATCGTTCCGATCAAACACCCGACGTGCCCCCCACTATCATGACGATTGTTCCATTCAGTCAGTTGCCTGCGAGCAGCCTGCTGATTCCTCATCCACCCGGGCCTCAGTCTGTCTGTCAGTCTCATGTCTGTGCCCACTTCGCCTCATTCCCCCTTTTGCGCACGAATGCGCCGTGTCAGCCTCCCCTTGTTTGTGATCTGGTCATTATGTAGATTTGCGTAACTGAGTGCTTCGTAACTATCCTGATTCATCACCATATCATCCCGGAGGGCAATCCCATGTCCGTGCGTATCTGTGTATTCATGCTTGCAGTCGCGCTAGTGCTGAGCGGCTGTGGAAAGAGTGCCGAACAGAAGAAAATCGAAGAGGCCGCGAAGCAGGCCACCGAAGCCGGTCAAGCGCTGAAAGAAGGTGCCGAGAAGATGGGCGAGGCCTTGAAAGGTCTGGGCGAGGCGGGAGAAGAGGGGAAGAAGGTGGAGCCGGTGAACTTCCGGGAACTCAAGGCCCTTCTGCCTGAATCCCTCCCCGGTTTGACGCGCAGCACGGCCGAAGGCGAGAAGAGCTCCGTCATGGGAGTAAGCGTCTCCGAAGCACATGCCCGGTACGAGAACGAAGAAGGCGCCAACATCGAGGTCAAGATCACCGACATGGGTTCGGTGAGTGGGCTGGTGGGAATGGCGACCATGGCATGGGCGTATGGCGAGGTTGACCGGGAAACGGAACACGGATACGAGAAGACCACAACGTTCAGCGGCCACAAAGCGTTCGAGAAGTATGACAACGAATCCAAGAGCGGCGAGATAAGCGTTCTCGTGGCCAAGCGGTTCATGGTGAACGTTGAAGGGAACAATGTCGAGATGTCAGCGATCAAGGATGCTGCGGGCAAGATCGACCTGAAAGCCCTCGAGAACAAGAAAGATGCCGGCGTAACAAGCTAGACGGAGAGCCGATCACATGTCGTTTCCTCACCCTTTCTACCGCTGGCGGCCGCATCCGTGGCACGGGCTGGAAGTCGGACCGAACCCGCCTTCCCTGGTGCACGCGTTTATCGAGATTACGCCGTTTGACACAATCAAGTATGAGGTGGACAAAGCGACAGGGTACCTTCGAGTGGACCGGCCACAGCGGAGTTCCTCGCTGCCACCGTCACTGTACGGCTTCATCCCCCGGACATATTGCGCCACGCGTGTCGGCACACTCTCGGCCAGCGGCAGGCACGGCGATGGGGATCCTCTGGATATCTGCGTTCTGAGCGAGCGGCCCATCAGCCGTTCGGAAGTCATCATGAACGCCAGAGTGGTGGGGGGAATTCTGATGGTCGACAAAGACGAGGCGGATGACAAGATTATCGCCGTTCTCGAGAACGATGCGTTCTGGGGGAACGTGCGGGATATCTCCGATCTTCCGGAGATCCTGATCGAACGTCTGCGTCACTATTTCGCGACGTACAAACTCATTCCCGGATCACCCACGACGCATGTCTCCATCGAGAGCGTATACGGTGCGGAGCATGCACACGAGGTGGTCAGGGCAGCGATCAAGGACTACGAAGAGGTCTTCGGCGGCTAAGGCGGCCGTTCGACTGCCAGAGTGTCCGCGCCGTGGAGAGATTCGATCTGGTTTTCAGGTACAAAGCGGGCGACTGTACACCGGACGAAGCACCGGTCAGTCGTCCGCTTTCGCTTCCAGCAATACGATCCTGTACGAACGGTAGACTTCGCGCGCTGCGTAAATGACGCCCAGAAAAACACCGACCATCGCCAGCACGAAGATCCACAGAGGGATGATCTTCATCGCGGGTGCCGCGACGAACAGATTCACGCCGATTGTGACCGACGCCAGGACGAACAGGGCAATTGCAGACTGCAAAGAGAGAATCGCATTCCGGACGAGCCGGCTCCGGATGAGTAGCTCGTTGCTCTGATTGGTGACGCTCATGAAGCGGATGTTGTCAGCGTACTCCAGGGAATCGTGCTGCTGGAGGTAGCGAAGGTACTTGCGCCGCTCCTCGTTCAGGAGCCGGATGCGATTGATGATAATGGAGTAGCGATTGTTCAGGCCGAGCAGGAGCAATCCGACCGCCGAAATGCCCAGTGCGGGGGCGAGCATACTCTGGATGGCGAGAATGGGATCGAGCGGATTTTCAGACATGGCAG
>Ga0316601_100000495_pt1 | contig 17002 bp, 8 predicted proteins | sample OWC_soil_day5_no_FD_207663 | JGI IMG/M metagenome (GOLD analysis project Ga0316601, IMG submission 207663) | Wetland soil microbial communities from Old Woman Creek delta, Ohio, United States - OWC_soil_day5_noCT | ecosystem: Environmental > Terrestrial > Soil > Wetlands | place: USA: Ohio... | reverse complement strand
GATGTAGTGTCTTTCAGCCGCGAAGGCACCACCGTAAGGAGCTGTGTTCTTCACAATAATGTTGTTTTCAATCCTGGGTCTTTGGTCCACCGTGAAGATGCCACCACCGCCGCTCAAGCGAGTGTCGATTGAGCCCCCGATGACTGTATTCGATGCAATGTAGTTGCCGGAGAGCACCGTTTCCTGAAGTTCATTCGCTCCCACAGCCATCAAACAGATGCCGCCACCATATGCGCAAGTAGTGTTTGAAGTCTGAATCACATTTCCAACGACGCGGTTGTTACGGAACTGCAATACACCGTCTCTGACGAGGACACCGCCACCATAGCTCAGATGCTGGGGAGCTGTTGGAGCCAGCACGCTGTTTCTTGCGATGAGATTGCCCTCCACGGAGAAAGTCCCCCATTCGCACATTACCCCCCCTGCAAAACAGGCCGACCCTGGACCCTGTGTGGTTACCGTGTTGTCAATGATAATGTTGTTCCGAATGATCGCTGACATATTGTACACCTCGACGCCCGCCCCTCCTCCGTAGGTGCCGCTCATCGTGTTTCCCGTTACGATGTTCTGTTCCATGATCAGCATTTGCCCCCTCTCCGCAGCGACTCCGGCTCCCCAAATGCGTCCGCCAGGGAGAGTGAGGGCGTTCCCGGTTATAATATTTCGCACCAATCGCGCACCCGACAAACACAACACCCCTCCTCCCGTCATTTCTCCCAATATTGATGTTCCTTTCCCACCACGCACAGTGAATCCGCATAACACAGACGTTGTGTCTTCTCCCGATATGAAGTAGACCACGGAGGCGCTGTCCCCCAGAACCGCCCCACCCCCGTCGATGACTGTCCGCGAAATATGGGATGTGTCGCTTGTCGTGAGATACGTACTGGCGACTACGATCTTCTTTCCCTTGAATCTTATGTTCTCAATGTAGGTGCCATCAGAAACGAGCACCGTGTCACCGTTGCCGGATGCATCGATTCCGGCCTGGATTGTCGGGAACTGCGAGGGAACCAGACGTGTCGTGGCGAGGGCGGGATTGCGGGTGTCTTCTGTGCGGACGAATTGACCAAATGAGTCGCAACTCCAGAGCACCAGCATCGTCAAGAGCATCAGAGATGAGAGCAAGCCGGTCTTCATTGCGATCCTCCTGTGAGAAGTGAATGGATCTCTGATATGTCCGTTTCACATGGGACTCTTCATTTAGTTCTGGCCACCGGTCGGCAAAATCAGGTCTGTGGGGGGAATGCGGATCGAACAATCGACTGTTCCATAGAGCTGGTCTGCTTTGTGCGGTCCGGTCAAATATAGAAGAATCAAAGGGTGAGGAGGTAGCAGCGTTTGGACAAAGAGTCTTGAAATTTGGACTTGCAGGTGTGGAATGAGGGGCAACCGCCTGAGAAGGGTTCTAGTGGACAAGCTAAGAGCTCTTCCGGTGCATTTCTGAGGGTAAACAGCCAAACCGCTCGCGGAAACAGGAGGTAAAATACGAGGGGCTTCCAAAACCGACTTGGAAGGCAGTCTCTGCCACTGTGGCTGAGTTCTTTTCGAGCAGCTCGTGGGCTCTCTGAAGACGCATGTACCTGATGAATTCGGCCGCAGAAAGGTTCGTAAGTCCCATCAATTTCCGATCGAGGTGTCTGCGGCTCAGGGCCACTTCTCGTGCGATCTCTTCAGCCCCAAAGTCTTCGTCGCCCATGCATCTTTCCACAATATCCATGACCTTTTTCAAGAATGCGTCATCAAGAGAGGTCACCGCCACCTCTCCGGGCTTCAAAACCACGCCGGCCGAGAATTTCGCACGGAGTTGTCGCCGCTGCTCGATCAAGTTCCGCACCCTAGCCATCAATTCTTTGGAATCAAACGGCTTTGTCACGTAGTCATCTGCGCCTGTTTCCAGCCCTTCGACCTTGCTCTCAGTGCCCGCCCGCGCGGTCAGAAGAATGACCGGAACATGACTTGTCCGCACATCCTGCTTCAATGCGCGGCAGAGCTCCAACCCATCCATTTCCGGCATCATAAGATCGCTGATGACGATGTCCGGAACCATTTCGATCGCCCGATCATACCCCTCTTTCCCGTCGTTTGCCTCTTGCACCGCATAGTCCGTTTCCAGAAACTCTCGAATATAGCTGCGGAGGTCCGGGTTGTCCTCCACGATCAGGACAATCGGCTTTCCATCTATCGGTTTTGAGGGAGACGTATCACCCGCGCCGGTGTGCGTCAAGGGGATGGAAGGGCGCAGAGGTTTCTCACCTTTGAAGGGAGCCTCGATGATCTCATCCCGCCGGTACGCATCCTCCTCAATCGGTAGGATTACTGTAAACACCGACCCCTGACCGGGTCTACTCTGTGCGGTTATGCTCCCATGGTGAAGTTCCACAAGCTCCTTCGTCAGCGCCAGGCCGATCCCGGTACCTTCGTTTGTATGGGTTTCATCTGCGCGGTAGAAGCGGTCGAAAATACGGGGAAGATGTTCTGCCGGGATGCCGGGACCTGTGTCGGAGACCGTGACATCAAGAGATCCTGCCGAATTGCCCTCGTTGCCGGGAGCCCCCTTCTGCGACAGAAAGGAAGTTTCTGGGATATCCCGATGTCCGGGATCGCCTGAACCGTGACCCGCCCGAAGCGAATTCTTTGCAGCACGGGTTCGACCATTCACGATCTGCACTGACACTGTGATGCTTCCCCCTTCGGGAGTGAATTTCAGGGCATTCGACATCAGGTTGTTGAGGATTTTCGTCAGCTTGTCCGTGTCGAAGAAGCCCCCGTAGGAGTCCATCTCGGCCCGGAACGTCAGGTCGATCTTCTTCCTTTCCGCCCACGATTCAAACGACATCACCGTCCGACGGAGGAACTCCACCACATCGTTTCGGGATACCTGGAGTTTCATCGCGCCCGACTCCAGACGGGAAAGGTCCAGCAGTTGGTTGACCAGTCCGTGCAGTCTCTCCGTATTGTTCTTGATGAGTTTCAGTTTCTGCAGTGTTGAGGGTTCCTGCGTCGACTCAATCGCCTGTTCAGCCGGCCCGAGTATCAATGTAAGTGGGGTTCTGAATTCATGGGAAACATTGGCAAAGAATCGGGATTTCAGCCTGTCCACCTCTGCAACGCGTTCTGCCTGAAAGCGTTCCATCTGGACCTCTTGTTTCAAACGAAGTTGTTTCAGTCGGAGTTGATACGCCGCAGCGACGAGCGCAAGCAACACCATCACGTATGCGCCATAGGCCCACCACGTCTGCCACCATGGTGGAGCAATGCTGAATGCGAGTGCGATCTCCCGGTCAGGCCATTCGCCCCGGGAGGATGTGGCCCTGACCCTGAACTCGTACTCTCCGGGGCGGAGGCCCGGATACCGCACATAGCGACGGCCTCGGGGTTCCACCCATTCCTGCTCCAGGCCTTCCAGCCGATACCGATACTCAACGAGCTTGGGCGCATCAATATCGAGGGCTGCGAATTCCAGCTCGATCACGTTCTGATCAGATGACAACGTGAGAGCGCCGGCCTGATCGGCAATCGATGGTGGGACGACCGAAGAATCATTGATGCTCAACCTGGTGATCACGAGAGGCGGCGCAGCACGATGAACATGCGACACGCTGTCAGGATCAAACATGTTCAGGCCACTGGACCCGCTGAGCAGCACTCGCCCGTCATCCAGGTTTTGCATATCTATCACATAACCGCAGACGCCATCGGAGGCATCGAAGTTTTGGAACAGACCGGCGGAAGCGTCGAATCTTGCCAGCTGCCCGCCACCATACGATACCCACAGTCTGCCTTTCCGATCTGATCCGACAACGCGCGTGGCATTCGCCTCCGGGAATGCAGGATTTGGAAATCGTACAAATGTCCTGGTCGCTGAATTCCAGTAGTTGAGAACATTGACCGCCCCGAACCAGATTCTGCCGGCAGGGTCCTCGTACAGGCTATTTGTTCGATCGTTGCTCAACGAATTCGGGTTGGAAGGATCGTGCACGAAATGCTCGATTGCGCCGTTGTGCGGGTCAAGAACATAGAGTCCGTCCAGTATGGTGGCAATCCAGAGCTTCCCGTTACGGTCTTTCATGACATCATTAGCTCGCGCAAATGAGGTTGTCGAGCCTCGCTCGAACCTTCCTGAAGCGGGATCGAATTTCCAAAGGCCGTCATGCGCCGCAGCTATCCAGAGAGAATCGCCTGTTCCCGGCGCAATGCTCCTCACTGCCGCATCCCCCGCGTGACGCTGATCCGGGTATTGGAACCTTTTCACCTGTTCTGTGGCCAGATCGACTTTGAAAAGGCCGGGACCCCAGATGCCGTACCACAGGATCCCGTGGGCATCGAGGAAGGACGTTCGGCTGTTGGAGTCCCAGTACGTCGGTGTCGCGCCCCGCAAGACATCAATGGATTTCACGATAGTTCGCGTGGAGACGTCCAGTTGGTTAACCCACCCGTAGGAGCAGAGCCACAATTCACCGTTCCGTGTGCGTTCGATTGTTTCGAATCCCCATGCTGATGCACCGAGCTGCCCATGTGAATAGTGTGGGAACCGAAGGGACTTCTCGCTCAACCAGTAGAGGCCGCCTCCGCCAGTACTGATCCAAAGGGTACCTGTCTGATCGACCTGCAGCATCATGCTCGCGTTCCCGACGGGACGAGAACCGAAAGTAAGGTATGGGATTCGTTTCCCTGTCGCCGGCGATACCATGTCCACCCCCTCAGAACTCGCGAGCCAGATGTTTCCGCGCCAGTCCAAGGCCCCATCCTGCAAATTATCCCTGGCAATCGAGAGATTGTCACTATCGCTGTGTCGAAAGTGGTAGACCTCTCCGTCCTTCCAATCGATCTTGAAAAGTCCTTCCGATGTTGCAAGCCACAGGTTTGCGAAATGATCTTCCACGATTCGCCGTACCACGGCGTTATTGAGTCGTTGGCCCGGAGGGCCGGGAAAGCCCGGACGTGAGACCACGCCAGTCCTGCGATCAAACAGTAGAAGCCCGCGGTCGGATGCGACCAGGATCTTACCGTCGGAGTGCATGCGCAAATCGATTGCGCCAATGCGCGGCGTTCCGAGGCGGTATGTTTTGAAGCGAATGCCCCGTGCAACACTTTCGATGTCGCCACCGTCTCTGGTCTCAGGCAAATCAACGCGCACAATCCCCCCGTCCCCGTTGCTCGTCCCGAGCCAGAGGACTCCGGCGCTATCCTCAAGGATTGAAAACACTGAGCGCACCTGGATCCAGCTGGAGTCCCCGGGTCGCGGAGTGAAATTGATGAACCGATCGCGGCGGGGATCGTAGAGGCTCAAGCCCGCATCCCATGTTCCTACCCAGAGACGATGCTTGCTGTCCTCTTTCACCACCATGATCATGCTGGAAGCGATGGACGAGGAGTCATTCAGCACGTTACGATACGTTTTGAAACCATATCCATCATATCTTGATAGACCGTTGCCGGTTCCTATCCAGACGAAACCCTTGCTGTCGCGGACGACGCCGAAGATGTTGTTTGTTGGAAGCCCGTCGGCGGTGGTCAGGTGGTTGAAGTGCAGAACCGGGAGGAGCTTGTCCTGCGAAGCCAGGGGGTGGGAACAGGCGACAAGCAGGAGCAGGGAGAGGCTCGCCCGCAGTGTTGCGGACGAAGCATCCAGGAAACCCCGTAGATGATGGACGAACAGGCGCGAACCGGACATGGAAACTCCGCGGACATGATGGTCATCCTACGGTACGGCCATGGAGCGGTGCAACGCCAAGGTAAGGCACAAAGCTGCGAAAGGCAAACGGGGGAACCCGACGAAGGAGATTCGCTGTCGTCGGGATCGGCATTTCTTCAGGAGGCATGCTTGACGTCCGTAAGAGAATCTCCCAAATTCGCTCCACGGAACGGTACACCAGGATGACCCGCAAAAGGGGTCGACAGAGCAGTTGAGAATTCGTTCGCGGCCAAACTGACGTGGACCGTATCAGAGCGGTTGGGTCTGGCACGATACGTCCATTGAGAAGGTGGAGTATCTTTCGTATATTGATGTATGATAACAGACACGGCGGCATATACCTCTTTCAAGCGGCGATCACTTGCTGACAGGGATCTCGGTCTGGAGGAAAAATACAGAATCCTCGAGGCTCTCTATCATGAAGCTCGCCGTTTGGGATGGTTCACAGCGCAAGACCTCTCGCTCGGCCTCGAGCATGATGTGCGTCTTGCTGCGGCTCTGAACGCCAATGTATCAGAACCTCCTCGCTAAGCTCGGCCGGACTCTTGAGTCCAGCGGCATCCCTTACATGGTTATCGGGGGACAAGCTGTACTGCTGCATGGCGAACCACGCCTCACTCGCGATGTTGACATCACACTCGGCGTCGATGCCTCGGCGCTGCCCCAGGTCCTTGCTGCGGTAGGACAGATCGGTCTCTCGCCTGTCCGATCAGATGTCGTAGACTTTGTACGGAGAACAAATGTGCTTCCCCTCGCTGAAGCGGTCAGTGGTATCCGTGTTGACCTAATCTTCTCTTTTACTCCCTATGAATCAGAGGCAATTCGGCGTGCCGTGGGAGTGAACTTTGACGATGTGACAGTTCGCTTTGCCTCCGTTGAAGACCTCATCATCCACAAGCTTGTTGCGGGTCGGCCGCGCGACATCGAGGATATAGCAGGAATCCTTGCCCGGAATTCCTCTCTCGACGATGCGTATCTGACCCTCTGGCTGACATCGTTCCGCGAGATCGTCCATAGAGACCTTGTGGAACAATTCCGTATCCTGTGCGGGCAACGAGATGCCACACAGGAAATCCAATAGCTGCATTCTTCCGGTTCTCAGGCCATCGGGTTCCATTCGTCCTTCGGTTGCACGTACACCGAGCAACGAGTTCACGCGATGAAGGCCGCGGTGGTCCGCCTCCAACGAAAGTAGCGCAAGTGATTCGGATTCGCTATTTTGGGACGGTGGTCGGTTCTTTAACGAGGGGGATCTCCTGCATCAAAATGAGGAAATGGCGATGAAGCGGCTCATCATCCTAAGTCTCGTGTTGTTCACGGCAGACTGTGGCATTGCTCAGAACGAGCATGCCAGAACTGACTCGCTGATGTCGTCTGTGTACCAAGGCGACTCCCCGGGAGCTGCGATTGCCGTCATCAAGGAGGGCAGGGTTGTCTTCAAAAAAGGGTATGGCATCGCAGACCTGGATTCGAAAGCGCCGATAACGCCTTCGACAAACTTCAATATTTGTTCGATGACCAAGCAGTTCACCGCCTGCGCGATTCTGCAGTTGCAGCGTGAAGGGAGACTGTCCCTGGATGACAAACTGAACCGCTTCTTTCCGGATTTCGCATCGGGAGTGGCAAGCAATGTTTCGGTGCGGCACCTCCTCACCCACAGTTCCGGCATCATGGATCACTATCCTTTTGTGGATCGAGCCAAGTATAAAGAATTCTGGGACAAGGATGTGCTGACAGCTCTCCGCTCCGTTGACTCGCTCTACTTCCAGCCGGGATCACGGTATCGTTACAGCAACGCCGCATTTTGTCTCCTTGCGCTCATCATCGAGAAACTGTCCGGTGAAACCTATCCGGCGTATCTTCGCAACCATCTGTTCGGCCCGCTGAACATGGCACGAAGCGACGTCATTCAGTCAGATTTCGAGATTGCCGATCGTGCGTTCGGTTATGAATTCGACAAGGACACATTCAGGATAGCTGACGCCAGAGAGAGTCTCTTCTTTTCGACGATGGGGGATGGCGGCGTGTATACGTCAATCGACGACTATCTCAGATGGATCACAGCCATTCAGCAGAAATCCGTGTTGGACCCGGCTCTGGTGAAAGAAGCCCAGTCAGCGCAGTTTCCCATAGATACCGCCAGGAATCTCGCCTATGGCTTCGGCTGGTTTGTGGCCGGTGCCGGCGATTCCAGGCTTGTCTACCACACCGGCTCCAACGGAGGATTCAGGACCATAGTGTTGATGAAACCCTCGGCACAGTACGCGGTAGTCATATTCTCCAACCGGACCGGTGTCGATCTGGAGGACCTGGTCCGCGTCATTAACAAGATCTATGCGATTGATGACAAGGCATTCGTGAAACTGGAATCATTGATTTCGTAGATCGCAACCACCATTTTCCGGTGGCCGTGACGATCTGCTCGTCAGGGATTCCACTGATGCCATGAACAACGCAGCAGTCAAGTGCGAGCTGCGTGAGGGGCCACCTACCGGGACGAACGGGTATCATTCCTCGATCCGAAGATCAGCGCGCCGATCGTTCCCATGTCCCACCATGATTGATTCTGGTTGTAGCCCGCCCAGATATGCTGATTCTTCCTGTAGTTCGTTCCGTCATTGTCGTTGATTGCCACATCAAAACCGATCTTGGATCCGGGTGTTCCGACAGCACCACTCAAACGGGAGAGGGGGAATCGGGCGATCATGGCATATCCTCCCCTTGAACGATGGAAATAGCTCTGACCTTCCGGCACAAGATTTGGTTTCGGCAAGAGGGGTCCGCCGGCCCCGGCACCCTGCCATGCATCCGCCGAAAAATCGGTTTCACGGTATTCTGCAAGCGAAAGATGGCGGAAGAGTCCGGGGGTTGGGGGATCGTATCCTTGTCCGGAGCCAGTCCGTGTATCCAAAACTACTTCCATACAGTCAGTGTCCCAGGGGTAACTCATGCGCGGGAAATCCCAGTGGGTGACCAGGCTGTCGTCCTGGACCTCGGCACCGATGTAAATGTACTGATCATCGTACATTGCGTAGATCGATGCCGACAGATCTACCGGGCCACCCCACGGTTGATTGCCGAAGAGCAGCTTGCCGATCTGCGCAGCTTGCGTGATTCGCATCGGGTCGGATCGATCCCATCCCCTCCAGGAGCCGTCGAGCGCCGGAGGCGATACGGCAAAGTGTGCCGTGCCGAGATAGAAGTCGCGCTCCATCTCCTGATGAAAGTTGCCACACGACATCCGCAGGCGGACGGGTGAACTCTGGCTGCCCTGCATCAGTCCGGCGTGGTGGACACGAATGCTGGTGGTCTTGGTTTCGAGCGGACGGAGGAGCACACGATCACGGGTCCGGCCGGCCGGATGCCAGCCTGGATCAAGCGAAAGCTCTGCGGAAACGGTCAGGCTCTCTGATGTCCGGTTGGTGAACTCCATCTGCAGTTGTTCCGGCTTTGCGTTGGGCATCATCACGCGAGCTCGCACAGGCGCCTGGACTACAAACGTAGTCCGGAGTGTGTCGCCGCCGAATACAAGCAGAGCAGGATATTCAACCGGTGCGGCATCGTTAGGGACGTCGATATTCAGAGTGTACACCTCTATTCCACCGGAAGGAATGGTCTTTGTTTCCGAAGAACGATGATCGATCCAGTCTGCACTCTCTGCATATGTCGAGGGGGACACAGTACGCTCCACAGGCCCCTTGTTTGTTGCCACCAGGTTGACAATTCCTCCCCACCACGAAAGCTGGCTGTGCATGCGCTGCTTCCAATCCTTCGCAAGAAGGATAGCCACCTTTTCTTTCACGTTAGTCCCGGTTGGGTTGCAGACGGCTACATGGACCACGTTTCGCCGTCCGAGGAAGATCACGGTATCACGGGGCGAAGACAACGTCAGAGGGAAGCGTGTGCGCTGAGTGATGATGATATAATCTCCCGCCCGGGTGAAAGCGGACGCCATTCCGTTCAGGATAACCTGTGATACACGCGGTGCTCTGATACGCACCTGATCGAACTGTTGGGGGATGACGACATCCAGGGTTGAATCCTTCCATGTCCACTGCACCGATGCCAGCCGGATCCGCGAAGACAGGACGATCTCCACACCGTCGCGCACTTCCTGAATATTGAACCCGGCAAAGAACGATGGGACGTTGTGTACTTTTCGCAACACCCAGTATTGCGAACTGTCGATGTCGGTAACGATCGCATCGGTCATGGCCCCGCGAATGACTCGATACGCCCCCGGGGTTTCAGTCTTCAGGAACGCCATGGCTGCCGGGAGGCTCTCAGAGTCCTGGAGAAGACAGGCGAATCTGGTTGAATGTGCTATCCGTCGGGCAAGAATCATCGGCAGCGGAATCTGCTCCGACACCATTTGTTTGTAGAACCCCCCGATAGGGGGTGTCATTGCCTTGAAGACCTGTGTTTCCTGCTCGCCCAGCATGTGCACGGAAAGTTGCCCTCCCTTGTCGGTGAACACCCCGGACCACATGGAATCGGTCTGCCCGGAAAAGATCTCCGTAAGCTGATCGTAAGCGGGAATGCCGGGTCTGTTGCCGAAGAGATCGATTGGCTGCCGTTCGACGGCCAATCCCGAGAGGGTGAGTGTTCCGAACGAATGCAGCGGGTAGTCGTAGATGTGTATGTCTGGGGATTTTGCATCAAACAGATCGACAACGTAGTCACCGATCTGCAAAAGTGTGCGCGTGAGCTCCACGCCGGGATACGCTGAACGCGAGCCGCCCGACGCGACCTGAAGCAAAGGCAGTGCACCGAAGAAATTGCCATAACCGTTTGTCCAGGTCTGACTGGTCTGATCGACCACGAGGGTGTTGTGAGCGATCGTTTGCCGGTACCAGAGCTGAAGGTTCGGGTTCATGTACGATTCGTTCAGGGGATCCACAATCCAGTTCCGGCCGCCCGCGTAATATCCCATCTGAAGCCGATCGGGGTGCCCATGCTCTCCCCCCATGATGCCGTAGTCGAGGTACAGGTAGGTCTGCGGGGAATCATTGCGGAGGATAGCAAACCCGTTTCCTTCCAGATTGACGCTGGAGTGTGGAGTGAACTCCGCAGTGGTTCGTGGGAGATCCGGCACGAGGGCAAACGGGGTTACGGGTTCTCCTTCCCTTCCGAGTGCGGAGGTTTCGCCGACCACCTGTGAACCTCGTTGCAGGTCCGTGGCATTGAGCAACGCCAGGTACGTGGAGTCACGAAAGACTGCATATCCGACTTCATAGTACGGAGCGTACTCCAGGATGCTACCGCCTCCGCTGTCCTTGCTCCGCGGGAATTCAAAATTCGGGAGTATGATTTGGAACGGCGCATCGAACATTTTCTTCATGCTTCTTCCCGCGAGCTCCATGCGGTAGAGATCGTACCCGTTATGACGGGCCATCTCGGCGAGGTGAATCATTCCCCTGAGGGCGACGAAGTGGTATCCCGACCATTCGGCCCAAAAGCCGCTCTCGGGAAGGGCCGATCCGAGTTGCCATCGGAATCCGTACCTGCCGTCGATGGCGAAATCGATCAGCTCCCGATCGTCGTAGAGGAATCCTACTGCCGCGGAGACGTTGTTGTACCAGAGCTGGCGGTTCGAAGCGGTCTCGGGAAACTTCTGGGTGATGTGCGCGAGGGGATAGAACAAGCTGTCTTTGAGGGCGATGCGGTCTTGCGGGCTGAAGCCACCATACGTGTAGAGAAGGTCATAGCCGTACGCCATGTCGACGCCCCAGAACGATTCAGAGAGCGTTCCGAAAAAGACGTGTGCCGGGCCGAGGATAGTGTTGTCAGTGGGATAGCTGAGATAGTGGTGCGCGAAACCCATAAGGATCTCCTTCCCGGCCGCGGCGTATTTCTCTTCTCCGTAGGTAGCATAAAGGAGTCCCATCCAGACGAGGTGATTTGCGAGGAGGCGATTGTACCATCCAGCCCAGGCCATATCGTACTTCCCCCCGCGATAGATCTCCGCGGTATCCTTCGGGCAGCGGTGTTCAAACGGCTTGAACTCCTCGTACATCAATTCCACCCCGTGCCGCGGACAGGTGTACATCTGGTACTGGTATGTCTGTTTGATGGGAGAGACATGGATTGGGCCGTGGGCAAGAAATCTGTCTATCTGAGTCTTGTGTTGCTCAAAGAGTTGTCTGTACCAGGGATAGTGCTTGATCCAGCTTTTCGCAGAATCAATATCCGTTTGATCTGCCAGCAAACGGGGGTGAGTCAATTCATCGGCCAGGACGTGCGGAAGGAAAGGTGGCATCAGGAACAGAATGGCCAGCAATCGGATTCGGGTCGTCAATGGTTCTTTTTCCTGTGGTTATTGTGGGCAGGTCCAATGTACGGGCGGCGGAATCGGAAAACAAACAGATTCCTGAGTTAGCCAACAGCGTTAGTCAACAGTGTCGATACAACACCACCAGGCGCAGCGAGCATTCGCATCCTTGAAATTTTCTCTGACGCCCCGCAACCGTTGTTCGAGTCGCGGTTCAGCGAGGCATATCCGTGCCCATCGCCGGACGGGCGATACATGGCGTTTCAGTCCGACACAAGTGGCCGGGTGCCAGGTCCCCATCTCAATGATTCCGACAGAGGAATACTTTCCTGTACACAATGCAGAGTGCCCACACGGCGTTGAGTCCCAGCACATTCACCGCAAGATACAGGTCAAGCTGGCGAAAAAGCGAGAAGACCATGAGCACAAACAGCTCCGTCCCGAGTCCGAGAAAGCCTGAGAGTCTCAGTGCAGTCCGGTCGCCGTACCAGATATCCAGCCGGGGGTCGTGTGCGCCTTTCTTCGACCAGGTATCGATCCGCACCATGAGTCTGTCCTGCCAGCCATAGAGAAGAAGAAAGAGTCTCTGCATTGCCTGAGTGCGAGGGTCTGCAAGCATATCTTCGGTTTTGATTTCTTCTGTGACACGGTTCACCTCGTAGACGCGTTTCATGTGGAGATATGATGTCTGGTAGAAGACATGATACGACACGCGCAGGGAGATGCCCAGGAAACCGAGTGCCCCGATGAGGAAGACCGGGAGCCAGCCCGTTTCCCGGTACAGCGAATATGACATTGCGCCGAACACGGCGAGGTTCACCGCGATATCACCCACCGAATCCAGAAATCGTCCGAAACGGCTGTACATCTGCTTTGCCCGCGCCAGTTGACCGTCCGCTGAGTCAAGCAGGTCTTTCAAAGTGACCAGAAGTCCCGCCAGCGGATACCAGAGGGGACCCCCAAGAGCAAAGACCGCAGCCGACGCAAACCCCGCAATGATCGATGCAACTGTCACATGGTTCGGAGTTACCCGGGTGGGGTACAGAACGCGGACGAACTGGTGAGCGATCGGGCGGAGGAGCCAGGTATTGATCAGCTCGTCGGAGACGTCAGACTTGACTGATGTTGTGTAGGATGGTCCGGCATTCGAGGTCATACAGGAACATAGCGATTACAAATGGTCATCGCAAGAAGTCTGCAGTCCTCGAAAGACGTCCTCGTGGTCGGTAGCCGATGCGGTCAGTCCGAGGATTGTGGTCAGTCCGCGCCTGTGATTTCAGGTGCAGGTGGATCCCAACGCCCGTTGTGCCGCCAATTTGCGATGCTTCAACACAAAGCGAAGGATCAGCGCAGCCAGGGCAAAGACAATAAGGACTGTGCCGCCAACTGCGGCTTTGGCGATCCTGGGGAATCCCCAGGATACTCTGAAATCCATCGGGACATGCGAGTTCAGCGAAACATCCGGCACGCCTGTCTTGTAGAAGCTGGTGAGCATGAGCCGTGTGTTTGCAGCGTTTACATTCCACACGTCGCCGACGTGACCACAGTCGGAGAGAATAATCTGCCGTCCGCGTGTAAGACAAGGGAGGAGTTCCCGTGTCGCAAACTCGGCTGGAGTCGAAAAGTCGAGGTTCCCGCTCAGAAGCAACGTCTCCACGTCAGACCGGCGGAGTTGTCGATACTCCTCGCTGAGTCTCTGTGTCGGCCAGCGGCCATACGCCGTCGGACCCCAGGCGAGTACGTTCATCGGCGAACCCAGCGGCATACCCGATGGCTCAATGTCGCGGCGAAAGTCCCGTGCGGAATCAAAATCTGCGCTGGTTGCCTTCGATGCGAAATCGCCCCACGTGCCCATTGACGGAACGACATAGTTGTACGCAAGCGACATGAGAGCCAACCCGCTAGGATCTCCGCGCTCGGCGGCAACGTAGGCATCGAAAACCATGGCTGCTGTATTGCGGTGAAAAAGTAGTGTGAATGTTGTCACCTTCACCTTCCCGGGATCGATGGGAAAAAAGAGCCATCTGCGCGGCATGGTATTCAAAACTGTCCGCATGCTCGCATAGAGATCCGGGCTCTTCAGGGACATGGCTGAATCCCCAGACCAGAGCGTTGCGTACTGTCGAAGTTGCGTGTCGATCATCCGGGAATCCCAGACAAAATGGCCGGGAGGGTTCACGGCGATCATCGCCGACCGGTGGATTCTCTCCGGATATCTGAGGCCGTACAGGTATGCGACGCGAGTGCCGTAGCTCTCGCTCAACAGGTTGATCCGCTCATACCCCAACGCTTTGCGGACTGACTCATTGTCGTCGATCGTCTCGAGCATCGTGTATCTGTCCAGGTCAATCCCCCGGGCGGTCAGGCGTTGGGCGCTTGCATTCCACGAGCGTCCGATTCTCATCATAGATTCTTCCCCAAACAGGTCGCCGTCCCCTTTGATTGCTTCTGCTACCTCCGGACAATCCAGTATTGTCGAGCCATCGACACCTCTGTATCCCACCAGGACGAAGTCGTGCTCAGGGAGGAACGTGCTTGCTTTGTTCCAATCCCTGGAGATGTTCGACGCACCGGGACCGCCCGCCAATCCAAAGATCGGTTCTTCGGGCGTCCTGGCACTCGAGCGTATCCGGAGGAATGGGATGGAGAGCAGGCGCGAGCCTGTCTTGGCTCTGTTCTCCGGCACGGTAATCGTTCCGAAGTCGGCAGTTAGTGTGTCTGACCCGATTTCGAATTGCCGGGCTTCGCTGACAACCTGCTCTGCAACAGCGTGTTTCGGTGCGGGAGGAAAGACTATTTTGTTGCTCCCGCATCCGAAACTCATCACAAACAACGAAGGGAGGAGGATAATAACGAATATCGGTCGCACGAGGAGTATCCGATCCATTCTCTGCACGAATTCCACCGCCTTCCTGCTGGTGTCGAACATGTGGCAGGGGGCTACAAAAGACAGAGGAGCCCGGGGGTTCTCCGGGACCTTGAGTATCCATGATCCATGGATCATGGAGAGCTGATAATCCGATCCCTCGAAGCGGGATCGTGCGGGTTCGACGAGACTCGAACCCAGCACATGGTAGCGCTTGTCCGCTTCGACTCTTTACGTTTCCCGCTGCAATCTCTTCAGTAACTGTATCTGTCCGGCATGGTAGACATCGTGACACGCAACGCCGTACACAAGAGCCTCGACCTTCACGCTTCCGCCCGGGGCCGTACGAGATAGATCACGCGATGTTAAGCCGTGGATTGCATCATGTAACGACCTGTGTGACCCTTCCAAGAGCCTGAGGTCGTTCTGCCAGAGCTCCTTCGTGAGGTTTTTCTCCCTGGGGAACCAGTTGCTTCCCTCCAGGGCGAATGATCCCCGTTTTGCACCTGTCAGGCGGCGCTGGACCGCGTACTTCCAGTATGCCGCGTGGACCATGATTTCCCAGATATTGTGACGTGCGGGGTCGGGACGCCATGCGGCCTCCTCGAGGGAGAGGCCACGCAATGAGCCGCGAAGGTTGGTGCCATGCCAGGCCCGGTGATCGTAGGCCTGATCGAGTATTCTCAAGAGAAGCGCAATTTCCCGATCCATGTTTCCTCCAATGCGTTGAAGTCCACGTCACGTCCAGGGCCGCGTCAGTTCAAGAACTCCCACGACACGCCAAACCTGATGGAACGATCCATGGCAGGCGTGAACGGGGTTGTGAAGTACTCGCTGTTGGTGAGATTCTCCCAGAGGAAATGAATGTACGCATCACCGATGTGCGCGATGAGCACCAGATCGAGCGTTGAAGCCGCCCCGAGTTTGACACGAAGGTTGGGGAGCGGGAAAAGCGTCTGGCCGAGAAGGGTCGAGCCGTAATATGACGTCTGGGCCTGCCCGCGCACGCCTGCCTGAAGCTCGAGTGCATTGCCGAGTATCCGGTCATGGTAATAAATGCCGCCACGCGCATACATTTCAGGAAGTTCATGAATACGGTTGTTCGCGGCGTCGGTCTGCTGCTCGTACGCCGCTATCCCTTCCACCATGATGAATCCGATGCGCATGTTCAGCGCAAGCTCCAGACTGTGTATGGTGAGCTCATCACCCTGGCGGAGAACTGTCATCAGGTGTGGTTCACCGCTGGAGATTACGGGAACATCGAAAAGAACGGGGTTCTCAATGCGGCGATAGGCATATGTCGCGCCCACCGTACCCAGTGCTCCCAGATCCAGTTGCACACCAGCTTCCCACTGCGTGTGCCGTTCAATTTCTGGCAGCATACCGCGAAGCACCGTGGAGTCCTCCCAGAACGCTTCAGCATACGAACTCGGGCGGGCGGCAACCGAAAATCCGCCAATGAGAGAAACGACATCTCCTAACTGGACGTGCAGATCCGTCCCGATTCCGTTGTGTGTCGTTCCGCGTATATGGTCCAATCGTCCGAACAAAGAAAAGATGACCCCGGGGGTGAATGCAATTTCGTCAAGAAGCCATCCCGAGAATGCCGGATCTTCCCGGCCGCCCATCGTCGGACTCGCGATGATGTTGTGGATCTCCGCCTGGAGGCCGCCCGTGACGGTCTGGCTTCCGACGACAGACCGCTGCTTCACCTGGAGGCCTGAACGGGCGACCCGATGGTCCTGCTGAATGAAGATCCCGTTCGGCGATGTCCGGTTCTCTTCGTCCCGGTATTCACGGAGGATTTGCGATGTGTACAATGATGCAGTGGTGAGGTTTGTGCTGTCGCCGAACAACGACCCAGCGAGTTTCAGTGCCACGTCGTGGCGTGTGAGCTTCTCGTAGGCGTCGGGGTTGCGGACTGTCGCCTGCTGGGGGAGGAAAGCAAGGGCAGTACCTGTTGTGCTTATGTCGATCCCTTCGTTGAGCCCGGTCTGCGTCTGAACATAGAGATAGCTGGCCGTGATATCCCAATTCTGTGCCGGATTGTACCGGACTGCCCCGCGCATATTCCACTGTTCGTGCCCCGTGTTGTCGAACCTTCCTTCTGTCCCCTGGTACTGAAAGCCGGCTGCAACATTTACACGGCGGCTGATATCCTGATTGA
>Ga0316601_100000494_pt1 | contig 17004 bp, 14 predicted proteins | sample OWC_soil_day5_no_FD_207663 | JGI IMG/M metagenome (GOLD analysis project Ga0316601, IMG submission 207663) | Wetland soil microbial communities from Old Woman Creek delta, Ohio, United States - OWC_soil_day5_noCT | ecosystem: Environmental > Terrestrial > Soil > Wetlands | place: USA: Ohio... | reverse complement strand
TGCCGTCAGGCAGGAACGGCATGTCCGCCGCAGGCACGACCCGCGACACGACGCCCTTGTTGCCGTGGCGTCCGGCCATCTTGTCGCCCACGGACAGCTTGCGTTTCTTTGCCACGTACACTTTCGCAAGCTGCACGACGCCGGGCGGGAGTTCGTCGCCGAGCTGGATCTTGTTCTTCTCGTGCCGGAACTCTTCTTCGACGGCGCCGAGCTTGTCGAAGTAGTTCGTGAAGATCTTGTTCAGCGTGGTGTTCTTGCGCTTCTCTTCCACCCAGTCTTTGGTGTAGTCCAGCTTCTCGATATCGTCATAGGTCTCGAACGTATCGCGCCGGAAGGTGGTGCCGCTGCGGAAGATCATGTTCCCTTCGGTGTCGCGCACCCCCGCTGATTTCTCGTCCTCCAGGAGGATGCCGAGCTTGTGCGCAAGGCGTTCGCGCAGGTCGGCCACAATCTTGCGCCGCTGGCGGTCGAGCGCATCGCTCCGCTTCTTGTCGTCCTTCTTGGATTCCGCGTCTTTCTTTTTCCTGCTGAAGAGCTTCGTATTGATGACAACGCCCTTCATGCCGGGAGGCGCTTTCAGGGAAGCGTCTTTCACATCGCCCGCCTTCTCACCGAAGATCGCCTTGAGGAGTTTCTCTTCCGGCGTCGGATCGGATTCCCCCTTGGGCGTGATCTTGCCGATCAGAATGTCCCCCTCCACCACCTCCGCGCCGATGCGCACGATGCCGTTCTCGTCCAGATCCTTGGTCGCGTCTTCGCTGACATTCGGGATCTCGCGGGTCAGCTCCTCTTCCCCGCGCTTCGTATCGCGCACCTGCAGCTCGAACTCCTCGATATGGATCGAGGTAAAGACGTCGTTGGCCACGAGGCGCTCGCTGACGATGATGGCATCCTCAAAGTTGTATCCGTTCCAGGGCATGAACGCCACGACCACGTTGCGTCCGAGGGCCAGCTCACCTCCGTCTGTCGCGGCGCCGTCGGCCAGCACATCGCCCTTGCGGATCCGGTCGCCCGGCTTCACGATTGCACGCTGGTTGATGCAGGTATCCTGGTTGGTCCGGAAGAACTTCGTGAGCGGATACTCCACACGGCGCTTGTCCTCGAACGAGATGAGGGCTTCCGTGCTGTTCTCATCGATATCGTACTCCACCAGAATCCGGTCGGCATCGACGTAGGTCACCACGCCGTTCCGCTCCGCGACAATCAGTGCGCGGGCGTCGCGGGCAATCTTCTCCTCCAGGCCGGTCCCGACCAGCGGCGCTTCCGGCCGCAGCAGCGGCACGGCCTGCCGTTGCATGTTCGAGCCCATCAGGGCGCGGTTCGCATCGTCGTGTTCCAGGAACGGGATCAGAGCGGCTGCGGCACTGACGATCTGGTTCGGCGCCACGTCCATGTACTGCACTTCCTCCGGCTTCACCACCGGGAAGTCGCCCTGGTACCGCGCCTTCACACGGTCGCTCTGGAACCCGCCGCGGGAATCCAGCGGGGCATTCGCCTGGCCGATGGTATGGTTGTCTTCCTGCTCCGCGGTCAGGAATTCGATCTCATCCATGACGCGTCCTTTCTGGACGCGGCGGTACGGCGTCTCGATGAAGCCGAATTCGTTCACGCGGGCATGGATGCAGAGCGAGGAAATCAGACCAATGTTCGGACCTTCCGGCGTTTCGATCGGACAGAGGCGTCCGTAGTGCGTGTAGTGAACGTCGCGCACCTCGAACCCGGCCCGTTCGCGAGTGAGTCCGCCCGGACCGAGTGCCGACATGCGCCGCTTGTTCGTCAGCTCCGCCAGCGGATTGGTCTGGTCCATGAACTGCGACAGCGGGTTTGTCCCGAAGAATGCGTTGATCACGCTGCTGATCGTGCGCGCGTTCACCATGTCCTGCGGAGTCAGGTTCTCGCTGTCCCGCACATTCATCCGCTCGCGGATGGTGCGTGCCATGCGGGCAAGACCGATGTTGAACTGCTGGGCGATCTGCTCGCCGACGGTGCGCACGCGGCGGTTGCCCAGGTGGTCGATGTCGTCGACCGCGCGTTTCTTCTGCTGGAGTTCGATCAGGTAGTTGATGATCGCCACGATGTCCGCCTTGGTCAGCGTGGTGGTCGTTACCGGGATATCCAGATTGAGCTTGCCGTTGATCCGGTAGCGTCCGACGTCGCCGAGGTCGTATCGCTTCTCGTTGAAGAAGAGCCGGTCGATAAGGGTCTTGGCAGTTTCCAGGTCGGGCGCATCGCCGGACCGGAGCTGTTTGTAGATGGCCGTGAGGGCATCCTCTTCGGAGCGGACGAGGTCTTTGGAGATGGTCTTGGCGATGACCGATTCCTCGTTCCCCTGCTGCTGGAGGAGGCGGATCTTCTTGACGCCGGCCTTCTTGATCCGCTTGATATGCTCTACATCCAGCCGCGTATCTTTGTTGATGAAGATCTCGCCCGTCTTCCGGTCAACCACATCGGAGCAGATGATCCGGCCTTCGTAGTCCGCGAGGTCCGCCTTGGCCACATCCACTTCTTCAACCAGGTTGAAGAGTGTCAGGATTTCGTCGTCCGACGAGTATCCCAGGGCGCGCAGCAGGGTGGTGACCGGGAATTTCTTCTTCCGGTCAATGTACGCGTACATCACATTGTTGATGTCGGTCGTGAACTCCACCCACGAACCGCGGAACGGGATGATGCGCGCGGAGTAGATCGGCGTCCCGTTCGGATGCATGGATTCGCTGAAGAAGACGCCCGGCGAGCGGTGGAGCTGGCTCACCACGACGCGTTCAGCGCCGTTGATGATGAACGTCCCCTTGTTCGTCATGGTCGGCAGGTTGCCGAGATAGACGTCCTGTTCGATCGTATTGCTGTAGCTCTTCCCGTCTTCGGCCTTCTGGGAAAGGCGCAGCTTTGCCTTGATCGGCACGGCATAGGTCAGGCCGCGCTCGACGCATTCGGGGACAGAGTATTTCGGCTTCTCGACGTAGTACTCCACGAACTCGAGGAGGAAATTCTCCCGGGCATCGGTGACAGGGAAATTCATCTTGAACACCGACTGCAGACCTTTGTTCTTCCGCCGGGCCGGAGGCTGGTCGGCCTGCAGGAAGCTTTCCCACGACTCGAGCTGTATATTCAGGAGATCGGGAGCCTCAATGATCTCCGGGATCTTGCCGAACGTGATGCGCTTGCTGGCTTGATTCTTCAAGAGCCTCACTCCTTGGTGTGTGCGTGATAGTACGGTCCGGCCGGCGACGCCCCGCATATAAATGAAACAGCAAGCCACACGAAAGTAGCCTGCCTGCGCGTGCGACAACGGGTTGTCAGAGACATAACGCGGATCACCGGACCGTGTGTGACAATGCCGGGGCCGTCCGGCGTTCCGCAGTGCGCGCCTCCCCCCCGCAGGGATGGAGGACGGCCGGACGGATGCCGGTCAGCCCCGGTGAGGATCTGCTTACTTCAGCTCGACTGTTGCGCCTGCTTCTTCGAGCTCTTTCTTCAGCTTCTCTGCATCGTCTTTGGAGATGGCTTCCTTGATCGGCTTCGGGGCGCCATCGACCAGGTCTTTGGCTTCCTTCAGGCCGAGTCCGGTTGCGGCACGGACGACCTTGATCACGTTGATCTTCTGGGCGCCGGTTTCCTTCAGCACGACCGTGAACTCCGTCTTCTCTTCGGCTGCGGGGGCCGCGCCGCCTGCTGCGGGCATCGCGCCGGCCATCATCATCGGGGCGGCTGCGGTCACACCGAACTTCTCCTCGAGCGCTTTCTTCAGCTCCACCGCCTCAAGAAGAGTCAGTTTTTCGATTTTCTCTACGAGTTCAGCTACTGCAGACATGGCACTTCTCCTTTTATTCTTCTTCGCTTGTCAAATTCAGTGAAGGTGGTCAGGCGGCTTTCTTCTTGCCGATCTCGTCGATCACGCTGACGAGGTCGCGCAGCACCGCATTGACCACGCTGGGGACGCCGGCCAGAGGGGCCTGAATGCTTCCCAGAATTCCTGCGACCAACTCCGCACGCGACGGGATACGGGCGATTTCATCCAGCTTCGACCCTTCGTACACTTCGCGTTCGATCACACAGACCTTCAGCGAGAGCTTCTTGTGCTTCTCGGCGAACTTCTGGATGACCTTCGCGGGTGCAGCCGGATCGTCGTAGGAAAACGCAACGCCCGTCGGCCCTGCGAGAAAATCGAACACGCGATCGTATCCGCCGATCTTCTCCAGTGCCTTACGGATCAGGGTGTTCTTTACGACCTTGTAGTCGATGCCGGACTTCCGCAGATCACGGCGCAGTTCAGTTGCCTGTTCCACCGTCAACCCGCTGAAATCCGTAAAGAACATCCCGTGCGCACGTCCCGCGATCTCCGCCACTTCGGCGATGATCTCTTCCTTTTCAGAACGTTTCATTCCTTCCTTCCTACCTCACGGGAGGTGTTGTGCGCGCTGAGAGAGAAGCCCCGGTGCAATGCCGGGCAATGAACGCGCACCTTGTGTGTCGTTTGAGTGCGTAACAATCGTTACTGATGCGCCGCAAACGCGGTGCGATCAATTTCCACTCCAGGACCCATGGTGCTGGAGAGATGGATGCTCTTGACATACGTTCCCTTCGCCGTCGGGGGACGCAGACGGGTCACCGCAGTGAGGAACGCCTGAATATTGTCGGCCAGGGCTTTGGACTCAAAGTTCGCTTTGCCGACGCAGGCATGCAGGATCCCGGCCTTGTCCACCCGGAACTCGATCTTGCCGGCCTTCACTTCTTTCACCGCCTTCGCGACATCCTGTGTTACCGTGCCGCTCTTGGGGTTGGGCATCAGTCCGCGCGGACCGAGGATCTTGCCGAGTTTGCCGACTTCACCCATCACGTCGGGAGTGGCAATGATCACGTCGATGTCCGCCCAGCCGCCCTGGATTTTCTGGACGTACTCCGCCAGTCCGGCGTGGTCTGCGCCGGCCGCCCTGGCCTCCTCATCGCGCGGCGGGCGGGCCATCACCAGCACCCTCACCTCGCGCCCGATGCCGTGCGGGAGCGCAACAGTTCCGCGCACCGCCTGATCGGCCTTTTTCGGATCCACACCGAGACGCACGGCGATATCCACCGACTCCACAAACTTCGCCGTCGCTGTCTCTTTCACTTTCTGGACCGCTTCTTCCAGCGTGTACGCTTTCTTGGCGTCCACTTTCGCGGTCAACCCTTTGAACCGCTTGCTCGCTTTCATCCTTGTGCTGCCTTTAGTGTGTGGTGCAATCGTCCGGGATGGCCGGACTCCCACCGGCGTCTGTGCGCCGAAACCTCAGTTACTCGTCGCTGACCGTCAATCCCATGCTGCGTGCCGTCCCCGCCACCATGCTCATGGCCGCATCGATGTCGTTGGCATTCAGGTCAGGCATCTTCAATTGCGCGATCTCACGGACCTGCTTCTTCGTGACCCGTCCCACCTTCGTCCGGTTGGACTCTGCCGATCCCTTCTCGACCTTGGCCGCCTTGGCAAGCAGCACTGCCGCCGGAGGGGTTTTGGTGATGAACGTGAAGGACTTGTCAGAGAACACCGTGATGACGACCGGGATGATGAGACCGGCCTGGGCCTGCGTGCGCGCATTGAACTGCTTGCAGAACTCCATGATGTTGACACCCTTCTGCCCGAGCGCGGGGCCGACAGGAGGCGCCGGGTTTGCCTGTCCGGCAGGAATCTGCAGCTTCACATAGCCGACAATCTTTTTCATACCATGAGACTTTCTACGAAATGATCGGAGACACTATTTTTCAAGCTCTACCTGGCTGAAGTCCAGCTCCACCGGCGTCTTCCGCCCGAAAATGGAGACCATCACTTTCAGCTTCATCTTTTCTTCATTCACTTCCTGGACAAACCCGCTGAAGTTGTTGAAGGGACCATCCACGACCTTCACCGCGTCCCCCATGCGGAACGGCACCTCTATGACCTCGACATCCTTCCGCTCCTCGATCTTGCCGATCAGCCTCCGGACTTCAGTCGGCTGGAGCGGTGCGGGAGCATTCTTGGGTCCGACAAAACTGATCACCGACGGCGTGTTCAGAATCAGATGCTGCGTGGCCTTGTCGAGCACGGCCTCGACAAGAATATAGCCCGGGAAGAACGTGCGGGTCTTGCTTTTCTTTTTTCCGTCCTTCACCTCGAACACCTTTTCGGACGGGACGATGACGGACGTAATCCTGTCAGTCAGGCCGGCCTGTGCGACCTCGTTCTCGAGATACGCTTTTACTTTGTTCTCGTGGCCTGAGTAGGTCCGGACCACGTACCATTTCTTGTCCACCTGATGCCCCTTCGTTCGTTACTGCAAGATCTGCTGCAGGAGGAGGCTGATGGCCGTGTCCACCAGATACACGAAGCCGGCAACGATCAGGCACACCACAAGGACGATGATCGTGGAGTCCCGCAGATCGTCTTTCTTCGGCCAGGTTACCTTCTTCATTTCCTTCACCACGTCGGTGAAGAAGTTGATGATTTTTTCTTTCATGGCAACGCTTCCTTTCACCGTCAATCGCCCCTTGGCGACTGACACGTCACACTCTTCGTTCGCACGTCAGGAGGGACTCGAACCCCCAACCTGCGGTTTTGGAGACCGCTGCTCTAGCCAATTGAGCTACTGACGTGTGACATGGAGCGGCGCTGGACGCCGGCCTCCAGGAACCGGATACGCTTAGCGAGTCTCTTTATGCGTGGTATGCTTGCTGCACCAGCGGCAATACTTCTTGTACTCGACCCGCCCCGTCTGCTTCTTCTTGTTCTTCGTGGTCGTGTAGTTGCGGCGTTTGCACTCCGTGCATTCGAGTGTTATGATATCTCTCACAGTGCCCTCTTGTCTCTCTCGTGATCGTCACAACCCCGCGGCCTTCATGTGCGCGCCGCTTCGTTGAGCTTGCGACCGGGATTGAACCGGTGACCTCTTCCTTACCAAGGAAGTGCTCTACCAACTGAGCTACGCAAGCGTACAGTCTCTCGAGCGGGAGACGGGACTCGAACCCGCGACCAACAGCTTGGAAGGCTGTGACTCTACCAACTGAGTTACTCCCGCGTCTCGTTGCCGCCTGACAACTGTCATTGCGCAATCGACAGGCTTGTCTTCAGAGTGGGCAGGGGAGGAATCGAACCTCCGAAGGCCGGAGCCGACAGATTTACAGTCTGTTGCGTTTGACCGCTTCGCTACCTGCCCGATGTACAGCGTACCCTCCGACTACTCGCTCTCCCCTCCGGTCGGCCTGAGCTGGCGATGGGACTCGAACCCGCAACCTGCTGATTACAAATCAGCTGCTCTACCAGTTGAGCTACGCCAGCAGACAAAAAACCCCCTCGTCACGGCCCCCAACGCAGCCACGACTACGGCGGATTTTGACAGCTGAGCATAGTAATTTAACAAATTCCTAAAAATAGTCAACAGGAATTTTGCCAAAAACGGAAGATTTTATCCTCCGAGAGCCGCTACTCTCGCCCTCAGGAGCTGTGAAGAAGGATCGTAGATGAGCCCGTCTTTATACGCTTTTCTGGCCTCCCCGGGCCGGCCTTGCCTGAGCAGGTAGTCCCCATAGGTAACATATGCCCCTGCATAGAGTTGCCAGACCACCGACTCTAGCCGCCCTTTTCCCCCGAAAGGACGAACCACGAAATCGGGCGCATCCGCCGCTACGAAGGCAGTGTCTGAAATAACCCTGAAAACCAGCCCCTCCGGCACTCTCTGGTATCCCTGCGTGAATTGCTCCTCTATCTCCGGCGTCACGTAGACCGGCCCAGATGCCATGCTCCGCCCGATCATGGCCCGTATCATCCCCACAAACCTCGCTTCGATGACAGCCCCATCATAGGGGAGTTCATGCTCGAATTTGTACAGTTCCTTCCGAAAGGCCTCCACTTCGTTACGGCACCGCTCCATGAATGCCGGATGCCGGACGCTCAGTTCCGTCAGATACCACGACCTCCGCAACAGCTCCTTGTCGACTACGGTTACGTCCGTCCGCTCTCCCCGCACGTACTGGAACGTGTAGGATGCCGATACCCAGTAATCCCACTGGTACGAGAAGACCACCCCTCCCGGTTTGACCGACCGGAGCAGGTTCCGCGTGTAGTCCTCCACCAGATAGTTCTCGCTCTGATCGACCGCGCGATAGTGTGTCACGAGAGGGATCACTCCAACGGCGACGACCAGTGTGCCCACGATCCAGCCATTCCAGCCGCTGACCCTCATCCCCCACGACCCGATCACCATCAACCCGACACCGGCCAACAGGCCGACGCAGCAATAGGCCAGCAGGAAATACGAGTCGATGTCATGGATATCGTAGTTGATCGCGTACGCCACACACACCACGAAGAGCAGGGCCAGGCCATAGGCCAGATGCCGCGATGCACGCCAGAGCCCGACAAGTCCGACCACCGCAAGCACGAGCCCGATCACAGCAAACTCCGACGGAAGCCCCGAGAGAAACCCTGACAACTGCCGCCATGCTGCATCAGTCGACGAGAATATCCAGACACGGTATTGCTTCCCGCTCAGGTGCCACGAGAGGCGTTCCAGGCTCACCGGGTTTCCCCAATTGAGCAAAGGCACGGACGAAGCACGCAACGGGAGATACAGATAGACGGAGAGCCCGAGCAGGAAAACGGGAACCATGCGTCCGACCGCTCTCCAAGACTCCTTCCCGGCTCCCCTCGCCGCGAAGTACAGATACAACACCCCCGGCAGCAGCAAGATGGTGGTCATGTGGTTTGTGAAGCTGAGTCCGAGCGTGTAGGCTGCAAGCATCCACCATCGGCCCGACGGTTGCTGGTGCGCGGTCAGGACCAGCCACAGGACCAGGCTGATCAGCAGCAGGTGGAGCGAATAGACCTCAACGGCAAGGGCCTGCACCCAGAACGTTCTGGAGAAACCGAGCACCAGCGTCCCTCCGGCAGCAGCCGCCAGAATCAGTTCGCGCTGCAGCATGAGGCGTTTTACCGTCACCGCAACCAGCATCCTGGCAGAAAGAAAGAAAAACACAAGCGACGCCGACGTAAGAAGGGATGCCATGACATTGAGGCGCCACACTTCCTCACCGCCGAACGGGAGATGGCAGAAGATCCAGCCGAGCATCGTGAAGAGCGGATATCCTGTCGGGTGCGCGATCCCGAGGGTGTGCGACACAGCCACCAGCTCGCCGCTGTCAATGAAGCCGATGCCAGGCAGCATGGTGAGGCGGTACACCGCAAGGCAGCACATCGCGACCAGCACCGCGATGGCCAGGGGGGGAACCCGCGATAAGGAGATGGTCTTCATCAGAGCATTTCGCCGGGCTGTTCGAGCCGGGCCGCAAAGGCAAGGAAGAGCGCACGGACAGCGGACATTCTGCTTGCAACGGTTCTGGTCAGGTCCTCCGGAGTCATGCGCCCCGCGCACCGGGCGAGCCGTTCCATCTTGGCGCCGACGGGGAGCAGGGAACCCCGCTCTTCGAGCGTGATGCGCAGCAGCAGCTCAAGCCGGCGATACAGTCTGTAGGCATCGATAAGGAGCGTTCGTTCCGGTTCCGTGAGGAGGTGCGGCGGTGCGGCGCGGAGAAGCGTGAACGCATCGCGTCCCCGCACATCCGCAGGCAGTGCGCCCGGCTGAAGAAGCATCATCTGCACGAGGAATTCCACATCCACCATCCCGCCTGCACCAAGCTTGAAATCGATGATTGCCTCTCCCCGCGTGCGGGTCCGGGATTCGATTTTCTTCCTCATCTCCACAGTGGTCTTGACCCAGTCCGGCGGCAACGGATGGTCGAACACAAACGACCGCACGTCAGCGAGAACCTGGCGGCCGAGTTCTTCATCGCCGCACACAAACCGGAGCCGTGTAAGAGATTGCCGTTCCCAGAGTGACGCTCGTTGTTCAAGGTAAATCCTGTACGCCGACCGATCGACGACGAGGGGCGCGTTTCTTCCCTCGGGGCGGAGCCGCACGTCCACTTCGTACAGGCGTCCCCGTTCGGAAATGGCGGACAGCCCCGTCACACAGACAGAGGCCATTTTCTCGAGTCTGCTCTGCTCCGCCGCGGTCCTGGTCTCCGCAACAAAGAGGAGGTCCACGTCTGCATCAATCATCAGCTCCCGGCTCCCGAGTTTGCCGAGCGCGAAGACTGCCAGCCGCGGTGCACGCCCGCGTCCGCTGAGGCCTCCCTCATAGACGCGGCGGATCGCGGACTCTGCAATCGATGCAATGTCCGCCGTCAGCTCTTCGATCTGCGAGAAGCCAAGCACATAGCGCAGCCCCGCCCGCACCTCCTGAACCGTCTTGAAGGCGACGAGGTCGTCTGCGGGGATGAGCGTTCCGGAGTCCCCGGGGTACGGGCCGGCCGGATCAAGTGCGACCGTTTCCAGAAGATCCGGATGATCACCCAGTATGCGGGCGAACCGCGGACTCATGGCACACGTGTCCACGATGAACCGGCGAAACCGCTGATCCTGAAGCTGTGAGAAAAAGGAGCCGGGGAATTTCTGCGCTGCCGCAATCAGCGTGATTCCCTGGAGCGTGAGATCGGGATCGGGCGTCGCGGAGAGATCGTTGAACAGTGACGTGGCCACCTGGCGGAATGCCGACCGCGCGCGGCTGTCTGTTTCCCGCAGGCCCGTGAGCGTCGACCCGAACGCGAGCGAGCGCATGTTGCGCAGCGTCTGACGAATGTCCCGGAACCCGTAGTCGGTCAGCAGTCGGCGCGTGGCTTCCTCGGGAAGCGCTCCATCAATCGCCGCTTCGAGTCCCGCCGCCGACGGCTCCGCCTGCACGCTCAGCACTTTTGTGAATACTCCGCGGACGAGTCCCAGATGATCGCCGAGTTCCTGCTCGAACATTGCCGCGGATGCGATCCCCATGCGCCGGGCAAGTAATCCCTGCCCCCGCTCATCCCGGGGGACACTGTGTGTCTGCGTGTTCTGCATGATCTGCAGGCGGTGTTCGAGAAGCCGGTAGAACCGGTACGCCTTCATGAGACCCCTCGCTTCGCGGCCGGTGAGGATCCCGCTCTGTTCGAGAGCGGCCAGCGCCGTCAGCGTTGTGCCCGTCCGGAGACCGGGGTTCTTCCCTCCCTTGAGGAGCTGCAGAGCCTGGACGATAAACTCGATGTCCCGTATCCCGCCGGGCATGAGCTTGACGTTCGTGGCATCGCCCAGTGTCGACTCAATCCGCGCTTTCATCCGCGTGATGGACTCCACCGGGTGTTCAAGAAACGCGCGCGGGTAGACGAACGGCTGCAGCGCCCGGATGAATGCCTCACCCAGCTGCCGGTCCCCGCCGACAGGGCGTGCCTTGATCAGCATCTGGCGTTCCCACAGCTCGCCGCGACCCTCATAATATAGAAGGTAGCTTCCGAGTGAGCGCGCAAGCGGACCGCTGCCCGACTCCGGCCGGAGGCGCATGTCCACACGGAACAGGTGTCCTTCCCCCGTTGACCTGGACAGGTGCTGCACGATCCGTTCCCCGAATCTGTGGAAGAAGGCATGAGTGCGTTCCGCATCTGCGTCGGGAGGAAGATCACCGTATAGAAAGAGGAGGTCGATGTCCGAACTGTAGTTCAACTCATTGCCGCCGAGTTTGCCGAGCCCGATGACGGCGAAGGGAACATCCGGTATTTCTTCGCCTTTCTCCCGGACCTGATCCCAGGTCCACCGGACGACCGCATCGATCGTGCAGTCGGCCAGCAGGGAAAGCTCAGCCGTGACTGTCGTGATGTCGGTGATTTCCAGGACATCCCGCATGCCGATGCGCAGGAGTTGGCGACGGAACATACGCCGCAGGGCATCCATCCGGCGATCGAGATTGGCGAAAGTGGCCGCGCAACGGTCCGTCTCCCCCTGGAGTTCTTCCCGGGCCAGGGGGGTATTCAGCACTGCGGATGCAGTCAGCCAGCGGAACAGCGTCGGCTCACGGACCAGGATGTCGGCAAAAAAGCGGGAATTGCCGAGAGTGCGCATGAGGATATCGAGCAAGACCGGATGCTGCACAAGATCCGTGAACAGTGAGGCAGAGCTGACGGTGACTTCGCAGAAGCGGAGCAAATTGGCGACAGCAAGGTCGGGATCGGGGGAAGATCGGAGCGCCGTGAGGATTGCCCGTGAAAACTCCTCGAGCGTCGCCCTGCTGCCCGAGGCGAGGAACAGCTCATGCACTGCCCGGAGATTCCGCTCCCCGCTCCGGGCATCGTCGAACAGATCCAGGGGGAGGTCGGGCGCGCTCATGCATCCAAGATATGCAAAAAAGGAGAGAGAGCAAAGAGGGGCTTCCATCGCCCCGGGTTGCTTTTGCCCCATGCCGTCGCTATATTTTTCATGCGTTTCTCTCAACTCACGGAATCGCTATGACAAAACTTGTTGCCCTGTACCGAACCCCTCCGGAACCGGCGCCATTCGACGCGCACTTCAACGAGATTCATCTCCCGCTTCTCAAGAAACTCCCCGGAATCCTGTCGCTCGATGTCCTGCACGTGACGGGTGCGCCAATCGGCGAGAGCACATACCATGTGCTGGTCGAAGCCGGGTTTGAGTCGCGCAAGGCGATGGATGCAGCACTGGCGTCCCGCGAGGGAAAAGCAGTCGCGCGCGATCTGATGTTGTTCGCGGCAGATCTCGTCACAATTTTCCATGGTGAAACCCTTGCCTGAAAGGTCGGTGATACTTTCCATGGGACCACACACTCCTGCGGGCCGGCACTGCTGGTCATCCCCACTCGCCGTCATCTGCATGGCCCTCGCACTGGCCAGCCTTCAATCATGCTCTTCGCCGCCGGCATCCGAACTGCAGTGGGAAGCCCTGCCCGGCCCGTTTGCGCGCAACCTCTCCGCCGTGTTTCCGTTCGCGTCCGGACCTGAGATCCTGGCGGGACTCACCAACGGCGAGGTAGCCTTTTCTTCCGATGGAGGAAAGAGCTGGGCATACCGCACACCGGCGTTTAAAGGCGACGTCATCTATGGTTTCTATGAAGTCCCCGAACGGCAGTCTCTCATCTACGCAGCGACGGCGCGGGGGCTTTTCCTGACCACAGACACGGCCCGCACGTGGCAGCGTGTTCGTCTGGGGGATGCGGGCGACACGACCTTCGCCGTGACCGCATTTGCCGCCGACCCGTGGAAACCGAACATCTCCTATGCGGGAACCAGAGGACATGGGCTGTTCAAGTCGATGGACAACGGCGCAACATGGCACTCGCTCCATGCAGAAGGTGATACACTCCTCCGCGGAGCGACGGTGTGGGATCTTGCACTCGATACCGGGCACCCGGACCGGCTCGTTGCAGCCATCGGCGCGCTGGGAGTCGCTACCTCCACCAACTCAGGCAACACCTGGCATCTGCAATCGAGGGGAAGCGCGGTGGTCGGTGCTCAGGCAACACAGATCCTGCTGCACCCGCAGAATGGCGACCTCATCCTCGTTGGAAACGATGCGGGAAGCATCTACCGGAGCACGAACTTCGGCCAGCACTGGAGTCCTGTCCGCCCTGCCGCAACCGGCGATCGCATCCTCTCACTCGGCGGTCAGGTCGGCCAGCCTAACACCGTCTTCGCAGGGACGGAATCCGGCGTGTTCGTATCCAACGACTTCGGTGAGAGCTGGCAACTCTGGGAGGGATCATTGCCTCCCCTCTCATCCACACTGGTCCTCCCGGCGGCTCCGCCGCGGCGCATCTTCGCCTTCGGAAGCGCAATTGGATTGTGCGTAAGCACGGACCAGGGTGCATCCTGGCAACCAGCCGATGCCTCTCTGGGTGGAGCCACCGCATCCCTCCTTACCATGAACGCACGCGGCGACACGATGTATGCCGTCGTCCGGAACACCGTGCTGCGGTACAACCCGGAGGTATCAGGATGGAAGTCAATTGGAGAAGGACTCGCCGGCGGAACCGTCCTCTCTCTTTCCATCGACACGCGCGATCCATCCTGCCTCTATGCCACGACCGCAACCGGTGCATTCCGCACAACGGACGGCGGCGCAAAGTGGCTGCCGTTCGCACGCACACTCCAGACGACACCAGAGATTCTGGTCCCGCATCCATGGTTCTCCACACGTCTCCTCGCATCCGGCAAACTGGGGATTTTCGTCTCCACCGACCGCGGCAGCACATGGAGACAATCCAGACCGACCGGCAAGACACCCCATGTCCGTTCATTTACGTTCAGGGAGACCAATGCGGGCATCGTGTTCGGCGTGGCTTCACCAGCGGCAGTCGTGTTCACGCAGGACGGAGGCCTTTCCTGGGAGTCAACACGGTACGGACTCGGTGCGGATTCTCTGCTGTTCCTGACACTCGATGATCAGGACCTTAAAGTGTGTTATGCGTGGACCGCAACAGGGGGATGCTACCGGTCGATCAACAGCGGTCTCGAGTGGAACCGGTTTTCACCGCCGTGGAACGCAACGGATCATGTGCTGTTTGCTACCGACAGCCGGAGCGCCACCAGTTTCGTCGCCCTGGTGAACGGCCATGGTGTCTATCTCACCACCAGCGGCGGGACGACATGGACGCGCGTCATCGACCGTCGGCTTCCAGGAGACCCTGTCGCAGCCGCGTGGCATGCCGATCAGGGAACCCTTATCGTCAGCCTGCGGGATCGCGGGATCTACCGGCTCTCGCTGGCGGACGCTGTGCAAAAGAATACCGGCCGCGCTCAGTAGCGGCCGTCTGCAAGCAAGGAGCTCTCATGTCACTTCGCAGGCATATCGTCTTCATGTTCGCACTGGCCGGTCTGGCGTCACTGGCTTCAGCCCAGCCGGCCATCCACATTGCCGACGGCAAGTCGTTCGACCTCGGCACCATCCTCCGCGGGACGGTCGTCGAGCACAAGCTGACGATTGCCAACAAAGGTACCGAGGTGCTGGAGCTGGGTGATATCGAAGCGTCCTGTGGCTGTACAGGGACGATGCTCTCCCGCAACAACATTCGTCCGGGCGAGACAGGCACACTCTCGATCACGTTCAACTCGCGGAATTTCTCCGGGAAGGTCCACAAGACGGTCGCCATCCAGTCGAATGCCGCCAACGAACCGCGCCTGGTGGTGGAATTCACTGCCGTTGTGATCGACGAGATCCTTGTCTCACCGGGGCACATCTGGTTCAAAGATGCAGAAGTCAGCAGGAAAAGCCGGATGAGCCTGACCGTGAAGAACAATGGCAAAGAGCCGTTGAAGCTGACGGGGTGGCGTTGCCAGCTGGCCGGCTTCAGCCTGACCATTCCGGCAGATCCAATTGAACCGGGCGAAAGCGCCACACTCGAGGCCGAATTCGTCCCGGCAAAGGCTGCACCGATCCTGTCCGATGGCGTGTTTCTCCAGACATCCAATCCCCGCCAGTCGGAGGTGTTCATACCGATCTATGGAAACGCCAGGGAATTCAAGTTCGAGTAGCCAGCTGAAGCACGTTCTGCAACATTCCCGCGGCCGCATCCGTCTATTCTCTATATAATAGAGAGCAGGTGCGGCCGCCACATGTCAACGTACCGCCCGCCTTCCGTGTCTAACCACTAGAGCACAAAAACTCCGGGAATCCCCCACATGCCGGCTGCCGGCGAGCAGCAGTTGATTCGTGAGGCACAGGATGGGAATCGTGACGCCTATCGACGGCTCGTTGAGCGCTACATGAAGCAGGCCTACAATGTCGCATATGGTTTCGTGCACGATCACGAAAACGCACGGGATGTCATGCAGGAGGCCCTGGTGCGCGCGTACCAGGCACTCCCGACATTCCGGGGCGACGCAGAGTTCGGCACATGGCTCCATCGCATCGTCATGAACCTGTCGTTGAACCAGATCAGGGCCAACTCTTCCCGCTCACGGCATGAAGTGCGTATCGATGATATCCGGGAACCCGGGGTGACACAGGACGCGGAGCATGAAGCCCGTTTCCTGAGGACGCATATCGAACAGGCACTGCACGAGCTTCCCACGCTCCAGCGATCCGTGGTGATCCTCCGTCATATGGAGGGCCTCTCGACACGGCAGGTGAGCGAAATCCTCCAGTGCTCGGAGGGAACCGTCAAGACACATTTGTTCCGTGGCCTGAAGAAACTGCGGGGGAGACTCAGGGTTCTTCAGGAGGATGCAGCATGAACGCACACACAGAGACACAATTCAGACTCTACGAGTATCTGCGCGGCGACCTGGACGAAAAAGACCGGGCCTCACCTCGCGGAGTGTGCGCCATGCCGCGACGAATGTGAGGAAGTCCGGGAGGCTCTCGGGATGCTCTCCCCCACCGGGGGACAACCTTCTGACGCTCTGCCTGATGCATTCTGGACGGCGTTGCTGAACGAGGTGGATCAGAAGATTGCAGCGAAGTCGGATCGCCCCGGCGTACGCCTGCGGTTTTCCGTCTGGCAGCGACGCGTGTCGGACTGGCTGACCATGACTGTCGTCCCCCACCGCAGGCTTGTCCTCGGTGTTGCGTCGATCGCCATTGTGGCAACCAGCGCTTTCGTGACCTGGTCTCTTCTCCGGCAGTCTCCGGACCGGCCGGTCTTCGCAGAATCGCCGGCCGGTGCAGAATCGATAGAGCCCGGACTCGCTTCAGTGTCGGCCCCTCCAGAGACCCGCATGGACTCGTACCTCCGCAAATCCAGGCTGCTCCTGGTGGGGGTGACAAATATGCCTGACGTCAAAGGCCAGCCTGTGGATCTCAGCGTGGAACGGAAGACATCGAGGGAGCTTGCCGATGAAGCCAGGACACTGAAACAGCAGACGCTGGATGACCGGTCTCTTGACCTGGTCAATGAGCTGGAAAAGATTCAGATCGAGCTGGCGAACATGGAATCGCGCAATGAGATGCCTACGATGGCGCTCGTGCGGAGCGGCATCGAACGGGAAAATCTGTTGTTCAAGATCCGCATGCAGGAAGCGATACAGTTGAAGGTGAGCTATGCGAACGAGGAATAGGAGAACACCGGCCCTGAGGTGGGAGTGGGCTGTGTGCATGGTGGTGCTTGCCGCTGCGGCGTTCCCGGCGTCACTGTCGGGACAGGAGGCGTGCGCAGCGGCGGCATCTCCAGTGGCCTTCGCAACCCCTCC
>Ga0316601_100000491_pt1 | contig 17013 bp, 12 predicted proteins | sample OWC_soil_day5_no_FD_207663 | JGI IMG/M metagenome (GOLD analysis project Ga0316601, IMG submission 207663) | Wetland soil microbial communities from Old Woman Creek delta, Ohio, United States - OWC_soil_day5_noCT | ecosystem: Environmental > Terrestrial > Soil > Wetlands | place: USA: Ohio... | reverse complement strand
TGATTCAATTGGTCTTAGTTTATGGAACATTGGACATATACCTGCGTAATTACTTACTTGTCCATAGTTATCAACCATAAATTTAACATCAGACTTAACTGTATCTGGAAAATCCAAATATGCCATTGGGCTTATAAAGTCCAAATATCCCTTTTCAATCCATTCAGCCCAGTTTTGTGCTTTAGCTGTTTTAGCATGTTCCATATCAGGAAACACTGCAGTGGATATTTGAATATCCGCATTAGTTCATTTATTCCTACTAAATCTTTCTCCTCGGAATTTTAATTTAAAAAAGACTTAAGGAAATCTCCTTAAGTCTTTTAATTTGAATTATTTTACTGTTGCTTTTCTTCTAAATGCAATATATAATCCACCACTAACAAGTAACGCACCAAGTCCAATTAGTAAATTCATGTCCACTGGTGAGCCTGTTTTTGGCATTACCTCTGTAGAAATTAAATCCTTATCTACTACAAAATAATCGCTACAATGAGTAATTGCAAATGTGATATTTCCATTTGAATCAGCCTTTAAGTTACTATCAATTTTTTCAACATTTTTAGTTTGTGGGTTATAGTAATATACAAATAAATTGTTTTTATTTGCCCATGCACTTCCAAGATTAATTGTAACTTTTGCCGCTCCAGGTAAAACACCATTTTCAGCAAAGGTAATAACCATTACGTTTTTACCTTTAACCTTAGCTGCTATTGCATCTTTGTTAGGTGAGGTAGAATTCTTTATAGTTCCAACTTTAACACTTAAGTCTAAAGTTTTAATCTCTTTGGTAATATCCTTACCATTAAAGCTCCAAGTTACGCCATCTTTTTGAAACACTATAGTTTTATCAGTTCCTTCAATAGCTTTTAAAATTGATGGATCAACCTTATTATCTTCTGCAACCTTTACAACTGTTGTAGAGCCTGCAGCTGAACCAGTTATAGCCCCAATAACTGTATCTGTATTAGTAGTTATTAGTTCAATAGCAACTGTAAAGTTTACAGTTAGCTCTGATATATTTCCTGCTTTATCTGTAGCCTTAACTGCTAGTATATATTGTCCATTTTTATTAATTGCTTTATTGTCATATAGGCCTCCATTTAAAGTTACATTGATAATCGCATTGTCGTCATCAACCTTTATAACAGGAGTAACACTCCCGTCATAAGTTTTATTATTTTCTACACCTGAAACTGTTATTACTGGTGCTGTCTTATCAATAACAAAGTTAACTTTGTTAGTTTTTTTGTTTCCAGAGAAATAAACTGAAGTTACTATTAATTCGTAATTCCCATCTGCAGTTATTTCTTCGCCCCCATATGGCGCACCATTTAATGTAATTTGAGAGGAAATCAAATACTTGTCCTCAATCTTTATTGTTGGCTTAACTGACGTATTATAATATCCATTACTTACGCCTTCTATTGTAACCTTTGATGCTTCATTTTCCAATTTATATAAATGTGGAGAAACCGCCTTGTTTCTAAATGGCCCCTCTACTAATGCGTGTATTTGTTCTGTGGTAAAATCCTTTGAATCAAAGAATACCACTCCTTTAGCCCCTGCTTGTCTCACTGCTTCAACTTGCTTTGCTGATTCAATTGGTCTTAGTTTATGGAACATTGGACATATACCTGCGTAATTACTTACTTGTCCATAGTTATCAACCATAAATTTAACATCAGACTTAACTGCATCTGGAAAATCCAAATATGCCATTGGGCTTATAAAGTCCAAATATCCCTTTTCAATCCATTCAGCCCAGTTTTGTGATTTAGCTGTTTTAGCATGTTCCATATCAGGAAACACTGCAGTGGATATTTGTATATCCGCATTAGTTCCTTTTACTTCATCATGGATTCTATTTACAAAGGTTGTTATGTTGTTTATTTTCCAATTATTAAACTTATTCCAGTTTTCAGAATCTGATTTCAAAATATTTATTGGATCAATTCCATAAAGCTTTGTAAACTCTGCTCTTGAATAATCATCATAACCAACACCGTTAGTTTCATTGTCTGTTAATGGATATCTAATATAATCAAGCTGAAGTCCCATAACTTTATACTTAGAAATTATCTCCTTATATAAAGAGGATAAATAATTTCTTACCTCAGGCATGGCTGCATTCATAAACATGTAGCCACTTTCACTTGTTAAGTAGGTAGCACCATTTTTCATCTTTGCAGCCCATTCTGGGTGTTTGTCCAATATCGGAGAACCAGAAGTTTCTCCAGCATCAGTGTAATCACCGTCTTTATTTAAATCCTTAGCAAATAACTTATTTCCAACGTAGAAATCCTCAACCCAAGCATGTATTTCTATTCCTCTTTTTGCACCCTCTTCAATGAAGGTCTGCATCAAGTCAAAATCTAGGCTTGCAAACTCTGGTCTTGTATCAGCTACTTTACTTGGATAAATAACATAACCATGATAAAAGGTTTCAAGAAATACCGTGTTGATATTTGCTAAAGCAAATTTATCTAAGGTTGCTCTTACATCATTGATAGTTTTTTCTGTTGGTCTATGCCAAACACCTCTTGTCTCAATTGTATTAGAAGGAATTGTATTGTAGTATGCGTCGAAAGCTATGAATTTAGCTTCTTTTGCATATTGAATCGCAAGAGACTCATCTTGTGTTTCATTAGCAGCGGTTATTTTTAGCTTTGCATCTGTTAATAGTTTTTCTGCTTTATCTAGTGGAGCTACTAATAATGCTGCTTTCGCACTTTTTAAAGCAGTTTCAGCATTATCTATATCCTTCTGTGCTGCTTCAATAAATACACTTTTATCTACTACTACTCTTAAGGTCTTTTTTGAGGAATCTAAAAACACCTTAGCACCAATTATCATATTAGAATCTATCCAACTCTTTGCTGTACCATGACCTGATACCACAAAGCCATTTTGGGGGATAGTACTGTTATAACCTGTCTTTTCAGTTACCTTGCCGTCAACAACTACTACTTCAGTTCCCATAGTATTTGTTAATGTAGTTGGACTTCCGTATGCTGGAGTATATATAACCATTTCATTTGCACCTCTATCACCTGGGAATGCAGGTGTTGGAGTTAATGCAGGGTCAATCTTGTTAAAAGTGTAAGTTACATCTTTTATTGGGTTTAAATTAATTCCATCAAGAACTACTTTTTCCCCTACCTTAAAATTTTTAGCCAATGCATCTCTTAATGTATTTTTTCCTGAAGTATCAATAGTTGATATTACATAACCATTCATAGGAATAGTAGAATCGTTTACATTGTCGCCAATTCTTCCATCCTTAACACTAACTACTATACCATTGTCCACTATAACCTCTACTCCATACTTCCCTGTTTTAGTAGTACTGCCATAATCAGAGGTATAAATAATAACTGTGTCCGCATCTCTATTGCCATTTACCTTATGCACACCGACCTTTGTTCCATTTGCAGCTGTAGCATAGCCTATTTCTGTTGCTGCAAATACATTTATTTTTGGTGTTAATATTAGTGTCATTATCATGATGAAGCTCAGTATATTTGATATTATTTTTTTCATATAAACCACCCTTTCTTATTGCTTGTCTCCTTATAATAAATAAAGAATTACCCTATTAATATTATTTTTTCCTTTAAAAATTTAACTACCACATTTCTCATTTCTTCTTCCCACCCTCTATTTCCATAGATGTGATTAGAGTCCTTTACATAATGATAGCTTACATTTTGTCCATATATATTTTCATACAAAGCTGATACTTCTACAGGGACAGTAGTATCTTCTGTTCCCTGTACTATAATTACCTCTTTATCAAAACCCTTCGCTCTTTCAAGTGGGTTTATGGTTTTCATTTCCTCATAAGCTTTTTGAGAAAATATAAGCCCGCCAATATCAGCAACTTCATTGTTATGTTGAAAAAAGCCTGAAAATATATGTTTCAAATTAGCTGCTGGTGAGATTAAAGCAAGACATTTGATATCCTGCTTTTTCTCTGCTGCTGCAATAGCAGCTACCATTCCACCCATGGAAAAGCCTACTAGACCAATAGAGTTTTTATCAATACCAGGAATTGTTTTAGCGAATTCTATAATATTTCTTGCATCTACTATTTCTCCTTCAGGAGTCATGTCCTTGAAAGTTCCATCGCTTTCTCCTGAATTTCCAAAGTCCATTCTAAGTGAAGCAATACCTTCCTTTTCAAGCTGCCTTGAAAGTCTTACGTAGTAGAAATGATCCTCCATTTTATTTCCTGTGAAACCATGAAACATGCATACTAATGGAACTTCATATGCCCTATCTTCTGGCATATGAAGGTATCCTCTAAGTATTAAATTATTACTTTTAATCTCCACGTGACTTTGCATTGGTTTCCTCCTAATACAATTTATCTGATATAGCCTCTGCTGTTTTCTCTTTATTAAACTTTGATATTCTTGCATTTTTTCTAAAATATTCCGCATACAAAATATCTATTATAAATAATTGAGCTATCTTTGTGGAAAGAGCCCCACCTTGAAGTGGACCTTCTTTTGCCCCTATCAAGAGTACATGATCTGCATACTGAGTTATGGGTGACTTTCCATACCTAGTTACGCAAACAGTTTTTGCTCCTGTTTTCTTTGCAGTTTTTAACATCTCAATAGTATCCTTTGTACTTCCTGAATAAGAGAATGCAATTGCTACTTCCTTATCACACATTAAGCTTGCTATCATTGACTGCATATGTGAATCATAAGAAAATTCAACATTTGAGGTAATTCTCATAAATTTGTTTTTTGCATCCTGTGCAGTTATGGCGGAGGAACCAACTCCAAAGAAAACTATTCTTTTTGCTTTAATTAGCCACTCCACTACTTCCTCTATGGATTTGTAATCAATAAGAGCAAAGGTTTCATTTAATGCACAAATGTCTGTATTTAAAATTTTCTTACATACATCCTGAATGCTGTCATCTTTAGTTATCTCATCGCTAAGCTGAACATCTACTTCATCTTCCTTTTGAAGACTTTGTGCCAATGTCATTTTAAAGCTCTGATAGCCATTAAATCCAAGTTTTTTGCAGAACCTTAATATAGTTGCTTCTCCAACCTCACAATGCTCAGACAAATCTGTTATGGAACTGTATATAATACTTTGAGGATCTTTTAACACAATATCTGCAACCTTTTTTTCTGACTTTGTAAAACCTGTATAACTTGTATTTATCAAAGGAATTACACTGATTCTTTCAACCAATTTTATCACTCCACTTCTAAAGCTAATAAAGCAGCACCCAGCAATCCTGCTGAGTTCCCTAATGAGGCTGGCATAATTTTTACCTTATCATAATTGGGCATAACATATAACGGAAGATTACTTCTCAGATATTCTATAACATGTTTCTGACACATTATTCCTCCACCCAGCACTATTAAGGTTGGATTAAATATATGAATTATATTCACAAGCCCAATAATTATTTCATCAATCCACTTATTTACAATATCTATGTACATCGTTTCATTCGCATCAACTTTTTCAAATATTGTTTTGCCATCAATCTCCTCGTCAGTTTTCAACTCACTTTTTACTCTTCTTACTAGTGCGGAAGTGGATGCATATCTTTCGTAGCACCCTTTTCCTCCACAATTACAATTTTCTCCATCCCCATGAGTAATCATGTGACCAAATTCACCTGCTGAACCAAAGGCTCCTCTATATATTTTTTTATGTTCAACAATGGCACCACCAATACCAGTGCCATAGGTTAAACAAAGGAAAGATGGAGTATTCCTTCCAGCTCCAAAGTTAGCTTCACCTATAGCTGCTGCATTGACATCATTCTCTACTGCTGTAATAATTCCACAAGTTTCTTCTATTCTTTTCTTAATTTCCATGCCAGTCCACCCAGGTAAATTTTCGGAGGCAAATATTATTTTACCCTCCACAGCATCAACCTGTCCTGCAGTACTAATGCCTACTCGATTTATATCCTTGTAGTTTTTTATTTCCTTTAAAATTCTGTTCATGAGAGCTTCTCCACCTTCATGAGCTAATGTTGGCAGTTCCTTTTGTTCTAATATATCTCCTTTTTCATTTACAACTCCAACCTTTATGCTTGTTCCACCAATATCAAAAGCTAAAACTCTCATTATTCCACCTCTAATTCCAAATCAACTTCAAACATTCTCCTCCAAGGAAAAGATACTGTTGTAAGCTTTATTGTAGCATCTTCATTACCATTTGTAAGCTTTTCATTTATAAATTGCTGAAGAAACTCTTTAGTTTTCTCCTGCACCCAAGCTGTTTTGTCCTTAAAGTCGTAATATCCTAATCCTTGAGAAGGAAGTAGGTTTATAACCTTTTGACGAGCTAAAGCTTGATAACCGCAATCTTCTATTAATCTATAGGCTAATAGCTTTTTATTTTCACCATAATATAGTGCAGCTGTTCCCATGGCCAAAACCGTTCCTAAAGTATTTCCATTAGTATTCCAGCCACCATAAGCATAAAGCTTATGAAGAATCCCTTCCTCTCGAAGCAAATCTAGTAATTCTAAATCGCCTCCATTAGAATAAGCCACATCGGCCAATATTACCTTTTTACCTTCATTTATATAATTTTTCATTGCTATAACAATCTCATTCAAATTTCTATGAGATGTGTTTGTTCTTAAATTAATATTTTGTTCCCAGGATTCAATCATCTCAACTCCTGGTGTATTCATAATTAATACTAAATCACTTTCTGAACTGGAGTCACAAATGCACATTCCTGAAGAAATTACATGGGATTTTAAAGTTTCATAATAAGGTCTATCTTCATATTTAGGAATAATTTCTGCACCCTTTACTGAAGAAAATCTCACAAAAACCTTTGGTATTTTCTTTTCATGATTATTAATTATCCTTGAAAGAAGTGTACATCCAACTTCATCTGCACCAGGATACATATATACCTTGCTAGCAATAGATAGTTCTCTTATTGTCTGCCTATGCTTTCCCTGCTCCTGGGATTGAACTCCATACAAAGAGGAATCATCTTGGGGGATTACAAAGTCCTCAAATATCCCTTCTTTTACTAAATTCAGTGCTTCTTCAGTAACTTTATAATTATTTTCTCTTCTTTCAAAATAATCATTAAAGTACTCCTTAGGAATATGCTTTAGCAAGACCTCATATTGTGCTTTTTCATCCTCATTGCCATGACCTCTTTCAAGCTTATCTTTAAGCCAAGAGGTCTTAAAGATGCTCTCCCCATAAGTAGCATAATAGTCTGGCTCTTCTTCAGCACTATCGTAACTTGGAACTCTCATTATTAAATTAAAGCCATACAATTTAATTGATGGATTTAGAACTTTTAATTCTCTTATAGCTTGGCAGCGCTTTATAAGAATGTCGGTATCATAGTGGTGAAGTCTTGAAGGCAGTAAACCACCATATATAAGCATATCCAATGACAATATGCCGTAATCACACTGAGCTATATTTTCCTTAACAAATTCCCAAAGCCTTTCTATATCAGCACTTTCCTTTTTTTTATTTAAAATATCCATTGGTGGCACTATAATTTCTATATCTTTTACCCCTTCAACTATCTGAAGAGGATATTTATAATTACAGGGTCTTTCATCTAAAGGAATATATAATATCTTCATACTAACTCTCCTCTGCTAAACTTAATGTCAATATTTCCTTTGGATTAATGATTATAGTTTTATCCATGACACCTTGCCTATTGTTCAATAGGTCTAATTTGTAGATTTCTTTCCATTGTCCTAAAACCTCAAATTCCTGTGCATCCTCCCAAAGGTTATAAAGTCTAAGTATATTATCTCCCTTTTCATTTTTATAGAAGGCAGAAACCATAACCTTAGAGTTATTTAAGTATAAAATGTTTTCCAATTCCTTTTTTATGCTATTCCCTTGAATAACTCTTGGCTTCACTCTGAACAATTTAGCTTCTAAAGCAGGATTATCATTAAAGCTTAGAGCATAGTAGAATTTATTTTCTCCTATGCACTGAGCCTCTGGAGTTTCAAATTTTGGTCCTGCACCGCCGCCTCTAGTTCTAATGTCATCTCTTGAAAGCCATCCTACACTTCTTATCAAGGTTAAAAATACACCATCATTATTTTCATCCACTGTTGTAACTTCACATTCCTGAAGCCCCTTATGGAGAACTGAAAATTCCTTAGGCACATGAACAAAGCTGTCTGTTGGATAAGTATTTACCTTAACTTCTTTTAACTTTTCAGCATCATAACATATATCCTTTAAGGGTTTTCTTAAAACCATATCAAAGCTTACATCTGTATAAAAGCTATCTACACTGCTGCCTATAGGAAATATAACTCTTAATCTCTGATCTTTAGCCTTATTTTTTACCATGGTGTTAAATTCAAGTGTTTTACTGCCTTCTTTTAGAGTAATTACAGTTTTAATTTCGCTAATTACTCTTTTTTCTGAGGGACCTTTTCTTTCGTAGTTTAACTCTTCTGGCTGACTTAGTTCATAATTTAATATCATTTCCTTATAGAGCTTATTATTTATTACTCTTTCAACACCCTTGAATGCTGTCATTGAAATTACATCGTTAAAAGGAGGCGAATAGGTGTATTCATCCCCACAGTCTAGGGTACTTATAAATTTATTTAAATCTCTATAGATTTTATTATTTTCTTTATCAAAAACATTGATATATCCATTTTCATTCACATAAGCCTTAATGTGCTCATTTTCAAGAATTGGCTCAAATACATTGTTTTTACAAGGAGGGTTACCATCAACAATATGGTATTCCTTAAAACCAATTCCTTTTAAATTAGCTTCAAATATTATTTCATATTCCTTAGCTTCGTACCAGTTTGGTTCTAAATCCACATCAGCCTTAAAAATCATCTTCTTCTCTACAGATAGAACTTCTATAGGAATCTCACTTCCTTCAGAATCCCTTAATGCAATAAAGCTTTCTTCAACAGGAAGAAGTATTTTACTTCTCAGTACTGTTTTAATTTCATAAGGATGTGGATTAAAAACAAATATTTTCTTGTTATCCACTGGTTGAAAATCGATCAAATCATTTGAAGCATAATGAACTATGGAATTTATCATATGCTCTATTTTCATATTTCTTGTTTCCATCTCTTTATGTACTTCATCTATACTGCAGCCGCATATGCTGTCATGTGGGTGGTTCTTAAGCAAGGTCTTCCAAATGTGTTTAATATACTTATGTTTATATTCACAGCTTATAAGACTTTTAATGAGCTCCATAGGCTCTCCAATTGTTGTTAATTCATCTTCTAAGCTTTGATTTTGCAGTTTCAAATAGGTTCTTGCTGATGCAACATTTGTAAGAATATATGCCTTACTTTCATCTCTTTGCTCACCATTTATGGTTTCATTTAACTCTATATTTTCTAATTTTCTAGTATAATCCACTAGTGAACTTTGTTTTATAGCAATATTAAGCTCTTTCTCCAGTTCCAGGGTTCTATCTCTTAGCTTATTATATGGTACTAAATGATCCGCTCCATTTAGTAGCAATAGCTCCTCTGTATGAGAGTAGGAAGTTATATCTTCAATATATTTTTCTAGCTTTTCTTTATGGCTATCATAGCTTATAAAATGATTATAATATCCTGTCCATAAAGGCAGTATTAAAGTTTTTATCCTTGTGCCATCACTTCCAACAAAATACCCTTCACTTTTCTTATCCTTATTAACTCCTCTAAACAAAAGAGACCATGAAATATTAAGCTGCTTAAATATTTGTGGAAGCTGTCCTATGTGTCCAAAGGTATCTGGTAAATATCCGACAAATTCATTAACACTAAGCTCTTTTGACCGTTCTATTCCTATTTGAAGATTTCTTATTAAGCTTTCTCCACTTACTAAAAACTCATCAGGCAACACATACCAGGGACCAATAGCTATTTTCCCTTCCCTAATATATGTCTCCAGTTTTTCATAATAATGAGGTTCAAGAACGTCCTTAAGATCCTCAAGGACAATAGTCTGACCATCAAGCATAAAGTATTCAAACTGCCCTTCATCTAATGCCTTAAGTATTAACTTTATTGCCTCTATTAATTTTCCCCTGTAGGTTTCAAATGTTTCGTACCATTCTCTGTCCCAATGGGTATGATTTACTAAATTAAGTGTTTTCATTGCCTCACCTCATTATAATAATACTATTCCTTAACTCCACCTGATGTTGCTCCTTCAATAAAGTATCTTTGAGTTGCAATAAAGAATACTATTATTGGAATCATAGAAAGCACTGCTCCCGCTGCCACAAGTCTCCAATCTGTTGCAAAGGTTCCCTGTAGATCCTGAATTCCAAGTGGAAGAGTATATTTTGTTTTATCCTTAAGTACTAGTAGCGGCCATAAAAAATCTCCCCAAGAGTTAACAAAGGTAAAAATTGCCAAAGTAGCAATTGAAGGTTTTATTAATGGCAGCAAAACCTTATACCAAATTTGAAAGGAATTGCATCCATCTATGTATGCCGCTTCTTCAATTGAAACTGGAATAGTTAAGAAAGCCTGCCTTAATAGGAATATACCAAAGGCTGTTACCGCAAAGGGAAGTATAACACCTACATAAGAGTTTGTTATTTTAAGCTTTGAAACCAATACGAAAATAGGTATCATTGTTACTTGGAAAGGTATCATCATAGTGCTTAATATACCTGTAAATATTAGCTTCTTTCCCCTAAATTTCATTCTTGCTAATGGATATGCAGCTAATGCAGAAAACACTACATTCACTACTACCTGAATCAAAGCAACCAGTATACTGTTCTTAAAATAAGTGAAGAATGGTATTGTTTTTATTACAGTGACCCAACTATCAACGGTTGGTTCCTTAGGCAATAAATCCGGTGGAAATTTGAATAAATTTTCATTTGGCGACTTCAAGGATGTTGAAAGCAACCATAAAAATGGTCCAACTGACAATATAAGCATAACTATTAATAGTGTATATAATATTACTTTTTCTTTAGTTTTAATCTTTAATCCATCCATACTATCACCTATGCATTCCTTTCAGAGAGTTTTATACTAGCTAGAGAGAATACTAACAAAATTAGGAATAGTACAACTCCAACTGCACTTGCATAACCTAAGTTTAAGTTTTCGAAGGCATGTTCATATAAGTAAAACACTACTGTTTTTGTGCTGTTATATGGTCCTCCAGAGGTCATTATGAATATTTCATCAAATACTTTCATAGCAGCCATAGAGGACATTACCGCAACTATTGCCATTGAAGGTGCAAGCATTGGTACAGTTATTGTAACATGCTTTTTAAGCCCTGAAGCCCCATCTATCTCTGCTGCTTCCCATATATCCTCTGGTATGGCTTGAAGTCCGGCAAGATAAATTACCATGTAGTATCCAAGCCCCTTCCATATGGTAACTACCATAACGGAAAATAATGCTGTTGACGGAGAGTTTAACCAGGATATTGGCTCTTTCATAATATGTAACACGTTTACTAAAAAATAATTTAATAAACCTGAATCTGCATATATCCACTTCCATGCAATACCAGCTACAACCATACTGGTGATAACCGGTAAATAGTAAGCTGCCCTAAAGAATTTAATTCCTTTAAGCTTTTGATTTACTAGTATTGCTAAAAACATTGGTGCAATTACCAATACCGGTACTACTGTAATGAAATATAAAATTGTATTTTTTAATGCTGAATAAAAATTCTTATCCTTAAATATTTTCATATAGTTTTCTGTTCCTACCCATTGAGCCTCAGTGAAAATGTTGTAGGATTGGAAGCTATAGATAATAACCCTTATTAAAGGATAAAAGACAAAGGTTCCAATAATAATCAGTGCTGGAATTAGATACAGATATGGTGTATATATATTATGAAGTTTAAGCTTTGTTTTTTTATTTCGTTTATTTAAAGCCTCTGTTAAATTCATTATTTGCTTCACAACCTCTCTCCTTTATATTTAATATAGGCCCCACCTTTAGGGTAGGACCTTAATTTAATTGTATTTCTTATTTTGTTAATGCTGCATTTGCTCCATCTTCAGCTGCCTTTAATGCAGCTTCTGGTGTTGTTTTTCCAGTTAAAGCCTTTTGTATTTCTGTTAAGAAAGCAGCCTTAACATCATTAAAGTTTTTGATTGGAGGGAATATAACTTGAGCCTTATCCATTTCTTTTGCACTTATAGTTCTAGCCACTTCTTTAGTAGTTCCACCTGAAACATTAAAGAAAGCATCTTTTATTGAACCCTTAGTTGATGGGATTATTGCTCCTGAAATTTTTGCAAATTCAACTTGATTCTTTTCATTAGTTAAAAATTTTGCAAATTTTACTGCTGCAGTTTTTTGCTTGCTTGATTCTGAAATACAAACATTCATTACAGCAACATTGATTTTTCCATTAGTGTTTACTAATTGTGGTCCAACCCCTGTTTTATCATAAACAGCCTTATTGTTCTTTTCAATCATTCCAGCATGTGAAGTACCGCCTTGGAACATTGCAACTTCTCCTGCTGAGAACATTTGAATTGCTTTTCCTGTTCCTTCAGTAATTATATCCTTTGGCATTAAACCTTCATCCATCATTTTCTTAAAGAACTTAAGTCTTTCTGCTGCTTCTGGTGTATTGAAAGTAGCTTTTGTAAAATCATTATTAAATAATTTTACTCCTGACTGTTCGAATGCTTCCATACCTATTTGATCCTTAAAGGATACAAAGAAACCATACTTTCCTGTCTTTTCTTTTATCTTTTTAGCCATTTCATACATTTCTTCATAGCTTTGAGGAGCTTTACTTACATCTAAACCAGCCTTCTCAAATAAATCTTTATTATAATATGTAACACCATTTGTTAAGTACCATGGTAATCCAAATGTTTTTTTATCAAAGTTAGATGCATCCCATGCACCTGTAAAATAGTTACTCTTAACACCTGGTGCTAATTTCTCCATATCTGCAAGAGCACCTAATTGAGCTAATTTTTGAGCGAATTGTGGATTTAGATTTGCTACATCTGGCATTGATTTTGAAGCTGCAGCACTCATGATCTTCTTTTCCATGTCTGCCCATGGAACGTCAACCCATTTAACTTTTATATTCTTGTTTTCTGTTTCAAATTTTGATATGGCATCTTTTAAGTAGCCATCGAAGGTTGGAGATAACTGCATTGTCCAAAATTCAATGTTTTGAACTTCCTCTACCTTTGCTTCTTTTTCTGTTTTACTTCCACAGCCTGCAAATATTGATCCTGCAATTACTGTAGCCATTGTTAAAGCTAATAACTTTTTAATTTTCATAATTTTCCCCCCATATTTTAATTTTTATTTAAATCCCTTTTCTTTTAAAAGGATATTAAAGCTATTAATATCATAATTTTTAACATTGCATTCTTTTTCTAACGCAAGATATGCAATATATGCGGCCGCTTCTCCCATCGCTCTTACAACACTTTGTATTCTTATAGCTGATTGAGCTATAAAATCTGCCGATGCACATCTTCCTGTAACAATTAAATTATGTATTTCTTTGGTAAACATAATCTCTACTGGTATATCATAAAATTTTTCTTCAACCGAAACGTTTTCACGAATACCATCAATTATCTTTTTATCTTCCTCACTCATATTATGAATATCCACTGGGTAATTAGATGATATTACTCTACTTTCAAATTTTCTATAAGATAAAATATCCCTTCCAGTTAAAGTTAAAGCACCTTTTATTCTTCTAGTTTCTCTTACACCAACCATCGGTGCTATTAATGATAGATAGGCATTCTCAAAGCCTGGTAAGGTCTTCATAAACTTAACATATCTATATATCTTTTGCTTACCTATAATTTGTGCCTTTGTCAGTTCCTGTGAATCTGTACCATCTATCTGCTCAAATATTTCTGGGCAGTTAAAACCTATTTCATTTGTTCTTCCAGCAATGGAGAAGCATTGGAAATATCTTGCATCATCCTCAAGGAGTAATCCACTACTCACTGCCTCCTGAAAAACTTTTTTAAGAGGCCAATTTCCATCCTCTGTATGTGCTGTATGAAATGCATTTATATCCAGTTCCTCAGTTTGACCAAGAGCTTTAACATAGTCTGAAAACTTTTGCACCTCTACATTTGCCATTTGAAATCTTAATGATACAGGTTGATTAATTCCCTCTTTATTTCCAGATTCAAAAGGAACATCACTTAAAGCTGCTACATCTCCATCACCAGTGGCATCGATTATGATATCACCCTTTAAGGTTTCGTAACCACTTTTGCTCTGAATATGTATTTCTTCAATTTTGTTGTTATTTACCTTTACCCCCGAAAGCTGGGAATAAAATTTCATATGCACCCCAGCCTCTAAAGCTAATTGCTCAAGTATTAGCTTTAGCATTTCAGGATTAAACCAATTACCCTGACCATCACCTGTTTCCATAAGTCTCTTTCTTATTTCTTCATTTATATCAGATATATAGTCATTGCATAAAGTACTCATGATTGGAGCTACCAAGGCCCCTGTTGCAGTTCCGCCAAGAAAACCATTACTTTCAACTATTAATGTATTAAGTCCCATTCTCCCTGCCGCAATTCCTGCTATGGCTCCACTGGTTCCTCCGCCTATCACAATAACATTGTATTGCATAAACTTCCTCCATTTTTATAAGTTTAATTTTTCTATAAATCTTTTAGTAATCTCTAAAGGTCTTGTGATCGCTCCTCCTACTACCACAGCATGTGCACCTGCTTCAATTGCTAACTTTGCCTGCTCTGGATAATGTATTCGACCTTCTGCTATTACGGGAACGCTTACAGTTTCAGACAATCTTTCTATAAGCTCAAGGTCTGGACCTTCCAATTTGGCACTGTAGGGTGTATATCCTGACATTGTAGTAGACACTAAATCCACCCCCAGTTCAACAGCAGCTATACCTTCTTCATAAGTTGAGATATCTGCCATAATTATCTGCTCCGGAAATCGTTCTCTTACCTGTAAGACGAAATTACTAAGTAACTCACCATAAGGTCTAATCCGATTTGTAAAATCTATTGCAATTATATCTACACCAACATTAGATAAAGCTTCTACTTCTTTTATAGTAGGTGTTATATAAACCTCGGAATCTTCATACTCTTTCTTTATTATCCCTATAATTGGCAAATCAGCTTTCCTTTTTATTTCTTCTATATCTTCTACTGAATTCGCTCTTATAGCCGCTGCTCCACCTATCTTTGCAGCTAAGGCCATTTTACCCATTACCTCTGAACCATAAAGTGGTTCCCCCTCTAAAGCTTGACAGGAAACAATAAGCTTTCCTTTCAGTTCCTTAATTACGTCTAAATTTTTCATAGGATTCCCTCCTCACAATTTAATTATACAGTGATTGAAATAAAAGGCCAATCCTGTTTTGGTGGAAATTCTCCATTTATCTTCTGATTTTTGGAGTTTTTCTTCTGTTTTCTCCTTGTAGAGTATTTTTTCATTTTTTTCTGAATTTTTGGAGTTTAACTCCAATTTGGTTATTATGAATGTGTAAAATCATCCAAATCTATCCTAAAATTTAATATAAATGAAAAAGCACCTCCAAATGTCCAACATTTGGGGTGCACTTCATTTTAATATCTAACTTTTGGGGTGCATATCATCAACGTTTCCTTATTTAAAGGTACTATAAGTATTTACACATTTAATTTTTGAGCTAATAGGGCTGCTCCAATAAGTCCAGTATCATCACCAATCTCAGCTTGCTTAATATTGATATTAGCCCAATCATATACTCTCTTTTTTACTTCCTCTTTAATATTATCAATATACGAAGGATTATTTATAACTACTGATCCCCCAAGTACGATGACCTCTGGATCTACTGTAACTATAATATTAGCTATTGCTTTTGAAACATTTACCACCCAATTGGTTAATACTTCTTGTAAATCTAAATCACCGTTTTTAGCCCCTTCAAAAACATCTTTTGTAGTTAATTCTTTTCCAAGAATATTACTTGCAATTCTAGCAATATTTATACCACTGCATTGACCTTCAAGTCCACCATAGTTCATATTAGCATGCTTGTATCTATCTTCATTAATAATCATATTCCCTATCTCAGCTGCTAAACTATTAAAGCCTGAAACTATTTCACCTTTATATACGAATCCACCACCAACTCCTGTTGATAGAGTAATATAATAAACACTTTCAGCACCTTTTCCTGCGCCAACCACGGCTTCACTATAACCTGCTAGATTTGCATCATTATTTACAGCTACCGGAAGATTAAATTTATTTTCCAAGTATTCTTTCACCTTAAAGTATTCCCAGGTTCTTAAGTTTGGGGCAACTAGTATTGTTCCACTTCTGATATCGAGAGGTCCTGGACATCCCACTCCTACTGCAATAATTTCTTTATTTGTCCATCTTTCCTCAATTCCTGATATAAGTTTGTCCAAATTATATTCAGGTCCTTTTTCTACTTCATTTGGTATTTTAAACTTATCTATTAAATTACAGGTTTCATCTAAAATTGCTGCTCTTAGATTTGTTCCCCCTATATCTATACCTATGTAATACTTCATCTTACTACCTCCTAAATATAGCTTTTTAACAAAGTAAGGTTTCCTTCTATAACATATTTTCCCAACTTAGCTGGTATCATTATACTATCACCTTTAAAAACATCAACCTTAAATCCATTTGCTGTAGTAATTGCTCCATTTCCATCTACGCAGGTAAATATAAAGAACTTATTAATGTCGCTTTCTTCTTGTACTCTTTCATTAACTACATATTTTTCTATAGTAAAAAATTCACTGGTGCACAGAACTCCTTTCTGGTATCCATCATACACAACTAACTTGTTTTCACTAGCATTTATTGCTTTTAAATCAAAATCTATAACCTCTAAGGACTTCTCAATATGAACTTCTCTCGGTCTTCCATAATCATAAATTCTATATGTTATGTCACTATTTTGTTGGATTTCAGCTATAACAACCCCTTCACAAATAGCATGTACTAAACCACTGTTTATAAGAAAGCAATCTCCC
>Ga0316601_100000488_pt1 | contig 17053 bp, 11 predicted proteins | sample OWC_soil_day5_no_FD_207663 | JGI IMG/M metagenome (GOLD analysis project Ga0316601, IMG submission 207663) | Wetland soil microbial communities from Old Woman Creek delta, Ohio, United States - OWC_soil_day5_noCT | ecosystem: Environmental > Terrestrial > Soil > Wetlands | place: USA: Ohio... | reverse complement strand
ATACCTCGACGAATCGGCCAGCCTGCTCGAGGGCGACCCCGACCCGCAGGAGATCCTGAACGACCTGGAGCAGGCCGTGGCTGACCAGTGCACCCGTCGCATGGCTTCCGGCCAGGCGGTTGTGACGCTCGCGGAACTCGAGCCCGCACTCGAGGAGATCGGATCGGTGCAGGTGCCAGGCGCCGCGACGGCGTCGGAGCGGCCGATGCCGAACACGGCGCGTCCGCTGCGGCAAGTCAGCGAAGGCGCGGTCATCAGCGGCGTGTGTCTCGGACTGGCGCGGTACTTTGGATTCGACGTGACGCTGCTGCGGGTCTTCGCGGTGCTGCTGTTGCTGCTGAGCGGCGGCGGAGTGATCCTGGTGTACCTCGCCCTGATGCTGCTGCTGCCCTACGCACCGCTGGAGCCGGGCGGCAAGCCGCCCCGGTGGCTGCCTCGCAAGAGCCGCGAGTTCATTGAATTCCTGCGCGCGAAGCTGCACGTGGCCACTAACTGACTCAGCGGACGTTCCGTCGCCTCGCTTGCGAAGCGGACCTGCTCCCACGATACCGGAGCGACTCCACCAGCAAGGCGAACGCCGGCGTCAGCTGGCGGCGGCTGGGATAGTAGAGGTGGTAGCCCGGGAACGGCGGACACCAGTCGGCGAGCACGCGTAAGAGCCGGCCGTCGGCGATCAGGGGCGCTGCCTGGTCTTCCAGCACGAACGCCAGGCCGAATCCATCGGTCGCCGCCTTCAGGATCATGGGCATGACGTTGAACACGAGCGGCCCATCGACGCGCACATTCAGCGCCCGGCCATCCTTCTCGAATTCCCAGGCATAGAGTCCTCCCAGGGTCGGAAAGCGCAGGTTGATGCATGTGTGGTGGGTGAGATCGTGTGGTGTCTTTGGCTTCGGGCGCGTCGCGAAATAGGCCGGGGCGCCGACCACAGCCATGCGCATGTCCGGCCCGATGCGCACCGCGATCATGTCCCTGGCCACCTGCTCGCCAAGGCGAACACCCGCGTCGTAGCGCTCGGCGACGATGTCGGTCAGTGCCTGGTCGACCGAGAGTTCCACCCTGACGTCCGGATAGTGCGGCAGCAGCCGCAGCAGCGCAGGCCAGAGGATCGTCTCGGCCGCGTGTTGACCGGTCGTGATCCGGATCGTGCCGGCGGGCTTGTCCCGCAGCTCGCTGAGTGCCGCGAGCCTGGCGTCGATCTCGTCGAACGCCGGGCGCAGGGTCTCCAGCAGGCGCTCGCCAGCCTCGGTGGGCGCGACACTGCGCGTCGTGCGGGTCAACAGCCGCAGGCCGAGGCGCGCCTCGAGACGGCGCACGGTATGGCTCAGCGCCGACTGAGAGGTTCCGAGCCTGGCCGCCGCGCGCGTGAAGCTGCGCTCCTCGGCCACCGCCAGAAACGCCGCGAGGTCGCCGAGCTCGTCGCGCCGCATTCATGAATTCCATGTATAGGTTCATGCGCATTTTAGCGTCTAGTCGCTGAGCGGTGCACGCCATAAATTGTCGCCACGTCGCGCGGGACGCCCGATCCGCGTTAGAGGCAGGAGTTCAGAGATGCAGATGCGCAAACTTGGAAACAGCGGCCTCGAGGTGTCGGCCATCGGGCTCGGCTGCATGGGCCTGAGCTATGGCTACGGACCGGCCACGGACAGGCAGGAGGCGATCAAACTGATCCGGTCTGCCGTGGATCGCGGCGTGACCTTTTTCGACACGGCCGAAGCCTACGGTCCGTTCCTCAACGAGGAGGTCGTGGGCGAAGCGCTGTCGCCGCTCCGCGACCAAGTCGTGATCGCAACCAAGTTCGGCTTTGCGGGTGGGAACGTACAGCGAGGCATGGACAGCCGCCCTGAGAACATCAGGCAGGTCGCCGAAGCTGCACTCAAGCGACTGAAGACCGGTCACATCGACCTGTTCTATCAGCACCGCGTGGACCCGAACGTCCCCATAGAAGACGTCGCCGGCGCCGTGAAGGACCTGATCCAGGCAGGCAAGGTCAAGCACTTCGGACTGTCGGAGGCGGGCGTGCAGACCATCCGTCGCGCCCACGCGATCCAGCCGGTCGCGGCACTCCAGAGCGAGTATTCGCTGTGGTGGCGAGAGCCCGAGCAGGCGGTGCTGCCGGCACTTGAAGAGCTTGGGATCGGTTTCGTTCCGTTCAGTCCGCTGGGGAAGGGCTTCCTCACCGGCGCGATCAGCGAGAATACGACCTTCGACAGCACCGACTTCCGGAACGTCGTGCCGCGCTTCACGCCGGAGGCCCGCAAGGCGAACCAGACCCTGGTGAACCTGCTCGGTGAGATTGCCGCACGAAAGAACGCGACGCCCGCTCAGGTCGCGTTGGCCTGGCTACTCGCCCAGAAGCCCTGGATCGTGCCGATCCCCGGCACCACGAAGCTGCATCGCCTCGAGGAGAACATCGGAGCGGCCGCCGTCGAACTGACGCCCGACGATCTGCGAGACATCGAAGGCGTCCTCTCAAACGTCACCGTGCAAGGGGCCCGGTACCCCGCGCATCTCCAGCAGCGGGTCGATCGCTGAGCGAGCGGCAAGTGAAGGAGAGTCCAGTGCGAGTGGCCGTCTTGGGTTCGGGTCCGATGGGCGCAGGCTCGGCACGATCTTCGCGCGGGCGGGCACGCCGGGGGAGGCTGCGCAGGGCTCGGACGCGCTGCTGCTTGCCGTGCACTGGTCGCGAATCGACGACGTTCTGAATCGAGCAGGGGACCTGTCCGGGAAGGTCATCGTCGCCTGCGCCCGATATACCGAGCCGCTCGCGTTGCTCGTTGGCCACTTGGCGTATGACGGACGTGAGGGCCCGGAAATGGCCTACCGGTTCGAGCAATTCTGAGCGTCGAAAGTTGGAGCGGGTGATGGGAATCGAACCCACGTTAGTAGCTTGGGAAGCTACAGTTCTACCATTGAACTACACCCGCTGGCCGACGCTGATTCTATGCAGCTTCAATAGGGCCGGCAAATCAGCGGTCCGACTGCGCAGGTAGAGAATCGGTCGGGCAACCGCCGGGTGGCCAAGCGATTGCCCCAGACAGTCGACGTGACAGCGGGCACGGCGTCCAAGGCGGCAGGAGCCGCACGACTTACCCGTCAAGAGCCCGGCCTTGCACCTGCAGGGCCCGAGTGCCTCGAGTTCGATACCGGCGTGCGCCACGAAGGGCGCGTTTTTGAACCCCTGTTCGAGCGCCGTGCGGTAATCCATGCGCGGCGCCTCGAGTGGACGGGGCGGGCTTTCCGGAAGAAGACGGGGTAGCGTCCCCTTGATGAAAAAGGGTAGCGTCTCCTTAAGCGGTCACGCGACACGCGGGAACACGTGGGGGGGGGGCGGAGCGTGCGCTACGGCGCATTCCTGAGCTACAGCCACGCCGATGAGCGGCTGGCGCGCTGGCTGCTGCAGCGGCTCGAAGGCTACCGGGTACCGAAGCGGCTGGTGGGTACGCCGGGACGCCACGGCCCGGTGCCCGCGCGCCTCGGGCCCGTGTTCCGCGACCGCGACGAACTGCCCGCGGCCGGTGACCTCGGCAGCACGATCACCGCCGCGCTCGCCGACTCGGCCGCGCTCGTGGTGGTGTGCTCGCCGGCCGCCGCGCGCTCGCGCTGGGTGAACGCCGAGGCCGACGCGTTCCGCGCCTCGGGCCGCGGCGGCCGCATCTTCTGCTTCGTCGTCGACGGCGATCCGACGAGTCGCGATCCCGACCAGGCCTGCTTCCCGCCCGCGCTGCTCGCGCCCGAAGTAGAGGGCGGCGCGCCGCGCGAGCCGCTGGCGGCCGATGCGCGCGCCGTGGGCGAAGGCCGCGACCGTGCGTTCCTGCGCCTCGTCGCGGGGCTGCTCGGCGTCGGCTACGACGACCTCGCGCAGCGCGAGGCGCAGCGTCGCCAGCGCCGGCTCGTGGCGGTCGCCGCAGCCTCGCTCGCCGTGACCGCCGTCGCGCTCGGCCTCGCCGCCGCGGCCTGGGTGGCGCGCAACGACGCCGAGCGGCGCCAGGCGCAGGCCGAGGACATCCTGGGTTTCATGCTCGGCGACCTGCGCAAGAAGCTCGGCACCGTGGGGCGCCTCGACCTGATGCGCGCGGTGGACGACAAGGCGATCGGTTACTTCGCGACGCTCGACCCGCGCGACCTCACCGACCGCGCGCTCGAGGAGCAGGCCCGCGCGCTCGTCGGCATCGGCGAGGTGCGCTTCAGCGAAGGCAATCACGACGCCGCGCTGGCGGCGTTCCGCGAGGCGCACTCCCGCAGCACGCTGCTGCACCAGCGCGAACCCTCGAACGGCCAGCGGCTGTTCGACCTCGCGCAGGCCGAGTACTGGATCGGCTTCGTCGCGTTCGAGCAGGGCAACCTCGACGAGGCCGGCACCTGGCTGCGGCGCTACCGCGACAGCGGCCAGCGGCTCGCGGCGCTGGACCCGTCCAACTTCGCCTGGCAGCGCGAGCCCGGCTACGGCCACCACAACCTCGCCGTGCTCGAGGATGCAAGAGGCCGCTACGCCGAGGCCGAGCAGCAGATGCTTGCGGAGCTCGAGCTGTACCGCGGCTGGGTGGCGCAGTGGCCGGACGACCGCCTGCTGCGCTCGGAAATGTCCGACGTCGCCTCGTGGCTCGGCAGCCTGGCGCTGCGCCAGGGTCGGCTCGAGGAGTCCGAGGCGTACTTCCTGGAGCAGAACGAGTTGCTGCGCGCGCTGGTCACGGAGGACCCGCGCAACGCGCGCTGGAAAGAGCAGCGGCACGATGCACTGCTGCTGCTCGCCGACGCGCAGGCGCAGCGCGGCCGGCTGGACGAGGCACGCGCCAGCGTCGAGGCGGCCGGGGAAATCGGTGCGGCGCTCGCGGCGCAGGATCCGTCGAACAACTACTGGCGGCTGACCCGCGGTCGCTCGCGCTACTGGCAGGCACTGCTCGCAGCCGACTCGCGGCCGGCGACCGCGGCTGCGATCGCAGCCGATGCGACTGCGATGCTTGCGGCGGCGCAGATGGCCGAGTCGAAGTCGGAACGTGTGCTCGGCTGGCTGGTCCGGTCGCGCAACCTCGAGGCACGGCTCGCGCTCGAGCGCGGCGACCTCGCGGCAGCGCGCGCGCATGTCGAGGCAGGCCGGGCGCTGATCGAGCCGGCGTGGCGCGACAACTCGAGCGAGCTGCTGCGGCCGCGGCTGGCGCAGACGCTGTTGCTGCAGGGCGAGGTGGCGGCACGCGCAGGCGAGGCGGCCGAGGCGACCTCCGCGTGGACCGAGGCCCGCCGGCTGCTCGAGGGGGATGCGGGGAGTGAACTGCCGTTCGCGCGACTGGACCCGCTAGTGCGCGTGCTGCAGTACCTCGGACTCGGAGCCGAAGCCGAGCCGTACCGGCAGCGACTGGAGCGGGCAGGCTACGTACCGATGCAGCCGTTCCCCGCGGGCGGGTGACGGCCCGGATTCCGGGCGACCGATTCTTCAACGGCCACGGCGCAGGGTCATGGAACCGCTAACTGGGGCCCGAACGGGAGAAAGGTCGGGCGAGGAAAGGTAGCGGCTGGAAACGCTTCTAATGCAGCCTGAGAGGGGCCCCGAACCGAGGGGTCGCATTGGCGTCAGCGGCGGGACTGGTGGGAGGCAGATGGTGGAAAGCCTACATACGGTAGCTTGGGAAGCTACAGTTCTACCATTGAACTACACCCGCGCCGGCCCGTGATTCTATGCAGGTTCCTGAAGGCCAGCAAATAGCCGGTCTGACCTGGCCGGCAGAGTAACGGTCTGGCAGCGATCGACGGCTGCGGTGACCGTAATCGAGTTCGCCGACGTCCAGGTCTGCCTTCCGCGCCAGTCCGGTCAAGACATTGGAGCAGGTGCTTTCAGCGAGCTGCACTATTGTTCGTCGACGCTTATTTCCGGCCAAACTGCAGGGGTTTCGTACGCACAAGCGCTGACGGTCGTGCCGTCATGCCTGTAGGCACACTACGCTGGCGGCGGCTCAGGCTGCGCCAACGTGCCGTCGAGCGCAGTTCCACGTGACGGCTGGGGGTATTGGTTCGATGCTCAGGAAACCGACGCAGTCCGGACTTGCCGACTGGGCGTTTATTGGCCTGCTCGTGGCACTCGGCATTGCCCTGGTGGGAAACCTGCTCATGACAGGCCTCGAGACGTACGTGGCGTCCGGCTACGACTGGTATGCCGCCCGCTGCCCCGAGGACTACCGGATCCGGCTGCGGTTCGAGGAGCTGCTCTTCCCTCGGCAGGGCGGGATCGGGATGGTCGGCCCCGACGGACAGCCGGCGTCTGGCAAAGACTGGGCGGTCACGCACCCCGTTCCGATTGCGACCGAGGCCGCTGCATGCTTCCAGGACCGGTTGGTGGGCGACAAGCTGCTGCTGCCTGAAGGCGTGAACCCGCTCATCGTTCAGGAATCCATCCTTGCAGCTTTCGACGTATCGGAAGGAGACGGGGCCACTAGCCTCGCGGGGCCTGCCGGCTCCTATCCGATGAACACGCCGGCCGCGCCGTGCATCCTGGCAGCTACGACGCGGGTACACCGCCAGGCGCTGGCATCGGTGCCGCCGCCGAGTCCGCGATGCCACGGGCTGCTCTGGCGGCACGTCGGGCACTGGCTGCTGTTTGGGTGGACGCCGGTGCTCGTGTTCGTGGCGCTATTCCTTCTCGCCCGTCGCCGTGCACGGCGAACCACTAGTTCCGACTGAGCTGCGCAGGGCGACACACCATGGATACCGCTCCATTAATCGTTCGCCGGTCCTGACCCTGCGGGCGGCGGCGGTCGCGGAGCGCCTTGGGGACGTCGGCGAACTCGATCACGGTCACCGCAGCCGCCTCCAGGACATCAGGCCGCCGCGCCCCGCGTGTATCCTCCATAGAACCGAACTCGATGCCGTGTGCCATGGCCGAATCTCCACCCGGCTCACCCGGGCCCGACATGCAGCAGCGCAACGCGGAGACGAGGGTCGCCGCGGCGACGGGGCCACGGACGATCGGCAACGAGGGCCCCGCGCAACGCGCGATCCCCGTCTCGTCCGCGCTCGCGCCCGGCACGGTCATTCGGGACCGTTATCGGCTCGAATCATTGATCGGCGCCGGCACCATGGGCCAGGTCTGGAAGGCGAAGGACCTGCTCCTGGAGGCGGCGCGCGATCCGCGACCGTTCGTCGCGATCAAGCTGCTGAGCCGCGACATGCAGACGGTCGAGGACGCGATGGTTGCACTGGAGCGCGAAGCGGGCCGTGCCAGGGGCCTGGCCCACCCCAACATCGCGACCGTGTTCACCTTCGATGTCGATCCGGACAGTGGACTGGCGTTCATCGCCATGGAGCTGCTGTCCGGGAAGCCGCTCGACCAGTTGATCCGGGACGAGCCGGACGGTGTGCCGCGGGAGCGCGCACTTGCGATGGTCCGGGGCCTGGCGGCCGGGCTCGCGTACGCGCATGCGCGTGGCATCGTGCACTGCGACTTCAAGCCCGGCAATGCCTACGCCACCGCCGACGGGACCGCGAAGATCCTCGATTTCGGCATTGCACGGCTCGCACGCGAGACCGACCGCGCTGCAGACGCCTTCGATGCCGGGCGATTCTGCGCGTTGACGCCGCGCTATGCGACGCTGGAGATGCTCAAGGGCGCGCAGCCGCACACCGCGGACGACGTGTACGCGCTCGGGCTCGTGGCCTACGAGTTGCTGTCAGGGCGACATCCCTTCGACGGACGCAGTGCGGACGAAGTCGCCGAGCATGGGCTGCGGCCGGCCATGCTGAGGGACATCCGACGGCGTGAGTGGCGTGCCATCGAGCGCGCGTTGCGGGTCGATCGCAGCCGGCGCTGGCCAGATGCACAGTCGTTTCTGCAGGCACTCCAGGGCGTCAGCCCGTGGGTGCCGGCGCTCGCGTCACTGGCCGCGATACTTGCACTGGCGGCCGGCTACTCGAGCTACCTCGGATACGTAAAGTCGCGGCCCGACGTGCCGTTCGAATCGCTGCCTGCCGAGGTGCAGGCGCAGTTCCGCCAGTCGATGGACCTGGGCGACTATGCCTACCGCGCCGGGACCCAGTCCTTGACGGGTGCGGAGGCGCTCGGAGTCCTGTTCGACGCGGTCGCGCAATACTGCGACGCTTACGCGCTGCATCCGAAAAACCCCGACGCGGAGCGCGCACTGGACCGAGCGCTGGAGGCCTTTGGAAAACGGCTGGACGGTGCGGATGCGGCCCTTCGCGCCGACGCGCGCGCCGGCCTGCAGAGTCTGCGGCAGCGCCACCGGGTTCTCGCGCAGTACGGGCCCCTGGTCGCGCTGGTCGACGAACTCGAATAGGACTGCTGCGCCGCTGCGGCTCACGTCGCGGACCATTCCTCAGCGTCCGCTCTCGAGGCAATGCGCGGCCTCCAGTTGCGCGGTCACGCGCGCCATGATGTCCACCCAGCGCGATCGCCAGCAGCAGGCGTGGTCGGCGTCGGGCTCGATCCAGAGCAGCGCGCCGGGGCGACGGTCGACGGCCGACCGCAACAACGCAGGCGGCACGACCGCGTCGAACTCCGCGCCGATGTGGATCTCGCAGCCGGGCGAGCGTCCGCGCGTGGCGAGTGGATCGAGCGAGCCGGCGAGCGGCCGGTACTGGTGGTACCGCGTCCATTCCTGAAGGTCGAGGTTCGCGGCGAGCGTGATCACCGCGTCGACCTCCGGCGTGCGATCGGCGATCAAGAGTGCGAGCGCGCCGCCACCGCTGTAGCCCACCAGCACGAGAGGCCGGCCCGGCCGGTCGCCGATCGTGCGGCGCAAGGCCGCCACCATGCTGGCCACGACGGGCTCGGAGTAACGTCCGAAGGTCCAGAGCTCCGGCTCGCAGCCCGGGTCCCGAGCGCGGCCGTAGTAGCACGGTCGACCCAGCAGCAAGGCGTCGGGCGACTGCACCTCGGCGAGTTCGTACGCGACCTCACGCCGCGGGTCCGGGTTCGCGGCGGGCCGGGTGCCGCCACGGCTCCAGGGGCGGCCGTCGCCTTCCAGAAAGACGAACACGGGCCGAGCCGGGTCGGCGGCCGATCGGGGCGCGACGAAGACCGTGTGTACGAAGCCCTCCCCGGCCACTGCGCGTGCCTCCAGCTGCCCGTTGTCCACCGCGCGTTCGCTCCCGCCCGGCCACGATTGACAGCCCGCGAGGAGCAGTGCGGCGAATGCGGTTCCCGCCCATGAGCACCGGCCGATCATTGTCTTGACAAGGTGTGGCGAGGGAAATAGCGTCGGCCCACGATAGCGTCGGTCGGCTGCTGGTGCACCGGAAAAACAATGACGACGTCGCGGCACCCTTGGGGGGGGTTCGGGGTCGCACCTCGGGGCGCGCTGGTCATGCTGGCGCTCATGGCGTCAGTGCCTATGGCGGCCCGTGCAGACCTGACGGACCCACGGATCCTGGCTCAGCTGAATGCGCTCGAGTCGGCTGCGGCGCGGGCCAACCAGGCCACCTACGACGCCCTGCTCGGGGTCTGTGCCGCAGGTCCCGGCCCGGCCTGCCCTGACGACGTGTTTCGCGTGTTCACGGAGACCCGTGAACTCGTGCACACGGCGAACGAACTGCTCGGCAGCGGCGATACGACGTTCAGCCTCGCGCTGGACATCGACGGCCTCGGTTTCGCGCTGCGCTGGACGGCCGCGGAGGAAATGGCCGCGCAAGGATCCATGACGACGGAGTTCGCGGCGAGCCAGATCTCGGCGCTGTCGGCACGGATTTCCGCCCTGCGCTGGGGCGTGAGCGGGCCGCGCATGACCCGGCAGATCCAATCGGGCGATGGCGCCATCCGTGTCGCGAATTCCGGGCCCCTGGCGATCGGCGGTGGCGCCAGCGCCGACGCCGACGCCGAGCGAATCTACAGTCGCTGGAGCTGGTTCATCGATGGTGCCTTCGGCTACGGTGACAAGGGCCCGACCGTCCTCGAAGACGCCTTCGACTTCGACGGCCAGGAAATCTCGGTCGGCGTGGACTACCGGTTCTCGCCGGCGCTCGCGGCCGGCGTCATGGCGGGTCACTCCAACAAGGAAGTGGACTTCGACTCCTCGCGCAGCATCGTCGACGGCGACATCAAGACGGACGGCTACAGCGGCATGGCGTACGCGCTCCTGGAAGGCGATCACGCCTATCTCAGCGGCTCGCTCGGCTACCAGTGGCTCTCGCACGACTCCCGCCGCCGCATCACGTACCCTTCGCAGAATCCGCTCGTGCCGGCCGTCGACAGTCTCGCCACCAGCACGACGACGAGCAGCGCGTTACTCGCGACGCTCGGCGCCGGATACGCGTTGCGGTCGGGCGCGTTCTCGGTCGAACCGTCTGTGGGACTCGACTACGTCCAGGCGAACGTCGACGGGTTCCGCGAGACCAGCGTGAACAACTTCTCGGGCGGCAGCCCGGACGACCCGTTCGACCTGAAGATCGGCGACCAGGAGATCGAATCGCTCGACGGCAGCATCGGCCTGCAGCTGCAATACGTGTTCACTCCGCGCTTCGGTGTGCTGGTGCCGTACCTGAGCGGCCGATATCACCGTGAGCTGCTCGACGACGTGCGCCGGGTGTCGGCGCTGTACGCCGACGCCTTTCAGCAGCTCGTGCAGACCATCGACGCCGATTTCCAGGTGCCGACCGATCCGCCGGACGACGCGTACTCCACGGTCGCCGCAGGCGTCACGGTCGTGCTGGCCGGTGGGCTCATGGGCTTCGTGCAGTATCTGCAGGTCCTCGACCTTGAGGACTACTCCGACAGGGTGATCACCGGTGGCGTGCGCTATGAATTCGGCCGTTGATCCGCCGATGCGAACGCGCCTGCGCGGCGTCGCGATGTTCGCGACCTGCGCGCTGGCGCTCGCCGGCTGCGGCGGCGCAAGTGACGTCGGCAAGCAGGCGAAGACCCCGCCGATCGCGAACGCGAAGGCACTGAATCACCCGTTCACGACCGTCGGTGACGGCATCGCGCTGCGGGTCCGCAGCGGCTCCGAAGTGCGCCTGAGCGGCAAGGACAGCCGCGGGACGGTCGTGCCGGTGCTGCACTACGACTGGAAGCCGAACAATGCCGCGGCTCAGGGTGTCGCACTCCTCAAGCGCAATGAGAATACGGTGAAGTTCAGGGTCCCCGACGGCGCAGGTGAACTGAAGTTCCTGCTGACGGTCACCGACGGGAATGGCCTCACCGACGACGCCGAGGTGACCGTAACGGTGGACGAAGCGCTCGACCCCGACGCGTTTCTCTCCTACTTCGGCAACGCGGATTTCAATGTCGTGGCGGTGACCGATGTCGCCTCCGCGCTCGCGTCCGACGTCGCGTTCGACCTCACGATCGAGCAGCGCATCAGCTACGTCGACCTGCAAGGGACGCGACACGTGGCGTCCCCGCTCGGCAGCAGGACCGCCCGCCTGGTCGGCCGCTGGCTGCAGGCCAACGGCATGGGCGGACCGGACTGCACCGACGCGCGCAACCCGCGCTTCTCGCGGCGCCTGCCATCGCTCGTCATGGACGACGTGCTGGAGCAGGTCGGACCGGCCCACCCGGAACAGGCGATCGATCCGGCGCGGATCGACGAGGCCGAGCTCACGCTGAAGATCACGCTCACGCCGGCGAATGCGTTGCCTGCCGGGGTGCGGGCGGGGCTCTGCGTGCTCGACGCCGGCGGCGTCCCTGTCGCACCCACGACGGCGCAGGGCCTGGTCGCGGCGTCCGACGGCTTCTCGTCCGAGACCATCGTCACGCTGGACCAGTTGCTGGGCGCTCCCACGCGCGCGCGCGACACGCGGGCCTCGGCCGATGCCTACTACCGGACGATCGACGACGCCGCGGGGTACGCGGCCAAGGCAACGCTGTCGGGCTGGCTCGCCCGGGCCGGGTTCTCGGACGGATCGACCGACTGGGAAGCGATGCGTCAGTCCCTGCAGGGCTCGGCCACCGGCGCACACGCCGCGTATCTCAACAATTTCGACCTGGGATTCGGTCGTGACATGTACGCGCGACTTGGCGCATGCGATCAAGGAACAACGCCCGCGAGCCTCGCGGAAGTGACGCCAGGCACCTGCGACGTCTACAGCGTGGTCGTCAACTACGGCAGTCTCGAGGCCGCGACCCGCAACCTGCAGCCCATCGTGGCGGTCGCGATGGAGTATTCGCGCGCGCCTGCGAGCGGCACGCGCAGAATCACCAAGTTCTACACCTACGCACCGACCCGGCAGGGTGACTTCCGGCGCGTGCTGAGCATCGACCTGGACGGCCGCGGCGAGAAGTTCATGCCCGGCTCGTGCACCGTGTGTCACGGCGGCACCCCGCGGCGCCTCAATGCGGCGAATCCTGCGCTGTACGGGAACGGTGGTGACGTCAGCAGCGCCTTCCTGCCGTGGGACCTGGATTCGTTCCTGTATTCCGACACGGATCCGGCGTTCTCCCGCGCGGACGATCCGGACTTTACCGATTCGGAGCGCGCGCTGGTCGCCCGGTTCACGCGTGCAAGGCAACAGGCGGCGTTGCGGACGCTGAATCAGCTGGCCTATGTCACCTACAGCGACGCGCGCCGTTACCCGCTGGTGCGGGACCTGCTCGAAGGCTGGTACGGGGGCGCGGGATTGCCGTCGGCGAGCTTCGATGGCAGCTACGTTCCGGCCAGCTGGCGCGCCGACGCGCCCGGAAACCCCGCGGACGCTGCGACGATCTACCGCAACGTGTTCGCGCGCAATTGCCGCTCGTGTCACACGGTGCAGGTTCCGGGACCGCGCGGCGGCGGACAGCTCGCCTTCGGCAGTTACGCGGAGTTCATGGGCGCGGTCGGTCTGTCGACGCAGCTCGGCAGCGGCCGAATGCCGCTTGCGCGGTTGACGATGGACCGATTCTGGCTTCCGCAATCCACGGCGGCGGATGGCCGCGCCGTAGCGCAGGTGCTCTCCGAGCATTTGCGCGATGACGGCAACGATGCCACCGGCGCGTTCGGCCGCCCGGGCCCGGCGGCGAGCATCGCCGGGCTGGCATCGGCGAACGACACGCTCGTGCGGGGTGCGAGTTACCGCCTCGATGGCCGATCGAGCACGCTGTTCGCGACGGGCGGCTACGCATGGCGGCTGGAAGCGCCCGCCGGAAGTCGCGCGCGTCTCAGCTTCACGGACTCCGCCACCCCGACACTCATCGGCGTGGACGAGAAGGGGGCCTACAAGCTCAGCCTGTCCGTCTCGGGCCAGGCGGCCGTGACCTGTGCGGAGGCGATGGCGGATGGCTCGGCCGCCACCACCTGCGAGATCCGCCAGCGCCGCGATACGACCCCGATCATCGAGACGATCGCCGACCAGGATCCGCAGTTGCCGGTGCCCGTCGATGCGGGCGCCAGCACACCGCTTGCGGTGGGCCTGCGCAGCGACAGCCCCGGCGATGGGGCACGCCGCCTGCGCTCGGTCGCGATCGCCGACAACCCGGCCGGGATTTCCGCGACGCCCTGTGCCGATGCGCTCGCCGTGTGTGTCGCGGTGCCGCCGGGCGCAGTCGTGACGACGCCCGTCCCGATCGAGGTCGTCGTCGAAGATGCCGATGGGGATGTCGCCGCGGCCGCCACGACTTTCAACGTCTACGTGCCGACGCAGCTCATCGTCCGGGCCTGCCTGCGGGAAGTGCCGGTGCGGCCCAACGACGGCAGCGCCTATCCCGCCGCGGTGATCGACATCAACGACTGCGTGGTGGGTGAGGGTTCGCGCGGCCTCCGGTTTTTCGACGCAGGCGGCGTCGAGATTCCGGACGGCCGGTTCGAGTTCACTCCGCCCCCGGGCCGCATGACCGTATTCGTCACGGCCGCCCCGGATCTGACCCGCCGCAAGCTGTCCGATGACGCGGCGCGCCTCAATTTCCGTACCGCGTTCGCCGACGCGACCGCGGCGGACGCGGACGCGGCCGGAACGGTCGAGATCCGGTTCGTCGGCCGCGAGGACGAAGACTGGACCGACGCGGCGCAGCCCGGCGACGCGGTGTCATTCGCCCGGCTGCGGGCCGAGTTGTCGCTCGCGACCACCTGCGGCGGTTGCCACGGCCGGCCGGCAACGCCCATCGGGTTCCTCGGCGTGGACGTGCGCGACGCCTATGCGCGCATGCGTTGCGGCACGGTCGCCAGCGATCCGCTGCACGCGCCGTTCGTACTGTTGAGCGATCCGGCGGCGAGCGGGCTGTACGTGAAGCCGGCTGGGCAGCTCAACCACAGCGGGCGCAATCTCGACCTGACGGGTGACCCGGTCGTGCGATTCGAGATCCGGCCGGGGCTCAGGCAATGGATCGAACAGGGTGCCTATGACACGGAATTCGGTACTCAGCTCGCCTGCCCCTAGCTCGCGGCGCCACGCCGCCGGGCTTGCATGGCTGTGCGCGGCGCTCGTGGCGGCAACCGGTGGAGCCGTGGCCGCGCCGTCGCTGCAGCGGCAGGACCTGGAGATCGTCGACTGCCTGCTGCCGCCTCAGGTCCGGCGCGTGGGCGGGCGGACCTTCCAGACGCCGCGGCGCCCGACGCGAACCACGCTGAGCGATTGCCGCATCCGGGGCGGCGAGTGGGTCGAGTACGATCGCGCGAATCTCGCGACGGCGCTCGCGGTCTGGCTCGAGACGGCGCAGGCCGGCGATGCAGAGGCGCAGACCGTCGTCGGTGAGATCTACGAGAAGGGTCTTGGCACGGCCCCGGATTACACGAGGGCGGCCGAGTGGTATCGCAAGGCGTCCGACCAGGGCTATGCGCGCGCCCTGTTCAATCTCGGCACGCTCTACGAACAGGGGCTCGGAGTCGAGAAGGACACCCTGCAGGCACTCAACCTGTATCGCGACGCCGGCGGGCTCAAGGGCGACCTCGGATTCGAGGAGGGGTACCGCCAGGAACTCGAGCGACAGCGCGCCGAGCTGCAGCAGTCGATCGACGAGCGCGATCGGCAGATCGACGCACTCGAGCACCAGGTCAACGAGCTCGAGCGGAAGCTCGACACGCAAACTGGTGCGTCGGCCGAGAAAGCCGCTGAAGTCTCGACTCTGCGCGCCCTGCTGGCGCAGCTCCGCGTCGATCGTGACGGCAGCCGGACCCGGCTCGACGCGCTGCCTGCCGTGGCGCCGGCCCGGACACGCGAGCCGTCGGCGGTCGGCGCGGCGGGGATCCAGGCCGCAGCACCGCCCGCCCCGTCGCCGCGACAGCTCGCCGGGCTCGGTCTCGGCCGTTACTTCGCGCTGGTCATCGGCAACCAGAACTATCGGCGGATCGAACCGCTGCAGACGCCCATCAACGACGCGCGGCGCGCGGCGCGCGTCCTGAAGGAGGATTATGGATTCAGCGTGACGGTCATCGACGACGCGGACGATGTCGCGATGCTGCGTGCCCTGAACGACCTGAACGGCGCCCTGAAGCCGGAGGACAACCTCCTCATCTACTACGCCGGGCACGGCACGCGTCTGCGCACCGGCAGCCGCGAAGCCGGGTACTGGTTGCCCGTGAACGCCGATCCGCCGCCGACCGACACGTTCTGGGTCCCGAACGAGCAGGTGACCGCTCACCTGGCGAGGCTCGCCGCGCGGCGCGTGCTGGTGGTCGCGGACTCCTGCTACGCGGGCCTGCTCTCCGACGACCCGAGCTTCCTGATGCGGCAGGAGCCGTCGCAAGTGTCCCTCGACTACATGCGCGTGAGGCTGCCGAAACGCGCGCGACTGCTGATCTCCTCGGGCGGCGACCAACCGGTGCTCGACGCGGGCAGCCAGGGCAACTCCGTTTTTGCACGGGCCTTCCTGGATACGCTCGAAGCAAACCACGAGGTGATGTCCGCGCCGGCCCTGTTCGCGCGATTGCAGAGCCGAGTCCAGGCGGCCGCAGCGCGCACCGGCTTCCACCAGGTCCCCGAATTCAAGGCCCTCAAGGGCGCCGGGCACGAGATCGGAGACTTCTTCTTCGTGCCCGTCGGGACGGGCCGATGACGATGCGAGAACTGGCCAATCGTCTGAAGCGGCTGCTCGGCGAGATCAGGCGTCGGGGCGTCTTCAAGGGTGTGGCCGCCTACGCCGTCGTGGCGTGGGGCGCGTCGCTCGCCGCGTCCGATCTGCTGCCCGCGTTCGGCGCGCCGGACTGGACGGTCCGTGCCTTCGTGATTTGCGCAGTGGTGCTCGGCATACCGCTGGCCGCTGCGCTGGCGTGGATCTATGAGATTTCGTCCAGCGGCATCGTCCGCGACCGGGGCCCCGGCCACGCCGCCGCCGGGCCCGACAAGGGCGAACACGCCGGCAACACGACCCTCCTGTTCGGTGCGACCGACAGCGTCTGCGTCCGGTGGCTGGATCCGACGGGACCGCGCGAGCAGGTCTTCGTCAAGGCATTTCGAATCGGGCGCGACGAGGCCTGCGAGCTGCAGCTGGACGATCCCCTCATCAGCCGTCGTCACGCCGAGGTCCGCTTCGAGCACGGCCGCTGGTGGCTCGTCGACCTGCAGAGTCGCAACGGAACCCGCCTCGATGGTCAGCTCGTCGAGCGCGCGCCCCTGCCGCCGACCTGCTCCGTGAGACTGTACGAAGGCGGACCGGCGCTCATTCTCGAGGTCCGCGGCCCCTCGTTGGCCGCCCTCACGGTCACGTCCGGATCGGGCCGGCTTCCGGCGTGAGCCTAGTCCCCGCTCCGCCTGCCCTTGTGCTTCATTGCGGAATGCACGAATCGGCCGAAATCCCGGTCCCTCTTGCGTCGCTCGACGTACGACAAGTCGTGGAATGCGGTCTCTCTCCGGAGCTTGAGGTAATCCTGCAGACGTTCCTCGCTCAATTCGCGTCGCTCGATCGCCGCCCGCACGGCGCAACCAGGTTCGCTGGAGTGGCCGCAGTCCTTGAACCGACAGTTCTTCGCAAGCTCGCCGACGTCGGCGAAGACATCATCGAGGCCTTCGCCGACACCCAGCATGCCCAGCTCTCGCATGCCGGGCATATCGATCAAGAGGGCCCCACCGTCGAGCACGATCAGTTGACGGCGTGTGGTCGTATGACGTCCCTCACCCGACCGGCTGACGTCTCGCGTCTCCAGTCCCGGGTCGCCTGCCAGTCGGTTGATGAGCGTCGTCTTCCCGACTCCCGACGAGCCGA
>Ga0316601_100000487_pt1 | contig 17055 bp, 10 predicted proteins | sample OWC_soil_day5_no_FD_207663 | JGI IMG/M metagenome (GOLD analysis project Ga0316601, IMG submission 207663) | Wetland soil microbial communities from Old Woman Creek delta, Ohio, United States - OWC_soil_day5_noCT | ecosystem: Environmental > Terrestrial > Soil > Wetlands | place: USA: Ohio... | reverse complement strand
GGTCGTCAGGTCGATCACGTCGTTCGCGCTCTACGGGTTTCCCGAGTCGCACTCGGCGAGCTTCGCCCTGATTGTCTACGCCAGCGCGTTCCTCAAGGCGCACTACCCGGCCGTGTTCTACGCGGCGCTGCTCAACAGCCAGCCGATGGGGTTCTACCACCCGGCCACGCTGGTCAAGGACGCGCAGCGGCATGGCGTGCGCTTCTCGCCCGTCGACGTGCAGCGGTCGGCCTGGGCGTGCGACGTCGAGGAGGACGGCTGCGTGCGCCTGGGGCTCAAGTACGTGAATGGACTGCGGAGGCAGGTGGGGGCGGCGATAGAGACGGTGAGGGGGATAGTAGCCAGTAGCCAGTATTCAGCAGCCAGTAGACGCCAGCTTGCCGCGCCGGAGCCGGCCGGCAGGCCGTTAGGCGAAGGCGGGAAGCCCGAATCCCGAACCCCGAATCCCGAGCGATGCCCCAAGTGCCACTCGGCCGATCCCTCCATGATCGAGCGCGTGGAGACGGGCGGCACGGTGTCGTGGTTCTGCAACACGTGCGCGCACGACTGGAAGGAGGCGCCGCCGCGCGTCCGGTTCCGCTCGCTCGAGGATTTCATCGCGCGCACGGGCGTCAACCGCGAGGAACTGGCCACGCTGGCCGAGATCGGCGCCCTCAACGCCTTCGGCCATCACCGGCGGGAGGCGCTGTGGCAGATCGAGCGTGCGGTTCGACCTGCTGGAGAACTCTTTGAGGGAGAAGTCGAACCGGAGTCGGTAGCCAGTAGCCAGTATCCAGTAGCCAGTGGGGGAACAGAAGCCAGAAGCCAGAAGCCAGAAGCCAGCCCCGAATCCCGACTCCCGAACCCCGAATCCCGAATCCCGAGCCCCTGCCCCCTGCCCCCGATGTCCCTCACCGAACGCCTGGTGGCCGACTACGAGGGCACGAACCTGACGATCGGGCCGCACCCGATGGCCCTGCGCCGGCGTGACTTGTCGCTGCGCGGCGTGCTGCGCGCGTCCGACCTGCCGCGCGAGCGGCAGGGGCGGCGCATCCGCGTGGCGGGCACGGTCATCACGCGCCAGCGCCCCGGCACGGCGAAGGGGTTCGTGTTCCTCACGCTCGAGGACGAAACCGGCATCAGCAACATCATCGTTCGCCCCGATGTCTTCGCCCGCGAGCGCGTGGCGATCCTCGAAGAGCCCTTCCTGCTCGTCGAAGGCATCCTGCAGAACCAGGACAACGTCACCGCCGTCCGCGCCGAGCGCGTCGAAGGCATCGCGGGGGTGCCGGTCGACGTCCAGTCGCACGATTTCTACTGAATCAGTAGTCAGTAGCCAGTAGTCAGTATTCAGTAGAAAGGCAAGTTTCGCTGAACGGTGTCCAACTTCTACTGGCTACTGGCTACTGGCTACTGGCTACTGGCTACTGGCTACTGGCTACTGGCTACTGGCTACTGGCTACTGGCTACGACTTCTGCAAGTATCATGGACACCGATGACCGCCGACGACCTGCTGCAGCACGTGCGCGACCACCGGTGGCACCATCGCGCCACGGTGGAGACCGTCACGGCGGCGACGGACGCCCGCGGCGCGGAGGTGCGCGTCCCGACGTTCGTGAACGAGTTCTGGACCAGCCGTCAGCGCGCGGCGCACAGCCTGCACGAGATCTCGTACCGCGCCTGCTTCAAGCCTCAGCTGCCGCGGTTCTTCATCGATCGCCTCACGGAACCAGGCGCCGTCGTCTACGACCCGTTCGCCGGCCGCGGCACGACGCCCCTCGAGGCCGCCCTCGCCGGCCGGGTCCCGGCGGCGTGCGACATCAACCCGCTCAGCCGGATGCTGCTGGAACCGAGGCTGTCGCCGCCGCCAGTCGAGGACGTGCGCCGCCGCCTGGGCGAGCTCGACCTGGACCGCCACGCGCAGGCGCCTCGCGACCTCGAGGTGTTCTTCCATCCCGCCACGCTCAACGCCATTGCGGCGCTGCGCGGCTACCTGCTGGAGCGCGAGCGTGCGGGCACGATGGACGGCATCGACCGCTGGATCCGGATGGTGACGGTGAACCGGCTGACCGGCCATTCGCCCGGCTTCCTCTCGGTCTACACGCTGCCCCCGAACCAGGCGACCACGGTCCCGAACCAGCGGAAGATCAACGCGGCGCGCGGGCAGGTGCCGCCGCGGCGCGACCTGTGCCAGATCGTGTTGAAGAAGTCGCGCGCGCTCCTGAAGGACTTCGTCCCGGCCGACGCGCGTCACCTGGCTCGGGCGGCCGAGCAGGCGCGCCTGCTGACGAAAGCGGCGCACGACACGCCGGAGCTCGCCCGGGCGTCCGTCGACCTCGTCGTCACCTCGCCGCCGTTCCTGACGGTGGTCAACTACAAGATGGACAACTGGCTCCGATGCTGGTTCTGCGGCATCGATCCGGCAAATGTCCACATCACGAACCTGCGGCGCGTCGACCTCTGGCAGGCCGCGATGGCGGAGGTCCTCCGCGAGCTGCGCCGCGTGCTGAAGCGCGGCGCGTGCGCGGCGTTCGAGGTCGGCGAGGTCGAGAGCGGGACGGTGCGCCTCGAGGAGGTGGTGGTGCGGGCCGCCATGCAGGCTGGCCTCGAACCGGTTTTCGTCCTGATCAACGACCAGGCGTTCACGAAGACGGCGAACCTGTGGGGCGTCGCGAACAACCGGGTGGGCACGAACACGAACCGGGTGGTGCTGCTCAGGAAACCCGGCGCGTCACCCCCGCGCCTCCGGGGCCGTCGCGTGATCGGCGGCACCCAGCGCGCGCAGATAGCCTTGTTCTAGGTCCCGTGCAGGCTCCACGCCGTCGACGGCGGCGCGCCGCCGCAGAAACGCCAGCTCGCTGGCGGCCCGATGGAACGCGTGCCGCTCCCGCCACGCCGCCAGCCCGCCCCGCCGGAACGCGGCGGCCGACGCGTGCAGGCGTCCGCGGACGGAGCACAGGCTGGAGTACTCCGCCGCCGTCAGCAGGCCCGTGGCGGCTTCCGGGGCCAGTTGTGCCTGGATGACCCGGCCCTCGAACTTGAGCGCCACGGCCACGACGATGAGCAGCGCGGCCAGCGCCGGGAGCATGACCAGTCCGTAGACGAGGAAGAAGAAGAGCCCGGCCGAGGCCCCCGCGTTCCAGAGCGCGTGGAGCGCGACGGCGCCGAAGAACCCCACGGCGGGCGCGACCACCCGCACGGGGCGGCTGGACGACTGGCGGGCGACGCCCAGGCCCAGGCCGGTCAGGCTGGTGAACAGTGGATGTGAGAACGGCGCGAGCATGCCGCGCAGGGTGAAGATCAGGGCCAGCCCGGACGTGCCTCCGTGCTGCAGGGCGCGGCCGTAGTAGTCGACGTTCTCCGCGAAGGCGAACCCCAGGCCGACCATGGCGGCGTAGATCACGCCGTCCACCGGGCCGTCGAATTCGTCCCTGCGGGCGATGTAGAAGCGGAACAGGATCGCCGCCTTGAGCGCTTCCTCGACCACCGGGGCGCTGGCCATGGCGCTCAAGGCCGGGCCGGCCACGGCATCCATGAGGCCGTTGACGATACCCGACACGACCACGGCCACCGACGCGCCCCACAGGAACGCGATGGCCAGCATGTGGCGGGGCTCGGGTTCGAAGCGGTCGAGCCACAGCACGACGCCGATGTAGAGCGGGAGCGGCAGCATCGCCACCACGGCCGCGACCGCGAAGACGCGGCCGCCGGCCCCCGCGGCCGTCAACGCCAGCACGGCCGCCGTGCCCAGCCCGAGGGCGAGAAGCCAGCGGCCGTGGCGCATCACGACTCGCGGTAGTTGCCGAACTGCAGCGCGATGCCGAAGTCCTCGGCCTTCAGCAGCTGGATGACGCCCTGCAGCTCATCTCGCGATGAGGAGGAGATGCGGAGCTGGTCCGCCTGGATGGCGGCCTGCACCTTCTTGAGCTTCCGGTCCTTGATGAACTTCACGATGGCGCGGCTCGCGTCGGTCGGAATGCCCTGCTGCAGCGTGATGACGCGGCGGACGGTGTCCCCGCCCGCGTGCTCGAGGTCGCCGAGCTTCAGGTTCTTCACGGGCACCTGGCGCTTGATCATCCGGCCCTGGACGATCTCCCAGAGCGCCGTCATCTTGAACTCGTCGTCGGCCACCAGGGTGATCGTGCTGTCCTGGCGGCTGAACTGGATGTCGGCCTTCGAGCCCTTGAAGTCGTAGCGCTGCACGACCTCCTTGCGCGCCTGGTTGAGCGCGTTGTCGACTTCCTGCAGGTCGACGGTCGACGTGACGTCGAACGAACACGTGGCGGCCATGCGTGACTCCCTTACTTCCCGGCGGTGAGCATGATCTCGACGCGGCCGTCCGGGCTGACGAGCCCGGTCCCGACCAGCGTGCCGACCGGCAGGCGGCCGCCGGCCCTCTCGGCGAACACCTTCAACACGGCGGGCGCCGCGGCGATGTCGGTGACGTAGACGATCGACTCGGCGACGTCGGGCCAGCCGAAGCCCCCCGCCGTCAGGGTTCGCCCGAGACGGTTCAGCGTTTCGGCGGTCTGCCCGGCAGCGTCCGAGGCATTGCCCGGCAGGACGCCCAGCATGCCCGACAGGAACAGCCGCGGGCCGACGCGGATCGCCGCGCTCAGGTTCGGATTCGCGCGGGCCGGCGAGCCGTCCGCGTTGGGGGTCGGCACGGCGACTCGCTCCAGGCCTTTCGCCGCGACCATCGTGATCTCGACGCGGAGATCGGGCGACACGAGCGGCGCGATCACCGTGGCGCGGGCCGGCGGACTGGCGGGGAACCGCGTGCGGTACGCCGCGTTCATGCGGTCGAACATGGAGGCGTCGGTCAGGAACACCCGCACCGACGCGACATCGGCGAGCGTGAAGCCGCCGGCGCTTAGAATGGCCTCCGCGTTCTCGAACACGGCGTGGGTCTGGGCCTCGATGTCGCCGGCGACGAGGGTGTTGTCGGCCCCCCGGCGGGGGACCTGGCCCGACAGGAACAGCGTGTCGCCCGCGCGCACGCCGTGGCTCAGTGGCGCCGAAGGCGCCGGCCAGCCCGCGGGCAGCACGACGCGGCGGTCCGTGCCGGGGCCCGCGGCGACCGCCGAGACCTGGAGGCGCGCCCCGGGTTCCGGCAGCGTCGCGACGACGGTCGTCCTGGCGGGCGGCGACGCGGGCCAGTACCGTTTCCACACGGCGTTCAGCGCCGCGAAGTCGTCCGCGCGGGCGAGGTACACCGACGTCGACACGACGCGATCGAGCGACGTGCCGGCGCGTTCCAGCCGCGCCTTGAGCTCGTCGAGCACCTGCGCCGCCTGCGCGGCAAGGCCGGCCGCGGCCGGGTCAGGGAGCACGCCGGAGACGAACACCAGGCCGCCGCGCGCCGCGGCCGGCGCGAAGGGCGGCGGGGACGGCGGCGCCTGCGACGCAGCCAGGGTGCAGGCGGCAGCGGCGAGAACCAGCGCGGGACCGGGGTGTGTCATGACGGCCATTCCTTGAAGGAGGCTTCAACAGCCTCACGCCCGATGTATCTTAGAACGGATGAGGACTTCGTCGTATCCGCGCATCGCGCGCCGCCGTTCCAGGCTCCACGGCTGGGGCGTCTTCGCCCTCGAGCCGATCACCAAGAACACGCGCATCATCCACTACGCCGGCGAGAAGATCTCCGCTCGTGAAAGCCGGGCCCGCGAGGCCGCGCACCAGGCCAGGGGCCACATCTGGCTCTTCGCCGTCAACAGCCGATGGGTGCGCGACGCCGAGGTGGGCGGCAACGTCGCGCGCTTCATCAACCACGACTGTCAGCCGAACTGTTACACGCGCGTCGCCGGCGACACCATCTGGATTTGCGCCGCGCGGAACATCGCGGCAGGGGAGGAACTCTCCTACCGCTACTACACGGGCGGCACGGCGGGCATCGCCTGCCGCTGCCGGCCCGGCTGCAAGAACCGGCTGTAGACCCTGGCCGTGGTATAAACGGCGCGCCCTTCCCGGAGGAGGTCCATGTTCCCGGCAAACCGCACCCGCCGTGTCCTGACAGCGATCAGCGCGTGCCTGGCGGTGGGCGTGGCGGGCGCCTCGCTGCTCGGCCAGGCGCCGCCGCCGCCCGCCCAGACCGCGACGGACCCGCAGGTGCGCCTGAAGTGGTTCGACCAGCACCAGGCGATGAAGCAGGCGTCGCCGTTCACGAGCCTCACGTGGCAGTTCCTGGGGCCGACCAACATCAGCGGCCGGGTGACGGACGTCGCGGTCGTCACGCCGCGCGGAGCGTCGTACACGATCTACGTCGCCACCGCGACCGGCGGCGTGTGGAAGACGGACAACGACGGCGTGACCTGGGTGCCGATCTTCGATCAGGGCGTGACGACGTCGATCGGCGATGTCACCCTCGCGCCGTCGAACCCCGACATCGTCTGGGTGGGCACGGGCGAGGCGAACATCTTCCGCAGCTCGAACGCCGGCGCGGGCGTCTTCAAGTCGGCCGACGGCGGCCGCACCTGGCAGCACGCGGGCCTCGCGGGCACGCTCACCATCGCGCGCATCGTGATTCACCCGGCGAACCCGGACACGGTGTTCGTCGCCGCGTCCGGCCACGAGTGGACCGACAACGAGGAGCGCGGGATCTTCAAGACGACCGACGGCGGCGCGACGTGGAAGAAGGTGCTCCACGTCAGCCCGCGGACCGGCGCCATCGACCTCGTGATGGACCCGGCGAGCCCGAACGTCCTGTACGCGTCGGCCTGGCAGCGCATCCGCCGCAAGTGGAACGACCCGCGCAACGAGCCCGGCTACGGCGAGAGCGGGATCTACAAGAGCACGGATGGCGGCGAGACATGGACGCCGATCAACGCGGGGCTGCCGCCTGCGGCGTCGCGGGGCCGGATCGGCCTCGACGCGGCCAGGAGCCGCCCCGGCACGCTCTACGCCTTCGTGGACAACTACGAGATCGCGCGCAAGGCCAAGGAAGGCGAGCGCGACGCCTACGGGCGCCAGCGCGCCGACGTCATCAAGGGCGCCGAGGTCTATCGCAGCGACGACGCGGGCGCCTCGTGGAGGAAGGTGAGCGAGTCGAATGCGTTCATGGAGCGGCTCGCGGGCACGTACGGCTGGGTCTTCGGCCAGGTCCGCGTCGATCCGACCGACGAGAACACGATCTACGTCATGGGCCTCGCCTTGAACGTCTCGAAGGACGGCGGGCGGACGTTCCAGGCTGTCGGCGACATGCACGGCGACCATCACGCGCTGTGGATCGATCCCGACAACCCCAGGTTCCTCGTGAACGGCAACGACGGCGGCGTGGTGGTCTCGTACGACCAGGGCAAGACCTGGCGCGAGTTCCTCGACAACCTGCCCGCGGTGCAGTTCTTCAACGTGTCGTACGACATGGACACCCCGTTCCACGTCTTCGGCTCGATCCAGGATCACGGCAGCCGGCGCGCCGCCGTCGATCTGAGCCGGGGGCGCGACCGCGTGCCGGCGCAGGCGTTCCAGAACGCCCCGGGCGGCGAGGGGAGCCGGCACGCGATTGACCCGCGCAACCCGAACGTCGTGTACTCGGCGGGCTTCTACCACAACATCACCAGGGCGGACCTCTCGAAGGTCGACGCCAGGGGCCGGGCGCAGTCCACCAGCATCACGCCGCGGCTGAGTCCCGCCGACGGCTACCTGCGCGGGCAGTGGCTGTCGCCCATCGTCCTGTCCGTCCACAATCCGGACGTCGTCTACTTCGGCGGCCAGTACCTGTTCCGGTCGTGGAACCGCGGCGACACCTGGGAGAAGATCAGCGGCGACTTGAGCTACAACGACCCCAGGCAGTTCGGGGACATCCCGTACCAGACCGTCTTCGCGCTGTCCGAGTCGCCCATGCGGTTCGGCCTGCTCTACGCGGGCACGGACGACGGGCGTCTCCACGTGACGAAGGACGGCGGGCGGACCTGGACGGAGATTACGAAGGGGCTGCACGCGAAGCGCTGGGTGTCGAAGGCGGTGGCCTCAGCCTTCGACGAAGGGACGGTTTACGTGACGCAGAACGGGAAGCGCGACGACGACGTGACGCCCTACGTCTGGAAGTCGGCCGACTTCGGCGCCACCTGGACGAGCATCGTCGGAAACATCCCGATGGGGCCGGTGAACGTGATCGCAGAGGATCCCACCGACGGGCGCATCCTCTACGTCGGCACCGACATCGGCGTATACGTCACGCTCGACGGGGGCGTCACGTGGAGCGTGCTGGGCGGCAACCTGCCGTCCACGTACGTCCACGACCTCGTGATTCATCCGCGGGACCGGATGATCGTCGCGGCCACGCACGGACGGGGCATGTGGGTGGCAGACGCCGTCCCGGTCCAGACGGCGAAGCGCTAGGCGCCGTGCGAGCCACGGGAAGGCACGGCATGCGTCACGTCTTCTACCTGCACGGTTTTGCGTCGTCTCCGGTGTCGGCCAAGGCGGCGTTTCTCGCCGAACGGCTGCGCCGGCACGGGCTCCCGCTCCATTGCCCCGACTTCAACGTGCCGGACTTCGAGACGATGACGGTCACGCGGATGCTCGATCAGGTGGACGCGGCGCTGGCGGCGCTTCCTCCGGGGCCGGTCTCGCTCATCGGGTCGAGCCTGGGCGGATTCGTGGCCTACCACGCCGCGTTCCGGCACGCCGCTCCGCGCGGACGGGCGCGGACGACGCGGCGGCCCATCGAGCGCCTGGTGCTGCTCGCGCCGGCGTTCGAGTTCGGCCGCATCCCGTTCGGCGGGATGGACGAGGCCGGCCTCGCTGCGTGGCGGGAGACCGATCGGTACGAGGTCTTCCATCACGCCGAGAATCGCCCGAGAGCGATCCGGTTCGCGATCTACGAAGACGCCCAGCGCTACGACAGCGCGCGGTGCGTTGTCGACACGCCGGCGCTCGTGTTCCAGGGCAGGCGTGACACGGTAGTCGATCCGGCGATGGTGCAGCGGTTCGTTGCGAAGCGGCCGGCGATGACGCTCCGGCTGGTGGACGACGACCACCAGTTGGGCGCGAACCACGGACTGATGTGGCAGGAGATCTCGGCGTTCCTCGGCCTGTGCGAGTAGCCGGCGCGCCCGCGCACGCGGGCTCCCGGCGCCGCGCGCTCGCCTGCGCGGCCGTCGGCGCACTGGCCTTGATCGCGGGGCCGGCCGTGCGGGACGCCGCCGGGCAGCCCGCCGATCGTCCGGCCCCGGCGCCGGCCTACCGCCTGGTGGCCCTGCCGTCCGGCCGGGTGCTGGCCGAGGCGCGGCCGGATGTCCTCGCCACGCCGGTGGCACCAGGATCCCTGATGAAGCTGGCGGCGCTCATCGCCCTCTACGAGCAGGGGCTTGGTGACGTCCGCGTCGCGTGCTCGCGGCGCGTCGTCGTCGACGGCAAACCCCTCACGTGCGTCCATCCCGACCTCCATCGTCCGCTGACGGCGGCCGAGGCCGTGGGCTACTCCTGCAACACCTACTTCGGCACGCTCGCGCAGCGGCTCTCCAGGCAGTCGCTCGACTCCGTGCTCGTGCGGCTCGGGCTGGCCCCGGTCGCGCCCGGGGCGCCCGTGGCCAGCGCGGCCGTGGGTCTCGGCGGTGTGCGCGCCACGCCCGCCCAGCTGCTCGAAGCGTTCCTGCGCGTCGTCGGGGCGTCTCGGATCGGCGTCGCCATGCCCGACGCGGCGCGGAACGCGCTGCGGGCGGGCACGGAGCTCGCGGCGCGGACGGGCACGGCTGCCGCCCTGGGTGCAGCGGGTTTCAGCGGCCAGGCGAAGACCGGGACGGCGCCGATGCCGGGCGGCGGGAACATGGGGCTCGTCACGGCGACGGTCAACTCCGAGCTGCCGACTCACGCCATCATCGTGCTGGCGCCCGGGGCGGCGGGAACGGACGCCGCTGCCATCGCCGCCGGCCTGCTTCGCCGGCACGGGGTGCCGCACCGGACGGCGACGGTCCGCGTGGGTGTCGCCCGGAGGGAAGGCGGCTACGACGTCAGGGCGATGCCGATCGAAGAGTACGTCTCGCGCGTGGTGGCAGGAGAAATGAACGGCGGTGCCAGGCCGGCTGCGTTCGAGGCGATGGCGATCACCACGCGGACGTTTCTCGAGGCGAACCGCGGACGCCACGAGCGCGAGGGGTTCGACCTCTGCGACCTCACGCATTGCCAGGCGCTCGGGTCGCCGAGCCCGGCGACGGATGGCGCGGCACGGGCCACGGCAGGCCTCGTGCTCGAGGACCATGGGAAGACCGCGCAGGTGTACTACAGCGCCTCGTGCGGCGGACACACGACGCGGCCCTCCGAGGCCTGGCCCGGCGCGCGCGATGAGCCGTATCTGCCCGCGCGCCCCGACCCGGCCTGCGCAGGCGAGCCCTCGTGGCGGACGGAGATCCGCGAGCCCGACCTGCGCCGGGTACTCCAGGCGGCCGGGTTGCGCGGCGACGCAGTCTCCCGCTTCGCCGTGGCGTCACGGGAGGCGTCGGGTCGGGCCGCCTGGCTCGAGGCAGGGGGCATGGCGCCCGGCCGCGTCCATGCCGGCGCATTCAGGATGGCGGCGGGCAGACTGCTGGGGTGGCAGACGGTCAAGAGCACGCTCTTCGACGTGCGGCGCACCGCGGCGGGCTACGTCCTCACCGGCCGCGGCGGCGGGCATGGCGTCGGCCTGTGCGTGCGCGGCGCGACGGCCCGGGCCCGCAGCGGCGCGGGGCGCGACGAGATCCTCGCCGCCTACTTCCCGGGTCTGGAGATCGCGGGCGGACTTGCCGAGGCAGGCGGCCGAGGCGGCGGGGCGGAGCCGGGCCCCGCCGCGCGGATTCGCGTGACGCTCCCGGAAGCGGATCGCGAGCACCTCGGCGACGTCAGGCGCCTGGCCGCCGGGGCCGTCCGCGACCTGGCGGCATGGCTCGGGCGCGCCGAGCCCGAGGCGATCGAGTTCGTGTTCCACCCCACGGTCGACGCGTACACGCGCGCGACGGGCCAGGCGTGGTGGACCGCTGCGTCGAGCCGCGGCGCGCGCGTCGACCTGCTGCCCCTCAGCGTGTTGACGTCGCGCGGCCTCCTCGACGCGGCTCTCCGGCACGAGATCACCCACGTGCTCGCCGACCCCGCGCTCGCCGGGCGGCCGCTCTGGGTCCGGGAGGGACTGGCGGTCTACCTTGCAGGCGAGTGGCGCGCCGCCAGGGACCTGCCGGGCAGGGGCGCGACGCCGCCCGCAGGGGCGTGTCCAGGCGATGACGCCCTCCGGGCGGCGGCCTCCGCGGAAGCCGGCCGTCGCGCCTACGACGCGGCAGGCGGCTGTGTTGCGCGTGCGCTCGCATCCGGCCTCCGCTGGCAGGACCTGCGGTAGAGGGCGTGCCGAGGCAGGCTCAATCGCTCGTCTGCCGCCGGCGTGCGGCGGTTCTCAGCACGACCGCCCACGCCAGCTGCGCAACGGCGAACAGCACCACGAGCTTGACGGCGGCGAATGCCGGCTGGGTCCAGTTCGGCGGCAGTGACGCCGGGCGCCAGTAGGCAGCCTGCCAGGGTCCCCAGACGCCGGCGGCAACGGCCGCGCCGGTGACCGCGAGCGTCCGCGGGCGCAGCCCGCGGCGCACCCACTGCGGCCGCAGCCCCGTGAGCCCGCCCGTCGCCAGCGCCGCCGCGAGCGCCGCCCCGAGGGCGAGGCCCGCCACCCATCGTGCGAGGACGATCACCCAGCCGGCTCCCGTGTGCAGCCAGCCGCTGCGCGTCCATCCCGTCCTGGCGATGATCTCCGCGTCGATCTGTCCTGCGTGGCGCGCGTGCCACGCGGCCGCTTCGCCAGTTGCCCACCAGACCGCGGCAACCAGGCCGAGCGGAAAGACGATGAGCCAGGCGCGGCGCAACGCAGGTGCGAGCGCGCCGCGCATCGGGCCATCCGACCCGAGCGCCAGCAGCGCAGTCATCTCGACGACGCCCCCCAGCCAGACGGCCGCCAGCACCACGAGGAGCGAGGCTGCGAGCATCCAGGCGTTCGACTCCGGGATCTGGAGCAGCCCCCAGCAGAGAACCCCGACGGCGGCGTGACCGGCGAAGAGCCAGCCCGACACCGCACCGAGACGCGTGATCAACGCTGGCCTCCTTTGGGCGGGGCGGGCGCGGGCGCCGGACCGACGGTGAACGACGCGGCCGCGCTCGACGCCGTGCCGTCCGGCACGTACATCGCCGAGATCCTTGCCGGCGAGGCTCTGAACGTCCCGGGCGCGATGACTTTGAGCAGGTAGCTGAACTCGTAGCGGCCGGCGTCGAAGCGCTCCTGGAAGAAGACGACGCGGCTGTCGCGGAACTCCCGGCGGCTGCCCCACCAGCGGCGCCGCCCTTGTTCCAGCTCGTAGAGGTCGTCGTTCTGGATCGGCTCGGTGCCGGCGGCGATCGGGTCCTCGATGACGAGGTAGCGCCAGTCCGCGGCCCCCGCTGCCGTCAGCCGCACGAGCAGCACGTCGCCCGGCCGCGCCGCGCCGTCGAAGGCCGACGCCCGGTAGACCGTGCGTCCCTTCACGGTGACGGGCGACAGCGTGAAGAACTCGCGCTGCAACGCGAGGGCACGCGACCCGGTCCGGCGCTCGGCGGCCTGCGTATCGAAGTACGTGGCCTGCGCCGCCCAGTACACCGGCCCGCTGCCGGTGGCGACGATCCTGACCCGGTTCGTGCCGGCCTGGGCCGGCGCGCTGAACTCGACGGGGTCCGGCGCGGTCATGGACGCCGCGGTGAAACGATGGGTCCCCGCGGGCGCGCCATTGACGAACACCTCGACCGCCGCGCCGGCGGCCGGCTCCTTGCGGGCCTTCATCAGGTCGAGCAGGCCCAGGAGCACCATCGCGGTCTGCTTGGTGCTGGCCCAGTAGACGCCGAACGTGCGATTGAGCAGCAGCCAGCGCACGGCCGGCTCGAGCAGGGGATGCTGCGGATCGCGCGCCGCCAGGGCCTTGACGGCCGTCGCCGTGGCCTCCACGCTCGTGTCGATGGCGTCGAACAGCAGCGGGTCGCGATCCGAGACCCACCAGGCAAGGTCACCCTTCCGTTGCGCGCCCGACTCGAGCGTGCGGGCAAGCTCCGCGGCGCGCGGGTCTCCGGCCATCTCCAGCGACATCAGCAGGAGGCTCTGGCCATAGGCGCTCATCCGGCCGCGTGACGACCAGAGCTGGTCGAGCGCCGTGTCTCTCGACCAGAAGGGTCCGCCATCCTCGTTCCCCACGGACACCCCGGCATCCTGGGCGCGCATGATCACATACGTCTCGTACGCCTTCAGTTCGGGAACGGCTTCGGGATAGTCGCGGTACAGACGACGGAGGGCGCGGAGGCCGTTCGAGAGGCGCCACGCGTCAACCTTGTAGCCGGCGCCCCTGGCTTCGAGCAGCCCGTACACGGCATACGCCGTCATGAACGGGTGATTCTCGTCCGTCTTCCACCACCCCCAGCCTCCGTCGCCGTGCTGATAGTCGTACAGGCGCGAGAGACCCTCCGTGGCCTGCCGGTCGAGCGACTTCAGCGCCTCCGTGAGCGGCAGGCCCAGCTCCGTCAGCGTCCGGCGCGCCGCGAGGTTCGGTACGAAACTGGACAGCGTCTGCTCGGTGCAGCCATAGGGGTAGCTGGTGAGGTAGTCGAGCGCTCCAAGCACGGGTCCGGCGAGCGACGGCGCCACCTGCACGCGGATCGAGCGCGCCTGAGGATTCGACGTGGCCGGAATCTCGAGCTCCGCAGCCTGCTCGCCGGGCGCGGTGAACGACGCGGCCCTTCCGAGCTCGCGCTTCAATCCGAACGGCAGGACCGGAAACGGCAGCTCGACCGCATCGCTGTCGTCCGCGGCGACGGCGGCGCCCCTCACCACCGCGCGTCCGACGGCGGGCGCTTTCAGCGTCCACGTCAGCGCGCCTTCACCCCCGCTGGGAACCGTGAGCGTCTGCGGCGGCACGACCCCTGGCACCGCGCCGCCGCCCTGCGCGACGTCGAGCCCGCGGACCTCGCCGTCCACGCTGACGGCCTGGCCGTCGGGCAGGTAGTTGTGCACGATGACCGGCAGCTCGAGCGTGTCGCCTTCGGTGAGGAAGCGGGGTGTCACCACGCGCAAGATGAGATCCTTCGTGGTCGTCGTGCGCGCGAGCGCACTGCCGACCCGCGTGTCGGCCGTCACGGCGCGCGCCGTGAGGCGCCACGTCGTGAGCGCGTCGGGATAGGGCACCTGCACGGTGGCCCGGCCGCGGGCGTCGCTCGTGACGGCGGCGGCCCAGTAGATGGCGTCCGGGAACTCCTTGCGGACCTGGGGACGCGCCTGGCCGTCGCGCTTGAAATCGGCGAGCGTGAACGGCCGGCGGCGCTGGGCGATCTGGATCTGCTGCGATCCCGCATACCCGACGAACGGATAGTCCCGCGAATAGTCGGTCGAGACTGTGCTGTACTCCAGGCGGTAGAAGAACCGAAGCGGGTCCGCCGTGGCGTCGGGCTTCACGCCGTACACGGCCTCATCCACGACGCCGATGCTGAGCTGCGCCTCGACCGGCGCCCCGTCGGCGTCGGTCACGGTGAGCGTGAATACGCCCGGCTGGCGAGGCCTCGACACCGGGCGGTCCGCCTCGACGGCCACGTGCAGCTGGCGCGACACCGCGGGAACGCGCAGGCGCTTCTCTGCCCGGTAGAGACGGTCTTCCTTGAGAAACAGCACGCTGACGTAGATGTCGCCGATGTCGTCGGCTGCGACCGGCACGTCGATGCCGTTTCCTCCGTCGGCAGGGCCGACCCGGTAGTAGGAAATGCGCCGTCCCTCCTTGGTGACGAGCACGGGCGACGTTGCGGCGGCTCCGCGGATGACCAGGCGTGCGGTGTCGCCGGGCTGGTAGGAGGCGCGGTCCGCGATCAACTCGAGAGACGCCTCGGCGTCCTGGTATCCCGCCGCCTCGCCCGTCACCCAGACGTGTGATGCGTCCTCGACCTGACGCCCCTCGCTGCGGCCGGCCACGCGGAACCGGTACGAACCCGACTGCACGGGCAGCGCTGCGGACCACGACGCGCGGCCATCCTGGTCGGTGGTCACCCGGCCCGACGTGATCGGGGTGACCGCCGGGTCCGCCCAGCGTCCCTCAGCGTAGGTGAGCCGCTCAAGCACGGCGTCGAGCGTCGCGCCGGCCTGCGGCGCGCCCGCGTAGTCGGTGGCACGGATGCTGATCCGGGCCGTCGCGCCCGGCGCCTGGACGTACCGATCGACCTCGGTGGTCACCATGTAGCGGCCGTAGGTGGCATGCACCAGCGCAACGCCCGTCACCTCGTGGTTGCTGGCATCCGTGACCCGCGCTTCGATCCGCGCCGTGTAGTCGCGCCGGTCCTCGTCGAGACCCAGCGGGATGCTGAGTGTCGCCGTGCCGTTCTCGTCGAGGCGCGCGGTGTACTCGGCTGCCTGACGGCCGCCGCCCCACCAGCCGCTCTCGGCGTCGTCCTCGTCCCGCCACCGGAGCGGCGAGTAGTAGGGCTGCTGGTGCACCACGCACGTCACCATCGCGCCGGCAACCGGCTGCCCGAAGTAGTAGCGGGCCGTCAGTGTCGCCGGGACGCTTCCGCCCTGCAGGACGAACCGATCCGGCGCGGCCACGGTGACCTCGAATTCGGGCTTGCGGTATTCCTGGACCTCGAAGGTGCCGCTCGCCGAGTCGTCGCCCGACGTGACCCTGATCACGTAGTCGCCGAGCGCCGCCGACGCCGGCACCGTGAACGACGTACTGACCGCGCCGAAGGCATCGACGGGGCGCAGCTCGCGCGCGAGCACCTTGTCGTTGGCGTCCGCAATCGAGACCTCGACCTCGCGGCCGTCGAACATCTCGAGCCGATCGCGTGTGCGCCACCGCAGCACGCCCTTGACGTGAACGGTGTGGCCCGGACGATAGACCGGCTTGTCGGTGTAGACGTAGCCGACCAGACGGCGAACCGGCGACTGAAGCGCCCAACTGCCCGGGTCCGACACCGTGACCTGCGTTCCGCAGCGCGTCACGGTGATGACGGATTCGGGCTTCGCCGCGTCGATGTCGATGAGCGCCGTGCCGTCCGGCCCGGTGGCCGCCGGGGGAAGAGGGCGGCGGTCGAGCGACACCCTGATCTCGCAGCCCTGCTGCGGCGCTCCCGAGCCGCGGTCCGCCACGTAGAGGAGCATTTGCCCGGGCGCCGTCTTGGCGACGACGCCGATGTCGGAGACGACCACGATCGTGTACGCCTTCAGCGGAGCGCTGACCGCTTCCACGACGTACACACCCGGCGCGGCCGTCTCGATGGGGATGCGACGGGTTTCCGCCTCACGGACGTTGGGGAGCACTTCGCGCCAGGACGCGACGAGCCGCTCCGGATTGAGCAGGGGCACCTGCGCGAAGCTGTTGTAGCGCAGCGTCTGGCGCCTCGCGACCTGCTGGCGGTCACTCGCGGCGCGTCTCCGCTGGCGGTACTCGACGCTGACCTGCCGGCGCAGGAAGGCCCGCAGCGCCGCTCTCCTCGCCGACTTCCACACCGCGATGCGCTCGATCCAGCTCTGCTCCTCGGGAACGACGGGTTTCTCGCTGCCGAGGGCGTGGGGGTCTTTCAGTCCGGCGAAGAACGCGAACGGGTCCGCGACGCGGTAGACGCGAAAATCGAGATGGTCCAGACCGCGGTGCGTGAACGAGACAGCCGCCTGATCCGTCGTCCGGTAGACCTGGCTGCTCCAGAGGCTGAAGGCCGGTCCCGGGCCTGAGGCGCCGGGCTGCGACCAGGCCGACGTGCCGGCGAGGAGCCACGCGGTGAGCACGAACAGCGAGGTATGTGGTCTCATAGCCAGTCCAGTCGGAAGACGCCGACGAAGGCCGCGTTGTGGCCGAGGGGCCGCCAGTGAGCCGAGGGGTGGCGCGTGAGGTCGGCGAGTCGGGTCTTCCGCACCTCACCGGGACCGCCATCGAGAGGGCCCGTGTGATACACCACCCAGTCGCGCGCGGAGGCATCGAACCGGGACGCGCCGACGAACACCATGAGGTGATCGGGCGAGATCTGGCCGTCCTGGCGGAAGTAGAGCAGGTCGCCGGGGCGGAGGGCTGCAGTGTCCCGGCCGATCCGGCGGGCGTTCAACGTGACGATCGTGCGGGCGTCCGCGA
>Ga0316601_100000486_pt1 | contig 17058 bp, 12 predicted proteins | sample OWC_soil_day5_no_FD_207663 | JGI IMG/M metagenome (GOLD analysis project Ga0316601, IMG submission 207663) | Wetland soil microbial communities from Old Woman Creek delta, Ohio, United States - OWC_soil_day5_noCT | ecosystem: Environmental > Terrestrial > Soil > Wetlands | place: USA: Ohio... | reverse complement strand
TGCCGGGCGACAACGTCAGCATCACGGTCAAGCTGATCGCCCCGATCGCCATGGAAGAGGGGCTGCGCTTCGCCATCCGCGAGGGCGGCCGTACCGTCGGCGCCGGCGTGGTGGCCAAGATCATCGAGTGATTCAGGAAAGAGCCACAGGGGTATAGCTCAATTGGCAGAGCGTCGGTCTCCAAAACCGAAGGTTGGGGGTTCGATTCCCTCTGCCCCTGCCACCCGGTGCTGAAGTGCCGGGTTCCGGTGGCCGCAACGAGCTCCACGTCGAATGGGGCTGCGGGTACCTCGATCGTGATGAACTGAATGCAGGGCGGCTTGTCCGCCACGGGGCTTTGGCCCGGAAGAGAAACTGATGAGCACCAATTCCCAAGTCGAGACCGTGTCAACGGGTGCGGACAAGGCCAAGCTGGCCGGCGCAGCCGTGCTGGTGGTCGGCGCGGTGGTGGTCTTCTATCTGCTGGGCAAGCAGGACCTGTGGCTGCGCGTGGTGGCGCTGATCGTGCTGCTGGCAGCGGCGGTGGGCGTGTTCTTCACCTCCGAATCGGGCAAGCAGCTGATCGCCTTCGGCCGCGACGCGGTGCGCGAGACGAAGAAGGTGGTCTGGCCCACGCGCAAGGAAGCCATGCAGATGACGGGCTATGTGTTTGCGTTCGTCTTCGTGATGGCGCTGTTCCTCTGGGTCACCGACAAGACGCTGGAATGGGTGCTCTACGACCTGGTTCTGGGCTGGAAACGCTGAAAGGTTGGGCATGAGCGAACAAGCTGAAGGCAGCACCCCCGCGGCTGACGTCGCCGCAGCCCCGGCCAGTGCGTTGCGCTGGTACGTGGTGCATGCCTACTCGGGCATGGAAAAGGCCGTGGAACGAAACCTTCGCGAGCGGATCGAGCGTTCGGGCATGCAGAGCAAGTTCGGCCGCATCCTGGTGCCCACCGAGGAAGTGGTCGAGCTTAAGAACGGCAAGAAGTCGGTGACCGAACGGCGCTTCTTCCCCGGCTATGTGCTGGTCGAGATGCTGATGGACGATGAATCCTGGCACCTGGTCAAGCACACCAGCAAGGTGACGGGTTTCGTCGGCGGCGCTCGCAACCGGCCCGCGCCGATCTCCGAAGCCGAGGTGATGAAGATCGTCAACCAGATGCAGGAAGGCGTCGACAAGCCGCGGCCCAAGGTGCTGTGGCAGGTGGGCGAGCTCGTGCGTGTCAAGGATGGCCCGTTCACCGACTTCAACGGCGCGGTCGAGGAAGTCAACTACGAAAAGTCGAAGGTGCGCGTCTCGGTCACGATCTTCGGCCGCGCCACGCCGGTGGAGCTGGACTTCGCCCAGGTCGAAAAGGTGTGACGATGGAAACGGCGCACCTTTCGCCGATCAATTTGCTTCAAGTTTTCTTGAGGCAGAAAGTTTGAGCTTTTTGCCGCAGGTGCAGCTGACCCAGCGCCTGCAGCTTCGTCAACGGGTCAATCACGAGGAGCTCGCTGCGGCGGGCGCTTGAACTCGATAGGAGCCATTCATGGCAAAGAAAATCGTCGGCTTCATCAAGCTGCAAATTCCCGCCGGCAAGGCCAACCCCTCGCCGCCCGTGGGCCCGGCGCTGGGCCAGCGCGGCTTGAACATCATGGAGTTCTGCAAGGCCTTCAACGCCCAGACCCAGGGTGTGGAGCCCGGGCTGATGCTGCCCGTGGTGATCACCGCCTTCGCGGACAAGTCCTTCACCTTCATCATCAAGACGCCGCCGGCCACCGTGCTGATCAAGAAGGCGCTGAAGCTGGACAAGGGCTCGTCGAAGGCGCACCTCGAGAAGGTCGGCAAGATCAGCCGCGCCCAGCTCGAGGACATCGCCAAGACCAAGATGAAGGACCTGACGGCGGCCGACCTGGACGCCGCGGTCAAGACGATCGCCGGATCGGCCCGCTCGATGGGCGTCACGGTGGAAGGGGTCTGACATGAGCAAGCTGACGAAGAAGGCCAAGGCCCTGCAGGGCAAGGTCGACAGCAACAAGCTGTACCCGATTGCCGATGCGCTGAGCATCGTCAAGGATTGCGCCACCGCCAAGTTCGATGAATCGATCGACGTGGCGGTGCAGCTGGGCATCGACGCCAAGAAGTCCGATCAAGTGGTGCGTGGCGCGGTGGTGCTGCCCAATGGCACCGGCAAGAGCAAGCGGGTGGCCGTGTTCGCCCAGGGCGCCAAGGCCGACGAAGCCCGTGCTGCTGGCGCCGACGTGGTCGGCATGGACGACTTGGCGGCTGAGGTCAAGGCCGGCAACCTGAACTTCGACATCGTCATCGCCTCGCCGGACACGATGCGCGTGGTCGGTACGCTGGGCCAGATACTCGGCCCGCGCGGCCTGATGCCGAACCCGAAGGTGGGCACGGTCACGGCCGACGTGGCCAAGGCGGTGCGTGATGCCAAGGCTGGCCAGGTGCAGTTCCGCGTCGACAAGGCCGGCATCGTGCATGCCACGATCGGCCGCCGGTCCTTCGAGTCCGACAAGCTGACGGGCAATCTTCGTGCGCTGATCGATGCGCTGAACAAGTCCAAGCCGACCAGCAGCAAGGGTGTGTACCTGCGCAAGGTGGCGGTGTCGTCGACGATGGGCGTGGGGGTCCGCGTGGACACCACTTCGCTGGCGGAGACGGCCTGAGTTTTTGAGTTGATCGCGGCATGCTGGTCTTGGCATGCCGCCGCAAGGAGTTGGTGGGCTGCGTATCGCTGCAAGGCGGTGCGCAGGTCATCCAAGACCGCTGGTGCGGCAACAGGCCCTTCGGGGTCGGTGGCCGCTTAATCCGTGAATGCCCGGGCAGACCTGCCCGGTCAGCCACCAGCCAGCGCAGATGGCGGTCCCGCCGGACAGGATGTGTTGGCTGACGCGTTACCGCAGGGTGAGGTGCCGGTCGGGGTTCCTGGAAGGTCAGGTCGCTGATGTCCGTTGTGTCCCAGGGCCCGAAAGGGCCGCAAGGCACGTGATGTGAGGAGAAGACCTTGAGTCTGAATCGCAACGAGAAGGCAGCCGTGGTGGCGGATGTGTCGGTGCAAGTCGCACGCTCGCAGACCCTTGCGCTGGCCGAGTACCGTGGCCTCACCGTGGCTCATCTCGATACGTTGCGCCGGCAGGCGCGCGACAAGGGCGTGTACCTTCATGTACTGAAGAACACGCTCGCCCGTCGCGCGGTGGCCGGCACGCCCTTCGAGGTGGCCCAGGAGACCATGGTCGGCCCGCTGATCTACGGCTTTTCCGAAGACGCGGTGGCCGCGGCCAAAGTCCTTGCCGACTTTGCCAAGGGCAACGACAAGCTGGTCGTCAAGGGCGGCGCCTATGCAGGCAAGGCCCTGGATGCGAACGGGGTCAAGGCCCTGGCCGCCATCCCGACCAAGGAAGTCCTGCTGGCCCAGCTGCTCGGCTTGATGCAGTCGCCGATCTCGCGCCTGGCGCGGGTGGTGGCGGCAATTGCCGAGAAGAAGGCCGGTCCTGCCCAGGCTGAGGCGCAAGCGCCTGCTGCCGAAGCGCCTGCCGCGGCCTGAGCCCGAACGACCGAAGACATTGAAACTTTCGAGATTTAGAGGAACCCCAAATGGCATTCGATAAAGACGCATTCATGACCGCCCTGGACAGCATGTCCGTGATGGAACTCAACGACCTGGTCAAGGCCATCGAAGAGAAGTTCGGCGTGTCCGCCGCGGCGATGGCGGCCCCGGCCGGCGCTGGCGGCGGTGGCGCAGCCGCCCCGGCGGCCGAAGAGCAGACCGAGTTCACCGTCATGCTGACCGAAGTCGGCGCGAACAAGGTGTCGGTCATCAAGGTGGTGCGCGAGCTGACGGGCCTGGGCCTGAAGGAAGCCAAGGACTTGGTGGACGGCGCGCCGAAGCCGGTCAAGGAAGGCATTGCCAAGGCCGACGCGGAAGCCGCCAAGAAGAAGCTGGAAGAAGCCGGCGCCAAGGCTGCTTTGAAGTAACCACCCCCGAAGCGCCTGCGGCGCTCCCCCGCTAGGGGGCGCCGCCAGCGGCCCGGCAAAGCCGGTTCCGCGGCGGCCACTGGATGGCCGGGGCGCGACGAGAGCAGCGCCAAGCCCACGGGCTTGGCAGTGTTCTCTGATCCGACTGCAGAGAACCGGTTTGGTCGGGCTGAGGTGCAATGCCTCGGTTGTCCGCCAGCGGTTGGTAGTGGCCAACCACCAAGCTTCGGACGCAAGGTCCGGGTCGCCAGTCGCCGACGACACATGGGTCTAGAGCCAGACGCATGTGCAAGGGCACGGAGTATTCATGGCGCAAGCAACCCCCTACAGTTTCACCGAGCGCAAGCGGATCCGCAAGAGCTTCGGCAAGCGCGAGAGCGTTCTCAACGTCCCGTACCTGCTGACGATGCAGCGGGAGTCGTACGTGGCCTTCCTGCAGAAGGACGTGCCGCCGGCCAAGCGCAAGCCCGAAGGGCTGCAGGCCGCGTTCCTGTCGGCCTTCCCGATCACGAGCCACAACGGCTTCGTGGAGATGAAGTTCATCGAGTTCAACATGGCCAAGCCGGCCTTCGATGTGCGCGAATGCCAGCAGCGTGGCCTGACCTTCGCCGCCGCCGTGCGCGCAAAGCTGCAGATGATCATCTACGACCGTGAGTCGCACCCGGCCAAGGTGGTCAAGGAGATCAAGGAGCAGGAGGTCTACATGGGCGAAGTGCCGCTCATGACCGACTACGGCTCCTTCATCGTCAACGGCACCGAGCGGGTCATCGTCAGCCAGCTGCACCGCAGCCCCGGCGTGTTCTTCGAGCACGACAAGGGCAAGACCCACAGCTCGGGCAAGCTGCTGTTCAGCGCGCGCATCATCCCCTACCGCGGCTCGTGGCTGGACTTCGAGTTCGACCCGAAGGACATCCTGTACTTCCGCGTCGACCGCCGCCGCAAGATGCCGGTGACGATCCTGCTCAAGGCCATCGGCCTGAACCCCGAGTCGATCCTGGCGCACTTCTTCGTCAACGACAACTTCCGCCTGATGGACTCCGGCGCGCAGCTGGAGTTCGTGCCCGAGCGCTTGCGCGGCGAAGTCGCCCGCTTCGACATCACCGACAAGAACGGCACCGTCGTCGTCGAGAAGGACAAGCGCATCACGGCGCGCCACGTGCGCCAGCTCGAGCAGACCGGCACCGGCTTCGTGTCCGTGCCCGAGGACTATCTGGTCGGCCGCATCATCGCGCGCAACATGGTCGATGTCGACACCGGCGAGATCATCGCCAAGGCCAACGACGAGTTGACCGAAGCGTTGCTGAAGAAGCTGCGCGTGGCCGGCGTCAAGGAAGTGCAGTGCCTGTTCACCAACGAGCTGAACCAGGGCGCCTACATCAGCCAGACGCTGGCCAGCGATGAAACCGCCGACCAGCTGGCCGCGCGCGTTGCCATCTACCGCATGATGCGCCCCGGCGAACCGCCGACCGAGGACGCGGTGGAAGCGCTGTTCCACCGGCTGTTCTACAGCGCCGACACCTACGACCTGAGCCGCGTCGGCCGCATGAAGTTCAACGCCCGCGTCGGCCGTGACGCGCCCGAAGGCGCGATGACGCTGTCCAACGAGGACATCCTCGACGTGGTGAAGATCCTGGTGGATCTGCGCAACGGCAATGGCGAAGTCGACGACATCGACCACCTGGGCAACCGCCGCGTGCGCTGCGTCGGCGAACTGGCCGAGAACCAGTACCGCAGCGGCCTCGCCCGCATTGAGAAGGCGGTGAAGGAGCGCCTCGGTCAGGCCGAGACCGAAGCGCTGATGCCGCACGACCTGATCAACTCCAAGCCGATCTCCGCGGCGCTGAAGGAGTTCTTCGGGGCTTCGCAGCTGTCGCAGTTCATGGACCAGACCAACCCGTTGTCCGAGATCACGCACAAGCGCCGCGTCTCGGCCCTGGGCCCGGGCGGCCTGACGCGCGAGCGTGCCGGCTTCGAGGTGCGCGACGTGCACCCGACGCACTATGGCCGCGTGTGCCCGATCGAGACGCCGGAAGGCCCGAACATCGGCCTGATCAACTCGCTGGCGCTGTATGCACAGCTCAACGAGTACGGCTTCCTGGAAACGCCCTACCGTCGCGTGGCCGACGGCAAGGTGAGCATGCAGATCGACTACCTGTCGGCCATCGAGGAAGGCAAGTACGTCATCGCGCAGGCCAACGCTTCGCTCGACGGCGAAGGCAAGCTGGTCGACGAGCTGGTGTCGGCGCGCGAGAACGGCGAATCGGTGCTGGTCTCGCCCGAGCGCGTGCAGTACATGGACGTGGCTCCGACCCAGATCGTGTCGGTGGCGGCCTCGCTGGTGCCCTTCCTGGAGCACGACGACGCCAATCGCGCGCTGATGGGCGCCAACATGCAGCGCCAGGCCGTGCCGGTGCTGCGCCCCGAGAAGGCTTTCGTCGGCACCGGCGTCGAACGCGTCGCCGCGGTCGACTCGGGCACAGTGGTCACCGCCCGGCGCGGTGGCGTGGTCGACTACGTGGACACCAATCGCATCGTCATCCGCGTCAACGACAAGGAAACGGCGGCCGGCGAAGTCGGTGTGGACATCTACAACCTGATCAAGTACCAGCGCAGCAACCAGAACACCAACATCCACCAGCGCCCGATCGTCAAGCGTGGCGACGTGGTGGCTGCGGGCGACGTGGTGGCCGACGGCGCCTCCACCGACTTGGGCGAATTGGCACTCGGCCAGAACATGCTGGTCGCGTTCATGCCCTGGAACGGCTACAACTTCGAGGACTCGATCCTGATCAGCGAACGTGTCGTCGCCGAAGACCGCTACACCTCGATCCACATCGAGGAGCTGGTGGTCATGGCGCGCGACACCAAGCTGGGCTCGGAAGAAATCACGCGCGACATTCCGAACCTGAGCGAGCAGCAACTGGCTCGCCTGGACGAATCGGGCATCGTCTACGTGGGCGCCGAGGTCAACCCCGGCGACGTGCTGGTGGGCAAGGTCACGCCGAAGGGCGAGACCACGCTGACGCCTGAAGAGAAGCTGCTGCGCGCGATCTTCGGCGAGAAGGCTTCCGACGTGAAGGACACCTCGCTGCGTGTCGACCAGGGCACCAGCGGCACCGTCATCGACGTGCAGGTCTTCACCCGCGAAGGCATCGTGCGCGACAAGCGCGCCCAGCAGATCATCGACGACGAGCTGAAGCGCTTCCGCCTCGACCTGAATGACCAGCTGCGCATCGTCGAGGCCGACGCCTTCGACCGCATCGAGAAGCTGCTGATCGGCAAGCCGGCCAATGGCGGCCCGCAGAAGATCGCCAAGGGCACGGTCATCGACAAGGCGTATCTGGATTCGGTGGACAAGTTCCATTGGTTCGACATCCGCCCGGCCGATGACGACGTGGCCAACCAGCTGGAGAGCATCCGCAACAGCAACGAGCAGACGCGCCATGGCTTCGACCTGGCCTTTGAGGAAAAGCGCAAGAAGCTGACGCAGGGTGACGAGCTGCCTGCCGGCGTGCTGAAGATGGTCAAGGTCTACCTGGCCGTCAAGCGCCGCCTGCAACCCGGCGACAAGATGGCCGGACGGCACGGCAACAAGGGTGTGGTGTCGAAGATCGTTCCGGTCGAGGACATGCCCTACATGGTCGACGGCACGCCCGCCGACATCGTGCTCAACCCGCTGGGCGTGCCTTCGCGCATGAACGTCGGGCAGGTGCTGGAAGTGCACCTGGGCTGGGCCGGCAAGGGCATCGGCCAACGCATCGGCAACATGCTGCAGGAACAGTCGCGCGTGGCCGAGCTGCGCAAGTTCTTCGAGGAGCTGTACAACAAGTCCGGCGGCAAGTCGGCGCAGCTCGACGGCATGAGCGACGACAACATCCTCGAGATGGCGCACAACCTGGCACACGGCGTGCCCTTCGCGACGCCGGTCTTCGACGGCGCCTCCGAAGAGGAGATCCGCGCGATGCTGAAGCTGGCCTACCCGGACGACATCGCCGCGGCCAAGGGCCTGACGGCGACGCGCACCCAGGCCACGCTGCACGATGGCCGCAGCGGCGAAGCCTTCGAGCGGCCGGTGACGGTGGGCTACATGCACGTGCTCAAGCTGCACCACCTGGTGGACGACAAGATGCACGCGCGCTCCACCGGCCCGTACAGCTTGGTGACGCAGCAGCCGCTGGGCGGTAAGGCGCAGTTCGGCGGCCAGCGCTTCGGCGAGATGGAAGTCTGGGCGCTGGAGGCCTACGGTGCCAGCTACATCCTGCAGGAGATGCTGACCGTCAAGTCCGACGACGTGAACGGCCGTACCAAGGTGTACGAGAGCATCGTCAAGGGTGAACACGCCATCGAAGCCGGCATGCCGGAATCGTTCAATGTTCTTGTCAAAGAGATCCGGTCTCTGGGCATCGACATCGAACTCGAAAGGAATTGATGATCCCCCCGAAGCGACCTGCGGTCGCCTCCCCCCGAGGGGGCGACGCCTGCGGCCCGGCCAAGCCGGTTCCGCGGCGTCCGCTTGACCTTTCCGGCCCATCCACCGTTTTCAGGATCTAGGAGAACCCATGAAGGGACTACTCGACCTTTTCAAGCAATTCACCCCCGATGAGCATTTCGATGCCATCAAGATCGGACTGGCTTCTCCCGAGAAGATCCGGTCCTGGTCTTTCGGCGAGGTGAAGAAGCCCGAGACCATCAACTACCGCACCTTCAAGCCGGAACGCGATGGCCTGTTCTGCGCCAAGATCTTCGGCCCGATCAAGGACTACGAGTGCCTGTGCGGAAAGTACAAGCGCCTGAAGCACCGTGGCGTGATCTGCGAGAAGTGCGGCGTCGAGGTCACGCAGACCAAGGTGCGGCGCGACCGCATGGGTCACATCGACCTGGCCGCGCCCTGCGCGCACATCTGGTTCCTGAAGTCGCTGCCGTCGCGTCTGGGCCTGGTCCTGGACATGACGCTGCGCGACATCGAGCGGGTGCTGTACTTCGAAGCCTACGTGGTCGTCGACCCGGGCATGACGCCGCTGAAGAAGTTCTCGATCATGACCGAGGACGACTACGAGGCCAAGCGTGTCGAGTACGGTGACGAGTTCGTCGCGCTGATGGGTGCCGAAGGCATCAAGAAACTGCTGGAAGAGCTGGACCTGGACGTCGAGATCGAGAAGATCAAGAACGACATGACCGGCTCCGAGCTGAAGATCAAGAAGAACGCCAAGCGCCAGAAGGTCATGGAGGCCTTCAAGAAGTCCGGCATCAAGCCGCACTGGATGGTGATGCAGGTGCTGCCGGTGCTGCCGCCGGACCTGCGTCCGCTGGTGCCGCTGGACGGCGGGCGCTTTGCCACCTCCGACCTGAACGACCTGTACCGCCGCGTCATCAACCGCAACAACCGCCTGGCGCGGCTGCTGGAGCTGAAGGCGCCGGAAATCATCGTGCGCAACGAAAAGCGCATGCTGCAGGAAGCGGTGGACTCGCTGCTGGACAACGGCCGTCGCGGCAAGGCGATGACGGGCGCGAACAAGCGCGCGCTGAAGTCGCTGGCCGACATGATCAAGGGCAAGAGCGGCCGCTTCCGCCAGAACCTGCTGGGCAAGCGCGTCGATTACTCGGGGCGTTCGGTCATCGTGGTCGGCCCGACGCTGAAGCTGCATCAGTGCGGGTTGCCCAAGCTGATGGCGCTGGAGCTGTTCAAGCCCTTCATCTTCTCGCGCCTCGAAGCCATGGGCATCGCCACCACCATCAAGGCGGCGAAGAAGGAAGTCGAATCCGGCACGCCGGTGGTCTGGGACATTCTTGAAGAAGTCATCAAAGAACACCCGGTGCTGCTGAACCGCGCGCCGACGCTGCACCGCCTGGGCATCCAGGCTTTCGAGCCGGTGCTGATCGAAGGCAAGGCGATCCAACTGCATCCGCTGGTGTGCTCGGCCTTCAACGCCGACTTCGACGGCGACCAGATGGCCGTGCACATCCCGCTGAGCATCGAAGCGCAAATGGAAGCGCGCACGCTGATGCTGGCCTCCAACAACGTGCTGTTCCCGGCCAACGGTGAACCGTCGATCGTGCCTTCGCAGGACGTGGTGCTGGGCCTGTACTACGCCACACGCGAGCGCATCAACGGCAAGGGCGAGGGCATGGTCTTCTCGGACGTGACCGAGATGCTGCGCGCGCTGGACAACGGCGCGGTGGAGATCACCGCCAAGATCAGCGTGCGCCTGACCGAGTACGTCAAGGATGCCAGCGGCGAGTTCGAGCCGGTGACCAGCCTGGTGGCCACGACGGTGGGCCGCGCGTTGCTGAGCGAAATCCTGCCCAAAGGACTGCCTTTCAGCAACATCAACAAGGCGCTGAAGAAGAAGGAAATCTCGCGTCTCATCAACGTGTCCTTCCGCAAGTGCGGCCTGAAGGAGACGGTGATCTTCGCCGACAAGCTGCTGCAAAGCGGCTTCAAGCTGGCCACGCGTGCGGGCATCTCGATCGCCATCGATGACATGTTGGTGCCGAAGGAGAAGCCCAAGCTCATCGAGCGTGCCGAGAAAGAGGTCAAGGAGATCGAGCAGCAGTACGTCTCGGGCCTGGTGACCGCCGGTGAGCGCTACAACAAAGTGGTGGACATCTGGGGCAAGACCGGTGACGAAGTCGGCAAGGTCATGATGAGCCAGCTGTCCAAGCAGAAGGTGATGGATCGTCACGGCAAGGAAGTCGACCAGGAGTCCTTCAACTCCATCTACATGATGGCCGACTCGGGTGCGCGCGGTTCTGCCGCACAGATCCGCCAGCTGGCCGGCATGCGCGGTCTGATGGCGAAGCCGGACGGCTCGATCATCGAGACGCCGATCACGGCCAACTTCCGCGAAGGTCTGAACGTTCTGCAGTACTTCATCTCCACCCACGGCGCCCGCAAGGGCCTGGCGGACACGGCGCTGAAGACGGCCAACTCCGGCTACCTGACGCGCCGCCTGGTCGACGTGACGCAGGACCTGGTGGTCATCGAAGAGGATTGCGGCACGCAGAACGGCATTGCCATGCGCGCGCTGATCGAAGGTGGCGAAGTCATCGAGTCACTGCGCGACCGCATCCTGGGTCGCGTCACCGCGGTCGAGGTGCTGCACCCCGAGACGCAGGTCACGCTGATGCCGGCCGGCGAGATGCTCGACGAAGACGCGCTCGACGCACTCGAAGCGGCCGGCATCGACGAGGTCAAGGTGCGCACGCCGTTGACCTGCGACACGCGCTTCGGCCTGTGCGCCAAGTGCTACGGCCGCGACCTGGGCCGCGGGGGTCTGGTCAACATCGGCGAGGCGGTGGGTGTCATCGCCGCGCAGTCGATTGGCGAGCCGGGCACACAGCTGACGATGCGCACCTTCCACATCGGTGGTGCGGCGTCGCGTGCGGCGGTGGCCAACAGCGTGGAAGCCAAGTCCGACGGCATCGTCGGCTTCAACGCCACGATGCGCTACGTGACCAACGGCAAGAAGGAACTCGTGGTGATCTCGCGTTCCGGCGAGATCGTCATTGCCGACCAGCACGGCCGCGAGCGTGAGCGCCACAAGGTTCCGTACGGCGCGCTGCTCAACGTCAAGCCCGACCAGGCCCTGAAGGCCGGCACCGTGCTGGCCAACTGGGACCCGCTGACCCGCCCGATCATTACCGAGTTCGCCGGCAAGGCGAAGTTCGAGAACGTCGAAGAAGGCGTCACCGTGGCGCGCCAGCTCGACGAGGTGACGGGTCTGTCGACGCTGGTGGTCATCGACCCGAAGCGCCGCGGCGCGACCAAAGTGGTACGTCCGCAGGTCAAGCTGCTCGACGTGGCCGGCAACGAGGTCAAGATCCCCGGCACCGACCACTCGGTGACGATCAGCTTCCCGGTCGGCTCGCTGGTGCAGATCCGCGACGGCCAGGACCTGATGCCGGGCGAGGTGCTGGCGCGCATTCCGGTCGAGGGCCAGAAGACGCGCGACATCACCGGCGGTCTGCCGCGGGTTGCCGAGCTCTTCGAAGCGCGCAGCCCCAAGGACAAGGGCACGCTGGCCGAGCAGACCGGCACGGTGTCCTTCGGCAAGGAGACCAAGGGCAAGGTACGGCTGCAGATCACCGACCCGGATGGCAAGGTGTACGAAGAACTCGTGCCGAAGGAGAAGAACATCCTGGTGCACGAGGGCCAGGTGGTCAACAAGGGCGAGTCCATCGTCGACGGCCCGGCCGAGCCGCAGGACATCCTGCGTCTGCTGGGCGTGGAGGAACTGGCGCGCTACATCGTCGACGAGGTGCAGGACGTCTACCGTCTGCAGGGTGTGAAGATCAACGACAAGCACATCGAGGTGATCGTTCGCCAGATGCTGCGCCGCGTGCAGATCACCAACCCGGGCGACAGCAGCTACATCAGCGGTGAGCAGGTGGAGCGTTCCGAGCTCTTCGGCACCAACGACGCGCTGCGTGCCGAAGGCAAGGTGCCCGCCACCTATGCCGACGTGCTGCTGGGCATCACCAAGGCCTCGCTGTCCACCGACTCGTTCATCTCGGCAGCCTCGTTCCAGGAAACGACGCGGGTGCTCACCGAGGCGGCGATCATGGGCAAGCGCGACGAACTGCGTGGTCTGAAGGAAAACGTCATCGTCGGCCGGCTCATCCCCGCCGGTACCGGCATGGCCTTCCACCAGGCACGCAAGGCCAAGGAAGCCATGGACGAGACCGAGCGTCGCTCGATCGCGCTGCAGGAGGCCGAGGAACTGGCGGCCGTGCAGATGGCCAATGTGGATGCCGCCGTGGCGGCCCAGGCTGCTGCTGCCGGCGACGCGGCCGAGTAACGGTTCTTGCGTTGCACGCAAAGGGGCGGCTTCGGCCGCCCTTTTTCTTGGCCGGGTGCTCGGCTCAGCCGTCGCCGCGTGTCGTTGCGGCCTGGCGTTGCCATTGCGCAGGTGTCATCACCCGTACGCCGTGCGCCCGTGCCGGCCGGGCCAGGGCGAGCAGCGCGAGGTCCTTGCTGAACAGCCAGCGCGCACCGATGGCCACCGCCAGGTCGATGAACTTCTGGTCGTCCGGATCGCGGCAGCGCAGCCTGGCCGTTGGCCTGTCGGCGCTGGGTGGCTCTGCGCAGACCTTCGCCATCTGATCAAAAACAGAGAGTATGTGCTCACAATCAGGTGCCCATGGTTGGAACTGTCGCCGAGGCAAGATGCTCGACAACTCGCTGCGCATGGACGCCGTGGCGTGCCAGTGCAGCCGTCCCGCCAGCAACAGGCTCGCCACCCTGGCGCAGCCGGCGTCGCGGAAAAGCAGCCAGTCCAGCACCACGTTGGTGTCCAGCACGACCACGGGGGAGTACGCCGGTATACCAGTGCCAGGCGGCGGATGAGTTGGGCGAGTGTCGGGCATGGGTGCGGAGGTTGTGCACGCAGCAGACAACCCTTGCTGCACAACGGGGCTGTGAATATAATGGAAGGCTTTTCAGCAGATTGCTGCTGCGCTCTTTGTCGAGCGGCTCGTCGTGCCCGTCTCCCAGGCGTTCGTCGCAGGGGTTGCCGGTTGCCCCGAAGCCTTGCTCCCGCCGCAGCGTGCCGCCTGCCGAGCGTAGAACAAAGAGCTTGTCTTCAAACGGGAACGGGTTACCTATGCCAACCATCAACCAACTCGTGCGTCAGGGTCGCCAGACCGAGATCACGAAGTCCAAGTCGCCTGCGATGCAGGGCAGCCCGCAGCGCCGTGGTGTGTGCACGCGCGTGTACACCACGACGCCGAAGAAGCCGAACTCGGCCCTGCGCAAGGTGGCCAAGGTGCGCCTGACCAATGGCTTCGAGATCATCTCGTACATCGGCGGCGAAGGGCACAACCTGCAGGAGCACAGCGTGGTGCTGGTGCGTGGCGGCCGCGTGAAGGACCTGCCGGGTGTGCGTTACCACATTGTGCGTGGCTCGCTCGACCTGCAAGGCGTCAAGGATCGCAAGCAATCTCGTTCGAAGTACGGCGCGAAGCGCCCGAAGAAGGCCTGATCGGCCTGTCGTTCACATTCCGGCCCTGTATGGGCCGGCCCACCAAGGCCTGCCGCAGGCGGGCCGAGTAAGTGAAGGGTCCTGATGGCCTTTCGCGGCTCCGGCGGAAAGCTGCCCGAGCCAACTGAAACCGAAAAGGAAGACTCCCATGCCGCGTCGTCGCGAAGTTCCCAAACGAGAAGTGCTGCCCGATCCCAAGTTCGGCTCGGTCGACCTGTCCAAGTTCATGAACGTGATCATGGAAGGTGGCAAGAAGGCCATCGCCGAACGCATCATCTACGGCGCGCTGGACCAGATCGAGAAGAAGGCCGGCAAGGACCCGCTGGAAATCTTTGTCGTCGCGTTGAACAACATCAAGCCGATGGTCGAAGTCAAGTCGCGCCGCGTGGGTGGCGCCAACTACCAAGTCCCCGTCGAGGTGCGCCCCGTGCGTCGCCAGGCGCTGGCGATGCGCTGGCTGAAGGAGTCGGCACGCAAGCGCGGCGAGAAGTCGATGGCTGCACGCCTTGCCAACGAGCTGCTCGAGGCCTCTGAAGGCCGCGGCGGTGCAATGAAGAAGCGCGACGAAGTCCATCGCATGGCCGAAGCCAACAAGGCCTTCTCGCACTTCCGCTTCTGAGCCGACGCCGACCGTACCCTGCTTCCGGCCGCTCTTACGGGTTAACACCAACCCGAGGGCGGCCCCTGTATTTGGAGTGACATCATGGCCCGCAAGACCCCCATCGAGCGCTACCGCAACATCGGTATCTCTGCGCACATCGATGCTGGCAAGACCACCACCACCGAGCGCATCCTGTTCTACACCGGTGTGAACCATAAGATCGGTGAAGTGCACGATGGCGCCGCGACGATGGACTGGATGGAGCAGGAGCAGGAGCGCGGCATCACCATCACCTCGGCGGCGACCACCTGCTTCTGGAAGGGCATGGACCTGAGCCTGCCCGAGCACCGCATCAACATCATCGACACCCCCGGGCACGTCGACTTCACGATCGAGGTCGAGCGCTCGATGCGCGTGCTCGACGGTGCGTGCATGGTCTATTGCGCGGTCGGCGGCGTGCAGCCGCAATCCGAGACCGTCTGGCGCCAGGCCAACAAGTACAAGGTGCCGCGCCTGATGTTCGTCAACAAGATGGACCGCACCGGCGCCAACTTCTACAAGGTCTACGACCAGATGAAGGCGCGCCTGAAGGCGAATCCGATTCCCATCGTGCTGCCCATCGGCTCGGAAGAAAACTTCTCCGGCGTGATCGACCTGATCAAGATGAAGGCGATCATCTGGGACGAGGCCTCTCAGGGTATGAAATTCGATTTCCGCGAGATTCCCGCCGAGCTGATGGCCGAGGCCACCAAGTGGCGCGAGAACATGGTCGAGGCCGCCGCCGAAGCCGGCGAGGAATTGATGAACAAGTATCTAGAAAGCGGCGAGCTGACGGAGGCCGAGATCAAGCAAGGCCTGCGCACGCGCACCATCGCTGCAGAGATCCAGCCCATGTTCTGCGGCACGGCCTTCAAGAACAAGGGCGTGCAGCGCATGCTCGATGGCGTCATCGACTTCATGCCCTCGCCGATCGACATCCCGCCGGTGCCGGGCACCGATGACGACGAGAAGCCGACCGAGCGCCGCGCTGCCGACGACGAGAAGTTCGCCGCGCTGGCGTTCAAGCTGATGACCGACCCCTACGTCGGCCAGCTGACTTTCGTTCGTGTGTACTCCGGCGTGTTGAAGAGCGGCGACTCAGTCTACAACCCGATCCGCGGCAAGAAGGAGCGCATCGGCCGGATCCTGCAGATGCACGCCAACCAGCGTGAAGAGATCAAGGAGATCCTGGCGGGCGACATCGCCGCCTGTGTGGGCCTGAAGGACGTGACCACGGGCGAGACCCTGTGTGATCCGGAAGCGATCATTACGCTGGAAAAGATGGTCTTCCCCGAGCCGGTGATCAGCCAGGCCGTGGAGCCGAAGACCAAGGCCGACCAGGAGAAGATGGGCATCGCCCTGGGCCGCCTGGCCCAGGAAGACCCGTCCTTCCGCGTGCGCACCGACGAAGAAAGTGGCCAGACCATCATCTCCGGCATGGGCGAGTTGCACCTGGAAATCATCGTCGATCGCATGAAGCGCGAGTTCGGCGTGGAAGCCAACGTCGGCAAGCCGCAGGTGGCCTACCGCGAAACCATCCGCAAATCGATCGAGGACGTCGAAGGCAAGTTCGTGCGCCAGTCAGGCGGCAAGGGCCAGTACGGCCACGTCGTGCTGAAGATCGAGCCGCAGGAGCCGGGCAAGGGATTCGAGTTCGTCGACGCCATCAAGGGTGGCGTGGTGCCGCGGGAGTTCATCCCGGCGGTGAAGAAGGGCCTTGAGGACACCCTGCCTAGCGGTGTGCTGGCCGGCTACCCGGTGGTGGACGTCAAGGTCACGCTGACCTTCGGCTCCTACCATGAGGTGGACTCGAACGAAAACGCGTTCAAGATGGCCGCGTCGATCGGCTTCAAGGACGGCTGCCGCAAAGCCAGTCCTGTGATCCTGGAGCCGATGATGGCGGTGGAAGTCGAAACGCCCGAGGACTACGCCGGCAACGTCATGGGCGACCTGTCGTCCCGCCGCGGCATGGTGCAGGGCATGGACGACATGCCTGGCGGCGGCAAGGTCATCAAGGCCGAGGTGCCGCTGTCGGAGATGTTCGGCTACTCGACCACGCTGCGCTCGATGTCGCAGGGCCGCGCCACCTACACGATGGAGTTCAAGCACTACAGCGAAGCGCCCAAGAACGTGGCCGACGCGATCATTACGGCAAGAGGCAAGTAAAGCGCTGCCCAGCGGCCGCCGCGGAGCCGGCTTTGCCGGGGGCCGTTGGCGGCGCCCCTTGAGGGGAGCGCCGCAGGCGCTGCGGGGCGGTCTCATTCCGGTCTTCGGCCTCGGTGTCTTGCTGCCAGTGGCAAGGCGATGCGCGGAGACCTTAAACAGTCACTGGAACAGCTCTTTTCTCGGAGATCGAAATGGCAAAAGGTAAATTCGAACGCACCAAGCCGCACGTGAACGTGGGGACCATTGGACACGTGGACCACGGCAAGACCACGCTGACGGCGGCGATCACCACCGTGTTGTCGGCCAAGTTCGGA
>Ga0316601_100000485_pt1 | contig 17073 bp, 15 predicted proteins | sample OWC_soil_day5_no_FD_207663 | JGI IMG/M metagenome (GOLD analysis project Ga0316601, IMG submission 207663) | Wetland soil microbial communities from Old Woman Creek delta, Ohio, United States - OWC_soil_day5_noCT | ecosystem: Environmental > Terrestrial > Soil > Wetlands | place: USA: Ohio... | reverse complement strand
AGTGAAACTCTTATGGTATCTCCTATTCCCTCTGCTAAAAGAGTTCCTATTCCTACGCTGGATTTTATTGTACCTCTCCATAAAGTCCCCGCTTCTGTAACACCTAAATGAAGAGGATAATCTACTACCTCGGAAATCAACCTGTAACTCTTTATCATATCTGTTACATCAGATGATTTTATGGAAATACATATATCATAAAAATTTAAACTTTCTAAAATCCTTACATGCCTTAAAGCACTTTCTACCAATGCTTCTGGGCAAACTTTTGTATACTTTTCTAAGATATCCTTTTCTAAAGAGCCTGAATTCACTCCAATTCTTATAGGTATCCCTTTATCTTTTGCAGCTTCTGCTACCATTTTAATTCTTTCCAAGCTTCCAATATTACCTGGATTTATTCTTAATGCCGAAACACCACTTTCTATAGATTGAATAGCTAATTTGTAATCAAAATGTATATCTGCTACTAGAGGAATGTGAATTTGTTTTATTATATCCCTTAAAGCTTCTGCCGCCGTCATATCCGGAACAGCACACCTTATAATATCACAACCTGCCTTCTCTAAGCTGAGGATTTGATTTACTGTAGCCTCTACATCTCTAGTATCTGTATTAGTCATAGACTGTACAGAAATCTTTGAATCTCCTCCAACATACATGTTTCCTAATTTTATTTTTTTGGTACTTTTCCTATTCATTAATTTCCCCTCCAAAAATTTAAGGATATTATCAAAGCTTAAAAATAAACTTTTTCTTTAATCCCTTTATTTTCAATTTTCATTGAATTTATATACAGTATACTAGAGGATTTTCCATTAGAAAAACGAATTATATTAATTATAATAATCGAAATAACAGATAGTACCTGGAGGTAATTATGAATATTGAATCATTAGAAACCTTTGTTTTCCTTGCAGAAAGCGGAAATTTTACTAAAACAGCAGAAATGCAGTACTTAGTTCAATCAACAGTTTCAAATAGAATTAATGAGCTTGAAAAATACATTGGAAAAGAATTATTTATTAGAAATAATAAAAATGTAAAACTCACAACGTCTGGAGAAGCTTTTCTACCATATGCCAAAAGAATGCTAATGCTAAAAAAAGATGGAATAGTAAAGGCTAGGTCTGTAGGAATATACGAAGATAGATTGGCCTTAGGATTAGTAGACTCTATATATAAAGGAATTATCTCCCCATTAATAAAAGAATATTTTCTAACCTTTAATAGCATTGCAATAAAACTTAAAGTAAATCATTCAGAAGAAATTATAAAACTATTAAGTGATGGTATATTGGATATAGGATTTGTTTATACAAAATTCAAATCAAGTAAATTTGAAATTATTGACTTTTTAGAAGATGAAATAATATTAGTGACAAGTAATAAAAATAAAACCATTATTGAACCAGAAATTTCGTATGAATATTTAATAACCATACCTTTACTTTATGCAGATTTAGGAGAAGATTTTTTTAAATGGCTTAGCAAATTGTATGGAGACAGCCCTTTATTAAAACTTTCAGTTGATGAAACTTCCTATGTGATTGATTTTGTTAAAGAGGGATTCGGATGTGCCTTTGTTACTAAATCCTCTGTTATTAAGGAGCTAGAATCTGGTAAGTTAATTCATATTAGAATAAAAGATTCCATTCCACCCTCAAGGCAAATATATATGTTAATTAACAAAACCAAAAAGGATTCTATTTCAATAAGAAATTGGTTAAGCATGCTCAATATAAAAAAGCCCCTGTAGGAAAACACAGCTTTTTTCTGTATTTTCCCTACAGGGGACAATTTCATCTTTATTAATAAAATAAATAAGGGAAGTATTGATAGTAGTCATAGTATTCATTGTAGTATGGATAGTAGTGGTGGTGATAAGGATGATAATAAGGATAATCGTAATGACCATAGTATTGATTATGATGTCCTTGCTTATGCTGGCGATATTCATCCTCATCTTCTCTCATAACAGGATATACTTGTTTTCGTAAATCACTAACTAATTCCAACATGAATTTTTGCTCGTCAGTAATATGCTTAACCAACTCCTGCCATGCCTTATTTTCACTACCAAAAGCTAATAATTGTGGATAAAAAACTACCACTTTCCTATCTAAAAGTAAAAATTCATCTATAGCTCTTCTTACAGCTGCAATATTCTGTCTAAAGAGGTTAGGATTATTTCCTACTCTTCTCTTTAAGTCAAGTATATTTTTATGCAATTCATTAAACTGTACATGAAATTCATCTAGTTGCCTCTCTATGTCCTTTGGCAATTGAATTTTAGAAAGAGCTGCCACCGTCTTAAAAAATGTTGGGTGATCACTTGAAATATGGGTCCACAATTGGAGCTCATTAAAAATGCATGCAAACTGGTTTACATAAGTATAACAGTACATAGATCTCCTCCTGAAAATTTTATATACAGTATATTATATGTTCATTTCAAATTATGGTGACTTTAAACTTTAAAAGCTATCTCCCCCTCTTTTATTCAAATAGTTAAAAATGTATAAGCACCCACCGTTCCTTAATTTCATATACTAACATTGGAATTACTAAAATAATTAGGTGATTAAGATTAGATTATATGCAGGCTTAAATTTAAAAGAGCTGCAGCTTTTAGGCAAGGGAACACAAGGTAAAGTATATAGAATTGACTCTGAGAGATGTATTAAAATTTTTAAAAAGAGTGAGGTATGTAAAGAGGAGTTAGAAACATTGTTCATAGCACAAAAGGATTCACATTTCCCAAAGCTTTATGATTATGGTGAAAATTATATAATAAGAGAATGTATAGATGGAATTGAATTAGATAAATACTTATCCACTCACTGTCTTACCACAGATATTTCAAATAAAATCCTAGAGTTATATGAGGCAATGATTAAGGTTGGATATACAAGGTTTGACTCCGCAATATTTCACATTCTTATTACCCCCTCAGGAGATTTAAAATTAATTGATACAGCTAAAGCATTAAAGAAAACAGCAATATATCCACAGTTAATTATTAGTGGACTTTCGAAACTTGGATATAAAAAACAATTTCTTGATTTTGTTAAAAACACAAGACCAGCCCTTTATTTTATATGGCTGCAATATGTCGATAAAAATAATAAAAGATAGAGGTTTATTATGTTAACTAAAGGAGATTTCCATATTCATTCTACCGCTTCTGATGGTGAGCTTACCCCAAAAGAAATAATTTTAGCAGCAAAAGAAAAAGGTATAGATACACTTGCTATTGCTGACCATAACACAACTAATGGAATTGAAGAAGCTGCGGAGGCTGGTATGCTACATGGTGTATCTATAGTTCCAGCAGTTGAGCTATCAACAAGATATAACAATGAAAGTATCCATTTGCTGGGTTATTTCAGAGATTCCCTGTATAACGACCCTACCCTAAAGGAAGTACTTAAGCATGTAAAAAACCATAAGGCGGATAAAGCAAGACATATTTTAAGTAATTTTACTACTACTGATTCTTCAGGAAGACACCTGTCTGTTATGGAAGGGCTTAGTCTCTTGAAATCATTTAATGCAGCTGTTGTATTGGCACATCCAGTAAGAATAAGCGAAAAACATATCAAAGAAATTCTAAACCTTCCCTTCGATGGAATTGAAGCAAAATACTCCCGAAGTGACCTAAAGGATACCCTTTATTATGTCACTATGGCATTAACCAAATTTTCTTTTTACACCAGCGGTTCTGACTTCCATACCAATAAGAGAAATGATCCAAAGCACTCCCATATTGGAGAGCCCTATCTTAATAAAGCAGAAATTCAATTATTTTTAAAGTACTCAGGAGCTATACTCTTAAGTTAATTCGTTATTAGATAAGTTGAATTAACATGCAGTCTGCATTTAACTGCTCAAATATTCTGTAAGGAGTGAATTAAGTGAGATTTTTAGTTTTTGGCGACTCAAAGGGCAAGGAGGAGTATGGCATAAATGAAAAGGTGTTAAATGCACTAATGAAGGAAAGCTGTAAATTAGATCCTAAGCCTGAATTTATTGTAATGTGCGGTGATACTGTAGCTGGAAGCAGTAAAGAAGAGGTGCTAACCCTTCAGCTTAAAAGATTTAGAAGTTTGGTAGAAAAGTATCATCCTAACAAACCTTTCTTTCCAGTGGTGGGTAACCATGAGGTTAATATTGAACCTACAGATGACAGGTACGAAAAAGCCTGGAGCAAAATTTATGATGATTTAATCCCTGATACATTTCTTAAAGGCTATAATAAAACAGTATATTTTAAGGATTTTGCAGACACTAGGCTCATAGTACTTAATGCTTTCCACTATGGATTTACACACAGAATTAACAAAGAACAGCTTATGTGGTTTTTAGAAAAAGCTTCTGAAACTAAGAAAAATAAATTTGTGTTTATTCATTCGCCAGCGTTTCCTACTGGGGCTCATCTTGGCAACTGTCTGGATTCATATCCTGAATATAGAGATGCTTTCTGGTGGATAGTGGATAACTGTGGCATCGATATTGTTTTCTCTGGTCATGAGCATAACTATTCAAGAAGATTAATTGATAGTTCCTTTAATAAGGTGAATCCTTACTATAAGAGAAGTGTTTATCAAATAATTACAGGTGGCGGCGGAGAGAAGCTTCGAAATAAATATTTAAGTAAAGAAGGTATTGTTATAGCTCCTATTGATATATATCATTTTATTGTTGTTGATGTAGAGGATCACTGTATAAAAGTATCTGCAATTAGTTCTAAAGGAAAAAAACTTGATGAGTTTAAAATAGAAAAAACCACCGCTGGCCACTAAGGTTTGCGGTGGTTATTTTTTATATCTATTTCTTTTTTACTACATATACTTTTTTAACGCTTCCTTTGTCTCAACATCTGCAAAGGAGGCATCAATGCTATTATAATAAATCTGCCTATAATCTTCTTCACTAATTTTAAATTCATCGAATATTACACTGCATTCTTTTGTCATATTTGTATCTGATACAGTTCTGTTATCCGTATTTAAAGTTACTTTAATTCCATCCTTATGATAATCATAAACTGGATGATTACCATAACCAGTCACTGCCTTTGTTTGGACATTGCTTGTTGGACACATTTCAAGAGTAACTCCTTTTTCTTTAACCATGTTGTAAGCATCTATGCAGTCTCTTATAAATACACCGTGGCCAATTCTTTCTGCACTTAATAGTTCAATTGCTTCTAATACATTTTTACCAATTCCAGTTTCACCAGCATGAATAGTTACTCTATATCCATATTTCTTAGCTAATGACATTGGCTCTATGTATTTTTCACAGAAGCCTTCCCCTTCAGAACCAGCTAAATCTATAGCAACAACACCTTTTCCTAGGAACTGCTTACCCTTTTCTACAACCTCAAATGCATCCTGAGCTGACATATGTCTCATACATGACAATATTAAATTTCCTTTAATGTCATACATATCTTCAGCATCCCTAATTCCCTGTATTACGCTTTCTATTATTTCTTCTATAGTCAATCCTTTTGCAGTGTGAAGTAAAGGAGCAAATCTTACCTCCATATATTTAACATTTTCTTTAGCACAATCTTCGAAAAGCTCAAAAGCTACCCTTCTTAAATTTTCCTTTGACTGCATTACTAAGTTTGGAATTACAAATCTTTTTAAGTACTCATCAAGAGATTCACAGTCTGCAGGCGCAATAAGTTCACTTTTTATTTCCTCAACATCATAGGAGGGAATATCAAAGCCCTCTTTCTTAGCTATATCAATTATTGTTTCAGGTCTTAAACTGCCATCTAGATGGCAGTGAAGTTCAATTTTGGGTAAAGTTATTAATTTCATAGTATCCTCCTTCTTTTCGGAACAAAGGGCACTGAACAATCTCTCTTTTCTACTTGTCAGCGTACCCGCGAAAGTCCCTTTTGGACTTTCACTTCCTACTTATATAAATTATTAATGTATTGTGTAAGTATGTGAATAAAATAAAAAATTCCTGATTACGAAGAAAATACAAATAAAAGTATCTTCCTCGTAATCAGGAATTACTGGTTCCTGGTAGAGACCTCCAAACCATATTATTGGAGTTATACGAAGTTCTAATTTATTAATTTATAATATTATAATAAATTATTTTTTCATTGTCAAGCTTAATAGCTTACTATTTTTTCATATAAAATACTTATCAATTTTCTTTATTTGCTAAATTATAGTATAATGATTTAGTTATTACTGAATGTAATTACATCTAATAATATTTATATAGAGAAGGTGATTTTATATGCTTTTATTAAAAAACAAATTTTTAACTAGATTGCAGTATAATTTAAAGAAACACAAAGGCGTTTCACTAACCCTATTTTTTATTAAATGGATATTTCTTGGATCAATAGTTGGAATCGCCACTGGTACTACATGTACAATATTTCTTAAAAGCTTAGAAATTGCAACCGATGAAAGAACAAAATACCCCTGGCTTCTATTTTTATTGCCCATAGGTGGAGTTTTCATCAGTTATTTATATAAAAGATTTGGCAAGAATTCCTCAAAAGGTAACAACTTAATTATTGATTGTGTACACAGTGGGGAAGATTCAATTCCACTTAGAATGGCTCCACTAGTATCCTTCTGCACCTTCATTACTCATCTATTAGGTGGTTCTGCTGGTCGAGAAGGTGTGGGAGTACAAATAGGGGGAAGCCTTTCCGAATGGATAGGGAAACTATTTAAAGTTGATGAAGCAGATAGAAAGATACTTCTTCTATGTGGAATTAGCAGCGGTTTTGGCTCCATATTTGGCACACCGCTTACAGGCACAATTTTTGGATTAGAGGTTATAGCTATTGGCAGTATGAAATATGATGCATTAATTCCTTGCTTTACCGCAAGCTTTGTTGGAAGCCTTGTTACTTCCATGCTAGGAATACATCATAGTCATCAAATTATTAATAATGTACCTCAACTATCTTTTTTAGTAGTTTTAAAAGTAATAATTGCTTCCATTTTATTCGGACTTACCAGTGTTCTATTTGCAGAATTAACACATAAATTTAAAAAAATATTCTCTAAGTATTTAAAAAACCCTATGGTTAAAAGCTTTGTAGGTGGTATTGTTATAATATCTTTAGTTTATATTGTGAACTCAAGGGAATATTTAGGTCTAAGCTTACCGCTTATTACAAATTCTTTTGAAAAAGCAGCATCCCCTTTTGCTTTTTTATTAAAAACAATATTTACATCATTAACCTTAAGCTTTGGGTTTCAGGGCGGGGAGGTTACTCCACTATTCGTTATCGGTTCTACCCTTGGAAGTGCTTTATCACCTTTTTTAAATCTGCCTGTTGCATTTTTGGCTGCAATGGGATATATCTCTGTGTTTTGCGGCGCTACCAATACTCCAATAGCTTGCTTCGTTCTAAGCATAGAGCTCTTCGGCAGCGAAGCCATGCCCTATATGTTAATGGCATGTATTGTTAGTTATTTGTTTTCTGGACATAGCACTATATACACCTCTCAAAGGGTTGCTGTACGGAAATATAAGCTTACTAAAAGAACAAATTAAAGAAAAAAGGGCTATCCCTTGCGAGGTACGCCCCTATCTATAATATACTTCTAACTAATCGGCAGTGTAAACCAAATACAGAATCCTTTTCCTTCTTTATTGTAGGCACCTATTTCTCCGTGGTGACTTTCAATAATATCCTTGCATATAGAAAGGCCCAACCCTGTGCCTCCTTTTTCCCTGCATCTTGAGGACTCCACCCTAAAAAACCTATCAAAAATTCTATTTAATTGTTCTGTTGGTACACCTGGTCCGTTATCAATTATTTCAAACAGTACATTTTTGTTTTTTTCAGATACAATAATATTTATCTGGCATAACTCCCCTGCATATTTAAAAGAGTTTTCTATAATATTAACCAAAACTCTTTTTATTTTTCTTACATCCACCTTTATGTTTACATTTTTTGATATTCCATAGGTATATTCTAGGGTACCTCCCTTTTGTTCAACCTCTTTCTGCAGTTCCACTGCAATATCAGTAAAATAATCTTTACACCCTATAACCTGTTTTTCATATTTGCTATAAAAATTTACATTTGAATACTCATCAAGTTCTTCTAAAAGAAACTTTAAATCATTAGCTTTTCTATATATAGTTTCATAATACTCTTCTTTTTTATCATCATTAACTTTACCATCTAATAATCTTTTAGAATAACCAATAATAGAGGTTAAAGGAGTTTTAACATCATGGGAAATTGCTTGAATTAGCTCTTGTTGAGTATCCTCAGACTTTTTAAGTCTCATCCCCATGTCCTCAAAATTTCTACACAATAGCCCTAATTCATCTTCCCCATAATAGGGAATTTTAACTAGGGTATTACCATAGTTTAAATCTTTAGCCGCATGGCTAATTTTTTTTAAAGGCGCTGCTAAAACCTTATAAATAATTATTAAACTTATAATAGCTATACTAAATATAACGATAATTGATGCTATCCTTTTCCCTTCTTTAAAGCTTGGGTTTACTTTTATCTTTGAAGGAAAATAACCTTCAAGAATGTACCCACCTCTTCCACCGGCCCTAATAAAGGTTTCAGCTTTAACACAGGAATTATCTTTCTTACCCTCCGTTGTAAATATCTCGTCTCCATCAATATTTTTCAAAACGAAAGCTACCTCATTTTTTGTTGAATACTGTATGAGAAACATGTCTATTCTTTCACCCTTATTATTTGCCCTCTGCATACCTTTAACTGCTTCCTGCATAATAATTGAGCGCTTGCTTTCTTGTTCATTTATACCAGAAATAATTTGTTTTACTGCTACTTGATTATAAAAAATCAATATTAACACTATTTGAGCAATAAAGCCTAACACCAATACCACTGTTATTTTTTCATAAATACTTTTCATATATCCTCACCAATAAATTTTTCCATAAATACTTTTTATATATCCTCACCAATAAATTTATAACCTACGCCCCATACTGTTTTAATATACTTGTCATCCTTATCTATTTTTTCTCTTAACTTTTTTATATGAACTGTTACAGTGTTAATATCTCCAAACTCTTCAAATCCCCATACACTGTCATAGATTTGTTCCCTAGTTAATACTCTGTTTGGATTTTCCATCAAATACTTAAGTATTTGAAATTCCCTAGTAGATAATTCAATTTTTCTCTCTTCAATAATTACCTCAAAAGAATTTGTATTTATTTCTATTCCTTTATATTTAATAATGGCTTGGCTTTTATTTGCAGATATTTTAGTTCTCTTTTGTCTTCTTAAATGGGCTTTTACGTTTGCAAGCAACACATTGTCGTCAAAAGGCTTTGTAATGTAATCATCGGCACCAATTTCGTAACCAACAATCTTATCAACATTCTTGTTTTTTGCACTTAAAAATAAAATAGGTGCTTCTACTTCTTCTCGTACTCTTTTGCAGATTTCAAGCCCATCCATATCTGGAAGCATAATATCTAATATAATTAAATCAAAATTATTATTCCTTATAGACTGCAGTGCAGCAGTTCCATTATATGCCTTCTCAACTGAAAAACCTTCATCACTTAAGATATCAGTTACCAAATTAACAATATCCTTATCATCATCAACAATTAGGATTTTTTCCTTACCCATAGCTTCACCTTCTATTAAATATTTTTTATGTTCTTAATAATATATTATACAATTTTTACCCATATAAAGTAAAGATTGCATATGACAGGAGCTGCCTTTCTCTTTAGTAAATTCATAAATTATTTGCATTACAAAAAATAATGGTGTTGTGTTGATAAAAAGTATAAAAGAAAGTAAAGGCATGTATTGAGAAAACTCATCAACACATGCCTTTATTTTATATATCTATTATATGCGTTTGTCTATGTTTACCCATAAAGAAAACTGCTATATTCCCCGGTCCTCCATAGGTTCCTGTTGCAGGACCTGTATAATTCATAAGTACATCTTTTACCTTAACATGCTTTAATATACTTTCCTTCAATTTAAGCGCTTCCTCTAAGCAGTCGCCATGAGCAATAGCAATAACTTGTTCTTCAGGATTTTCTATTTTTTCTACTACTATTTCAGCTAGCTTGCTAATGGAACTTTTTCTTCCCTTAACCTTTAACACTGGCAGAACTCTGCCTTCTTCGTTAATTGTTAATATTGGTTTTATATGAAGTACTATTCCTAAAATTGCAGCAGTAGAGGATAGTCTTCCCCCTCTTTTTAAATGGTGAAGATCATCTACTGTTATATAAGTATTTAATAACTGTCTGTGTTCTTCAATATATTTAACGATTTCTCCTGCCGTAGCACCTTGTTTTTTCATTTCGTAAGCTTTAATTATCATTAAACCTTGTCCTAAAGATGCAGTCAATACATTCACTATGTGTATTTTAGCTTCAGGCTCTTCATCTATTACCATGTTTTTAGCAATATTTGCACTATTTTCAGTTCCGCTTAAACCAGTAGAAACACAAACATAAACTATGTCCTTACCTTCATCTATAGCTTGTTTAAAAATACTATAAAATTCATTAACGCTTGGCTGAGAAGTTTTTGGTACTACTCCTCTTCTCATAGCGTCAAAAAAAGTCTTATAACCTAAACTCTGTCCAAAATCATCTACGTATTCGTTTCCATCATAATTACAAGTCAGCTTGGCATAACGCAAATTAAGTTTGTCTATATATTCTAGTGGCAAATCACAACAAGAATCTGTCATTATTATATAATCTCTCATTTACTACTTCCTTTCTATTTTACCTGCTTAGACTAACGTTCTAATACTATCAAAAAAAATTGGAAGTATCAATGGTTATAATTTGTAACTTCTTTATTGTTGACTATTTAACCAACTAATAACATCTTTTGCAACCTCTTCCCGGTTAACTTCGTTTAACATTTCATGTCTTCCTTCTTTATACAGCTTATAGGTTACATTTTTAATTTGTAATTTTTTATACATTTTAACTAGGTTTAAAATTCCTTTTCCGCAGTTGCCAACGGGGTCTTTATCTCCTGCAAATATATAAATAGGCAGGTCTTTAGGAATGTTCTGCATCTCTGCCCACTTATGGGTTTTTCTAAGCCCTGTTAAAAAATCATAGAAAAATCCTGCTGTGAATACCCCTCCGCAGTATGGATCATTAATATATTTATCTACTTCCTTTTCATCGCTGCTAAGCCAATCAAATTCAGTTCTATTTGGCTTAAAAAGATTATTATAATTTCCAAAGGACAGCTTGTTTAACTTCTCACTTCTTGTTTTTCTACCCTTCTTATTGCATTCCTTTTCTGCTAATAGTATGCCAATATGAAGCAGCAATCCTGCTTTACCGTTTGTACCTGAAAGTACAGCACCCTTTAAATCCTTTCCATGGAGTGAAATATACCTTTGTGATAAAAAGGAACCCATGCTGTGTCCGAATAAAAAGATAGGCAGATCAGGATATTGTTCTTTGATTATTTCAGTAAGCTGATAAATATTTTCTACCATCCAATCAAAGCCATCCTTATCCCCTAAATAACCTACATTTTCAATATCTCCTGCTGTTTTACCATGTCCCCTATGATCATTTGCAAATACTATATACCCTTCTTTAGTTAAAGCTTCAGCAAATCTTTCATACCTCGCTGCAGTCTCAGCCATACCATGAGCAATCTGCACTATAGCTTTAATTTCTACATTTTCTTCCGGAATCCATTGATAAGTAAAAATTGAAATTCCCTCTGCATCTTGAAAATTAAAGGTTTTAGTTATCATTTTTTAGCCCCCCATTTAATACTTTAATACTATGATATTATATTTATCGTAGTAATTTCCACATTTTTTTAATATTATAACCATTTTTTATTTCTAAAATATTTTAACATAAAGATCGTTACAACTATGCTAACAATCCAAAACACGCCATAGCTAAAATGCCACTGTAATTCAGGCAAATACTTGAAATTCATGCCGTACACTCCAGCTAAAAAGGTTAATGGGATAAAAATAGTAGAAAAAATAGTGAGTATTTTCATTACTTCATTTGTTCTGTTACTTACACTTGAAAGATATGTTTCCTGCATACCAGAAAGAACTTCCCTATATATCTCGATTGTATCTATTATTTGAATGATATGATCATAAACATCTCTTAGATATATCACTGTACTTTCCTTAAATAAAGGAGTATCACACCTAGCTAAGCTATTTACCACTTCTCTTAGTGGCCAAATAGAATTTCTTAAAAAAATCATTTCTCTTTTTAGACTGTGAATTTCTTTTAAAACATCTTTATCTGGCATTTCCATAAGCTCAGCTTCTAATTTATCAGCTTTGTCCGCAATCTTTTCAATGATGCCAAAATAGCTATCCACAATAGCATCTATTAGTGTATATATTAAATAATCCGGGCCGGTTCTTCTAATATTTCTTTTTCCACTTCTTAACCTTTCACGAAGATTATCGAATACATCTCCCTCAAACTCTTGAAAAGAAAAAACATAATTTGAAACTAGAACAAAGCTTATTTGCTCAGAAGTAATCTCTTGTTTTTCTTCGTTATAGTAAAGCATTTTTAACACTATATATACATAATCATCATAATCGTCAATTTTAGGACGCTGAGCTGTGTTTAAAATATCCTCAAGCATTAACGGATGAAAGTTGAATACTTTTCCTATTTTTTCTATTATTTCCACTTTATCAATAGCATCAATATTTACCCACTTAATTGTATTGTTATCCTTTGAAGCAAAACATTCCTCTATTTCCCATATTTTTTTCTCAGTAAAATTCTCCTCATTATACTCAAACATAGTTATTTGTACATTTTCATTAAGCTTCTCCCCTACATGCACTAAGGTACCAGGAGCTGCACCTATAACTTTCCCTGTTCTTTTCACAATCTTCGCCACTAAACACCACTCCTAATTTTGCAAAAAGGCTGTGAATATAAAGCTTATGCTCTTATTCACAGCCTACTAATTATTTAATTTCTTTCAATACTGCTACTAGATAGTCCCACATTCTTTCTACTGATGAAATGCTCATATGCTCTTCTGGAGTATGAACATCATATAGGTTTGGTCCGAAGGAGATCATATCTACATCGCCGAATTTCTCAGTGAATAGTCCACACTCTAGTCCAGCATGAATTGCAGAAATATGTGGCTCTACACCATTGATATCTTTGTAAACCTTTTGGAATACTTCTCTTAACTGAGAATCTGCTTTATATTGCCACTCTGGGTAATCTGATTCAGTTGTAAGCTCTGCTCCCATTACTCCAGCTAAAGTTCTCATTTGTCCTACTATCTCAGCCTTTAATGTTTTAACTGAACTTCTAACAGCACTGTCAAATTGAAGATGACCATCTGTAGTAGTAACAACACCTATGTTTGTTGAGCTTTCAACTAAACCTTCAATGTTCATACTCATTGATCTTATTCCATTTGGTATTAAGTAAAGTATAGTAATAGCTTTTTCAGTAGTTTCTTTTGAGAATACTTTTTCTACCTTAGCAGTTAAAGCTTCAAACTCAAATCTAACCTCTGCATCTGTTGCAGCTAATTCGTTCTTTACTATGCTGTTCCAAACTTCTACTCTTTCTTTTACTAGGTCTACCTTATCAGCATCAACTAGTAAAACAGCATCCATTTCACGTGGAATAGCATTCATCTTTGCTCCACCATTTAATGAAGCTAATTGAAGCTCTACCATTGAAGATAAGTTGCTTAAGAAACGTCCCATTATTTTGTTAGCGTTTCCTCTTTCTTTGTTTATCTCCATTCCTGAGTGTCCACCTTTTAAGCCTCTCACTCTAATAGCACAGCTCACTTTATTTGAAGTGTTCTCTTCCCACTGTATTGGTAATTGTATTTTAACTCTTACTCCACCAGCACAGCTTACTAGAAGAGTTCCTTCTTCTTCTGAATCTATGTTAATTAACATTTTTCCTTTTAAGCTGCTTGGGTCTAAAGCTAAAGCTCCACCCATTCCAGTTTCTTCTTCAGTTGTTACAAGCACTTCTAAAGCTGGATGTGAAAGTTCTTTTGAAGCTAATGCAGCAAGAGCATAAGCTACAGCTATACCATTATCAGCACCTAATGTTGTGCCTGTTGCATATATCATATCATCAACTATTCTTAGCTTTAGTGGATCTTTATCAAAATCATGTTCTGTTCCTACATTCTTTTCATTTACCATGTCCATATGTCCTTGTAATATAACTGTAGGAGCATTTTCATAACCTGCAGTAGCTGGCTTCTTTATTATTACATTTAATGCTGAATCTTGGATAACTTCTAAGTTATTATCTTTAGCAAATTTAACCAAGTAATCGCTTATTGCTTTCTCATTTCCTGATCCTCTTGGTATTTGGCTCATTTCCTCGAAGTACTTAAATACATCATAAGGTTTTAAATTTTCTAAAACACTACTGTTCATTTCCCTCATCCTTTCTAAGTTCGGCAATATGAATATATTGCCAGTAATATTTTTATGTATTACCCCACCTCTATTTCAACACATTATTGTTAAAAAATCAACCCCTATAGCTTAAAGGATTACATGACGCTCTAAATATGATAAATTTAATTCTTTCAGAGTAACCCTTGGTGTACCTATCTTTCTTGTTACTATAAAATCCCCATGACAATCAGAGCCCGCAGTAATAATTAAATTATTTTTTTTGCTATAATTAAGACAAAACTCTGTTTCTTCCTTATTATGATTAGGATGATAACATTCTACACCTTCTATACCCATAGCTTTAAATTTTTCAAAGGTATCCTCCACAAGCTTAGTACCTACATCATAAAATGGATGTGCAAGCACTGCAGTTCCGCCTGCGGCCTTAACAGCTTCAATAACCTTCTTTGGATTTTCAAACTCTGGATATGGCACTTTTCTATCACCAGAAAAAAGGCGTCCAAAAAAATCAGAAACATCCTTCACTAGTCCTTTATCTATTAAAAAGTTTAAGGTTTTCCAACCTCCCCTTGCTGCATCATACTCATATCTTAAGTACTCTTCAAATTCAAGGTCATAGCCCTCTTCAATTAGTATTTTTATAGATTCATCATCTTTTTTTATCAATTTTTCTCTATTTGTTTTTAATATTTCTTGCAGTTTTTCATCATTTAAATCAAATCCATAAGCTAAAACGTGGAACATTTTATTTTCTAGAGTAGTGGAAATTTCAACTCCTGGGATAAATGCTATGCCTTCCTTAACAGCGAGCTTCTTTACTTCTTCTACATTTTCAGAAGTATCATGATCTGTCAACGCAAAAAGCTCCACCCCTGCCTTTTTAACCTCTTCAATAAGCCTCTTAGGAGTATAGCTTCCATCTGACGCTGTTGAATGCATATGTAAATCAACTATCATTTCATCTCTTAATTTTTCTTTCAAAACAACCCCTCCTGACCTCTTGTAGCACCTCTTAATATTTTATGAAAATATTAATTTATTATCCAAACAAATAACTACTTCTGAGGGCTAACCCTCCCTATTCCCTTGTTATACAACAGTTCTTTCTTCCCTGTAGCTTTGTATCTTATTAAACAAAAAACCTCGTTGCATACGAGGTTTATGTAAAAACTATCTATTATTACCGATAAAAAACAATGCAATAGTTCCTGGACCAGAATGAGTACCTATTACAGGTCCAATATTATTTATCATAATTTTCTTTATTTTGAATTCTTCTAAAATAAGTTTCTCTACGTATTTAGCATCCTCAAGAGAATCTCCATGGCTGATAAACACAACCTGCTCTTCAGGATTTACTGCCATCTCTCTAAATTTATCTACAAGCATCCTTAAGGATTGCTTTCTTCCCTTTACCTTTGTAATAGGAATAAGTCTTCCCTCATTGTCTACGTGCAATACTGGTTTTATAGAAAGTATTGTGCCCACAGCTGCTCCAAAGGAGGAAACTCTCCCACCTCTTTTTAAATGATTAAGATCATCTACCGTGAACCAGTGGTTAATTTTAAGCTTATTTTCCTCTATCCATTTAACAAGCTCCTCTTTTGAATATCCTTGCATATACAATTCATTAGCATAATACACTAAAAGACCTTCTCCAAGAGACGCACATCTACTATCTATAACTGTTATATCTGCATTAGAGAATTCCTCCTCAAGCATTTCTTTTGCCATGAGGGCGCTGTTGTAAGAGCCTGATAAAGCTGATGAAAAGCATATATACACAATTCCCTTCCCAGCATTAAGGTATTTTTTAAATTCTTCAGCATATCTATATACATTAACTTGAGCTGTTGTTGGCATCTCGCCGCCTCTAACAATGTCGTAGAACTCCTTATATGCTAAAGTCTTTCCAAAATCATCTATATAATCCTTTCCACTTAAATTACAATTATATCCTATAAAAGGTATTTTATTTTCTTCCACATATTCTCTAGGTAAATCACTACATGAATCAATTAATAAAACATACTCCATAATTATACTCCTTCAATAAATTATTTCCTTAACTTATATTATATACATTTTAGACAATTTTGGCAAAAAAATAAAAAAGTAGTGCTGGCTAGCCTTAACCCGCACTAAAAACTTTAACAAAATTTATATTATTCTTTTATTTTATGTCCGCAGGAAGTACAGAACACTGTATCCTGTGAAACTTCTTGATTACATGCTGGGCAAAGAAGAGTTTCAACCTTTGGTTCTTCTACTTTTAAAACTAAATTTTCTTGTTTAGTTCCACACTTAGGGCAGAACATAGTCTCTTTTTCAATCTCACAACCACAACCTGAGCATATCTTTGCATTTTTAAGCTCAATTATTTTATTTTTTAATTCGCTTATAGCTTTGTTTAGATCATCAACCTGCTTGCAATAATCTAGTAAATCTGTATCAACATTTTCTCCATTTTCATGCTTATTAACAACATGCTTTCCTATCTCAGTGTATAAATTTTTAATCTTATCCTCTTCACCAGAAATAGTTAAATTAATTTTAGTAATCTCAACCAATTCACCTGATTTCTTTGCAGCACTTGCAGCTCCTTCGCTAATTGTTTTACCGATTTTTGATAGACTATCAATAA
>Ga0316601_100000482_pt1 | contig 17088 bp, 11 predicted proteins | sample OWC_soil_day5_no_FD_207663 | JGI IMG/M metagenome (GOLD analysis project Ga0316601, IMG submission 207663) | Wetland soil microbial communities from Old Woman Creek delta, Ohio, United States - OWC_soil_day5_noCT | ecosystem: Environmental > Terrestrial > Soil > Wetlands | place: USA: Ohio... | reverse complement strand
TGGCGGATGTGGATTTTGGTAAGATTAAGCTATATGTAGGTAACTATGACTTCTGGTATGAGTCAAGTCAGCTTGCTACTCAAATGGCTAAGGACCAAAACAAGAAGAAGGAAGAGAAAATTAAAGAGCTTCAAGATTTTATCGCAAGATTTAGTGCTAATGCTTCTAAATCTAAACAAGCTACTTCAAGAAAGAAGCTTCTAGATAAAATTAACCTTGATGATATTCAGCCATCTTCCCGTAGATATCCTTTTGTTGGCTTTAAACCTGATAGAGAAGTTGGAAATGATATATTAACTATAGATAGAGTATCAAAGGAAATAGACGGCGTTAAGCTATTAAATGATATTTCCTTTACTATTGCAAAAGAAGACAAAATTGCTTTTGTTGGAGATGAAATAGCTATCTCTACACTATTTAAAATTTTAACTAAAGAAATGGAACCAGATTCAGGAGAATTCAAATGGGGAGTAACTATATCAAATGCATATTTCCCAAAGGATAACTCAGAATATTTTAATGAAAGTGATTTGAGCCTTGTTGATTGGCTACGTCAATATTCAGAGGAAAAGGCAGAAAGCTATTTAAGAGGCTTCTTAGGAAGAATGCTATTCTCTGGAGATGAGGCTTTAAAGCAAGCAAAGGTACTTTCAGGTGGCGAGAAGGTTCGCTGCATGCTATCTAAAATGATGTTAAGTGGAGCAAACGTGCTTATACTTGACCAGCCGACAAACCACTTAGACCTTGAGTCAATTACAGCTCTAAACAATGGTTTAGTAGATTACAAGAGCATACTTTTATTTGCTTCTCATGACCATCAATTTATTCAAACTGTAGCAAACAGAGTAATTGAAATAACTGAAGATGGAATTATAGATAAGAGAATGACTTATGATGAGTATTTAGAATTTAAGGGACTTCAATAGAGTAGAAGGGTGCACTTGTAGAGTGCACCCTTTTTTATAATTAGTTCTGCTTAGGAGAGGCCCCTAAAAAATTAATTAAAATTCTTTGTAATGAAATTGCCATTTTGGTAGATTATAATAGTATGAGGAATATACAATGAAAGGATGGGAGTTAAAAGGTATGAAAAAACTAAGCTTTCAAGATTATAGTTTAAGTGAAGAACTTTTAAAGTCAATAGGATATTTAGGATATGAAAATCCATCGAAGGTTCAAGAACAGGTTATCCCCCTAGCTTTAGAGGGTAAAGATATAATAGTTAAATCACAAACAGGCAGTGGAAAAACAGCAGCGTTTGCTATTCCTATATGTGAAAAGATAGAGATTGAAGAAAAGGACCCGCAAGTTTTAGTGCTTACACCAACTAGAGAATTAGCAGTCCAAGTGAAAGAGGATATTACAAACCTTGGAAGGTTTAAGAAGGTAAGATGCGCAGCTGTTTTTGGCAAGCAGCCTATGGAAATGCAAAGAAAGGAACTAAAGCAGAGGATACATATTATAGTTGGTACCCCAGGAAGAACCTTGGATCATATTGAAAGAGAAAATATTGATACATCAAAAATAAAATGCTTAGTATTAGATGAAGCAGATGAAATGTTAAGCATGGGGTTTATAGATCAGGTTGAAGCAATTATAAATAAAATTCCAAGTGATAGAATAACTATGCTCTTTTCAGCAACTTTGCCAGAGAAAATAGAAGCCTTATGTAATAAATATATGGTTAATCCAGTAAAGGTAGAGATAAACCCTGAAAAGCTTACTGTGGAAAAAATAGACCAACGGTACTATGAAGTTGAAGAGGATAATAAGCTAAACATTTTGAAAAGAACATTATTTATTGAAAATCCAGATAGCTGTATTATATTCTGCAGAACGAAGGAAAATGTAGATCAATTATTTGAAGACATGAAAAAGCTTAAATGCCCATGCATAGCTATTCATGGAGGGATGCTCCAAAATGATAGATTAGATGCAATGCAAAGGTTTAAAAAAGGTGAGTATAGATTTTTAGTTGCCACAGATGTAGCTGCCAGGGGAATAGATGTAGAAGATATTACCCATGTTATAAATTATGACCTGCCATTAGAAAGAGAAAGCTATGTACATAGAATAGGAAGAACAGGTCGTGCAGGGAATAAAGGGGTAGCTATAACCTTTGTAACCCCTTATGAGAAAAGATTCCTGCAAGATATACAAGAGTATATTGGTATGGACATACCAAAAGCTACTATAGTTCCATGGGCGGAAGCAGTGGAAGGGAAAGAGGCTTTTGATGAGAAAAATAAATTAAAACCAACCCTTAAACCAGGAAAGGCTGCAGCTATAAATAAAAATATTACGAAATTGTATATTAATGCAGGTAAAAAGAAGAAGATAAGAGTAGGAGATATAGTAGGGGCTATTTCCAATATTGAAGGTGTTAGTGCAGATAATATAGGTGTAATTGATATTCAAGATAATGTTTCCTATGTAGATATATTAGATGGAAAAGGAAAGATTGTATTGGAGGCACTTCGAAATTCAAAGATTAAGGGTAAGGATGTTAGGGTTGAAAGAGCAAATAAATAAAAAATATACAAATTAAAAGGGAACAGCAGATTTATCTGCTGTTTCTTTTTGTTTGTTTAATATCATTGCTTTCGTGGTTATGAAATACTATAAACAATTTCATGTATATGAAATTTGATTATTGAAAAATAAGTTAAAATAAGGGTATAATGAAATAGGTAAAGAAATATTTCACGTACATGGAATTTGATTTGAGGTTATGTTCGATATAATTAATTTTAAACAATGCAATTACATATGAAGTTAATTATTGTAAATAAAAGGGGGAAAAGAAATGAGGGTAAATGAGAAGCTTCAATTATTAAGACTAGAAATGAAAAAAAAGGGATTAGATGCCTATATTATTCCTAGTTTTGATCCACACCAAAGTGAGTATGTTGCGGATTGTTTTAAGGCTAGAGCTTGGATTTCTGACTTTACTGGTTCAGCAGGAACTGTTGTAGTAACAAATGATAAAAGTGGTTTATGGACAGATGGCAGATACTATATACAAGCAGAGAAGCAGCTTGTTGGGTCAGAAATTATACTTTTCAAGATGGGGGAAGCAAATGTGCCTACCTTTACTAAGTGGCTGCAGGATACTCTTCCTATGGGAGCTGTTGTTGGCTTTAATAATAAAGTGTTTTCAGCAAGTCAGGTTAATGAATTAGAAAAAGCCTTAAAGGAAAAAGAAATTAATATTTCCGGTGAATTTGATTTGATTAGTGGGATATGGGAAAATAGACCCCATATGCCTTCTGAAAAGGTATATATTCATGATGTAAAATATGCAGGCAAAAGCATAGAAGAAAAATTACAGTTAGTAAGAAAAGAAATGGATAAGGAAGGCGCGGAATATTATTTAATCTCTTCACTTGAGAATATTGCATGGTTGTATAATATAAGAGGAAATGATGTAAGTAATTACCCGGTGGTTATTTCTTATGGATTAGTGTCTAAAGAAAAAGCATGGTTTTTTATTGATTTAAACAAAGTGACAAAAGACACCAGTGACATTTTAAAACACAGTGGAGTGGAGATGATGCCCTATGAAGCCATAGAAGCTGTAATTAGGGAATTGGAGGAAGGGAAAAGTGTTTTCTTTGATTCAACTAGTATTAACAACTGGCTATGTAGTTTAATTCCTCAGGGTTGCAAGAAAATCAATGGACAGGATATAGCTACTAAATTAAAAGCAATAAAAAATGAAGTGGAAATTGAAAATCTTAAGAAATGCCACATTAAAGATGGTGTTGCTCTAGTAAAATTCTTATACTGGTTGGAGAAAAACATAGGAGTTGAAAAAATAACTGAAATATCTGCTGCTGATAAACTAGAAGATTTCAGAAGGCAGCAAGAGAGTTTTATTGGTCCTAGCTTTGATACCATTGCAGGCTATAAGGAACATGCTGCTATGATGCATTATAAGGCTACAGAAGAAATTCAATATGAATTAAAAAAGGAAGGAATGTTTTTAGTTGATTCTGGCGGACAGTTTCTAGATGGAACTACTGATACTACTAGAACTATTATACTAGGGAATATATCTAAAGAAGAACGTATGGATTTTACACTAGTACTTAAGGGACATATAGCATTATGCAAAGCTAAATTTTTATATGGATGCACAGGTACTAATCTAGATGTTTTAGCAAGACAGCCGCTGTGGGAAAAGGGTATAGATTACAAATGTGGAACTGGCCACGGTGTAGGCTTTTTACTAAGTGTGCATGAGGGACCTCAAAGATTTAGTATACAGTATAATGATGCTAAACTTGAAAAAGGTATGATAATTACAAATGAACCAGGAATATATAAAGAGGGAAGACACGGCATAAGAATCGAGAACACGCTTCTTGTAGTTGAAGCTGAGAATACGGAATTTGGTAAGTTTATGAGTTTTGACGTTATATCATATTGTCCAATTGATTTGCAGGGGGTAGAGGCAACAATGCTTACTTCCGAGGAAAAGAATTGGCTTAATAATTATCATAAGAGGGTATATGATGCACTTTCTCCCTATTTGTCAGAGAAAGAAAAGGAATGGCTAAGACGTGAAACAAAAGAAATATAAAAAAAGCGCTGCGGCGCTTTTTTTTATTCTCAGAGTACTAACTCAAAGTAATTTAAATAATAAACTTTAAATTTATTATAGTAATGATTGTTTATTTCTATAGTTACCTACTATATCATTTACAGGTGAAACTGCTATGAAGGCTGTAGACTCTACAGAATTAACCAGAGATCTCAAAGGTCCAAGCTGGCCCTTCTGTATAACTACATATAAAACCTTTTTATCGTTGTTAGTATATCCACCGGTAGCACTTATAACTGTTACTCCTCTTCCTAATTGAGTTTGTATTTCACTAGTTATAGCATCACTATTGTCACAGATGATAATACATTGTCTAGAAGAGAATAATCCTTCCTGCATAGCATCCATAGTTTTAGAACGTACAAAGCTGCATACAATAGCATACATAACTGCGTGAGGACCCATAACTATAGCTACAAAAGTATAAACTACTGCGTCCATGACAAGCAATAGCTTTGATAGCTGTATTGTTTTAAATCTGTTTGAAATGATTTTTGCAAGTATATCTGTTCCGCCAGAGGAACCTCCGAACATGAATATTATTGAAAAACATATTCCGAATGCTACTCCTGTAAAAATAGAAGCAAGAAGCATGTCCTCCATAGGCTTAAATTTAAATGCTGAGTTAAAAAAATCTAAAGCTACAGAGGTTATTACTACAGAAAGACCGCTTTTAAAAGCAAATTGTTTTCCAAGTAAACTGAAGCCAAAAATAAATAATGGAACATTTATAAGTAAAGTTACTAAACCGATTTTTAAGCCAAATAAATGATTTAAACATAAGCTTATACCTGTAACGCCACCAGAACCAATATTGCAAGGTATAAGTAATGCGGAAATTGTGAGAGCGGCAAGTATGCTGCCAATTACAACCATTGAATAATCTCTTAATATTTTTATCATTAGTATGCCTCCTAAAATGATAATTTTCGACAATAAATTTTCTCAAACATATATGATATTAACGCGAATTTACTAACTATGCAAGTAGTTTATAAATAATTTACAAAAATAAAATAAAAATCCCCAGAAGTTTCCTTCTGAGGATTAAATTAAATCTTAGTATACGCCTACAGCATCCCATGCAGCATTTATAGCAGCAACTTCAGCACTACCTGCACCATAAAGGTCAGTAGCAGATTGAACTAATGCAGCTCTTGCATTTGTAAATTGAGATGAAGTGGTTAAATAGTTACATAAAGCTCTATAGTATATTTGTTCAGCTTTTGCAATACCTACACTTGAGTTAGTAGTAGTTAAATAGCAAGCCTTATTTGGAATACCACAGTTAGTGTGAACTCCGCCGTAGTCAGAGGTAGTATTTAAATAGTCATTCATGTGAGCTGGATCTCCGCATGTTGTTGGATCTTGAAGGTCTCTTAAAGCGTCCCCTGCAGTTTTTGGTGTATAAATGTCTTCTCCGCATTTCCAATCGAATTTGCTATTTTGTGCATAGTATTCAATAAAGGTTCCCATACAATCTGCAAATGATTCGGCTAAAGCACCAGATTGATCTTGGTAAATAAGATCTGATTCAAAGCTGTCTACGCCGTGAGTCATTTCGTGGCCGATAACGTCAAGTGCTCCGGATAATGGTGCGAAGGTTATTCCATCTCCATCACCGTAAACCATTTGAGTGCCAGTCCAGCCAGCATTATTATAGCTTCTTCCATAATGAACAGTAGATTTCATAGCCATATTTCTATTGTCTATACCAGCTCTATTGAATTTAGCTTTGTAATAATCATATACAACTCCAGCATAGTAGTGAGCATCAACGGCTGCTGGGTCATTCATTACGTTTGTAGTTGAGTATACTACTGAACCAGGAATGCTGCTTCCATAGTTAGCAGTATAGGTTGTAACACTAGCAGGTCTTGTGTTATCAATTAGTTTATATTGAGTTTGGGTTGTTTTTCTAACTTTAACTGATACTTGGTCTACATTAAGGGTTTTAGTATCGCCTAAAACACCCTTACCAGTAATAGTAGTAGCAACATTAGCAATTCTGTTATACTTGTTAACTATGTTACCATTCACAGCATTAACAAATATGTGCCAATCCCCTAGTGTTGGATAAAGGAAGTTTAATCTAACTTCATAAACTGGAACGTATTCGTTGTTTACGTTGTAAAGATAAAGCTTAGCAGTAGGTGCCATTTCTAAAGTGTCAAAAGTAACTAGTGATTCAGCTATAAGGATAGCTTTATTAGGATTCATAAATTTTGTCTTGTCTGTTTTAGTATTTCTTGCAGCAGGATTATAGTTGCCGTTAGCAGCATAAACTTCACCGTTTTTGTTGAAGTGAACAATATATTCACCGCCAAATACAGGTATGCCATTAACCATTTGTTGAGTTTTTATGTGTTTGAAGCCTAAGTTGTCATCCTTTGAAGTTAATTCAGCGAATTCATTCTCAGCATCAACAACATTAAATTTAGCCTTGTTGTCGTTAAAGAATTTGTGAACACCCTTCATGTCGCGAGATAATTTACCTGATAGCTTTCCCTTCGCAAAATCTGGCGCATTATTTTGTGAAGCGAGTGCTGCAGGTGCAGGGATAAGAAAAGCAAGCATAGCAACAAAAGTTAGAAATGAAACGATTTTTTTCATTAAAACACCCCCAGAAAAAAATGTATAGATTTACATTAGAGCATGCACCTTTGCTCTAATATAATTGTAAAGGAAAAATATGGAAAATGTCAAATGTTTTCATATTTCTACTTATTTCAAAATTAAACAGTTTTTTTAACTCTTTTTTCAAATTAATTTTCTATGTCGTTTTTACAATAAAGAAGTGGAATTACCATTTTCCCCTTTTTTATCATGATATTTTTAATTTTTTATATATATAATATAAATGTGTATATTATACATCTATAGATTTCTAAACGACAAATTATCACTATAAAAATAGGGGTAAAGTTAACATATTACATTTTAAAATTATTAATTTTTCTTAATATTTCGATAGGATTGCAAAATATAGTATTATAACAGATTTTTAAAAAAATAAAAATCCTCAGAAGTTTCCTCCTGAGGAAAAATTTTTTTGTTAGTTAACGCCTACTGCATTCCATGCAGCATTTACGGCAGCAACTTCAGAACTACCTGCACCATAAAGGTCAGTAGCACATTGAACTAATGCTAATCTTGCGTCATGGAATTGAGCTGAAGAAGTTAAATAGTTACATAAAGTATTGTAGTATAATCTTTCAGCTTTATCAGCACCTATACTATTATATGTCAAATAGAAAGCCTTGTTTGGAATTCCACTGTTTGTATGAACTCCGCCGTTATCGGAAGTAGTAACATAATAGTCAGACATATGCGCTGGATCACCATATTTTGTTGGGTCAGATAGACTTCTGAACCCCCCTGCTTTAATGCAGATATCTTCTCCACAAAGCCAATCTCCACTTTGACCTTCTGTATAGAATTCTATTAAAGTTCCAAAAACATCAGAGAAGGATTCATTTAGCGCACCAGATTGATTTTGATAAATTAGATTTGCTTCATTGGTATCTACGCCGTGGGTCATTTCATGACCTATTACATCTAAAGCTCCTGAGAATGGTCTGTAATTAATACTGTCACCGTCGCCATAAACCATTTGTTTGCCAGTCCAGCCAGCATTATTATAATTCCTATAATAATGAACTGTAGATTTCATAGCCATATTACGGTTATCAATTCCAGCTCTGCCGAACTTTGCTTTGTAATAGTCATATACTATTCCAGCATAGTAGTGAGCATCAACGGCAGCAGGGTCATTAAGTGTAGTTGAAGTTGAATATACTAGTGAACCTGGGAGTCTAGTTCCATTGTTTGCTGTATAGGTAGAAATTAGAGCTCCTCTAGTTCTATCATTTAGTTGGTATTGGGTTTGGGTTGATTTTCTTACTGTAACAGTAACTTTGTCAGCATTTAAAGTTTTTGTATCTCCTAAAACACCTTTACCTGTAATTGTAGTAGCAGCATTAGTAATTGTGTTATATTTGTTAACTATGTTACCATTCACAGCATTAACAAATATGTGCCAATCGCCAAGTGTGGGGTATATGAAATTTACTCTAACTTCGTATACTGGAACGTATTCATTGTTTACCTTATAAAGATAAAGTTTAGCAGTAGGTACCATTTCTAAAGAATCAAAAGTAACTTGTGATTCAGCAATAATGATAGCTTTATTTGGATTCAGTAATTTTGTTTTATCTACTTTAGTTTTTCTTGCAGCAGGATCATAGTTACCGTTAGCAGCATAAACTTCACCGTCTTTGTTGAAGTGAACAATGTATTCACCACCAAATACAGGTATTCCATTAACCATTTGCTCTGTTTTTATGTGTCTAAGACCTAAGTTGTCATCCTTTGAAGTTAGTTCAGCAAATTCATTCTCAGCATCAACAACATTAAATTTTACTTTATTGTCGTTGAAATATTTGTGAACACCCTTCATGTCGCGTGTGAACTTACCTGATAGCGTTCCCTTCACTAAATTTGGCGCATTATTTTGTGAAGCGTTGGCTGCAGGTGCGGGAATAAGAAAAGCAAGCATAGCAACAAATGTTAGAACAGAAATGATTTTCTTCATTAAAACACCCCCAGAAAAAAATCTGTATAAGATTACCTTTGAGCATGCACCATTGCCCTAATATAATTTTATGGTAAAATGTGTCAAAATAGTCTGATATATGATAAGTTTTATGTTGAAATAAAATTTGTACATAAAAATTATTAATTTATTATGTAATTTTTTTCTTGCTGTTTAATATAATAATTACGTAAGTTAGTTTAATTGGAGGGGTTAACATGCCATTAAAAGATAGTCTATCAAAGATAGGTAAGTCCATCAGTGAAGGCGCAGCAAATGCAGCTAAAAAATCTAGTAATTTAGTTGAAATAACTAAAATAAATATGACTATATCAGGTGAAGAGGATAAAATAAAAGCAGTATATGCAGAAATAGGAGCATTGCTTCAAAAGAAACATGAAAGCGGAGAAGAAGTTAGCGAAGATTTGCTGCCATATTGCAAGCAAATTGATGATATTAATGCTAACATAGAAGATCTTAGGAATAAGATAATAGAGCTTAAAAATGTAGTGATTTGCACAGGATGTGGTGCAGAGCTGTCAACAGAAATTACTTTCTGTCCAAAGTGTGGAACAAAGCAGCAGCCGCCAAAGCCAAAGGAAGAAATAAAAGAAGTTAAAAATTGCTGCCCAGGATGCAATAAAGAAGTTTCTCCAGATACAGTATTTTGCCCATATTGTGGCCAAAAGGTAAAAGAATAAAAATTATACACTTAAAGCAAGGTAGAATTGTAAAGACGATTCTACCTCTTTTTTTATGTAGGAAGACACAGAAGAGCTTACTATGTATATGCTTTCGAATTATGATATAATTAAATGATATAAGAAGAAATAATTTGCAGCGTTTAGTTGCTAATTAATTTTGCTTCTGAGTAATAGGGGGAGTAAATTAATGAGACTTATTGATTTGCATTGTGATACTATATTGTGCTGTATGGATGACATAGAGAACTTAGGATTATTAAGAAATGATTTTAATGTAGACATTGAAAAGTTAAAGAAGGCAAATTCTTTAGCACAATTTTTTGCACTATTTGTTGACTTAGAGAAGACTGAAGATCCTTTAGACACCTGTCTGAGGATGGCAAATAAATTTCATCAGGAGCTTGAAGAGAATAAAGATAGTATTAGTCTTGCTAGAAGCTATGAGGAACTTGTGAGTAATGATAAGGAAGGGAAAATTTCTGCCTTTCTTACTGTAGAAGAAGGCGGAGTGTTAAAAGGAAATATAGATAACTTAAAATTACTGAAGGATTTGGGAGTAAGGCTTATTACTTTAACTTGGAACTACCCAAATGAGATAGGTTATCCTAATGCTAACAGAAAGAATTGGATGAAAGGATTAACCTCCTTTGGAAAAGATGTAGTATGTGAAATGAACAGCTTAGGAATGATAGTGGACGTGTCCCATTTATCAGATGAAGGATTTTATGATGTGGCAGAAATAGCTTCTAAGCCTTTTGTAGCATCCCATTCAAATGCCAGAGCTATAACTCATAATTATAGAAATTTAACCGATGACATGATTAAACTTCTTGGAGAAAAAGGCGGCGTTACTGGTATTAATTTCGAGAAAAGTTTTTTAGGGAATAGAAATATTAGCGCTGTAGAGGATATGGTTACTCATATAAAACACATTGTAAATGTTGGTGGTATGGAAGTAGTAGCTATGGGGACAGACTTTGACGGTATTAGTCAAGAGCTTGAAATAAGAAACATTGGTGAAATTGAAAAATTAATTGTAGCTCTAAAAAGACAAGGGTTTACAGAAGGACAGCTAGATAAATTATTATATAAAAATTCATTAAGAGTAATTAAGGATATATTATAAGGGAAGAAGGAGCCTATGACAGAAAAAGAATTTTTACAATTTTTAAAGGATGAATGTAGTATAGAACTTACAGAAGCTCAGAGAATGGCTGTTTTTGCAGTTCATGGGCCAGTGGCACTAATTGCAGTACCAGGATCAGGTAAAACCTTAACACTAATTTCTAGAATGGCTAACTTAATATTAAATCATAAGGTTAATCCAAATAGAATTTTGGCATTAACCTTTAGCAGGGCAGCAGCTAATGATATGAAGGAACGGTTTAATGAAAAGTTTAGTAGACTTATTTATGATAAAGTGAATTTTTCAACCCTTCACAGCTTTGCCTACGCTGTTGTTAGAGAATATTGTTTGAAAACAGGGAAAAAATTTGAGTTGATTGAGGGGTTTTCTAACATTTCAACAAGTAAAAATACGTTACTAAGAAATTTATATAGAAAATTCAATTACGAGTCAATTAATGATGATAAGCTTGAAGAGTTAAGTGGAACCATAAGTTATATTAAGAATTTAATGCTTCCTTTTGAGGAAATTAAAAAAAGTGATTTTAATTTCCCTGTTCCATGTTTCGAAGAGATTTTTAAGGAATATGAGAGATTTAAAGCAGCAAATAATTTAATAGATTTTGATGACATGCTCACGATTTGTCATTCTATATTTATAAATAATGAAGATATGTTAAATAAATATAGAAACATGTATGATTATGTGATGTTAGACGAAGCACAGGATACATCAAAAATACAGCATGAGATTATAAAGTTAATCGTCAGTGCAAAGTATAATATATTTGTTGTAGGAGATGATGATCAATCTATTTATTCCTGGAGAGGGGCTTTTCCTCAGGAACTTTTAAGGTTTAATGACAGCTATGGAGCAAAAAGTAGAGTGCTTTTTATGGAGCAAAACTTTAGAAGCACTAAAGCTATAGTTAACACTGCAAATCAGTTTATAAAGAGTAACAGAATAAGATATAAGAAAAATTTATTTACGGAAAATCAACATAGTGGAGAAGTAAGTCTTTTATCCACAGAAAGTGAATTTACCCAGGTTGATTTTATAATAGAAAATCTAAAAAAAGAGGGAGTTCTAAAAAATAGAGCTGTTCTTTTTAGAAATAATTTATCCTCTGTTATATTGGTGGATGAGCTTGTTAGAAGAGGAGTTCCTTTTTATATAAAGGATTCAGTACCTACTTTTTTTAATCATTGGATTATAAGAGATTTTTCAGCTTTTTTTGAGCTTGCTGAAAATTTATCTAATTTAGAGGCCTTTAAAGCTATTTATTATAAGATGAAAACTTATATTCAAAAGAAAGATATATTTGAACTAAAATTGTCTAACCCTAGGGAGAGTGTTTTCTTAGCATTAATGAGAAACGATAATTATTCACCTTATGCATCAAGATTAAAGGAGTTCGAAGATAAATTTAAACTATTAGCCACCATGAAGCCCTTAGAAGGCATTGGGTACATACAGGGTAGTTTAAATTATAGAGAATATTTGCTAGATAGCCAGCAAAATATGAATTATTCCTTAGAGAGTATGGATGCTATTATATCAACCTTTAAAAATATATGTAAGGGTTTAAATAGCTTTAAGGAGCTTAAGGAAAAATTAGCTATGCTTCAAGGTAAGATGGAAAACTCAAAGAGGTATAAGGGAGAAAATGTATTAACCTTAAGTACAATGCATAGTTCTAAGGGGCTTGAATTTAATAAAGTTTTTGTCATTGACTTAAATGAAGGTACAATTCCTTCAGGAGATAGTCTTAAAAAAGCACAGGATGGGGACTTTTCCTCTTTAGAAGAAGAAAGAAGGCTATTTTATGTAGCAATTACAAGGGCAAAGGAAGAACTTTATTTAATATACCCTGAAAAACGAAATGGAAATAAGGTTAACCCATCAAGGTTTTTCTCTGCTATTCAAAATATAATAAAACCCTCTACAGCTCTTTCAGAAGCCGCTATAGAGGAAAAGACAATATTGAACATCAATATAAATGTAGGGGATGTTATTAAGCATAAGGCATATGGTAAAGGCGAAATTATTGAGGTGAAAGGTGATTATATTACTGTTCTGTTCAGTGATGGTAGTACTAAGGTATTGTCTGCTAAGGTATGTATAGTAAATAAAATCATCGAAGTGTAAATTACAGAGAACACTTAAGCGATGTACCAAAGGGACGTTTCCATTGGCACCTAAGACGCTGAGGACACTGAAGGGATTCTTTTACATTGAGTTAAGTGAATAAATTAAAAATATGCGGCTGTTTCAGAAGGATAAAAATCATTCTGTAGCAGCTGCATTCTTTTTGATTTGCTGAATTTTATTATGAAGCTTACTTAGTACTTTTTTCAAATAGTACTGTTACCCATTCATTTGTTATTGCTTTTTTTACAAAGTTATATCCGCAAGCTTCTATTTCTCTGCACACAGTTTCATGGCTCCATTCAACAAGGCCAGATACTAATAGTCTTCCCTTAGGTTCAATAACTGAATTAATAAAGGAAAGCATGGATAAGGCTTCTTCTCCACCAATATTAATGATAATATCCTCGAAGTTTTTATTAAGGTTAAAATCTTCAGATAAAACATTACCCACTTCAACTTTAATATTGTTTAAATTATTTAATGTGGCATTGAAGTTAACTTCTTCACTTACATCTCTAATATCTAGGGCAATTACTTCTTTTGCATTTCTAATGCCAGCTGCAATGCTTAAAATCCCTGAACCAGTACCAATGTCTAAGACAGTTCTATCTGAGTAGTTTTGTTCTAATATAAATCTTAAACAATCTTGAGTAGTTTCGTGAAGTCCAGTTCCAAAAGCGCCTTGAGATTCAAAATATATTATATTACCATTCTCTTCAGAGGAAGCTGGAGAACAGATAGTCCAGCCGTTTCCGAGGTCAATGGTTTCAAAAGGGATTTGCCAGCTATTTTCATCAGCTTTTTCTGCTTTTAAAGCTTCCTTAATGGCTAATGTATTTTTAACAAGGTCTATATATTCGGTGCATTCAGATTCTTCGCATTCCAAACATATCTTTAGCAGAACAGTTTCTTCTGTGTTTTCATAAAAATCGTAGCCGTAATCATAGGTTGTTACTACAATTGGAGCTTCATAATAAACATTATATAGATCAACCATCTGGAGTTTTTCTATAAATAAATCTACATCTTTATATTTAGTTGGTATAGCAATAATATACACTTATATCAATCCTTTCTATGTTCTTCTTTTGTTATGTTCACCTATATATTTTTATCAAAAAAACCAAGTAGATTTCAAGGGGGGGGAGAGAAGTTTTGAAAAATGTGGTATAATAATTATTATTTAATAACTATTACGCAGGAGGAAATTATGGAACAAAGTTTAAACAAAGATATATTAGATAAGTTGACGAAGGTTTGTTTATGCAAGGCTATATCTAGAGCTACTATAAAGAAAGCAATACAAAATGGTGCTCTGACAGTTGAGGAAGTGAAGAAAGCAACAGGAGCTGGATCAGGTGGCTGCGGTGGAAAAAGATGTACCGAAAAAATAGAAGAACTTTTAAAGGAGTATATCTAAATTTCACCAGTTATTGTATAATCATGGTATAATAGGTGTGTGATTAGCACAAATGAATAATCTATGGGGGGATTAGAGAATGATTATTAAGATTAGAGAAGCAGTTAATTCTATGAACAATGAAAATATTCTTGAGCAATACTTTAAAGAGCTTTTAAGTATTAAGGTTAACTCAGCAGAGGAACTGGAAAAATGGATATTTCAGCTAAATGATGTTGAAAAAGAGGTTAATGAAGTACTATCTCGTGATTATGCAAACTTCCAATGTCATAATGATGATGAAAAGATTAAAGAAAGATTTACCTATGACCAAGAGGTTATATATCCACTTTTAAAAAAATATCAAGATCAATTTGGCAAGTACTTTTATAATAATGAATACAGGGAAGCATTAGACGAATATTACAATTTGTTAGTGACCAAAAAGGTTAATTCTATAGAATTATTTAGAGAAGAAAATGTTACTCTTGAGATTGAAGAGGCTAAGCTTTCTACTGAATATTATGATATAACAGGTAAAATGATGGTAGAGTGGGAAGGGGAAGAAAAGACCCTTCAACAAATGGCAGTATATATGAAGGATTCAAATAGAAATATTAGAGAAAAGGCTTGGAAACTTGTTCAAGAAAGAAGACTTCAAGATGTTAAAGAACTAGATGAAATAATGAATAAGCTTGTTGCATTAAGAAATAAAAAAGCTCTAAACGCTGGGTTAAATAATTATAGGGATTATATGTTTAAAGCTTTAGAAAGATTTGATTATACACCAAAGGATTGTGAGAAGTTCCACGAAGCTATTTTAAAATGTGTAGTTCCATTAAAAGAGAAGATTGAAGAAAAACATAGGCAGGAATTAAAAATCGATAGTTATAGACCTTGGGATATTGATGGAGTTTCAAGTGGCCATCAGCCTTTAAAGCCATATGAAAACATAGATGAGCTTGTAGACGGAACAATAAGAATATTTGAAAGAACGGATAAATTCTTTGCTGATACTCTAAAGAGAATGAAAGAAATGAATACTTTAGATTTAGAGAGTAGAAAAGCTAAATCTCCAGGAGGATTTTGTGATTATTTGCCGGTATCAAATATACCATTTATATTTATGAATGGTGCACAAAGCCATGATGATTTAGTTACTTTAACCCATGAAGGCGGCCATTCTGTTCATAGTATGCTTTGTTCTCATATTAACATATCTGAGTATAGAAATGTACCAAGTGAGTCAGCAGAGCTTGCCAGCATGAGTATGGAACTGCTTTGTATGGATAAATGGGATGAGTTTTATAAAAATGAAGATGAGTTAAAGAGAGCCAAGAGGGAGCAGTTAGAGGGGATTATTAAATTCTTGCCATGGGGAATTACTGTTGACAAATTCCAGCATTGGATATACTTAAACCCTAATAGTACTGCCGATGAGAGAAATGAGAAATTTAAGGAGATTGCTAGTCAATATGTGGCTTCATATATAGACTGGACAGGATATGAAGAAAATCTTAAACATAGATGGAAAGCGCAACTTCATATATATGAGGTGCCATTCTATTATATTGAGTATGTTATAGCTCAGCTTGGAGCTCTTCAGGTTTGGAAGCAGTATATAGAAAATCCAGAAAAAGCAATAGAAAATTATAAAAAAGCACTATCTCTTGGATGCTCTAAATCTCTTTCAGAAGTATATGAAGCAGCAGGAATTAAATTTGATTTTTCTGAGGATATGATTAAGGAATTAATGGAGTTTACATGGCAGCAACTTGAAAAATTATATTAATTATTAAATATTTAAGTCATAAAATGTTAAACATTTTATGACTTTTTTATTGAAGAATTGAATAGACTGGTTATTCATATGTAAAAATAAAAGTAATATATGAAAAAAGAAAAACTAAAGAAGAATTTCAGTATTATAGGCTATTATTTTTTGACATAACAAAGGTTTATGATTATACTAAAAAAATGAAATAATATTACTTATTAACTTTGAAGGAGCAAAACAACTATGCTTAAGACTATTGAATATAGAGAATTACAAGGAAATTACGTACTAATAGATGTAAGAAGTCCAAGTGAATTTAAGGAAGCCACTATACCTGGAGCGATAAATATACCTCTTTTTAGTGATGAGGACAGAAAAAATATTGGATATGTATATGTTAATGAGAGTGTAGATAAGGCAAAGCAGATGGGGATAGAAGCTGTATCAAGAAGACTTCCTGAAATATATGAGGAAATTGCAGCTTTATATAAGAACCACGGTAGATTAGTGTTCTTTTGTGCAAGGGGAGGTATGAGGAGCTGTAGTATTACGGCACTATGCAACTCTTTAAGTATAAAAGCCTTTAGAATTAAGGGAGGCTATAAAGGTTATAGGGATTTTATAAATCAGGAATTACCTAAAGTAAATCAAGATATAAAATATATAGTTTTCCATGGTAAAACAGGGATTGGTAAAACAGAAATATTGAAATGTTTAAAGGCTAGAGGATG
>Ga0316601_100000476_pt1 | contig 17163 bp, 20 predicted proteins | sample OWC_soil_day5_no_FD_207663 | JGI IMG/M metagenome (GOLD analysis project Ga0316601, IMG submission 207663) | Wetland soil microbial communities from Old Woman Creek delta, Ohio, United States - OWC_soil_day5_noCT | ecosystem: Environmental > Terrestrial > Soil > Wetlands | place: USA: Ohio... | reverse complement strand
ATGTTGAGGAGGCGCGACACCGTGGACGGGGCATCGTTGGTGTGCAAGGTCGACAGCACGAGGTGGCCCGTGAGCGCGGCCTTGACCCCGATCTCGGCGGTCTCGAAGTCGCGGATCTCGCCGACCATGATGATGTTCGGGTCCTGCCGCAAGAACGCGCGGAGCGCGGTCGCGAAGTTCAGGCCGATGTCCTCGTGCATCTGCACCTGGTTGATGCCGTGCAGGTTGAACTCGACCGGATCCTCGGCGGTGGAGATGTTGCGATCGATCGTGTTGAGCTCGGACAGCGCCGAGTACAGGGTCGTCGTCTTGCCGGATCCGGTCGGGCCCGTGACGAGCACCATGCCGTACGGCTTCTTGATCGCGTACTTGAAGTCCTCGAGCGGCTTGATGTCGAAGCCGAGCTTCGTCATGTCGAGCTGCAGCGTGCTCTTGTCGAGGAGACGCATGACGATCTTCTCGCCGTACAGCGTCGGCAGCACCGAGACGCGGAAGTCCATCTCCTTGTTGGTGCCGATCTTCAGCTTGATGCGACCGTCCTGGGGGAGCCGGCGCTCGGCGATGTCGAGCGACGCCATGATCTTGAGACGCGACGTGATCGCGTTGCGCAGCTTGAGCGGCGGCCGCATCTCCTCCTGGAGGATGCCGTCGATCCGGAACCGGACGCGGAAGCTCTTCTCGTACGGCTCGACGTGGATGTCCGACGCCTTCTTCTTGATCGCGGACAGCAGGATCGCGTTGCACAGCTTGACGACGGGCGCCTCGCCGGCCTGGTTCTCGAGGTCGACGACGTTGACGTCGGCCTCGGAGACCGAGGCGTAGTCGACGTTGTCGACGTCGAGCTCGCCCATCATCTGGTCGAGGTCGGGGCCCTTGTCGTAGTAGCGCGAGATCGCGGTCTCGAGGGCCGTCTCCGAGGCGACGACCGGCTCGATGTTGTACTGGGTGAGGAACTTGAGCTCGTCGATCGCGTAGATGTTCGACGGATCGGCCATCGCGACCATCAGCGTCGGTCCGTTGCGCCGCACCGGGATGACCTGGTGCTTCTCGCAGATCTCGCGGGGGACGAGCTTGAGCACCGTCGGGTCGATCTCGATCTCGCTCAGGTTGATCGAGGGCAGGCTGTACTGCTTCGCGACGAACTGGGTGAGGTCTTGATCCTTGACGTAGCCAAGTCGCGACAACGTCGCGCCGAGGCGCTTGCCCGTGCGCTTGGCCTCGTCTTGCGCTGACTGAAGCTGCTGGAGCGAGAGCATCTTCTCGCGGACCAGCAGCTCACCAATACGGCTCATTCGCCTGTCTCCCCGGAAAACACGACTGGTTTCGCAAGGGTAATGCGCGAGGGGGGCATGCGTCAAACAACCGATCTGCCGGGTACGGGCAACAAGAGCCTAAGGACCCACCTGTAGGCGAGCGTGCATCGCTCACCCCCCACACGTCCGACGAGCAATATGCCTCGCGCTCGTGCGTCTGAACAGGCGTGCTGAAAACTTGCCGCATCCCGGCAGCACACCGAAGGTGACGATGGACGCCAATCAGGGGAGGTTCCCGATGAGCTACGCCGAGGCCAAGGAGATCGCTCTGTTGCGACTGGAGCTACGGACGTGCTGGGACACCGGCGATCGCCGCGGCGCGGAGACCGCGCTGGCGCGCCTGTGGCAGGTCGTCGGGACCGACAACGAGCTCGCCGCCGAGGCTCGTCGCTGGTCGTTCAAGTTCGCGTCGTAGCAGCCGCTACGGCGTGACGGTGATCGTGACCTTGTAGTTGTTCTTCACGTTGGCCGCCGCGTACGTCTGCACGTAGTACGTGGCCACCGGGAGGTTCGCGACGTACGCGCGCTGCGACTTCTCGCCGGCCGACGCGCTGTTGCCGAGACGAGCACCGCCGCTGCCGAGGATGTCCACGGACACCGGCATGCCGCTGTCCCAGGAGGCCACGGCCTCGAGGTTCGAGTTGGCGGCCGTGATGTTGACCGAGTACGTGTCCTTGTCGCCCTCGGGGCAGATCGCGAGGCCCGCGAACGAGATGTCCTTGCGCTGCGTCGCCACCGGCGTCGCGTACGCGGTCTGGATCGTGTCGTTCTTGCCGGCGCCCTCGAGGATGCTGTCATCCGCGCACTGGAAGCCGGTCGGGGCCGCGTCGACGACGCCGCCCGAGTCCGAGAAGCAGACCATCCGGCTGGTGCCGTCGTCCTGACAGCTGTAGCCCTCGGGGCAGCGCGGCTCGTCCGCGGCGCACAGGAACGGCGCCCCGCCGAGGTCGGGGTTGTAGGCATTGCACGCGGTCAGCGCGGCAGAGAGGAGCAGGAAGGAAAGGCTGCGCATGATGACCTCTAGAACCGGACCGCCGCGGCGGCCCCCAGCGAGCTCTCGTCGAGCGACGGGATGATGCTCCACGACGCCTCCGGCGCCGCGGTCTTGCCCGAGATCCGCTGCTCGCCGCGCTTCTTCGCGGTGAGCTGCTTGTACCAGAAGTATCCGGCGACCGCGGCGGCGCCGACGCCGACGACCAGCGTCACCGTCGAGAGCGTCTGGTAGCGCTTGCCTGCGGCCTCGAGGTCGCGGTCGTACTGATCGAACATCCGGCACGGCGGGGCGCCGCAGATCAGCGTGTCTTCTTCGAGTGCGCTCGCCTGCTTGCCGGCGAGGTAGTAGGTCAGGAACGACAGCCCGACCATCGAGGCCGCACCGATCGTGGTGCCCCACTTCGCATACTTGAACTTCGAGCTGCCGACGTCGGTGAGGCCGTTGCCGCCGGTGGGCTGCGGGTTGATCTCGATGCCATCGCCCGACGGGATCACGGCGACCTTCTTGGGCGCCTTCTTCTTGCCGGTCAGCGGATCTTCGTCGGTGTCATCGCCGATCGTCTCGGCGGGGGTCGCCACCGTGCCGTTCTCGGTGAAGTCGGGATAGAACTGCGGCGACGCGCCGGCCTCGAGGGTGATCAGGTTCGGGCTGGTCGACTTGCCCGCGCGGGTGACGACCGTACCGGCCGTGTCCTTGACCTCGATGTAGTACTGCACCGAGTCGCCGAGCATCTTCTGGGCGGGGATCCGACCGACGAGCTCCTTGTAGCGCCACGTCATCTCCTTCGAGGTGAACTTGCCCTCGCCGGCGGTGCGGAAGTTCAGCGTGACCACGAAGCCGGAGTCCTCGGGGACGATCGCGGTGATGTCGAGCGGCTTCTTCGGCGGCGCCGTGTCGACGGTGCGGTGCTGGAAGTCGGTCGCGCTGTACGTGCCGACCGGCTTGATCTTGACCGGCTCGGTCTTGACCGGCTCGGGCTTGACGGGCTCGGGCTTGACGGGCTCCACGGTGCCGGGGGTCTGGAACTTCTTCTCGAGCTCCTTGACCTTGTCGACGACCTCGGGCCGCTGCGCGGCGTCCGCCGGCGCGTCGGTGAGGAACTTGCGGTAGTAGAACAGCGCGATGTCGTCCTGCCCGGCCTTCTCGTTCGAGAAGCCGATGTTGTAGAGGAGGACCGGGTTCTTGGAGAGCTTGTAGGACTCCTTGAACTTCGCGGCGGCTTCCGCGAAGTCGCCGGCGTCGAACAGCTTCTTGCCCTCGCCAAAGGCAGCCTTGGCTTTGGTGATGTCTGCCGGCGATGGCTGCTGGGCCCGTGCCGGCGTGGGCGCGATGATCGCCAGGGTGGCGAACGCGATCGCGAGAGCGATGATGGATCGAGTCACGTGGTCCTCCGCGCCACGGGTCAGTCGAAGACCACGTAGCAGCGGGTACTTATCCCACGTGAGCTACCCGATGCAACCAGTGTTTCACACAGGTTCTAGGCCCCTGTGATCGCACCGCCAGTCGAGCGCAGACTCGACATGACGAAGCCGCCGGGCGGGCTGCGCGCGGCGGCTGGGGCGTTCGGACCAGGTCCGCTCAGAACGGGTCGACGATGCCGCCGGCGGGCTTCGCCGCGGGCTTGGTCGCGGGCTTGGTCTTCTTCGGCGCCGGGGTCTCGGCGAACGGGTCGGCGATGCCGCCGGCCGGCTTGGTGGCCTTGGTCGCCTTGGTCGCCTTGGGCGCCGACGACGCCTTGGCAGCCTTGGCAGCCTTGGCGGCAGCGGCCTTCTCGGCCTTGGCCTCGGCGGCGGCCTTGGCGGCAGCGGCCTTCTCGGCCTTGGCGGCCGCGGCCTTCTCGGCCTTGGTCGGCTCGAGCGCGGCCTTGTCGGTCGTCGCCTTGTCGGCGGCGGCCTTGTCGGCCGCGGCCTTGTCGGCGGCGGCCTTGTCGGCGGCGGACGTGTCCGTGGTGTCGATCGGCTCGACCGTCGGCTTGCCGGTGTCAGCCGCCGCGGCCGGAGGCTCGGTGCCTGGCTCCTCGATCGGCGTGACCACGGGCTTGACCGGCGCAGTCGGCGCCGCGGCGGGGGCGGGGGTCGGATCGGGGGCAGCGGCGGGCTGCGTGGCGGCGGGCTGTCCCGCGGCGGCGGCGGCCGGCGCCTGGTCCTTCGACAGGACGAGCTTCCAGACGGCGAACATGATGCCGAGGCCACCCACGAACGCGACCAGGATCATCGCCCACGGCGTGCCCTTCGGCGCGTCGAGGTTGGTGACGACGAGGCCGCTCTCGATCGCGGCGATGTCGGCGGACGACACGGTCAGGCCGGCCTGCGCGGCGCGGGCGGCGGCGATCGCCTTGGTGGCCTTCGCCTCGGCGAGGCGGACGCGCTCGGCGGCTTCGTTGTCATTGACGTCGATGGCGGTCGACGAGGTGCGCGCGATCGCGGCCTCCTCGCGGGCCTCCGCGAGAGCGCGGGCGAGCTGCTGCTTCTCGGCGTCGAACGCCTTGCGCTGCGCCTCGGCCTTCTCGATCTGGGCGCGGAGGTCGGCGAGCGTGGAGTCGTGCGCGGCGCTGCCCATCGTGGTTCCGGCGACCGCGGCGCGGGCCTCGGCCTCGGCGAGCTTGCCCTGCAGACCATCGAGCTGGCGGCGGAGCGAGCTCTCGCGGGCCTCGCCCTCGCGGAGCTGGCCCTCGGCGGCCTTCATGCGCTGCGCATCGACCTCGCGGCGCTTGTCGTCTTCTTGCCGGGCCTGCTGGTCAACAGAGCCCCAGGAGCTGACATCGACCAGGGTCTGGTTCGCCTTCGCGATGAACTCCTCGAGCGAGTGCTCGACGGTTGGCAGCGAGGAGGCCTGGGCCATCAGCGAAGAGGGACGCTTGCGCCCACCCTTCGTGCGCTGACCGTTCGCGGTCGCGCCGTTGGTCCCGTTCGTGTTCGTACCCTGCTTCGAATCGACAGCCATCATGTGTCTCCGGAGGTGCCCGGGGCCTTGCGGCCGAGGGCGGAAACGGACTCTAGCAGCGATCGGGGCCCACACGCCCCCGAAATGTGAAGACCTAGGTCGTCGTCAGGACGCTTCGTTAAGCGCGAATCGTGACCCGCACCGGGGCGACCGGCAGCGTGGTCTTCTCGGAGCGCGGGGTCGGCGGGATGATCTCGATGACGTCGAGGTCATCGTGGAACACCCGCGCCTCGGCCTCGACCACCTCGGCCGGCAAGTAGCCGTTCTCGATGATCGTGGTGCCGATCAGGCGGCGCCGGCCGAGGAGCGGCTGGCTCCAGTGGTCGGCGAGGGCGGCGAGCCACTGCTCGTCAGAGATCAGGTTGCGGTCCCGCAGGAACTCCCCGAACCGGACCGGCTCGAGGGTGGCGGGCGCGCTGGAGGCATTTCGAGACGTATTCATAAGCGAGTCGCGGCGGACATTACTTATCGACCCCCTACCTGTCTACCGAAACTTACGAGGGCAGGTCCCTTGGAGATCCTCCGCACTTGCGCCATATAACCGCCGCCATGGCTCAGGAACGTGGATCGATGCGCCGCCCCGGTCGCCGCCCTCAGCGCGGCGCCCCGATCGTGCGCAAGAACACGGTCCGGCTCCCCGGCGAGATCGCCCACCGGATCCGTGCCGGTCACCCGTGGGTCTATCGCGAGGCGCTCGGCCCACGCGCGATGCCCGAGCCGGGAACCTCGATCGATCTGATCGACGAGGAGGGCGAGTTCGTCGGGCGCGGCCTCTACGACTCCGACTCCGCGATCGCGTTGCGCGTGTTCACGCGGAGCCCCGATCGCGCGATCGACGGCGCGCTGGTTCGCGAGCGGGTCCGCGGTGCGATCGCGCTCCGCAGGCGGCTCATCGATCTCGAGAAGCTCGGCTGTGTCCGCTACATCAATGCGGAGGCCGACGGGCTGCCGGGGATCGTCGTCGAGCGCTACGGCGAGTACCTCGTCGTGCAGCTGTTCACCGCCGCGGTCGCGAACCTGCGCGAGGACCTCTACAACGCGCTCGTCGCCGAGCTCAAGCCGATCGCGATCTACGAGCAGCGCCGCTATCGCTCGCTCGGCGGCGAGGCGCCGCGGCAGGCCGGCGCGGATCTCGTGCGGGGCACGCCGGCGCCGGTCGAGCTCGAGGTCTGCGAGGACGATCTGAAGTTCGTCGTCGACGTCACCGCGCCGCTGTCGACCGGGCTGTTCGCGGATCTGCGCGAGGGCCGGCGCGCCGTGCGCCAGTGGGCGAAGGCGCGCCGCGTGTTGAACCTGTTCTCGTATACCGGCGCGATCAGCCTGTACGCGCAGGCAGGGGAAGCGGCCGAGGTCGTGTCCGTCGACGTCGCGGCGAAGGCGCACGCACGCGCGCGCAAGAACTTCGCGGCGTCGGGCTTCGATCCCGAGAAGCCCGAGCACATCGTCGGGGACGTGTTCAAGGTCCTCGCGCGGTTCGTCGAGCGCAGCCGGACGTTCGATCTCGTCGTCCTCGATCCACCCGCCTTCGCCAGCGCCGCGGCGCGCGGCGGCAAGCCGTGGAGTGCCGTGCGCGACTACGCCGAGCTGATCGCCGCGAGCCTCGACGTGCTGGTCCCCGGCGGCCTCTTGATCGCCGCGTCGTCGACCCACAAGATGTCGTCGAGCGACTTCGAGCTCGCGCTCGCCGATGGCGCGCAGATGGCGGGCACCCAGCTGCAGATCATCGATCGCCGCCCGCTACCGCCCGACTTCCCGACGCTGCCGGGGTTCCCCGAGGGGAACTACCTCAAGGTTGCCGTCGCGGTCCGCGGATAGCGCGCGACGATCGCCACCCCGCGGCTGCCGTACGGGCAATCGTCGCGCAGCCGCCCTGCGCACGTCGGGGCGTGTGCTCGGGAGAGGGAGCCACGAAGACACGAAGGCCACGAAGCAGAGGCTTTCTCGGGCGCAGCCCGAACCGCTTCTCTCTGCTTCGTGCCTTGCTGTCTTCGTGGCTCCGTCTGGTATCAACGTCGGCGTAGCGCAGACAGCGGGACATCGGGTGCGTTGATCGTCGGCGGCTTGCCCGCGCCTTCGGGCAGTGGCAGCAGCGTCTCGATCTCGAACCGCGCGGCCTCGCGCTCGCGCTCGCTCAGGCGTGAATCGACCAGCGTGCCGCACGCCATCGCCAGCGCGGGCAGGGCGATGCCCTGATCGATCTGGTTCGCGCCGACGAGCTGCAGCACGCGCGCGATCGACCGCGCGAGTGGCGCTGCGTTGCGCTCGAGCTCGAGCACCAGCGTGCGCAGCGAGTCGTCGTCGAGCTCGGGAGCCTGCTGCACGAGCCGCGTGATCAGCGTCTCGATCCGCGTCTCGATCCGCGTCTCGGTGCGGGTCACGACGACGTCGGCTCGTGTGCGTCGTCGTCGTGATCATCGAGGTCGCGCTCCGCATCGGCCTTCGCGACCGCGTCGGTCGAGCGCAGCTTGAGGAACTCGAGGAACGCGATCGCCGTCGGCAGCTCGATCGCTGCGATGGTCTCGATCAGATCGCGCGCCTGGCGACGCAGCGCTTCGCCGGGCGCCTCGGTGCCGTGGACGACCGGTCGGCCGACCGCGGCCAGCTCCTGCGGCGCCTCGACCGTGCCCCACGGCGGATCGTTGGTCGGCTGGATCTCGTGCGACTCGAGCCAGTTCTGGATGTGCCAGTGCAGGAGATCAGCGCGGTACGAGAACCAGCGCTCGCGCTCGGCGGGATACGCGAGCAGGACATCCTTGAACCGGCGGAACGCACCCTTGCCGTCGATCGAGATGATCAGCCGGTCGCGCAGCGGCTCGTCGACGACCGAGCCGACGAAGCGCTCCATCCAGCGGTACTGCTCGCGGCTCGACGCGGGCTCGACACGGAGGAAGTTCCGGATGTTCTCCGAGACCTGCTGCCGGTTGATCGCGGCCTCGGGATCGCCGGTCGTGATCGTGAGCACGCGACCCGTGGTGAGGTCGAGGTAGCTGTCCGTGTCGGGTGCATTGCGCTCGACCGCGATCTCGAGGGCATCCCAGTCGAGGTCGATGCGAGCGGGACCACGCGGGACCGCCAGTGAGCTAGGCGCGACAGGGCGAACAGACATAGGTTAAGTGCGGGCCAGGACTCGAAGAACCTACTTGCCGGTAGGTCGGGACCCGCTCCACTAGCGTAGAGGGTCAGCATCGCTCTGGCAAGCGTGCCCTTGACTCCGGCGAGCAACCGAGTAAGTTCCGCGGTCCATGGCTCGCGTTACCGTCGAAGATTGTCTCGACAAGGTCCCCAATCGGTTCGCGTTGGTCGTGCTTGCGGCGGAGCGTGCTCGTCAGCTCTCTCGCGGCGCCACCGCCGGCGTCGACTGCGATAACAAGCCCGCCGTCACGGCGCTGCGCGAGATCGCTGCGGGTCTCGTCTCGTTCCGTGAGGACGTCCGCAACACCGTCACCGAGTTCATCGTCGAGCGCCGCAAGGCCGGCTTCATGTGATCGGCTCGGCCTGATCGCCGGTCGATCGTCGATCGGGCGGGCCGAAAAATTGCTCCCTTCGTCGCGGGCGCCAAAGATGGCGCTGTGCCGGAGGTTCCGCTGTCGATTCGTCGCAAGCTCGCCCGGGGTGAGCTCGTGCGGCTGCTGTACCGGCTCGGGCACGAGGGTGCGAGCGGGGTCCTGACGATCAACGTCCGCGCGTCGAGGACGGAGGTCTTCGTCCTGCGTCGCGGCCACGTCGTCGTCGGAGAGGACGAGCTCGTCCGGAAGACCGTGATCGGTCGCCTCGCACGCCTGCTAGCCGGCGACGAGGTCCACGTCAGCTTCGATGGCGGCGTCACCGCCTACCCGCCGGGCGCGACCCACCAGATCTCGCTCACCGGCTGGGCGCGCCATCACGTCGAGGCGCAACTCGACGGGACCCTCGCCGAGAAGCTCGTGCGCGAGCTCGCGGGCATCCGCCTGTGCCTGCGCACCGAGCTCGCACCGGAGGCGGTCGACGAGGCCGATCGGCGGATGCTCGTCGCGATGGGCCAGCCGCGCCGGCTCGATCAGATCTGGCCGCTCGCGCGCACGCCGCGGTTCCGGCTGCTCGCGTTCATCCACTTCCTGCGCACCGTCGATGCGCTCGACACGCTCGGGGTCGTCGCCGAGCGCAGCGCGCCGCACCGGATCGTCGACGCGCGCCGCGATGCCGCCCTCCGGCTGCTCGGCATCGAGGAGGGGGCGGATCTCGAGTCCGTGAAGCGCGCCTATCGCAAGCTCGCGCGCGCGCTGCACCCCGATCTCCAGCCGCAGGCGGATGCCCAGCGCCGCCGGACGCTCGAGCGCCGGTTCGCCGAGGTCACGGCCGCGTACGAAGTCCTGCTCTGATCACGCGGGCGGGCTAGCCCTGCGGGGGCGCGAAGATCCAGCCGTCGTCGGCGACCCAGCCCTCGGGGGCGGTCCAGCCATCGCGCGCCCAGAGGTAGGCCGTGTACGCGCTGATCACCGCATCGAAGCAGTGGTCGTTGCCGAGGACGTCCTCGCGCGCCATCCGGCTCTGCGGCGCGAACGACAGGTCCCCGAGCTGCTCGAGGATCACCGCGCGCGTGCGCCACGGATCGGCGTCGCGCTTGTAGCCGCGCGCGGCCTTGGAGCCACACAGCGCGGCGATCGTCGCCGCGGGTGACACCTCGAGCAGGTTCTCGTGGAGGTGATACCCGGCGCCACGCAACCGGCGGCGGAGCTGGCTCGCGCGCGCGGCGACCGCACCGGTCGTGCTGCCGAGTGCGCTCAGCGGGAGGAGGCCGCGCTCGTAGGTCATCACCACCTCGGTCGCGCGGTGCGAGTACGGCGCGAGCCGCGCCTGCGCGGTGTGCTGCGGTCGCGGTCCGGCGCCCACGGTCGCGGCGGCCACCTTGCGCATCAGCCCACGGCCGGTCGTCCGCAGCCAGACCACGGTCGGGTCGGCGCACGCCTCCATGCCCGGACACACCGGGCGCTCGCACCGCCCGCACGCGGTCTGGGTCAGCGGGGCATCGATCGCGATGACCCGGGAGCTGGCGTCGCCCTCGGACAGCCGGGCGAGCAGGGTGTCATCGGTCCACGGCTGCCGGCTCGAGCGTGTCGCGACCTCGATGACCTCGGCTCCGGATGTGCCGCTCCGGATCTCGGCGATGGCGGTGGTCTTCCCCCGGCCTCCTCCGAGGTCGACCCCGACGAACCTGGAAAATGCGCGCCTCACCCGAGCTGGATCTCAACGTAGCACGATCACCCGGCCGAAAATCGTCATATCCCACTGGCATTTGGCCCGGGGGCCCGCATATGTTCCGCCCCCTGTAAGCCCCGGCGACCAGTTGCGTTAACTACGCAGCGCCAGCTCCCGGGGAGGCGCGCCTAACTAGTCATGGATCGGATCGAGACCTTCAAGACGTTCATCAGCCGGTCACCCGCGGATCCGTTCCCGCGGTACGGCCTGGCGATGGAGTACAAGGGCGCCCTGCGCCACGCCGACGCGTGGGCTGCGTTCCAGGAGCTCCTCGAGAAGTTCCCTGACTACGTCCCCACGTACCTGATGGCGGGCGGAACGTTGATCGCCCTCAGCCGGACCGACGAGGCTGCCGAGATCTTCCGCAAGGGGATCGAGGTCTCCGGCCGGCGCGGCGACGCGCACGCGCGCAAAGAGCTCGAGACCGCCCTGGCTGAGATCACCCCGGGTTGAGCCCCGGCCAAAGGAGACCCTGATGAAGAAGTTGTTCGTGATCACGATCCTGACCGCCTCGCTCGCGGCGTGCGGTGGCAAGAAGAGCTCCAGCACCACCCCGGGCAACACCGGCGGCTCGGCGATGGAGCAGACGACCGGCGCGACCGGCGGTGCGGGCTACGGCGGCAACGCGTACGGCGCCCCGGCGAACCCCTGTGCGGGTCCCGGCGCCGGCGCCGATCCCTGCGCGGGCGGCGAGTAACAACCAGTTTTCGTTTAGGCGTTCGGGTTTGCAAACCACTCAATCGAGAAACAGGAAAAGGACTTAAGACATGAAGAAGATGATGATCGTTGTGGCTGTTGTTGCGATGGCGTTTGCGGCGTGCGGCAAGAAGAAGGACGCTGCGGCGCCGACGCCCCCGGCTGGCGACACGGGCTCGGCGGCTCCGGCCGAAGGCTCGGGCGAGGCTCCGGCCGGCGACGGCTCGGCGGCGGCCCCCGAGGCTGCTCCGGCTGGCGGCATGTGATCGGACTCCGGGCCACCGTGGCCCGGATCAGCTAGATCACGTTTTCGTGATGCAGGACGCGCCGGTCGGAAGATCGGCGCGTTTCTGCATTTCTCGACGATTCGTCGTCGGGAGACCCGGGTGGACTAGTGGTAGTACTCTGGGGTTCCAGCGCCGGAGTGGAGAAATGGTAGACTCGGGGGTCTCAAAAGCCCCTTCCCTCACGGGAGTGTCGGTTCGAGTCCGACCTCCGGCACCAGGTGGACGATCCGCGGACCTTCTGCTGTCCCTCGTGTCGCCTCTTGCAGGCACCGGGCACGGAGTGCGGCGAGTGCGGTGACCCGATCTCGACCGTCGAGGCGTCGAGCGAGCTGCTCCGCTACCGCGATCCGGGCGACATCACGCGCCGCAAGGTGGAGCTCAAGGCGACGGTCGCGGGCGTCGGCGTTGCCACGGCGACCAGCCTCGCGGGACTCGCCCTGCTCGGCCCGATCGGCTGGGCCGCGCTGCCGATCATCGCGTACGGGTCGATGATCGGCACCTCGGCGATCGCCTCGCTGCGCGCCCGCAAGTACCGCGCGATCGTCGCGATCGACGTCTCCGATCCGGCGGTCGGCGCGGTCGCCGTCGAGCGCACGGGCGTCGCGCGGCCGCTGACGGGGCCGCTGACCTCGCGGATCGACGACGCGCCGATCCTCGTCGAGCACATCGTGATCCGCTCCGGCAGCTCGATCCTGCTGCGCAGCGTGCGCGCCACGGCGATGGTCGTCGAGGCCGAGCCCGATGCGATCGCGGTGACCGGCGAGGTTCGGCTCGCGACCGCGCCGACCACGACGAAGCGGCGCGCGACCGACCCACTGTTCGGCCGGCTCGGGATCCCGGCGGGGCTGCTGCCCGGCAAGGTCGTCGTCGAGGTCCGGACCGTTCGCCCGGGCGACTCGATCGTCGCCCGCGGCGTGCTCGAGGACGCGACGCTCCAGGAGCTCGCGTTCCATCGCGCGGGTGGTCAGGCGCAGGCGATGACCGGCCGGCGCGGATCGCTGGTCGTGATCCGCGCGAGTTGATGTCACACTGGGAGGGCGTGGAGTCGTCGTCGACGTTCTGCTGCGTCCAGTGCCGGCTGCTCCAGCCGCCGACCACGACCTGTGTCGAGTGCGCCGCGCCGATGACCGCGCCGGTCGAGCTCGTCCGCGAGCTCCTCTACTACCGCGACATGCAGATCGGCAATCACCGCGACTGGGCGATGGTGACGGCGTTCCTCGCGGGCAGCTCGCTCGCGATCCCCGTGCTCGCGCCGCTCGCGATCGGCAGCATGGTCGCGCTCGCGGTCGGAACGTTCCGCGCGCGCCGCCAGCGTCGCGGGATCGTCGGCATCGACATGCCGGCCGCGGTGGCCGCGCACGGATCGACGACCCTCTACGGCGTCGCGCGTCGGTTCCGCTCGACCGTGACGTCGATCCTCGACGAGGCGCCGGTGCTCGTCGAGCACGCGGTCGTCAAGGATCGCGCCGGCGCGGTCCTGCTCCGCCGCTGCGAGGCGGCGCCGTTCTTGCTCGAGATCGAGGGCTCGGGGCCCGTGCTGGTGGCCGGCGTCGCGCGGGTCACCTCGGCGAGCTCGCTCGCGCAGCGGTTCGCGGTGAAGCGCGGCGATCCGCGGCTCGGGCGGATGGGCGTGCCCGCGGATCTCGCGGTCACCGGCGAGCTCGAGGTCACGTCGGTCACGGTCGATCGCGCGGACCTCGCGATCACCGGCATGATCGAGGAGGAGGCGGTCGTCGAGCTCGCGTTCCACCGCGACGGCGGCCGGATCCCGGTGATGCGCGGGCGGATCGGCGCGCCGGTGTTCGTCGCGGATCGCCGGCTGATCGCCGCGGGCCTCTAGCTCGCGAGGAGGCGCTGGACCTCGTCGCGGATCGCCTGCGCGACGACGCTGCGCGGCGCGGAACCACCGAGGTCAGTGGTCAGCGGCTCGCCGCGGGAGACGATCGTCGCGACCGCGGCATCGATCGCGTCGTGCGCGCGGGTCAGGCGCTCGTCGCCAAACCGGGTCCCGAGCCACGCCATCGCCTCGCCGGTGGCGAGCAGCATCGCCATCGGGTTCGCGCGGTCCTTGCCCGCGAGCGGCGGTGCGGAGCCGTGGATCGGCTCGAACATCGCGTGCTGGTCGCCGACGTTGCAGCCGACCGCCATGCCCATCCCGCCCTGCAGCACCGACGCGAGGTCGGTGAGGATGTCGCCGAACATGTTGGTCGTGACGCAGACGTCGTAGCGCTCGGGCTGGGTCAGCACGAACATCGCGAACGAGTCGACGATCGCGACGTCGGGCTCGATCTCCGGGAAGTCCTGCGCGATCTCGCGGAACACGTCGAGGAACAGCCGGCAGCCGGACAGGACGTTGTGCTTGACGATGCAGGTGACGCGCTGCTTGCCGTCGCCGGGCGCACCCTTCTCGCGTTGCCGCGACACCTCGAACGCCTTCTTGATCACGCGCTCGGATGCGTGGCGCGTGATCACCCGGAGGTCGGTCGCGCGGTCCGTGGTGCGCTCCCCGATCCCGGAGTACAGGCCCTCGGTGTTCTCGCGGATGATCACCATGTCGACGGTCTCCGGCGTCCACACCGGACGGAACGTCCCCGACAGGCCGTGCCGGGTCCCCGGGAGGCACTTCACCGGGCGGATGTTCGCGTAGAGGTCGAGCTTCATCCGGTTCCCGATCACCGGCGACCAGCCCGCCATCTTGCCGTCGCTCATGCTGACCGGCGCACCATCGGGGCCGTTCCAGCCGACCGCACCAAGGAGGATCGCATCCGCGGCGCGGCACCGGTCCTCGGAGCCCTCGGGCCAGTCGCGGGTCCCGTGCTCGAGGAAGAACTTGCCGCCACACGGAATCTCGTCGAGGTGGAACGCGACGCCGGTGCCCTGTGCGACGACGTCGACGAGCGCTCGCGCCTCCGCCATGACTTCGGCGCCGATTCCGTCACCAGGCAGGAGGACGAGGTCGTAGGTCGCCTTGGACATCGGCGGCGAACGTAGCGCGCGCCACCGCGACCTGGCGCGGTGGTGAACACGAATCGTCACCGTCCGGTATACTGGCGACGTGTCGTCGAGAGAGGACTGGCAGCGCCGGCTCGGCCCGCTCTATGGCGGCGCGGTCGCGCTGGTCCACTCGACGCCGTGGCGCTGGCCGACCGAGGTCAGCGACGACTCGCGCTCGGCCGGATGGATCGTCGCGCTCGGTGTGCCGATCGGCGTGGTGGCGTGGCTGGTCGCGGCCGCGCTCGCGAAGCTCGGCATCGCGCCGTCGATCGCCGCGCTGATCGGGCTCGCGATGCTGACGGTCGCGTCGGCGGCGCTGATCGAGCGCGGCCTCGTCGAGCGCATCGATCGCCTGCAGGGGCAGGCGCGCTCGCCGACGGTCGCCGCGGTGATCGTGCTCGTGTTCACGATGCTCGTCCGCGCCGCCGCGATCTTCGCGACACCGCCGGGCGCGTGGCTCGCGGTGTTCGTCGCGACCTCGGTGGTCGGGCGGTGGGCCGCGGTGTTCCTCCAGGGCCTCGGCGATCCGATCCTGGATCCGCAACTCGGGCGCTCGCTCGTCGGGACGCCGACGCCGGCCTGGCTGACCGCCGCGCTGTCGGTCGCGGTCGTCGCGCTGACCTTGTTCGCGCTCGGCAAGGTCGGCATCATCGCGATCGCGATCACGGCGGTCGCCGCCTTCGCCCTCGGGCTCGACGCGCAGCGGCGCGATCGCGGGCTGTCGGCGTCGGTCGTCGCGGTCGCGGCCGCGATCGGCGAGCTCGCGGTGCTCGTGGTCGCCGCGTCACCCTGACGGCGGAAGCGGGCGCAGCTCGACGACCGTCGCGCCCCAGCTCCCGCTGCGCTCGTCGGCGAGCGCGAAGCTCGCCACCGCGGGGTGGCGCTCGAGGACCGCGTGGACGGTGCGGCGCAGGTTGCCGATGCCCTTGCCGTGGATGAGCCGCACGCGCGTCATGCCGGCCTCCTGGGCCGCGCGGACATACTCCTCGACGACATCGCCGCAGTCACGCGGCCGGAACGTGTGGAGGTCGAGCTCGTCGCCGAGCGGTGGTGCGGTGACATCGTCGGCTCCGGGGTCGACGACGTCGTCGTCGGGATCGTCGCTCATCCCGGCCAGTTCCCCTCGGGGACGAACGGGATGATCCGGCGACGCAGCGCCGCGGGCACGCGCGCATCGAGGATCGACGCGACCTCGTCGGGACGATACAGCTGGGAGACATGCATGAGCACGATGTGCTCGTTCTCGAACCGCTCGGCCCGCTCGACGATCTCGTCGAGGTGGATGTGGCAACCCGCGCGCGCGGCCTCGAGCGTCTTGCGCTCGTCGAGGAACGTGCACTCGATCACGAGCACGCGGGCCTTTAGCATCTCGGGTGAGTGATCGAGCACCGAGACCAGGGTGTCGGTCGCGTACGCGAGCTCGAGCCGCTCCTCGATCGCGGTGATCTCCTCGCCGGCGCGCTTGCGTGCGGCGATCTCGACACCCGCGAGCCCGTGCAGCTCGGGCTTGAGCTTCGCGACGCGCTTGACGAGGAGGTAGCCAAGCGCCGGCACCGGATGAAAGGTCCGCACCGCGCGGACGTGCAGGTCCCCGCGGAGCGCGACCACGTCGCCGGGCGACATGCCGATCGCCTCGATGTCGAGCGGCCAGCGCTGGAGCTTGCTGAGCGCGCCGAGCGCGATCTGCAGATCCTCGACGATCTCGATCGGCATGACCACGCGCGGCGGCCGGGTCTTGCCATGGAGCGCGCGGATCCCGAGCAGGCCGGGCAGGGACCCGATGTGATCGGCGTGGCCGTGGGACAGGAGGATCGTGTCGATCGCGCCGAACGACCTCGGGCAGATGCCGGCATCGAACAGCACGCCGAGCTCGGGCACCGACATCGACGTGTAGACGCCCCCGACGGAGACTCCCCGCACGGTGTACGGGCCGGCGGTGACCGACGTCAGCATCGCGCCAGTATAGCCACGGGTGACCGGGCAGCCCGCCGGGCGTCAATGATAGGATGACGGCGCGCATGTTCTGGTACTCGCTCCTGGCCGTCTTCGCGGTCCTGTTCCTGCTGTCGGTGACCCTGCCGGTCCCGCGCCGGGTCTGGGCGTTCTTCATCTACAGCTCGAAGTACTTCTGGCTGTGGGTCGCGGGCGTGCTCGGCCTGCGCAAGCTGTTCTTCTCGCTCACCGGGCGGGGAGCCAAGTACCAGCCGCTGACGCGGCCGATGCTGCTCCGCATGTGGTGCGAGGACATGGGACCGACGTTCATCAAGTTCGGCCAGATCATCGCGTCGTCGGCGGGCATGTTCCCCGATCCGTACGTCAAGGAGTTCCAGAAGGTCCTCGACCGCGTGAAGCCGTTCCCGTTCGAGGACGTCAAGCGCACCCTCGACGAGGAGCTCGGCGCCGAGAAGGCCGCGCACCTGATCGACGTCGATCCCAAGCAGCTCGCGTCCGCGTCGATCGCGCAGGTCCACACCGCGAAGCTGCGCGACGGCACGAGCGTCGTGATCAAGGTCCAGCGCCCCGGCATCATCGCCCGCTGCATGGCGGACATGAAGCTGATGCGCGCGGTCGCGCGCGTGGTCGCCAAGTTCAAGAAGAACGCCGAGCTCGCGAACCCGGTCGGCGTCGTCGACGACTTCACCAAGACGCTGACCGAGGAGCTCGACTTCCGCCAGGAGGCCGCGAACCTCGATCGGTTCAA
>Ga0316601_100000474_pt1 | contig 17190 bp, 16 predicted proteins | sample OWC_soil_day5_no_FD_207663 | JGI IMG/M metagenome (GOLD analysis project Ga0316601, IMG submission 207663) | Wetland soil microbial communities from Old Woman Creek delta, Ohio, United States - OWC_soil_day5_noCT | ecosystem: Environmental > Terrestrial > Soil > Wetlands | place: USA: Ohio... | reverse complement strand
AGGCGTGTGCCTCCGGACCTGTCCCAGGTGCGTACCAGTTCCGTGTCCAGCGGCACCACATACCGCTTCATGTTTTCCTTTTTGTCGGGCTTTACCTCCAGGAGCCCCTTCCAGCCGTCAATGATGCCGAGGACCTCGAACATCGTTCCCCGAATGGGCACCAGATCTTTGTCCAGGGCCGAATTGACGACCCACTGGATGGCCGGATTGATTCCTGCACAGTCCCTGCCTGCGGACAGCACGCCAATCCTTGTTTTCATCGCCTCCTCCAAAGGAGATTGTAGAGTGTTTTTTCTTTCTTGAGGGGTGACTATAGAGCAAGCGTCCTGGGGTGTCAACCCTTCGAGCTTGGGGCGCTATCTTGCCCCGATCTGGCCAAGGCCGAGAAGCCGGAATTGGACCATAACACTCCCTATCCCTTCCAGGTTGCTGGAGATCACCCTGACCCCCCAGCACTGAGATTGATAATCGACATAGAAACTCTCCGAAAGGCTATTGTGGTTATCGAGGTCTATACTAATCCCTCCTCCGACAGAAAAACCATAATCCAAATTGACGTGAGCGCTCGCGTTGAATCCCTTCTCCTCCTCTTTGTCATACTGGTAAGCCACTCCAACGGAATCCGTCCGGCCGCCGGATCTGGGAATCGCCAAGGCAAGAGCCACATCCGCAAAGGGAATGTTTTTGTCGTAATGATCCCAGTGAACTTCTGTATCAAGATACAGATTCGAGAGGGGCCGCATGGTCAGAATTCCAATCAACGGTTCAAAAGGCCTTTCCTCTCCAGATACGCCTTTGTCCCACCATGTTCCATCCAATCGATACCCCTGAATCAGAGTGAATCTTGTCCACTGCTCATAGAGGGCCCCTTCCTTTTCCGTGTCCCTTCTTGCATCCAGGAAGTTGTCAAGAGCCAAAGCGATCCGGTTCATGGATCCGTTTGCATCCATGGGCTCGAACCATGGCTGCACATTGTTCGCATCCTTGTAAGCCCTGTAACTATAGCTAAGGGAAGGTACGATCTTGTGCTTGAGCTTGGTTGCAGAAGCCCAGTTTGTGTCATAAATTCTTTCCATCACGGTTGAAAACCTAGCCTGAGCTTCGTAGGCATCCCGGTACTGCCTATCTTTTTCTCTACCCGATTGATCCAACCACTGCACATTTCTGGTGTAGCCGACCGAAGGTTCAAACTCTAAGTACCGGCCCAACCACATCGGATAGGTCATGAGGGGCGTGACCGATGCCCTATGGCCTCTCGGTCCTGCCTCGCGCCAAATGTAATCATAGTCCGTATTGAGTGCCATGAAGAAGGGAGCGACCGGCAGCGTTCCAGAAAGAAGGTTGAAGTCCATGCCCCCAAGAGGCTGGGGGGTAGTGTCGTTCGAAGGGTTTTCCGGCCTCTCGTAATAAGAAGAAATCGCCTGAAGGCTGTATCCTGGCTGATCACGATCCAGCCTGAGGGCTGACCTCCTCGTGGGGGACCAGATGTCCTCCAGAGGTCTGCCAAAATCTTTTACGAGGTTCGGTCTAGCCCTGTACCCGAAAAGACTTCCATAAAACTCCTTGAGGTAGTCTCGATCGCTTACGTAGTCGGTGTCCAGTCTTGCCTTGACCCCGAGTGGAAGCTGCTGATTCACCCTGCTCCTCAGCCAGTAACGCGTTTCATTCGTTCTCGGTAGCGGGCTGAGGTCCAGTTGGTCGGGGTCGGTCAGATCCTTTTCCCCCTTCTTGTCCCTAAGAACATCGAAGAGAAACTCCCCCTTGGATTCCTCCTCTGCGACATACCGGTACTCGAACCCTTGCATCAACCCTCGTTCATATAGGTATTGCTCGTAAAAGGTCGCATCCATACGGTCCGAAATGGCCCAGTAAATTGGAACCTCTACCTGCACGCCATTTAGGCTTGAATACCCGACCGCAGGGGGAAGCGCCCCTGATTGCCGTTTTGTCATGGCAGGGAAAAGGGCATAAGGAAGAAAAAAGGCAGGGAGATCCCGGATTCGAAAGACAGCGTTTTTCACGGTTCCGTATCCTTCCACGGTGATTTCCAGTTCTGAGCCGGTGATGCTCCAGTCTGGTTTGTCCCCCTCGCAGGTAGTCACCTGAAATCCTTTCACCGCATAGGTGTTCGGCCCGGTCTTCTCCATGTCCTCCCCACTGATATAGTAGTGGTTCTCCCGGAGAAAGATGCGTCCCTTGGTGACCTTGCCGGTTTGGCTGTTCAAATCAAACAAGGCTTTCTCAGCTCTCAAAATATCTCCGTTTGTCTCGAGGACGACGTCTCCTATGGCCTCAACCATACCTGTCTTTTCGTTGTATCGAGCCTCTTCGGCTGTGAGCACCTGGCCGCCCCTCGTGATCACCACGTTCCCCTCCGCCGCATACAGCCCTTCGTCGCGGTCATAGCTCATTTTATCCGCTGAGATCTGCCATTTGGCATTTCGATCCCCCACGAACCTGTCTCCGAAAGAACGGTCCGCAGCCCATGTGCCGCCCGCAGTCAGCGCCAAGAAGAGAATTCCGAGTAGGCTTAGGAAGACTTTCTTTCTTTCAATGTCTGCTCTGATGGCTGATCTCCTCTGCCATGCAGCAATGCATTCCAAGGCTCCGCTGCGCAGACAGCCCATTTGGCTCACCGAATGCTGTCCGGCTTGTATCTCTTCGGATCCAGAACCGCCATCGCCTCTCCCACCGTGAACAGGGATCCGGTGACCAGAATCAAGTCTTTCCGATCCGCCATTCGCTTTGCTTTTCCGATTGCCTTGGCGAGCGTGGGTTGAATCTCTCCGGGCTTTCCTAAGGGCAAAGCCTTCTGCATCAGAGTCTCAGGAGCGGCGGCCCGGTAGTACTCGGGTCTCGTGAAGACGACATAGTTCGCCATGGGAACGATCCCCCTGAGAATAGTCGGCACATCCTTGTCCGCCATAATCCCCAGGACCAGGATAAGGCGCTTGTATCGAAAACCTCCTCGGATGGATTCTGAGAGACAGTGGATCGCTCCAGGGTTGTGAGCCCCGTCCAAAATCAAGAGCGGCTCCCTGGAGACCACCTGCAGCCTCCCCGGCCAGTAAGCGCTTTTCAACCCTTCCCGGATATGATCCTTGGACACTTGGACTCCTCCGCGTTCAAGCAACTCCATCACGCCCAATGCCAGAACCCCATTCCGGTGCTGGTAGTTCCCGGCAAGCCCCAGTTCGAGATCTTTGAGCTTCCACTTGAAGCCGTAGTAGTTGATCTTGTCCTCGGTGGCGCGATAGCGGATGTCTTGTCCCACTCTCCAGAAGGGCGCCCCCTTGTCTTCGCACGTCTTCCTGAAGACCTCGAGCACCGGGGGTTGGATTGCAGCGGTTATCAGGTCAATCCCTCTTTTGATAATCCCCGCCTTTTCTCCGGCGATCTCCGTCAGGGTGCGCCCCAGGAACACCTGATGGTCCAGAGAGATGTTTGTGATAACCGAGACCTCGGGCCGGATCACATTGGTCGCGTCCAACTTTCCTCCCATACCGACCTCGATTACGGCGAAATCCACTTTTTCTCTCGCAAAGTAGATCAACCCCAAGGCCGTTGTGACTTCGAAAAAGGTGGGCGGATGCGTCGGATTGATCACGGCCCTCAATTCTCCAACCAGGGACGCCACGGTTTCGGAGGGGATCTCCTTTCCGTTGATTCGAAAGCGCTCCGTGAATCGGACCAGATGGGGAGAGGAATAGAAGCCGACCTTCAAGCCCGAGTTTCGCAGGATCGACTCCACCATCGCGGCCACCGATCCCTTGCCGTTCGTTCCCGCGATGTGCACGTAGCGCTGCCCGCGGTGTGGATTGCCAAAGGCCTTGAGGAGATTGGAAGTCTTGGAGAGCCCGAACTTGATCCCGTACTTTTGAAGGCTGTAGAGGTATTCAACCGCCTGTTCGTATGACATTTTCTTGCGTTGGACCGATTGCATAAGTTCCTTCGCGATTTCGACATGTGAAGTGACGAGTGACGAGTGACGAGTTTCTTAGGAGGACCTCATCTGTTTATTCGCTACTTGTCACTCGTTACTCGTTTCTTGTCACTCATATTTTCTCCAGACTCGTATAGCCTAGATGGAGCAACTTCCGTCCGAAATCCCTGAAAAGCACCTCCACCTTCTCATTGTCCACCAGCTTGGAGATGACTCCGTGACCGAACGCAGGATGCTTCACCCGGTCTCCGGCTCTTAGCGCTGCAGGGGCCTCTGGACGTTGCGCCTGAACCCCATTCACGAGAGGCGCGGCGGCAGAGGGCCACCGGACCCTCTCCGCCGCGCCCATGGTTCGAAACTCGAAAAGCCCCTGAGGTAGCGACTGAATGAAGGAAGACAAACCTCGTGAGGAGGCGTTGGTGCCAGAGGACCAGCCATATCCTGCCTCCTGGCCGGGATAACAGAGAATCAGATGATCCTTCGCCCGGGTCGCCGCCACATACATCAATCGTCTTTCCTCCTCCAGGCCGTCCTCACTTTGACTCGCCCTGGCAGACGGGAAATACCCTTCGCTGGCCCAGAGAATGAATACCACTGACCATTCGAGTCCTTTCGCAGAGTGAACGGTGGAGAGCGTGAGGCACTCTCCTCGCCGATCAGGGTTCATGTCTGCAAGGCTGCTGGGAGGTTCAAGAGCCAGATCATCCAAGAAAGACCGAAGCTTCTGGTAACGGCTGGCCATGGGTCGAAGCTGTTCTAGGTCCTTTTGTCGTCTGGGGAAGTCGTCGAACTTCTCCCTGAGGATGGGTTCGTAATACCCGATGGCCAGTTCAATCGCCCTTTCGGGCTTGAGGTCCTTGGCCGTCAGTTGCATCAACAGATCCCCAAGGGCCTTCAAACCGCCGTCCGCCTTGCCTGTGCCGGGCCATTCAGGCACCTGGGGAGGAGCAGCTCTGTTTTCTCGCATCCAGTTCACGATCGTCTGACTCCTCCCCTGTCCGATATTCTTTATGAGCCGGAGAATCCTGCCCCAGCTCACGCTGTCATCCCGATTCGTGATGACTCTGAGATGTGCGAGAAGATCCTTGATGTGCGCGGACTCCATGAATTTGAATCCCCCGTACTTGACAAAAGGGATTCCCTGCCGCGCCAACTCCACCTCCAGTTCAAAGGAATGATAGGCGGCTCTGAAGAGGACGGCGATGTCCTTTACGGTAAGGCCCTGATGAAGCTGCTCCTTGATCGCCCGGCAAACGAACATCGCCTGCTCCGGTTCCGTTCTCGCATCCACGACCGTCGGTCTGGCTCCCCCGCGGCGTTCGGTGAAAAGACACTTGGTGTATTTCTCCTCCGCCTGCTCCATCAAAGCGTTGCTCAGATTCAAGATCGGCTGTGTGGAGCGGTAATTCTGCTCCAAGCGGATGATCTTGGTCTCGGGAAAAAGCTTCGGGAACTCAAACATGTTCTTGTAGTTTGCGCCGCGGAAGGAGTAGATGGACTGGGCATCATCGCCAACGACCATGACGTTCCTGTGCCCAAAGGCCAGCCATTTGACAATGTCGGCCTGAATTGCGTTGGTGTCCTGGTATTCGTCCACCATGACGTACCGGTACTGTTCGCTCAAAAGCGTTCGGATCTGCTCGCGTTCCGAGAGGATCTGACGAAACAGGACGATCAGGTCATCGTAATCCATGAGCTGATTTTGTTTCTTGTACTCTCGGTAGGCCTCTTTGAGCTTCTTGAGCTGAGAGACATGCTCCAGGAATTGGGAATATTCCTCCTCCATGAGGGATTCAAGGCTGCATTCGAGGTTGGCCGCTTTGCTCAGGATGTTGGCTAGCGTGGCTCGCTTCGGAAATCGGACTGCGCCTTTGTCGACTTGCATCTCATGGAGCAGAGACTGGATCACTTCCTCCATGTCCGACCGATCAAGAACCGTGAAGGTGTTTTGAAAGCCAAGAAGGGCGGCGTGGCTCCGAAGAACCCGATGGGCCAGAGAGTGAAACGTACCCCCTGACACGAGCCTGCATCTTTCGTCCGCAAGGCCCGCTGCCCGCTCCAGCATTTCACCGGAGGCTTTCCGGGTGAAGGTGAGGAGGAGAATGTTTTCCGGTGAAACACCGCTCTCGACCAGTCGGGCCACACGGTAGACCAGGGTCCTCGTTTTACCGCTTCCCGCCCCTGCAATGACCAGAAGCGGACCTTCGAGGCACATGACGGCCTGGAGCTGCGCCGCATTGAGCACCCTTTCGTAATCGATTCTTTTGGACAAAAGCGTCTCTATCCCCTGCTAATCGAACAGGAACAAGGATACCCCTGCGGCCATGAGCATCGCGATGACAAGGACCACAGGGACAAAAACAGCGACGAGCACCCTGGTATAAGAAACTCCGTGGATTTCACGAATTCCTATGACTTGCACCCCTATCACCCAAAGGCTTGCGATGAGCCCGCCCACATAGGGGATCAGAGCCCAGAGCTGAGCGGCCTGGGAGTAGCAGATTGCCCTGAAAGTCGCCTCGAACCCGTTCTTCCCGCCGCCGACCACGCTCAACAGGAGGTGAGCAACAAGGCTCGTCATGCAGATCATGACAGTGGCCGCAACAGGGCAAAGGATCGTGGCAGCCAAAAAAACAAGACTGGTCCCGTAGTCAGCCATGAAGTCTACCTGGATTGAGGAAAGGCTCCCCTCGCCCATGAGGAACTCCCAGAAAAGCTCCAGTATCAACCCAATGGACCCGAACAGGATTCCAAACGCGAGAGGGTCCCTCACACCCCCCTCCACCGCAGTGTGCCGGAAAAAAGCTCTCGGAGAGAAAGCCGCTGGTTTGATCGTCTGCAAGAGGCTATCTCTCAGGCCTATCTCGGCCCGTCTTTCCCATGGTGGGGGAATCCGGCCTTGTCGCTTTGCCCCCGCCCAGCCCAGGGTAAAATCAAAGCGTTCTTTGCAGCGAGGACAGGTTGCCCACCGGACGCCTGGAGGGATCCTGTCTTCGGCAAGCTGCTTTGAATACCCGCATTTGGGGCAAGTGACTTCTACCGTCATTTTTTCAACCTTTCCCTGTCGCTTATACAATATCATCGGTCTGGGATAAAGCCTAAAGATAGATTAAACCCCGTCCCTACAGGCAACCGGCCGCGCACAATTTAAATCCCTTGTTTTTACCTACACGCTTGAGTATCATGAATCCACTTTTATTGGCCCGAAACTCCCTTCGAGATTCAGGAGGCGTGAGACACGAAGGCCCCGTAAACAGAAAAAGTGAAGCCCCATTTCCCAGGGCAAGGGATATGGGGCTTTGTCTTTTCCGGGGGTTGGAGAAAAGACCAGGTTAGGATTTGAATCAGTGTGAGCTTACTGTTGCAATTCTGTAAAAAATATGTCCAATAACAACATATAATTCGAATGGGATCCCCAAAAGAGCCGCACGAATCGATTGAAACACAAAATCGATTTCGAATCGGCCAAGAGGTTTTGGGAAGACCCGGACAGGATCGAGATTCGGGCTCCGTATCCAATCGAGAACCGCTATATCCTCATAGGGAAGATCGGGAAACAGTTGTGGTCGGTGGTTTACACACTGAGGGGAGAAGCCATTCGAATCATTTCAGTCAGAAGGTCAAAGAAGCAGGAGATGAAACTCTATGAGCAAGAGAAAACTCGCGAAAAGCAGTGAGGAGTTCGATCGACGGTTCGATCAGGGCGAGGACCTCCATAATCTTATCGACGTGTCAAAAGCTGTGATCGTGAAACCGGGAAAGAAAGTGCGAATCACCCTGGACATGAGTCAGTCGCTTGTTAAGGAAATCGATGAAATCAGGCGATCGATTGGTGTGGATCGGGGAGCCTTGATCAAAGTTTGGCTGCACGAGAGAGTGCGACAAGAAAGATCCAAAGAGGCCACTTAATCCGCTGCTCCACGCTCCCCCTGTCCTCCAGCTTGTCCACCCTAGCCTCGGCGAAGGTGGAAGCTTTAAGCCCGTCGAAAGGGCGTAGAAGGACCTGTCCTCCAGAGCCTCATGACCGCCATAGCCTTGGCGAAGGCGGTTGGCGAAGGAGGATGCTAGGTTGTGCTTTTATGGCTTTTGCTCCTTGCTCTATGCTCTCTGAGCTCAAGAATTTTGATGAATCCATTGAAACCTATGGGTCCGAGATTGAGAAATGGGCTGAAGGACTTTCTTCTCGGTGGTCTGAACTCACTCAAAGAGCCCGCGAAAGAACTTACTGGGCTTCAAGCTGTCTTAGGAACTACGAGTGGGGACGGATTCAGGTTTTGAGCGGTTGAAACCTTTACCAAAAGATGTTATAAAAAAAGGATTATTCGGCCGCCGCAAAAGGGCAAATAGAAAAGGGGGTGAGCGACATGTTTGACCGCATCACGTTTGATCCACAGATCATGGGGGGCCGTGCCTGCATCCGGGGCCTTAGAATGACGGTTTCGATGGTCGTGAATCTTGTGGCAAATGGGATGACCACAGAGGCGATTCTTAAGGAATATCCCGATTTGGAACCGGAGGATATTCGGCAAGCCCTCCAGTACGCTGCCTCCCTTGCGAGAGAAGAAGTTCACTCTTTTCCTGAGAAGAGGATATGAAATTCCTAGGGGATGTAGGAGTATCCGTCAGCACATTGAAAGCGCTACGGGAGGCGGGCTACGATTCTGTCCATCTTAGAGAGCAAAATCTGCATCGGCTCCCTGATCAAGCGATTCTCCTCAAAGCCATCGAAGAGCGCCGAATCGTCATAACCTTTGATCTGGATTTCGGTGATCTCCTCGCGACTCGGGGAGGGCGCCGTCCAAGTGTTATTATCTTCCGTCTTAACAATCAAACCCCGTCGAATGTTACGAAAAGGCTTTTTTGATCTTCTATCTATAGAGACCCCGAGGCTTGAAACTGGGGTCTTGATCATTATCGAAGAGTCTCGGTACAGGGTGCGCCCGCTTCCTATTCTACCCGCATGAATTAGGTTTTTTGGGGTTCATGAGAGTAAAAGTTCAGAACTCCTGACATAGCTCTTCGGTTTTGTGTAACATGGGGCTCCTTTTTTACATAGTTGTCGACTTCTGCGCAGAAAAATTAGGGGAAGGCTTCGAGGTTCTTACAACACGATACAACAGGAAGAAGGCGTGGCGGAATATTGAAAACGAGGAAGTAGAAAGAAGATCAACTGTTGAGAGATGAAAGTATGGCACCGGAGAGTCTAGAAACCAGAAAGGAAGTAATTCTTGGGAAGCTGAAGGAAGTCGGGGCTTCCGGCCTGACCAAGCGCGGACTTGGGATCAAGGATGCAAAGAGCTCGGGCGCTAGGGCTCTGAAGGCACTGGAGGAGGAGCGGGAGGTCGCCAACCTCGGGACGCCGAGGAGGGCCCGTTACGTTCTCATGGAATTCTACAAGCCGCTGGAAATCGCTTGTGACCAAGTCGAGTCGAACGCAAAAGAGTCCAAGTCATCTCGACCTGGAATTCTGGAGCTTCTGTCTCGAAAGGACCTGGAAAAAGGTTGCGAGGGCGAGATCCGCAAAAAGGTCGACGAGGCTGCTGACTGGCTTGTAAAAGAAGGAAAGCTCTTGCGATTCAGAAGAGGGCGAAACACTTATTCCGTCCACGCAGAGAATGTGAAAACCCTGCTCTTACCTGAACAGGCGCCTCGTATTGATAGAACGGAAACGCCGGGACCTTCGCAGGTTCCTGGGAGGCCGAAGGTCTTGGATGCCTATAGGCGTGTCAAAGAGCGTCTGGGGTACAGCAATGTGGAGATCTATGAGCTCCAAAAGGACCTCGGGGTGCCGATGGATCAACTGAAAGCCTTCCTGATTGACGAAAATAGACGGGGGAGTGCCGTCCTGAGTCTGGGAGACTGGTCTCTCTCGTCGGAAGAGACCCGATCCGGTGCAATCGAGCTTTTCGGCAGACCCCATTTGCTTGTGAAATTGAGAGACGAGGCTTGAGCCATGGAAATCAACCCATTTGACAATGTCATAGTCTCAGAACCTCGTCGGATCGAGAAACCAGTCAAGGGTTTAAATGCTCTGCCCCTGGCTGAGCTGGTCAATCAGTTTCGGGTTCTGGAGACAGGGGAAATTCCACGGAACTCGAAAGTCGGCTCTGCACTGTTCGTGATCTCCCCTGAGCCGGGCTATGGAAAGTCCCATCTTATCGGCCGCCTGTTCAAGAGCCTTCGCGGCAGTGCAACCCTTGTTTATCTGAGGCCCTTTACCAACCCGAGTTCGTGCTGGAAATCCATTCTGCTGAAAATGGTGCAGGAAATGGAATTCCCTGAAAGTGCGGAAACGCAATTTTGCAGCGAGGGGGATTACACGCAACTCGAAGGGCTTGCTCACGGCATCCTGAAGAACGTGGTGATTCGCGGCCTGGAGGAAGGTAGTATAACGACAAGAAATAAGGCCGTTTATCTGGAGTATTTCAAGAAAGTCTCTGTTCTGGAACTGCGAAAGAGCAAAAAGTGGAGCACTTGGGTCAGCGAGAAAGTGTCCTCTTTGGCTTCTCGACTCAACAGACAGTTAAGGAGCACAGGAATCAGACTGAATTCGTCTGCGGGCTCGTGGCTCGGAGTCCTGGGAAAATATGCTTACTCTCCCGAGAATTACGACACCCGGCAAGCTTGCTTGGACTGGTTAAGGGGGGGAAGCGTCGACGAGGATCAAGCAAACCTCATCCATATAGGAAAGGCGGACCGGCCCAGCGCGGAACTAGCCCTCAATGACGTGAATGAGCTTTGCAAGGAAAGAATCATGGATTTTTGCTGCCTTGCGGGCTTTTACCGTCCCTTCCTCTTTTGCTTCGATCAAACGGAAACTTATGCTGTGGACCGATTGAATGCGCAGACCTTCGGCCTGGTCATTCAGACTATGGTCGACGATTGTCTGAACCAAATGACCGTGATCACTGCGAACCAGGTTCCTTGGTTAAAGACCATTCAGCCCCATTGGCAAGAGGCCCACATCCATCGCCTGAGGCAGCCCCGGATTGAACTGGAATCGTTGACCGAGCAACAGGCTGAAGAACTTTTAAAGCATCGGCTTGAAGGATGGGATTTGCCAAGAAAGAAAACAGCAAAGATGGCGGAAAGAAAGTGGCTCAACGATCTGTTTCTTGAGAAATCGGCCTGGGGTGTCAGGCAATTCCTCTATGAATGCGGGAAGCGGTGGAAGTCCTTGAGTGAAGGACCTCTCGTCGAGGAGCCGAAAGAAAAAGAAATGGACTATCTTTTCCAACGCTATTTGCAGAAAGTCAGAGCTGAGCCCAAGCGGATGGTTTTTGATCCGGATATTCTGTTCTGGCTTGTTCGAGAGGTCGCTCGGGGTTTGCAGGGCGTAGGAGTGGAGGAATACAAAAGCCAAAAGGGTTACTTTGTTCTTCGGTGGAAAGCCGCCGGAGCGAACATCTTTTTTGGTTTTGAGCCGGGATCAAACTGGAGCCGTTGGAGTGCCATTCATCGCGAGGCCAAGAGGTTATTCGACGGATCTCAAGCGGCCAAAACCCTCCTCTTTAGAACCCCGGAGTTGAAAGAAATACCGTCGCCCACGTGGAAATCCGCGCCTCAGCTGCAGGGGGGAAAGGCCAAATACCTTCACATCTTGCATCTCAACAAGCAGGAAATGGCTGAGCTCTATGCAAGCTATGATCTCTATTCGGACGCAGCAGAAGAGAACATTCCCTTTGACCGGGAGAGCGTACTCGACTTTATCCGAAAACAGCTAACTTCGTTCTGGGCGCGCATTTTGGAAAGAAATCCGGAAAAATGGAAGGCAGAAGAGGAGGCGCCGGTACAATCCAGCAAAGAGGGGCCCAAAAAAAAACTCATTGACCAGGTTCGAGATATCGTCAAGCGAGAAAAATTTCTTAGCCTCCAGGACCTGATGGCAAGAATCTCACCGCCGGTCTCCGAAGAGCAGCTCCACAAGGCTCATTCGTGTATACGTGAGATCAAAGTACATGTCAGCCCAACAATGATGGTGCTCCAATGGCGACCAGACGCATAACCGTTTCCGAATTGAAGTGCGCTGTTGCGGACCCTGGATGGCGCAGAAAGTGGTTAGAAGGCGAAAAGCCCTCGACGCAATCCTTCGCCGCGCGGGGAACGCCGCCTGTTTACGGTACTCTCTTTCATGAGACCGTGGAATTGTTCGTGGAATGGCTAGTGTGGAAAGGGGTGAAGAGGGCTGCTAAACTTGCAGACAGAGATTCCATCTGGAACGAAATGCATGATCGGTTTGCGGTCAAGAAACTGGACAAGCTCCTTCAAAACGGCAAAGTCGATTCGGCCTATCACCTCGTAAACGCGTTTAAGAGCTTTTGTCAGCAAGTGGCTCATTTGCGTGAACGCACGCCGGAATTTCATTCATGGAGCGATGTGTACCTCGCTAAGGAGTTCCCCCTAAAGGATATCCAACTGGATTTGGGGCATGGTTCAATACTCATTTCTGGGCAGCTGGATGCTGTACGATTTCACCCAAAGCACGATCTGGAAGTTGTGGACTATAAGCTCACTCACGGCGATCACATGAAGCATGATCTTCTCCAGCTTGCCATATACGCTAAGCTGCTTTCCCTTGCCCGGCCTAGTCTCATCTTTCATGGTACCTTGGAGTATTATGAACCCGAACTGCACGAAGTTGCAGTCTCGAGGGAGGATTTAGAAGGCCTTTTCGAAGATATGGTCAAACCTGTACTTTACGAAATAGCGGGAGAAAAGCCGCCGCCCTCTGAACCCCATGAGGAAACTCCATTCCCTAGCAAGTCAGAGAAAAAAGAAACAAAGGAAGCGAAGAGAGATCTCTCTGAGGCGATCAGGAAATGTTTTGCCGATTTCAAACTGGAGGTGGAGGTGCTTGGGCACCAGGAGGCGCCCCAACTCATTCGCTACAAATTAAAGCCCGCTCCTGGGGTGAAAGTAATATCCCTCGCAAATCGCGCGGATGACCTGAAGGTGACGCTCTCCCTGCCTCAAACGCCACTGGTTGAGCCTTCCAAAGGGGCTGTTGTTATTGATATTCCTAAAGAGAAACCGGACATAGTCTATTGGAAGGACGTGGTGTCGCATGCCGAATACAGGAAACACAAGAGTCTAGTCTCATTTCCCGTAGGCATCGGAGTCGATAATCAGGCCATCCTCGCTGACTTTGCCGATCCCAATACCTGTCATTGCCTTGTCGCAGGCGCTTCGGGAAGCGGAAAGAGCGAATTCCTGAAGTGCTTAGTCGCCTCCCTCGTGCTGAAGAACAGGCCTGAAAACCTACAACTGACACTCATCGACCCCAAGATTCTAACCTTTGGCAACCTCTCCGAGCTGCCTCACCTCGCTGCTCCAGTCGTTACAGACGTGCAAGCAGCTTTGGCCCACTTGCGTGGCGCCGCAGAAGAAATGGATAAGCGTTATCTCATCTTATTCCGTGAAGGATTTGAGAATCTCAGCGATCGCTTCAAAGCGGAGAAAAACGATATTCCTTACCATTTGATCGTGTTCGATGAGTTTGCCGATTTGATCCTTTCCGATAAGAAAACGAAAAAGGAGTTTGAGAGCCTAGCCACCAGGCTTGCAGCAAAAGGACGGGCTGCCGGGATTCATCTTGTGCTGGCCACGCAGCGGCCTGACAGAAATGTGGTGACCGGTCTGATTAAGGCGAACCTGCCTTTAAAAGTCTGCATGCGAGTGATCAATGCAACCAATTCGAGTATTATTTTGGACCAGACAGGCGCGGAGAAACTCCTGGGAAGAGGCGACCTTCTGTGCGATCGGGGTAAGGGCATCGAGCGTGCCCAGTCGCCATATATATCTCAAGAGGAATTTCGAGGACTTGCCAGTTAACTTCCTCCAGCTCGTGGCCCAACCCGGCACGGCATTGAAGGGGCTTTCGGCTATCAACAGGTACTGATCAAAGTCTCCTGTTCCCCACAGGCAACCGGCAACACTCGACCTAACGTGTCTGCTTCATTGACATCCTCACCCTTCCCGCCTATGATCCCCTTTCATAAAGGAATCCGCCCTTGCCTATCCTTGATCACATAGCTCGCGTTCCTCTCTTTGAAGGTCTGCCCCCTGAGCAGATTGAAGACCTGGCCATGATTGTAACGGATCAGGCCTTCGGAAAAGGGGAAAACATCTTCGCTGAAGGCGAGGAGGCGAACGGGTTCTATGTGGTCATCACCGGGCGGGTCAAAATATTCAAGTTGTCCCCTGATGGAAAAGAACAGATCCTGCACTTTTTCGGGCCAGGGGAACCCTTTGGTGAGGTACCCGTTTTTGCGGGCCAGCATTTTCCGGCCAGTGCCGAGGCTATGGAGGAAAGCCGGGTTTTCTTTTTCCCAAGAAAATCTTTTGTGGATCTCATCAAGAGGAACCCCTCTCTGGCGCTCAATATGCTGGCCATTCTCTCTAAACGGCTCCGACGATTCGCCGCCTTGATCGATGACCTGTCTTTAAAAGAAGTTCCCGGCCGGCTGGCTGCATACCTCCTTTACCTGAGCGATCAGGACAGGGGTGTAGAGGTTCTTGAACTGACCGTCACCAAAGCCCAGCTCGCAAGCCTTTTGGGCACCATTCCGGAGACTCTCTCCCGCATTCTCGGAAGACTGAGCACCCAAGGATTGATTGAAACCGACGGCCGCCGGATAAGGATCATGGACCGTGAAGCGCTCCGCGATCTGGCCGAATCAGGAGGGCGCCTCTGAGCACACTGGACAGAGGACTCCCCATGTGATATAAAGAATTTGATTTGCTTCACAACCGGACACTCTTTTCCTGACAGAAAACGTATGGCCAAGCTTCCCTCAAACTTTTCCGACGTCACTGTCCTCAAGTACAAAAAGGGCGAACAGATCATCAAGCAGGGCGATTATGGCGTGTCCATCTACATTATTCTGAACGGGTATGTAGAAGTGTTCAGGGAATCGGACGACGCGCAAGTTGTGCTCGCCACCCTAGGTCCGGGGGACATTTTCGGTGAAATGATTTTTTTGACCAAAGGCGTTGAGGTTCGCTCCGCTTCAGTCAGAGCCCTCCAGGACTCTGAAATCGAAGTGTGGCACCCGGATGATCTGGCCAAGAAGTACGAAGAACTCGCTCCTGTCTTGAAAACCATGATCGACCAGGTTTTGAAACGCCTTCTTCGAATGCAAAAACTCCTCGACAAGCTGGCCTCCAAAACGTCGGGGCAGAAAGAGACAAAAAGAGTGGAGGAGAAAGTCTCAAAGGAATCCCGGCGCCATTATTATCGAAAAAATGTGGACATTGAATGCGACTACTTCCCTCTCCATGCCGGCAAGGACTTTCGCAACCCCATGAAAGGGCGTATCAAGAATCTGAGCATGACCGGCTTGCGCATGGAAGCTTCTCCCGCCAACGCCTCTTATGCCTCACATCAAGTAGGCAAGTCCTTCAGGATTGAAACTGTGCTTCCCAACGATCAACCTCTCAAGCTCACCGCAAAGATCGCCAATCTCAACCAACAGGGAGGAAAGCTGGGGCTGGGGATGCAGTTCCATGATTTGCCGGATTACGATGGAACCCGAAAAACCTTATGGTTCTTTATGCTACCCACTTGAGGAGAGCGGAAATATGCCTGTACATCCTACTGTCCATGCCTACGTAGCCAGTGAAGAGTTCTATCCGGATGGTTCGGTGATCGTTGAAGAAGGGACCGTGGGAGACTGGGTCTATGTCATCCTAGAAGGAACGGTTAAAGTCCGGAAAAAGACCCCCAAAGGTTTGGTCACCGTCGATTTGCTTAAAGACGGTGATGTTTTCGGGGAGATGGGATTCCTGGAAGGAGGCAAGCGGTTGCGGAGCGCCTCAGTGGTCGCATCCGGGGATGTGTGGGTAGGTATTTTGGATGGAGAAAAACTCAGCGGCGACTTTGAAATGATTCCTTACAATCTCAGAGCCTTGATTCGATCTCTCGTCCTGAAGCTCAGGGAAATCACCAAGAGTGTTTGCTCCCTTGCCTCTGTTCGGGACGATAAGTAATCCCCTCAATTCTTGCTCATCATGTACTTGACCGCCTTATCAAGACCGTCCAGGGTGAGCTCATACATAGGGAGAATCTCCTGAATGATCCCGATGGTGCGGGTGTAGGGCCATTCGAGCTCAAGTTTCGGATTGAGCCACACCGAATAACGGAAAGTCTTGGCGATGAATTTGAGCCTCTCGTGACTTGGCTTTCCTGATCGCTCCTCCAGGTGGATGGAACCGTCCGTCGCCATCAACTCATAGGGAGCCATGCTTGCATCCCCCACAAGGATGAAGCGGGTATCAGGATCCAGTCTCACGAGTTCGTCTACAGCATGCGGCTTGGCACGCCGGGGAGGATCTTCCCAAATCATGTCGTAGATCGTGTTGTGAAAAAAGTAGGTCTTGAGGTCTTTGAACTGAGCCCTGGCATAGTTAAACAGGGTCTGCACCATTTCGATGTAAGGGTCCATGGACCATCCGCCGTTATCGATCGCCAGGATCACTTTGAGCCGGTTTTTCAGGCTCCGGTCAAAGACGATCTCGATCTCTCCGGCATTCTTCATGGTCTGATAGATGGTCTCATCGATGTTCACCTGATCCTTCGCCCCGACAGGAACCATGTTTCTCAGCCTCTTCAGCGCCTCCCCCATCTGGGCCTGAGTCAACGGCCCTTCCTGAGAGTAGTCCCTGTATCTTCGATCCATGGCCACTTTGACGGCCGACTTGTTCCTTGACACCCCCCCCACCCTCATGCCTCCAGGGTGGTAGCCCGAATGTCCGACCGGCGACGTTCCGTGAGTGCCGATCCACTTGCTTCCCCCGTGGTGCGCCTCAGTCTGCTCCTTCAGCCGATCAAGGAAGTACTTGATCAATTCTTCGGGAGTGAGCTTGGAGAGTTCCTTGGCATCGGCGCCGAGAGCTTGAGCCATGCCTTCCGGATCTTTCAGCCAATCTTCAAGCAGTGTCTTGGCCACTTCCGCAAGCTCCACCTCGGTCGGGTCTTTGAGTTCCGCTCCTTCAAAATGGTGGGCAAAAACCTGGTCATAGAGATCGAAGTACCGTTCGCTCTTCACAAGGATGGCACGCGCCGCAGTGTAGAAGTCGTCAATCGAATTGACCAACCCGATGGTGAGCGCCTTCTGGAGCCTGAGGAAGGCCGTGGGAGAGACCGGAATCCCCACTTTTTTCAACGTATAAAAAAACTCAGTGAACATAGGAATCAACCACTCAGCATAGAGCCGAGAGCATAGAGCGAAGAGTCAAATCCGGGATCA
>Ga0316601_100000471_pt1 | contig 17224 bp, 13 predicted proteins | sample OWC_soil_day5_no_FD_207663 | JGI IMG/M metagenome (GOLD analysis project Ga0316601, IMG submission 207663) | Wetland soil microbial communities from Old Woman Creek delta, Ohio, United States - OWC_soil_day5_noCT | ecosystem: Environmental > Terrestrial > Soil > Wetlands | place: USA: Ohio... | reverse complement strand
CCCGCACCTGCGCCCACATGCTGCAGTCCGCGGCCGGCGTGATGATCTTCGCGGAGCCCCGCTTTGCGACGGCGGTGCTCGAAGAGCGCGACCTTGCCGGCGTCGCCGACTGCAACGCCGAGCTCGACCGCCTGGTCGAAGGGGTGCTCCAGCGCCGCCCCGACGTCGCCACGCTCTTCCTCGTCGGCGCATGCCCCTCCGAGGTGATCAAGCTCGATCTCGGCAAGGCAGCCGAGCGGCTCTCGGCGAGGTATTCGGGGCGCGTCCGTGCTCGGGCATATTCGGCCAGCGGGCTCGAGACGACGTTCACGCAGGGGGAGGACGAGTGCCTCACCTCGCTGGTTCACGATCTGCCGGCGCCACCTGCCGCAGAGCGGTCCCTCCTCGTCGTGGGCACGCTGGCGGATCTGGTCGAAGAGCAATTTTCGCGGCTGTTCGGCGACTTGGGTATCGCTCCAGTCCGCTTCCTCCCTGCCAAGTACTCGAGTAGCCTGCCTCCGGTGGGCGACAGGACCTCGGTCCTGCTCGCCCATCCCTTTTTGGGGCAGACGGCCCGGGCTCTCGAGGCGCGGGGAGCGACGGTGCTGGAGGCGCCATACCCGCTCGGCGTCGCGGGGACGCGCCAGTGGCTACATGCCGCTGCGAGCGAGTGGGGGGTCTCCGAGAGCAGATTTGCCGAGGTCACGGCAGGGCCGGCCAAGCGGGCCGAACAAGCCATCGAGCGCTATGCCCACCTGCTTGCGGGCAGGCGCGTCAGCTTCTTCCCCGATTCCCAGCTCGAAATACCAATGGCCCGCTTTCTCAGCCAAGAGTGCGGCATGGAGGTTCTCGAGATTGCAGTCCCCTACCTCGATCGCCGGTTCATGGGCAGCGAGCTCGACCTGCTGCCGCGGAACGTGCCGATCGTCGAGGGCTCGGACGTCGATCTGCAGCTCGATCGGGTCAGGGCGCAACGTCCCGATCTAACAGTCTGCGGACTCGGGCTAGCGAACCCGCTGGAAGCCGAGGGGCTCGCGACCAAGTGGTCCATCGAGCTCGTGTTCTCCCCGGTCCAGGGGTTCGAGCAGGCCGCTGATCTCGCCGAGCTGTTCGCCAGACCGCTCATCCGTCGCGAGCGGCTGAAGGTCTGATCACATGCAGCTGGCACTCTGGACATACGAGGGCCCGCCGCACGTCGGCGCCATCCGCGTCGCCGCATCGATGGAGGGGGTCCACTGCGTGCTGCACGCGCCGCAGGGGGACAGCTACGCGGACCTGCTCTTCACGATGGTGGAGCGGCGGACGACACGGCCGCCAGTTTCCTACACCAGCTTCCAGGCTTCCGACCTCGGCCGCAACACGGCCGGGCTGGTGAAGGAGGCGGTGCGCGCCAGCTACGAGCGCGAGCGGCCCGATCTGATCATCGTCGGCGAGTCCTGCACGGCGGAGCTGCTGCAGGACCAGCCCGGGGCCGTCGCCCAGGGCTTGGGGCTGCCGGTGCCGGTGCTGGCGCTGGATCTGCCTTCCTATTCGCGCACCGAAACCTGGGGTGCCGGAGAAACCTTTTACCAGCTGGTGCGGACGGTCCTGCAGCCGCTGGCATCCGGCCGTGGCGCCGAGCAGAGGCTGCGTCTGGCCACGCGCCGTCCCCGCGCGAATCTGCTGGGCCCGACGGCGCTCGGCTTCCGCTGCCGCGACGACGTCCTGGCCGTCGAAAGGCTGCTCTCGACGGTCGGCGTGGACGTCAACGTGACCGCACCGCTCGGTGCGCGCGTCGACGACCTGCGGCGCCTCCCCGAAGCCGATTTCAACGTCTGCCTCTACCCCGAAGTTGCGGAGGCGGCGTGCGCCTGGCTCGAGCGCGCCTTCGGGCAGCCGTGCGTGAAGACGGTGCCGATCGGCGTCGGCGCAACCCGCGATTTCCTCAGCGAGGTCGCGCGGGTGGTCGGCGTCGACGCGGCCCCTGCGCTGGACTGGCCGTCGTCCCGGCTGCCGTGGTACGCCCACTCGGTGGACGCGACCTATCTGACGGGCAAGCGGGTATTCATCTTCGGTGACGCCACCCATGCCGTTGCCGCGGCCCGGATCGCCGACGAGGAGCTTGGCTTCGCCGTCGTCGGCATCGGCACCTACCTGCGCGATCACGCCCGCGCGGTGCGCGACGCCGCTCGCCGCTACCGTGTCGATGCCCTGGTCACCGACGACTATCTGCAGGTCGAGGCGCGAATCGCCGAGCTCCAGCCGGAGCTGATCCTGGGTACCCAGATGGAGCGCCACGTCGCCAAGCGCCTCGGCATCCCGTGCGCCGTCGTCTCCGCTCCCGTCCACGTTCAGGATTTTCCGGCGCGCTACTCGCCGCAGATGGGCTTCGATGGTGCCGACGTGATCTTCGACACCTGGACCTCGCCGCTCATGCTCGGGCTCGAAGAGCACCTGCTCAGCATGTTTCGGGGGGATTTCGAGTTCAGGGACAGCGCGGCCGCGTGCCGCGCCGGGGCGGGTTCACAGCCCGCGGGCCTTGACGCGGGGCACGCCCAGCCGGCGGCCCTGACCGACGCGGCCCGTGCGCTGAGCTGGGACCCGGCGGCCGAGCGCGAGCTCGGCAAGATCCCGTTCTTCGTCCGCGGCAAGGCACGTCGCAACACCGAGCGCTTCGCAGCGGAGCGCGGGGTCGTCACGATCACTCTTGAGACACTCTACGATGCCAAAGCGCACTACGGCCGTTAGCAGGGACCGCGGGGCAGTGGCGGCGACGCCGATCCGGGTCGTCGTGGTGTCGCTGGACAGCCATCTCGCGGGCGCGGTGGAACGGGCACAGGCGAAGCTCAGGGCGACCCTCCCGGGTCTGACCTTGACCATGCATGCCGCTGCGGAGTGGAACGAGGACCCGCAGGCGCTCGAGCGCTGCCGGGCGGACATCGCGCAGGGCGACATCGTGGTCGTCACCATGCTGTTCATGGAGGAGCACATCGAGCCGGTGCTGCCTGCTCTGCAAGCGCGTCGGGAAGCGTGCGACGCCATGGTCGCGTGCATGTCGGCCGGCGAGGTCATGCGCCTGACGCGAATGGGCGGCTTCCGCATGGACGGCAGTGGCGGTGGTCCGCTGGCCCTGTTGCGGCGCCTGCGCGGCAAGAGCAAGCCAACCCAGAGCGTCGGCGCCCAGCAGATGGCCATGCTCCGGCGCATCCCCAAGCTGCTGCGTTTCATCCCTGGCACGGCCCAGGACGTGCGTGCCTACTTCCTGACGCTGCAGTACTGGCTGGCCGGCTCGGACGACAACGTGGCCGCGCTGGTCAGCCTGCTCGTCGACCGGTACGCGGATGGTCCACGCCACGGCCTGCGGGGCACGCTGCGCGTGCCGCCGCCCGTCGAGTACCCGGAGGTCGGCCTCTATCATCCGGGCCTCGCCGAACGGGTCTGCGAGGACCCTGCGCGCTTGCCGATGCCGGCGCGTCCGGCGCGCGGCAGGGTGGGGCTGCTGCTGATGCGGTCCTACGTGCTCGCCGGCAACTCGGGGCACTACGACGGCGTCATCGAGGCGCTGGAGGCTCGCGGCCTGCAGGTGGTTCCGGCGTTCGCGAGCGGGCTCGATTCCCGTCCCGCAGTCGAACGCTTCTTCATGCGCGACGGGCGCGCGGCGGTGGATGCCGTGGTCTCGCTCACCGGTTTCTCGCTGGTCGGTGGCCCGGCCTACAACGACACCGAGGCCGCGCAGGAGATGCTCGCCCGTCTCGACGTGCCATACATCACCGCGCTCGCGCTCGAGTTCCAGACCCTCGAGCAGTGGCAGACCTCGGCTCAGGGCCTGATGCCGGTGGAGGCGACCATGATGGTCGCGATCCCGGAGCTCGACGGCGCCACCGGCCCACTCGTGTACGGTGGCCGGTCGGCCGCCGCTCTGCCGGGCCAGGGGCGCGACATGCACGCCCACACCGAGCGGATCGAGGTGCTCGCCGAGCGCGTCGACCGGCTGATCCGCCTGCGCAGGACGCCGCGGTCGGAGCGCAAGGTCGCCGTCGTGTTGTTCAACTTCCCGCCCAACGCGGGTAACACCGGGACGGCCGCCTATCTCTCCGTTTTCGCCTCCTTGTACAACGCGCTGGTTGCGATGCGCGGCGCCGGCTACACGGTCGAGGTTCCCGCCAGCGTCGACGAGCTGCGCGAGCGCATCATCGCCGGCAACGCGTCCCGCTACGGAGCACATGCCAACGTGCATGCGCGCGTCCGGGTCGACGACCACGTCCGCCGCGAGACCTGGCTGCGCGACATCGAGAAGCAGTGGGGCCCGGCCCCGGGCCGTCAGCAGACCGACGGCACGGCGCTCTTCGTGCTCGGCGAGCGGTTCGGGAACGTCTTCGTCGGCGTGCAGCCGGCCTTCGGTTACGAAGGCGATCCGATGCGTCTGCTGTTCGAGCAGGGGTTCGCGCCGACGCACGCCTTCTCGGCCTTCTACCGCTACATTCGGGAGGACTTCGGTGCCCACGCGGTGCTGCACTTCGGCACTCACGGCGCACTCGAGTTCATGCCCGGCAAACAAGCGGGGCTGTCCGGGGCCTGCTGGCCCGACCGGCTCATCGGCGATCTGCCGAACCTCTATCTCTACGCGTCGAACAACCCGTCCGAAGGCACGATCGCCAAGCGTCGCGCCGCAGCCACCCTCGTCAGCTACCTCACCCCGCCGATCGCGCACGCCGGACTCTATCGCGGCCTGACGGACCTGAAGGCGTCCATTGAACGCTTCCGCTCGTTGGGACCCGAGGCCCAGGGCGAGCGCATCGGGCTCGGCGAGCTCATCCAGGCCCAGGCCGCCGAGCTGGACCTCGCCTGCGCCGAGCCGCCGTGGGGAGAGGACCTGGAGGCGGAGGTGGCGAAGCTGTCGCAGGCGCTCCTGGAGCTCGAGTACACCCTGATTCCGCACGGCCTGCACGTGGTCGGCAAGGCCCCGTCGCCGGAGCAACGCACCGACCTGCTGCTCGCGGTCGCAGAGGCCGCACACGACGTGCGGCCGCCGAGGGCGGTGGTCGAGGCGCTCGTCGCGGGCGGCTCGCCGGAGGAAGCACTCGCTGCCGGCAGCATGGCTGCGGAAGAGGGAAACCTGGCGCTCGTCCGGGAGCTCGGCAAGGCGGCCGCGATGCTGGCGGCGGACACGGAGATCGACGGCCTGCTGCACGCCCTGGACGGGCATTTCGTGCGCCCCGCGCCCGGGGGCGACCTGCTGCGCACGCCGGCCGTGCTGCCGACGGGGCGCAATCTGCACGGCTTCGATCCGTTCCGCATCCCGAGCACCTTCGCCGTCCGGGACGGTGCCGCACAGGCGGCACGGTTGCTGGAGCGGCACACCGCGGCCGGCAACGGCTTTCCGGAATCCATCGCCCTGGTGCTCTGGGGGACGGACAACCTCAAGACCGAGGGCGGCCCGATTGCGCAGGCGCTGGCCCTCATCGGCGCGCGGCCGCGGTTCGACAGCTACGGGCGTCTGGTCGGCGCCAGCCTGATTCCCCTGGCGGAGCTGGGGAGGCCGCGGGTCGACGTGGTGATGACCTTGTCCGGCATCTTCCGCGACCTGCTGCCGCTGCAGACGCGCCTGCTGGCCGAGGCGGCGTATCTCGCCGCCGCCGCGGAGGACGAGCCGGTCGAGCGCAACTTCGTGCGCATGCACGCCCTGGCGTACCAGGCAACCAAGGGCTGCGATCTCGAGACGGCAGCCCTGCGCGTGTTCAGCAACGCGGACGGCGCGTACGGCGCCAACGTCAACTACCTCGTCGACAGCAGCCGCTGGGGCGAGGAGGACGAGCTGGCCGAGACCTACACCCGGCGCAAGTGCTTCGCATACGGCCGGAACGGCCGCCCGCTGCGCACGCCCGAGCTGCTGGACAGCATTCTCGCCAAGGTGCAGCTCGCCTATCAGAACCTCGACTCCGTGGAGCTCGGCGTCACCACCGTCGACCACTACTTCGACACGCTCGGCGGCATCAGCCGGGCGGTGACCCGCTCTAGCGGAAAGGGCATACCGGTCTACATCGGCGACCAGACCCATGGCAGCGGCGTGGTCCGGACCCTTGCCGAGCAGGTGGCCCTCGAGACGCGCACGCGCATGCTCAACCCGAAGTGGTACGAGGGAATGCTCGAGCACGGCTACGAGGGGGTGCGCCAGATCGAGGTGCACGTCACCAACACGATGGGGTGGTCCGCCACCACCGGGCAGGTCTCTCCCTGGGTGTATCAGCGCCTCACCGAAACCTTCGTGCTCGACGAGGCGATGCGGCGGCGCCTGGCGATGCTGAACCCGACGGCGTCGGCGAAGGTGGCGAGCCGTCTGATCGAGGCACACGAGCGCCGCTACTGGACGCCCGACGAGGCGACCCTCGAAGCCCTGCGCCGCGCCGGCGAGGAGCTCGAGGATCGGCTCGAGGGCGTGGTCGAGGAGGTCGCGGCGTGATCACCGCAGGCTCCGCCATCCGCTGGTGCCGCCCGGACGCCCCGTGTCCGGAGACGGACGAACCGGGGAACGATCCGGCTGCGGCGGCGGGGGTCGCCGGCGATGCCAAGGTCTTCGCGGTCTACGGAAAGGGCGGCATCGGCAAGAGCACGACGTCCTCGAACCTCTCCGTCGCGTTCTCGAAGCTCGGCAAGAGAGTCCTACAGATCGGCTGCGATCCCAAGCACGACTCGACCTTCACCCTGACCAAGCGCCTGGTGCCGACCGTGATCGACGTCCTCGAGTCGGTCGACTTCCACGCGGAGGAGCTGCGCCCCGAGGACTACGTCCACGAGGGCTACAACGGCGTGCTGTGCGTCGAGGCCGGCGGCCCCCCCGCTGGCACCGGCTGCGGCGGCTACGTGGTAGGGCAGACGGTGAAGCTGCTCAAGCAGCACCACCTGCTCGAAGACACCGACGTGGTGATCTTCGACGTGCTCGGCGACGTCGTGTGCGGCGGCTTCGCGGCCCCGCTGCAGCACGCGGAGCGCGCGCTCATCGTCGCAGCGAACGACTTCGACTCCATCTTCGCCATGAACCGCATCGCCCGCGCGATCCTCGCCAAGTCGAAGGATTACCGGGTCCGTCTGGCAGGCGTGATCGCCAACCGCAGCGCCGCGACCGACGAGATCGATCGCTTCGCGGCGGCCGTGGGCCTGCGCCGGCTGGCCCACCTCCCGGACCTCGACGTGATCCGGCGCAGCCGGCTCAAGAAGGCGACGCTCTTCGAGATGGACGAGGTGCCCGGCGTCGAGGCGGCGCGGGCGGAGTACCTCCGTCTCGCGGAGGCGCTCTGGGCCGGCACGGCGCCGCTGTCCGTGGAGCCCATGCGCGACCGCGACCTGTTCGACTTCCTGGGGTTCGACTGATGCCGGACATCGCCTACCGAGAACGGCGCGGTCAGATCGAGGCCTATTTCGACCGGACGGCGGTCGAGGCGTGGTCCCGACTGACCTCGGACGCCCCCGTCGGCCACATCCGGGCAACCGTGCGTGCGGGAAGAGACCGGATGCGCGAGACGCTGCTGCGCTGGCTTCCGGCGGATCTCACCGGCACGCGCGTGCTCGACGCGGGCTGCGGCACCGGCGCGCTTGCGGTTGAAGCAGCGAGGCGCGGTGCGCGTGTCGTAGCCATCGACGTCGCGCCGACCCTCATCGGACTGGCACGCGAGCGCGTCCCCGCCGACCTCTCGCCGGGGGACGTTCAGTTCCTGGTGGGAGACATGCTCGACCCGGCCCTCGGCGGCTTCGACCACGTGGTCGCGATGGACTCGCTGATCCACTATCGGACGGCGGAGGCCCTCGCCATCCTGTGCGGATTCGCCGCACGCACGACGGGCTCGATCGTGTTCACCTTTGCGCCACGGACGCCGGGCCTGACCGTGATGCATGCGGTCGGGCGGCTGTTTCCGCGGGGCAACCGGGCACCTGCCATCGAGCCGGTCGGCGAGCACGACATCAAGCGCAGGCTGCTCGCGGAGCCCGGCTTCTCCGCCTGGCGGGTGGGACGCTGCGAGCGCATCGTCAGCGGCTTCTATACCTCGCAGGCGCTGGAGCTGGTGCGGCGATGAGGCAGCTGACCCACACCCTGGCGCGGCAGTGGGTCCGGCTCGGCCCCCGGTTCCTTCCCTTTGCCGACGTGGCCACGGCCGACCTGCCGCTGGCTCGGCTGCTGCGCCTCGGCCTGTTCCAGGTCTCGGTCGGAATGGCCGCGGTCCTGCTCACCGGCACGCTCAACCGCGTCACGGTCGTGGAGCTCGGCGTGCCGGCGTGGCTCGTCTCGGTCATGGTCGCGATGCCGCTGCTGATCGCGCCGTTTCGGGCGGTCGTCGGGTTCCGCTCCGACAATCATCGCTCCGTGCTCGGCTGGCGGCGGGTCCCGTTCATGTGGCTCGGCACGCTGCTGCAGTTCGGGGGCCTCGCAATCATGCCCTTCGCGCTGCTGATCCTCTCCGGTGACACCCACGGGCCGGCGTTCGTCGGACCGCTGGCTGCCGGCGTGGCGTTCCTCCTCACGGGCGCCGGGCTGCACGTCACCCAGACTGCCGGTCTCGCCTTGGCGACGGATCTGGCTCACGCGGACTCGCGGCCGCGGGTCGTCGCGCTGCTCTACGTGATGCTGCTGATCGGGATGGTGGGAAGCTCGGTCGCCTTCGGGCTGCTGCTTGCCGATTTCAGTCAGGTCCGCCTCATCCAGGTCATCCAGGGCGCTGCACTGCTCACGATGGCCCTCAACATCGGCGCCCTCTGGAAGCAGGAGGCGCGCGAGCCGCCGCATGTCGGGCGGACCGCGGCAGGGTCGTCGTTCCGCGCGGCGTGGCAGGACTACTTGAGTGGCGGTCGCTCGGGCCGACTGCTGGTGTCGGTGGGCCTCGGCACCGCGGCCTTCAGCATGCAGGACGTCCTGCTCGAGCCCTATGGCGGCGAGGTCCTTCTGCTGTCCGTCGGCTCGACCACCACGCTCACCGCGCTGCTCGCCAGCGGTAGCCTGCTGGCGTTCGCCGTCGCAGCCAAGCGCCTGAGCCGCGGGGCCGACCCGTGCCGGCTCGCCGCCATGGGGGGGTTGGCTGGGGTGATCGCATTCACGGCGGTGATCTTCGCCGCGCCGCTCGAGTCTGCCCTGCTCTTTCGCGCCGGGGCCTTTCTGATCGGCTTCGGCGGCGGACTCTTCGCCGTCGGCACCCTCATCGCCGCCATGGACCAGGCCAGCGACGGCCTGAACGGCATGGCCCTCGGTGCCTGGGGTGCGGTGCAGGCCTCCGCCGCCGGCGCGGCCATCGTGCTCGGTGGCGTCGTTCGTGACCTCGTCGCCGGGCTGGCGGAGCAAGGGATTCTGGGACCCGCGCTGAGCGGCCCCGCCACCGGTTACGGTGTTGTTTACCACATCGAAATCGTATTGCTGTTTGCGACGCTCGCCGCCATCGGTCCGCTCGTCGGCTCGGCCGACCGGACGCGGCGGCCTGCGCCATCGGAATTCGGTCTCGCCGAACTGCCCATCTAGTTCCCGCCACAGGAGGAAAGACCATGTCTACCGGCGCAATCACCAGCTACCTCGACGTAGCCCAGATCGTCCTGTATGCCTTCTGGATCTTCTTCGCGGGGCTGATCATCTACCTTCGCCGCGAGGACAAGCGCGAAGGCTACCCACTGGAATCCGAACGCTCCGACAGGATCAAGGTCGTGGGCTTCCCCTCTCTTCCGGCGCCGAAGACCTTCGTGCTGCCGCACGGCGGCCGCACCCGCACGGTGCCGAGCGTGGAGGCGCGGCAAGCAGTCAATGCCACCCCGGTTGCGGCCTGGCTGGGCGCCCCGCTCGAGCCAAACGGCGACCCCATGCTGGCGGCCGTCGGTCCTGGCGCTTCTCCTGATCGCGTGGACGAGCCAGACCTCACCTACGAGGGTGAGGCGAAGATCGTCCCGATGCGCGTGGCCACCGACTTCTCGATCGCGGTAGGGGATGTCGACCCTCGGGGGCTGCCGGTGGTCGGGGCGGACGGCGAGCTCGGCGGGACGGTCAACGACATCTGGGTGGACCGGGGCGAGCCGCAGATCCGTTACCTCGAGGTGGTGCTGCCGGCCGCCAGTGTCCAAGCCGCGGTGGTCGCGGCGGAGGGAGGCGAGAGGGCTGCGGCCGAGCCGGCGATCGCGCCCACCCCGGTCGTGAAGACGCCCCAGAGCGTGCTGCTCCCGATGAATTTCGCGCGGCTCGACCGCGCGGCGGGCCAGATCAAGGTGGTCGCGATCCTGGGTCGCCACTTCGCCAACGTCCCGCGGCTGTCGAATTCGGACCGGGTGACGCTGCGCGAGGAAGACAAGATCGTCGCCTACTACGGCGGGGGAACCCTCTACGCCAAGCCCGCCCGTCGGGAGCCCCTGTTGTGAGCGAGTACGAGCGAGAGCCCATCCCTGGCCTGCCCGAGGTGCCCCCCTCGGGCGAGCGGATCCTGTGGCAAGGCGCGCCGACCTGGCGGGCGCTCGCCCGGCGCGCCTTCCACGTTCGCAAGGTCGCGGTGTATTTCGCGTTGCTCGTCGTGGGGTCTGCTGTCGCCGATATCGCCGGGGGCGTAGCGCTGACGTCCGCATTGATGAACGCGGCCCGGCTCCTTGCCCTGGCGGCGTCGGCCATCGGCCTGTTCCTGCTGCTGGCCTGGACCCAGAGCCGGGCGACGATGTACACGGTCACCAGCCGTCGCGTCGTCATCCGGTTCGGGGTTGCCCTCCCGATGACCATGAACATCCCGTTCAGTCAGATTTCGTCCGCGGCGCTGCGGCGCCATGCTGACGGCACTGGCGATATTCCGTTGGCACTGGCATCGGCCCGGCGCGTGTCGTACCTCGTCCTGTGGCCGCACGTCCGGCCCTGGCACTTCGGGCGGGTCCAGCCGATGCTGCGGGCGATTGCGGACGCCGGCCAAGTCGCCGACCGACTGGCCCGCGCGCTGGCGGACGCGGCGGCGAGCGAGACCCGCGGGCTGCAGGTTGACGGCGATGCGGGTGTGCGCGCGGACGTGGCGCCACCCGCGCAGGCGCCCTTGGCGCACGCGAGCTGAGCCCTCGGCGGTGGGGAAGTGTCAGCAGTGAGCCACAGTGTTCGTGTCCGGCCCTTTCCACTCGGTGCCCTCATCGGTGCCGCGGCACTGATCGGCTTCAGCCTCCTGGCGGTGACGACCGCCCGCGTCTCGGGAATCGGCAAGGCCGAGCATCATGCCCCTCCGGCCGTGCAGTCCGTCGAGCTGCGCTTCGAGGACCGCGCGGACGGTGCGGTCATCGTCTACGAGGGGCGCGGCGACGATCCGGTCGCCGTCGTGGAGCCCGGTACGGGAGGGTTCGTGCGCGGCGTGCTGCGTGCACTCGTGAGGGATCGCCGCGGCCAAGGGGCTGGGGAGGCAGAGCCTTTCCGCCTCGCGCGGCGCGCGGACGGCCGGCTCACGCTGGAGGACCCTTCGACCGGGCGGCTGATCGATCTCAGAGCCTTCGGCCCGACCAACGAAGAGGCCTTCGCGCGGCTGCTGGCCAGCACCGGGGCGGTTCGGTGAGGCGTCCGGGCAGAAGCGCGCGCCGGGCCGCGTAGGGGGAGTGGCGATGCTCGAGTACGGACTGCCGGTACTGTATGCGCTGCTGTTCTGGTGGCTGACGACCGGCGTCTTGCTGTATCTCCACCGACTGCCGGCCAGCACTTACCGTTGGAGCCTCCTCGGCATGACGGTGGTCGCGGCAGCCGCGCTCTACGGGCACTTCGTCACCAGCGCGGCGACCGACGTCTTGAGCGCGTATCTGGCCTTCCTGTGCGGTGTCGTCCTCTGGGGCTGGCTGGAGATCGGCTACTTCACCGGCCTCATAGCAGGGCCGCACAGCGAGCGTTGCCCGGAGGCGTGCAGCGCGTGGCGCCGCTTTGGGCTTGCGGTCCGCACCAGCCTCTTCCATGAGGTGGCGATCCTGGTCACTGCGGCGGTGCTGCTTGCGATCGCCTGGGATCAGCCCAACCAGGTCGGTGTGTGGAGCTTCGTGGTGCTTTGGCTGATGCGCTGGAGCGCCAAGCTCAATCTCTTTCTCGGTGTTCCGAACCTGAACGAGCACTGGCTGCCCGAGCACATGCAGTTCCTGTCGAGCTACATGGTCAAGCGGCCGATGAACCTGCTGTTCCCGGTGTCGGTGTCTGCCGCGACGGTCGTGCTCGGTCTGCTCGTCCAGGTCGCATCCGAGGATGCGACCAGCGACTTCGATCGCGCCGGATTCATGCTCGTCTCCAGCCTGCTGGCGCTCGGCATTCTGGAGCACTGGTTCCTCGTGCTGCCCCCGTCGGAGGAGGTGCTCTGGAGGTGGGCCCTGCGAGGCTCGGAGGCCCGGCCACCGAGCCGAGTTGATTTGGATCAACGGGATACTGGTCTGAAGGATGTGGAACCTGTACCCAACCGGACTCCGGGCTACCCTCGGATTCTCGCGAACGATTTGGGTCGCGGCGGGAAGCCCGCACTCGACGGGCACGCCGCAAAGGGCTGACCTGTGTCGTGAGCGGCCCGGGAATGCCTTTGCGCCGTGAAGCACCGAAAGCCCGCTGACCAGCTGTGCGCCGGTGCCTGCAGCGCCTGGAGCCGTCCCGGCCGGCTCGGGCGTCGAGGCTTCTCGGCCCGTTTGACGTCTGCAGAAGAATTACAAGAACTCCACCCGCGTTCGCGAAGCGGCGTGGGGAGTCGGTCCTCAGCGACCGACCATGCCAGTCAGTTTTTTAGGAGGAGCCGCGAATGCGCATCTTGATGATTCAGCCGAACTATCACGCCGGTGGCGCCGAGATCGCCGGCAACTGGCCGCCCGGCTGGGTCGCCTACATCGGTGGCGCCCTGAAGCACGCCGGCATGCAGAACGTCCGGTTCATCGACGCCATGTGCGAGGACATCCCCGACGACCGGCTGCTGGAGATCATCCGTCAAAACCAGCCGGACGTCGTCTTGGCCACGGCCATCACGCCGATGATCTACAAGGCGCAGACCACGCTGCAGCTGGCCAAGGAGGCGGTGCCTGGCGTCAAGACCGTGCTGGGCGGCATCCACCCGACCTTCATGTACGCCCAGGTCCTGCAGGAGGCGCCGTGGATCGACTACATCGTCCGCGGCGAGGGCGAGGAGATCGCGGTCGAGCTGCTGCGCGCGATCGAGAACGGAACGGACCGCAAGGAGCGCCGAAGCATCCAGGGCATCGCTTACCTCGACGACGACGGCAAGGTGGTGGCGACGCCTGCCCGGCCGGTCATCAGCGACCTCGACTCCCTCACGCCCGACTGGTCGCTGCTCCACTGGGACCACTACGTCTACATCCCCCTAAACTGTCGGGTGGCGGTCCCCAACTTCGCCCGAGGCTGTCCGTTTACCTGCCGGTTCTGCTCGCAGTGGAAGTTCTGGCGCACCTACAGGCACCGCGATCCCAAGAAGTTCGTCGACGAGGTCGAGAGCCTGGTACGGGACTACAAGGTGGGGTTCATGATCCTTGCGGACGAGGAGCCCACCATCATGAAGGGCAAGTTCATCGCCCTTTGCAACGAGCTCATCGCCCGCAAGGTGCCGCTCCACTGGGGCATAAACACCCGCGTCACAGACATCATGCGGGACAAGGATCTGCTGCCGCTCTACCGAAAGGCCGGCCTGGTGCACGTGTCGCTGGGTACCGAGGCGGCGGCGCAGATGAACCTGGAGGTGTTCCGCAAGCAGACCACGATAGAGCAGAACAAGGAGGCGGTGCGTCTGCTGCGCAATGCGGGCATCGTGGCCGAGGTGCAGTTCATCATGGGACTCGAGAACGAGACCCCCGAGACCATCGAGGAGACCTATCGCTACGCGCTCGACTGGAAGCCGGACATGGCCAACTGGAACATGTACACGCCGTGGCCCTTCGCGGAACTGTTCCAGGAACTGGGCGATCGCGTCGAAGTGCGCGACTACTCGAAGTACAACTTCGTCACGCCGATCATGAAACCTGACGGCATGACGCGCGAGCAGGTGCTCAAGGGCGTGCTGCGCAACTATGCCCGCTTCTACATGCGTAAGAGCTTTCTCGAATACCCGTGGATTCGCGACAAGTTCAAGCGGCGCTATATGCTCGGGTGCCTGAAGGCGTTCGCCAAGACGACGGTCACAAAGAAGTTCTATGACCTGGAAAGGCTCAAGTACAAGGGCGGCCTGCAGACCGAGGTGGACCTGGGTTTCGACGAATCGAAGATCCTAACACCCGAGCAGATCGCGGCGCTCAAGCGCGAGCGACCGGATCTGGCCGCGGACATCGACTTCAAGGGAACGCCAGTCACCGTCATGGCCTGCGGCGGGCCGGACCGGCAGCTGGAAGACGTCGTCTCGACGGATGCGGTCTTCGATCAAGAGTGCGCGAGGCCATCGGTGATATCCCCGATTGGGGCGCCGGCAATCCGCGCCGAAAGGGGAGGGGAGGGCATATGAATCAGATCGTTGTCGAGCAGATTCCGTACGCACTCATCGAGCGTTATGGTGAATCGCCGGATGATCCTGCGTCAGGCGTCCAGCCTGGAGTGAGAGTCAATGGCGTCGGAGTGGACGACTATGCCGCGGCGCTCCGCGGCCTCGGTAGCCGGAGCGAAGAGTCGCTTGCGCTGTACATCCACGTTCCGTTCTGCCCGGTTCGCTGCCACTACTGCGCCTGCAACACGAACATCACCCATGACGCGGGGAAGATCGACGACTACCTCGACACCCTCGAGCGCGAAATGGATCTCGTGGTCGAACGCATCGGCAGGGGCCGGGAGGTTCGCCAGCTGCACGTTGGGGGCGGGACGCCGAACTATCTCACCGATCTGCAGCTCGCGCGCCTCATGGAGATCATCGAGAACAGGTTCCGGATCCACGACGACGGGTGCGCCTGCATCGAGTGCAATCCGCGGCGCGCCTCGGCCGGCCAGATCGAGCTGCTGCGCGGGCTGGGATTCGGCCGGATCAGCTTCGGCGTGCAGGACCTGTCGCCGGGCGTGCAGCGGGCGATCGGCCGCATCCAGTCGGCGGAAGTCGTGCGCGACGTGTGCCAGACGGCGCGCGACGCCGGGTTCGACAACATCAGCATGGACCTCGTCTACGGCCTTCCGGAGCAGCGCGAGGACGAGTTTGCGCTCACGGTCGAGCAGATCATCTCGATGGAACCCGACAGGGTGCGCTGTGCCAGCTATGCCCACGCGCCCGCGCTGCGTCCCAATCAATTCGCCATCAGCTCGCAGTCGCTGCCCGGTCCGGCCGAGAAGCTGTCGCTGTTTTCTCGAGCCGTCAGCGAGCTCACGAGCGCGGGCTATTCCTGGATTGGCGTCGACTGCTTCGCCCAGTCGGCGGACGAGTGGTCGGTCGCGCAGGCCGACCGCAGGCTGCGGCGCAACAGCATCGGCTATACCGCCAACCCGACGGATCACGTCCTGTCTTTCGGCACCTACGGCCTCGGCGAGGTCGAGAACCTGTTCGTCCAGAACGAGCCGAAGCTCGCGGCCTGGCGCCAGGCGGTCCACGTCGGGCGACTCCCGATCGCCTGGGGCCATCGGCTGAGCGAGGAGGAATTTCGGCGCCGCCGAGCCTACGAGCATCTGATGTGCAACCTGGAATTGCCGGCGAGCGAGGCGGCAAGTCTCGGCAAGGATCTCGATAGCTTCCGGCGCTGCACCGACGACGGGCTGCTGGAGCTTGGGTCCGACGGGATCCGCGTGACGCCGCGCGGGCGGTTTTTCCTGCGCGACCTCTGCGTGCGGCACGCGGTGTCGCTGGATTGGCAAAGCGCGCAGTGGCGCTTTCCGAAATCGACGTGAGCGCTGCGCCGGATGCGCATCGCATCGGGCCGAACGCCATCACCCGGGTGGCAGAGGCGTTGCGCGTGGATCTGGCGGAGGCCCAGGTAGCCCGGCTTTTCGATCTCGCCGGCATCGCGGGGCACCTCAGCAACCCGCCGCAGCGGATGGTCGACGAGCGGGAGGTGACGCGGCTTCATCAGGTGCTGCGTCACGAGCTCGGGGTCGACGAAGCGCTCTGCATCGCGCGGCGCGCGGGGCTGTACACCGGAGACTACCTCCTCGCGCACCGCATTCCGGGCGGGGTCCAACGCCTGCTGGCCTGGCTGCCCGCCCGTCTTGCGAGCCGCGTCCTGCTCGGCGCCATACGACGTCACGCCTGGACCTTCGCGGGCAGCGGGGAGCTGCGCGTCTCCCGCGAATTTCCGCCTCGACTCGCCATCGCCGGCTGCTGCATCTGCCGAGATGCCAGCGCCGCAGTGCCGCTGTGCGACTACTACGCATCGGCGATCGAGCGTCTGTTCCGGGCGCTCGTCCACCCACGCGCCGTCGTGACCGAAAGGACGTGCCAGGCGACTGGCGCGACGGCCTGCACCTTCGAGGTGGTGTGGTAGTCAGGGCTCCCGGCCGGCCTTCTGGCGGGGCACTTGCCTGGGCCGGACGAGCGGGTACCGCTGGGGCGGCAGTGCGGACGGGCCACGGCAACGGGGTGGCAGGGTCGCGGCGGCGCAGGGCAGCGGCCTCGCGAGCTTCGGCGCCTTCGCGAGCTGCCTTCGCTGGAGTCCGGCAAGACCGACCGACGCGGTGTTCGTCCGATGGTCGTCGAGGCATCGATGGAAAGGAGATGCGACGAGGTGCAGCGACATGATCGACAAGGTCGAGGTTGATCTGCTCAAGTGCATCGGTTGCGGTACCTGCTGGGTATCCCTGCCGACGGCTTTCCGCGAGTCGCCCGACTACAAGGCGGAGGTCACAGGCGAGGTCGGCGATGTGATACTGCTGCGCAGCGCCGCCGACAGCTGCCCGACCCTGGCGATCACCCTGTTCGGTGGCGGCGGTGTCGTCTTCCCCACGGACGAGGTGCGCGCCGGCCGCGCATCCTCCGACTGGACCTGAACAGGTGCCGTTCGCATCGAGCCGAAGGCTCACGCCCGAGGGCAAGCGATGGGCCAGGTCCCGCAGCTGCTGAAGATCGACTTCGGGTGGCTCCAGGCCGACCTTCACCTTGAGCACGCGAGAGCCCCGGCAGACGATCTCCTGCGGCCGGTCCTCCGTCAGATCGCCGAGGCCGCCGTAGGCTGCGTTGACTGCGACCGAATCCGTCGCGGACGGCGCGAGCCACCGACGCAAAGGGACGCCGAGCACAAGGCGATCTCCGGCAGCCAGAGCAGGGCATTCGGCAGTCCCGTTCCGGCCGGGCCGCGCGACAAGTCGAGCCTCGCGGCAGCGTCGCAAAGGCGCGCCCATAAGTGCCCGAGGGTGTCGAGA
>Ga0316601_100000468_pt1 | contig 17269 bp, 17 predicted proteins | sample OWC_soil_day5_no_FD_207663 | JGI IMG/M metagenome (GOLD analysis project Ga0316601, IMG submission 207663) | Wetland soil microbial communities from Old Woman Creek delta, Ohio, United States - OWC_soil_day5_noCT | ecosystem: Environmental > Terrestrial > Soil > Wetlands | place: USA: Ohio... | reverse complement strand
CTCCAGGCCCTCCGTCCGGGGGAGGACGACGTAGGTCCCCCCCGCGGAGTCCTTGAGGACGAGGAGCTTGTCCTTGAACCCCTTGATCTCGACGGGGAGCGGCTTGGGCTCCTTGGTCTCGGCGCCGGCAGGTGCCACGGAGCACCCGAGAACACCCGCGATGACCCAACCTCGTGCACGCATCGGTGTCTCATTATACGCTCGTGCGAATGGCGAATTCATCGGCCCGGTCCGCCATCGATGTGGGCTCGGTGATCGCAGACACCTACAAGATCGAGGCGTTGATCGGTCGCGGGGGGATGGGCGCGGTGTTCGTGGCGAGCCACAACCGGCTGCCCGGCAAGAAGGTCGCGATCAAGCTCCTCCACGCGGAGCTCCACGATCAGGACGTGATGCTGCGGTTCCGGCGCGAGGCCGAGATCGCATCCCGGCTCGGACACCCGAACATCGTCGCGGTCCACGACTTCAACATCACGCCCGATGGCACGCCGTACCTCGTGCTCGAGTACCTCGAGGGGCAGACCCTCGCCCAGAAGATCAAGGACGGCCCGATCCCGCTCGATCAGGCGCTGTCGATCGTGCGCCAGGTCGGCTCCGCGCTCGCGGCCGCGCATCGCGAGGGCATCGTCCATCGCGACCTCAAGCCCCAGAACATCTTCTTGATCCCGACCGAGGTCGACGGCCGGATGGTCGAGATCGCGAAGGTCCTCGATTTCGGGATCTCGAAGATCGTCGGCTCGCAGACCGTCAAGACGCAGGAGAGCACGCTGCTCGGCACGCCGCAGTACATGGCCCCCGAGCAGGCGACCGGGCAGCACGAGTCGGTCGATCAGCGCACCGACGTGTTCGCGCTCGGAGCGATCGTCTACGAGATGCTCAACGGGCACCCGGCGTTCTCGGGGGCCTCGATCCCCGAGGTCGTGTTCAAGGTCGTCTACGAGCAGCCCGCGCCGATGAACGCGACGGTGCCGACGACGATCTCCGACGCGATCAAGCAGGCGATGTCCAAGCCCGCGGACGATCGGTTCCCCTCGGTGAGCGGCTTCGTCGAGGCGCTGACCGGGATGCCGCTCGCGAACTTCCGGCCCTCGCTGAGCTCGATGCCCGAGTCCGGGTTCGCGACCGGCAGCAAGCGCGTCTCGAACCAGGAGGCGCTCGCGAACACGATGGGCTCGGGCGACTACACGCCGCCGCCCAAGGCCGCGCTGGCGCCGCGCTCCGTGGTCCGCGCGTCGTCGCCGACGGTCGAGTCGCAGTCGCGACCGATCGACGTCGGCTCGGCACCGACGAGCGCCGCGCCCGCGGCCGCGCCCGCGAAGAAGCCGCTCGTGCTGATCGCGGCCGTGCTCGCCGCCGCCGTTGCGGCCGCCGTTGTGATGTTCGTCGTGATGCGCCGCCCTGGAGAGCCGCCGAGGCCCAGCGGGTCCGAGGTCGCGGTCGAGGTCGACAAGGCTCGGCAGCCCGAGACGGTGGCGAGCGCCGTGGGCTCGAATGCGGGCGCCGTGGGCTCGAGCGCCGCAGGCACGACACCAGGCTCGGATGCGGCGGGCTCGGATGCCGTGGGTTCGAACACGACCGCAACGGCGCCCTCGATCGCCAAGCCCACCACCAAGCCCACCCGACCCGGCAGGCCCGACTCGACGAAGCCACGGCCGGTCGAGACCGGCGCCGCCGACCCGGTCCCCGGTGGTGCCGATGATCCGGATACCCGAGACACGCTCGCGCGCGCCGAGGCCGCCCTCGCGCGTGGCGACTTCGGCGAGGCCCGGCGACTCGCGTCCGCGGTCATCAACAGCGCGGACGCCCGGCCGGGCGCACAGTCCAAGGCCTACGCGATCAAGGGCGTGATCGCGTGCCGGAAGTTCCGCGATCCCGAGATGGCGGGAGCGGTGCTTCGCCAGATGGGGCGCGCCCCGGTCCAACGCCTGCGCATCATCAAGGCGTGCAAGGACGTCGGCGTCGCGCTCGACCAGCGCTGATCGTCAGTGCGCGAGCACGAGCACGCGGCGGCTCGCCATCGCGCTCGCGACCGTGAAGTCGACGAAGCTCCCCGCGGCCACCCGCGCCCGGACGCCGTCGACGTAGCGGCCGCCGCCGAGCACGACCCCACTACAGTAGTGCGGCGCCGCGCTGCACCCGAGGCTGACCTCGACGGGGCGGTCGTCGACGGCGACGATCCGTTCATCCGGTGCGAGGCGGACCAGCTCGGCGAGGTCCCGCAGCCCGCGCGATTCGCCGCCCGGCAGCGTCGCGAGATCGATGATCGAGACCGCGTTGGCGATCGAATGGGCCGGTGCCGCGGCGGCCGGGATCCGTGGCACGGCGCACCACTGGGGCTCGCTGCGATCGACGAGGATCAGCAGCGTCCACACGCACACGCCGAGGAGACCTACCGTCAGCGACCGGAGCACGAGCATCCGGCTCCGAGCTGCAACGATCCGGCCACCACCGCAGGGTGGGGCGACGCGGTGTTAGCGGCGGCGCGCAGCGCCCGGGTTGCCACGATGGCAGGCCCGGCGGCGCCGGCGTGTCACTTCTTCATCTGCTGCGCGAGGTAGTTCTGCTCGCCGACCTGGCGGATCAGCTCGAGCTGGGTCTCGAGCCAGTCGGTGTGCTGCTCCTCGCCGACGAGGATCTTGCTCATCAGGTCCTCGGTCGCGTTGTCGCCGGTCTTGCGCGAGACCTCGATCGCCTGGTTGAGGAACTGGATCGCCGCGTACTCGACCTGGAGGTCGGCCTCGAGCTGCTCCTTGACGGTCTCACCGACCCGCAGCTTGTGGTAGCGCTGCAGGTTCGGGACCCCTTCGAGGAACAGGATCCGGCTGATCACCAGATCCGCGTGGCGCATCTCGTCGATCGACTCCTCGCGAACCTTCGCGGCGAGCCGCTCGTAACCCCAGTTCTCACACATCTTCGCGTGGATGAAATACTGGTTGATCGCCGTCAGCTCGTTGGTGAGCAGCTGGTTGAGGAGCGACAGCACCTCTTCATTGCCCTTCATGACGCCTCGCTGATCCTGGGTCCACGGAGCGCGTCACGAACGAGCGTGACGGCGCTTAGGTCCGCGACCTTACCGAGACGAGGTCGTTCGCACAATCGCGGCCGCAGCTGTTCGCGCCCTTTGCGTGGAGGCGATCCCGCAGCTCTTCGACGCACGCGCCGCAACCGGTGCCCGCGCCGCAGCGCCGCCCGATCTCTTGCACCGTGCGCGCGCCGTCGTCGATGACCGCATCGAGGTCACGGTCCGAGGTCGGGTGGCACAGGCAGACGATCACGAGTTCGACATTGATAATGCTTTTCAAATCCAAGTCCGTCAAGACGCATTCGCGCGCTCCGTGATCCATGTTCAGTTTGCTGCGCAACCTCCATGGATCGCTGACCAAAGTCGATAGCTTGCCTCCTCGTCTCATCCCCCCGATCCTGCGGATCATGAAGATCCTGTCGATCGCGATCGCGATCGCGCTCCTCGCCTGCGGCAAGGGGAAGGAGGCCACGCCCGCGCCACCGCCACCCGAGGGTGGCGTCCGGGTGCTGGTGGCGGGTTCTGAGCCGCGGCAGCAGCTGCGCTATCACGTCGCAAAGGGCACGACGAATCAGATCGAGCTCGCGCTCGACGTCGACATCGATGCCGCCGGGCAGGGGGGCGCGCTGCCGACGTTCGTGATGACGAGCGAGATGGTCGCCGACGAGGTGCTGCCCGACGGATCGGTCCTCGTGCGAACGACGATCTCTGACGTCAGCGCGCGCGATCGCGGCGGCGCCGCGGTCACCGCCGAGCAGCTGACGGAGCAGACCCAGCTGATGCGCGGCCTCGTCCTGCGCGGGACGCTCGCGCCCGAGGGCACGCTGCGCGACACCAAGGTCGACACCGCGGGCAAGGTCCTGCCGCCGGGGATCGCGGCGCAGCTCGACACCCTGACCAAGAGCTTCGAGCAGGTCGCGATGCCCCTGCCGCGGACGCCGGTCGGCGTCGGCGCATCGTGGATGCACACGCGGACGATCGCGCAGAGCGGGATGACGATGCTGACCACGACGACCGTCAAGCTGACGGCGATCGCCGGCGACCTGCTGACGTTCGAGAGCGCGACCGTCGTCAGCGGTACCGATCAGTCGGTGACCCAGAACGGGACGACGATCAAGCTCTCGAACATCTCGGGCTCGGGCTCGGGCAAGGGCACCGTCGATCTGTCGCGGATGGTGATGAGCGGCGAGCTGATCGCCGAGTTCGGCAGCGACATGAGCGCGGACGGCGAGACCACGCGGATGACCATGAAGATGGTCACGCGCCTGTCGCCCGCTCCGACCTCGCGCTGACGCTCTTGAAAGCGCGGCGCCGATCGCGTCTGCTCGCCCCATGAAGCTCAACGGCTCGGTCGTCCTCGTCACGGGTGGTGCCTCCGGTCTCGGCGCGGCGACGGTGCGCCGGCTCGTCGCGGGAGGTGCGAAGGCGGTGATCGTCGATCGCGATGAAGCGCGCGGTCAGGCGCTCGCGACCGAGCTCGGCCAGGTGTTCGCCAAGGCCGACGTCACCGATGCCGCGCAGGTCGAGGCCGCGATCGCCCAGGCGACCGCGCTGGGGCCGCTGCGTGTCGCGGTGTCGTGCGCCGGGGTCGGCTGGGCGTCGCGCACGCTCGACAGGACCGGCAAGCCTCACGACCTCGAGCTGTTCAAGACGGTGGTCGGCGTCAACCTCGTCGGCACGTTCAACGTGCTCCGGCTCGCGGCCGCGGCGATCGCGAAGTCCGAGCCGGTGGAGCACGGCGAGCGCGGCGTGATCGTCAACACCGCGTCGGTCGCCGCATTCGATGGCCAGATCGGTCAGATCGCGTACGCCGCTTCGAAGGCGGGCGTCGTCGGGATGACGCTCCCCGCGGCGCGCGACCTCGCGCCCGCCGGGATCCGCGTGGTCACGATCGCACCCGGCATCTTCGACACGCCGATGCTCGGCGCGCTCCCCGAGGACAAGCGCGCCGCGCTCGCGACCGACGTCGTGTTCCCCAAGCGGCTCGGCGATCCGGCGGAGTACGGCGCGATGGTCGCTGCGATCGTCGAGAACGGCTACCTCAACGGCGAGACGATCCGGCTCGACGGCGCGCTACGCATGCCACCGAAGTGACCTACGGCTTGGGGATCAGCTCGCTCGGGATCGGGTTCGGCATCTGGGGGACCTTGCCCTCGTAGAGCCACGAGTACGTGAAGAACGTGCCGAGCACGCGCTTGGAGTAGTTGCGCGCCTGATCGTCGACGATCGCCTCGATGAACTCGTCGCCGGCCATCGTGCCGCGCGCCTTGAGCATGCGGTTCACCGCGCCGGGGCCCGCGTTGTAGCTCGGCGGTACGAGCAGGACGAAGCCCTTGTTCCGCGCGAACAGGTTGCCGAGGAACCGGCTGCCCACGGTCACGTTCTTCTCGGGGTCGAACATGTTCTCGCGCGTCGGCGCGATGCCCGTGCCCTTGGCGAAGTCCTTGGCGGTCGGCGGGATCATCTGCGTCAGGCCCCACGCGTTCGCGTAGGACTCGGTGCGCGGATCGAACGCGCTCTCCTCGCGCACGATGCCGATCTGCATCGCGAACGGCACGTTGTTGATCTTGGCATGGCGGGCGAGCAGCTCCTCGTACGCCTTGGGATACGCGATCAGCCAGCGCGCGCGGTTCGCGCCAGTCGGCCACTGCTTGCGGTAATCGAGGATGTGCCAGCGCGTCGGCCAGTGCGACGTCGCGTAGCGCCCGGCGCGGTCGTAGAGGTACGCCATCGCCCAGAGCTTCTCGACGAGCTCGGGGTCATCGACCCGCTTCTTGCCGGCCGGCGCGGTCAGGCCGAGCTTGCGCAGCTCCTCGGCGGCCGGGTCGCCGAGCCCGAGGCGGAGCAGCTCCATCGCGCGCGCGAACCCCGGCGAGCCCCACTCGATGCGCGGCTTGAACGTGAACGCGGGCGCCTTGGGGTCGTAGTCCACCGGGTTCGCGGACAGCTCCGCGATCAGCTTCTCGTAGCGCTTCGGCGAGGTCTCGCGGATCCGGTTGAGCCCCTGCAGCGCGTAGTACGCGACGGGGTACTGCTTGACGCCCGCCTCCCACGACGCGAGCGCGAGCCCCTGCTTGCCCGTCGCGAGGTAGGCGCGCCCGAGCCAGTACTGCGCCTGGCCCTCCCCGAAGTAGTTGTCGTCGTGCGGGACGAGCTCGATCTGCTTCTTCCACCACGTGATCGCGTCGGCGTACTTCTTGTCCTTCCACGCGCGCCAGCCGAGTCGCCACATCGCCTCGGCGACGTTGTCACCGGTCGGAAACCGGGTCGGCAGCGACGCCAGCGTCTCCTCGATCTTCTTGCCGTCGTTCAGGCTCGTCCACTCCTCGGCCTCGCGCAGGAGCGCGTCGTCGGAGTAGCTGTGGTTCGGATCGATCGTCTGTGCGGCCTGGTACTTCGTCGCCGCGAGCTGGTGCTGGCCCATGAACGCGTACGACCGGCCCGCCTGGTAGATACTCTTGATCTCGAGGTCGACGTTCGCCGCGGCCTTGCAGGCGAGCGCGGCGCTGTCGAACATCGGCGCGGCGCCCTTGCGATCGCGTGCCTTGAACCGGCTCTGCGCCTGGTGATAGGCGGCGATGCACCGGTCGGGGACGCTGATCGTCGGATCCGCGAGCGCCGCGGTGAACGCCGCCTCGGACTCGGGGTTGCGCATCCCGTCGAACAGCTCCATGCCGCGCGCGAGGTGCTCGGCCGCGGTGTACGTGATCGTGTGGCCGAGCGCGGTCAGCCGCGCGCTCGCCTGCGTCGCCCACGAGGACAGCGGCTCGTCGATGGTGATCTTGCGATAGAGGTCGACCGCCTCGGCCGGCAGCTGCTGGGGCGTCCCCTCGTGCGCCGCGGCGAGGCGGAACCGGGCCTCCGAGCGGCGCGGGCCGTTCGGGCGGCGCGTCAGGTAGTCGCGATAGTGCGCGGCGATCGTGGCTGGATCACCGCTCCCACGCAGCACGTCACCGACGAGCAGCTCGGCCTCGGGGCCGACGATCGAGTCGCCGGCGACGCTCCTCGCGACGGCGAGTGCCTCGGTGCTCTGCTTCGCGAAGTAGAGCGCGCGCGCGGCCTGATACCCGAGGTAGTCGCCGAGCAGGGGCAATCCCTTGCGCGCGGCGAGCAGCTGCTGGGCGGCGACGGGCCAGCTCCCGAGCTCGGCGTTGCACAGGCCGAGCATCAGCTCGAGGCGCGCGGCCTCGTCGCCCGTCGCGGTCTTGCGCGCGGCCTCGAACGCGGTGCGCGCGTCCTTCCAGCTCTGGGCGGCGAACGCGGTCGCACCGACCGCGGCATCTCCGGTCTTGAAGTACGGCATCGCCATCGCCTCGGACAGCGGCGCGACGACCGCGGGCGTCGCGACCGGCGGCGCGGCCGGCGCGGTCGGCGCGGCCTCACCGGCGGCCACGGCCGGCGAGGGCGGGGCCTTGGGGTGCAGCGTCGCCTGGCGGTGGGCATCGTCGCCCGAGCAAGCCATGACCAGGAGCACGACGCAGAGCCTTTGCATGCTTGACCCTAGCAACGCCGATCACCGAGGACAAATTCCTCCGGGTCGCCGCTGGCGATCAGGGGAGCGTCAGGCGGGATACCCGGTTGCGACCCGCGTCCTTGGCCCGATACAGCGCCTTGTCGGCGGACTCGATCAGGGCCTCGATCGTCTCGACCTTCGACGTCGGGTACTCGGCGGCGCCGATCGACGCGGTCGCCCGCAGCTCGAGATCGCCGTGTAGCGTCACCGTGGACTCGATCAGGCGGCGGAGCCGATCCGCGAGCTGGAGCGCCGGCTCGAGAGGGATCGCGCGCAGGATGATCCCGATCTCCTCGCCGCCGAACCGCGCGACGACATCCTCGTTGCGCACGGCCTTGACCAGGACGTCCGACAGGTTGACCAGGACGGCATCGCCGGCGAGGTGGCCGTGGGTGTCGTTGACTCGCTTGAAGTGATCGAGATCGAGCAGCAAGAGCGACAGCGACGCCCCGTGCCGGCGCGCGAACTTGAGCTCGCTGTCGAGCCGATCGAGGAAGTAGCGCTTGTTGAACAGCCGGGTCAGCGGATCGCGGAGCGCGGACGACATCAGGTTCTCGTGGAACGTCTCGTCGAGGTCGTCGTGATACGCGAACCGCAGCACCGTGGTGCGCCCGACCTGGAGCTTGTCGCCGTCGGTGAGAGCGACGGGCTTGTCGATCTTGTGCCCGTTGACGAACGTGCCGTTGCGGCTCTCGAGATCGTCGACCCAGACCTGGTTGCCTTCGAAGCGCAGCCGCGCGTGGTGGCGCGACACGCCGTCATCGACAAGGCGGAGATCCGCATTGGGGGCGCGGCCGAGCACGGTGTTGCCGCGCGGGAGCTTGAACATCTCGCCACTCGCGGCCCCGGTCAGCACGGTGACGCACGGGCGCTTCTTCCCGTCGACGATGCCGGCGAGCTCTTCGACGTCGATGCCGGCCGAGGTCGTCTCTTCGTCCCAGTCATCCGCCACGCGGGTATCGTAGCGCACCTGCGCCGCTCGTGAGTCAGGCCTGGGACGCGAACCAGGCGGCGATCGCATCGAGGCGGGCCCCGCGTGCGCCGAGGCTCGCGGCGATCGTGCGCGCCTCCTCGCCGAGGATGCGCATCCGCTCGGTCGCCGCGGCGGCGAGCTCCTCGAACTCGTGATCGTCGCGGTCGTCGGCGTGCTGGAAGGCGATGCCGATCGACAGGCCGTAGCGGCCGAGCGCGGCGCACGTCGCGGCAGGTGCGCCGGCGGCGATCGCGCCGAGCTCCGCGGCGGCGGCGAACAGCGCACCGGTCTTCGCCGCATGCAGGCGCTCGACCGCGGCGATCGTCGCGAGCGAGGCGGGTGATGCGGTCAGATCGATCGCCTGCCCGCCGAGTAGCTCGGCGGCTCCGGCGCGGCGCGCGAGCACGGTGACCGCGGCACCGGCGTACGGCCCGAGCTCGGCGAGCGCGGCGAATGCGGCCGTGAGCAGGCCATCCCCGGCGAGGATCGCGATCCCCTCGCCGAAGGCGATGTGCACCGTCGGGCGCCCACGGCGCTCGTCGTCGTCGTCCATCGCGGGAAGGTCGTCGTGGACCAGGGTGTATGCGTGCAGCATCTCGATCGCCGCGGCGGCGGGCAACGCGGCGGCGTGCGATCCGCCGCAGGCCTCGGCGGCCGCGAGCAGCACCGCGGGACGCAGGCGCTTGCCCGGTCCGGTCGCGGCGTAGTGCATCGCCTCGATCAGCCGGCCGGGATCGTCGGCCGGTGGCGCGAGCCGTCGTGCGAGCTCGCCGTCGACGAGCCGGCGAACGTCCTCGAAGAACGCGAGCAGCTCGGGCGGCGCCTTCGAGGGCGCGAGGGTCGCCATCTCAGCCCGCCGGGTCGCGCTCGTTGATCTCGAAGGGCACGGTCTCGGGCTGGCCGGAGGCCGTGACGAGGATCTCGACGCGCTTCTCCGCGGTCACCAGCAGGTGCTGGCCCTTGCGCGCGAGCGCGACGCCCTCCTCGTAGACCGCGAGCGACTGCTCGAGCGACAGCTCGCCGGACTCGAGGCGCGTGACCACCTCGCGCAGCCGCGCGAGGATCTGGTCGAAGCCGAGCTCGGGAGCGTCCGCCATCGCGCGACGACCTTAGCCGAACACGAACTGAAAAGTCACCTCCTCGAGATCGCTTGACGCCCCGCCCACTTGCGGGGAAGCTGAAAGCGCGATGAGCGAACGAGCGGACTTCCGTCCGGACGATACGGGCGAGCTCAAGGAGCGGTGGCGGGCGTACATCCAGGACCGTCGGCTCAACATCACGGCGCAGCGCGAGGCGATCGTCGAGATGTTCTTGCGCACCCGCGATCACGTCTCGATCGACGAGCTGTTGAACAAGGTCCGCAAGCGCCAGCCACGCGTCGGCTACGCCACCGTCTACCGGACGCTCAAGCTCCTCGTCGACAGCGGCCTCGCGGTCGAGCGCCAGTTCGGCGACGGTCAGGCGCGCTACGAGGTCGTCGGCGATCACCACGATCACCTGATCTGCGTGAAGTGCGGGCTGATCCTCGAGTTCGAGGACGAGGAGATCGAGCGCCTCCAGGAGCGGATCGCGGCGCGCCTCGGCGGGTTCACGGTGCTCCGCCACCGCCACGAGCTCTACGGGCTATGCCCGAAGGCCGCGGGCGACGCCGGGGGCGCCTGCCCGCGCGACCAGGGCAAGCGCGGATCCTGAGCGGCCGAGATCACGGGTCGTCCGCCGGGGATGACGCGCCGTCACGTTTTTCCTTTGGGCGCAGGGGGGCGCACGGCATAGTCCCCGCCGCCATGAGCAAGCCGTACCGCCTCGTGGCGTCGATCGTCGTCCTCGCAGCCCTCCTCGTCGGATGTGGCGGCGACAACGGGGGCTCCGGCGATGACGGTCCGCCCGTCGACGCGCGCCCCGACGCCGACACCATGGGCTGCTCGCCGATGTCACCGCGCTCGGTGGCGCCCGAGACGTTCGTCGGACCGACCGGGCTGCAGGCGCGGCTGACCACGCTGATCGACGGCGCGACGCAGACCCTCGATATCCACATGTACCTGTGGACCGTGCGCGCGCTCGCCGATCGCGTCGTCGCCGCCAAGCAGCGCGGCGTCGCGGTCCGCGTGATCCTCGATCCGGACTCGCCGGGCAACGACGCCGTTCGCCCGACGCTGACGAACGCCAACGTGCCGACCCGTGACGCGACGCCGCTGTATTCGTTCTCGCACGCCAAGTACATGGTGATCGACGGCGACCGCGTCGTGATCATGTCGATGAACTTCAACGTCGACGCGATGAGCCGCGAGCGCAACTACGGCATGGTCGATCGCGATCCCAAGGACGTCGCCGACCTCGAGAAGGTGTTCACGATGGACTGGGCGTCCGCCGGCGGTGAGCCCGCGCAGCCCGCCGACCTCGCGTGTACGCGCCTGATCATCTCGCCGAACAACGCGAAGGCGCGAATCCTCGAGCTGATCGAGAACGCGACCACGACCCTCGAGGTCGAGGTCATGTACCTGTCCGAGGACTCGGTCCGGCTCGCGATCGGCGCGGCGAAGGCGCGGGGCGTCGACGTCCGCGTGATCCTCAGCGAGAGCACTGACGCGTCGATCCCGTACCTCCGCGGCCTCGGCATCCCGGTGCGGATCGCGAACGGCTTCTTCCTGCACGCGAAGCTGATCGTCGCCGACGGCGTCGTGTTCGTCGGCTCGGAGAACATGTCGCTGACGTCGTTGACCAAGAACCGCGAGGTCGGCGCGCTCGTGTTCGAGCCCGCGGCCGCCGCGGTGATCACGACCCAGTTCGAGACCGACTGGTCCGGCGCCACGACGATCTGATCGGAGGCGGTACGGCGGCCCCGAGCCGTTGCTTCCTTTGATTTCTGCATCGATTTCGCTCACATGCGGAAATGTTTGGACTTGCCTACACCGCGCCGGGTGCCTACTCTTGTCGTCGCGCCATGGGCATCTGGGACTTGATGGAGAACGCGGGCTCGGCCGTCACGGACGCAGCCAGCAACGCGTGGGCGGCGGTCGACACCCCGGCCGAGCAGCTGGCGGCCGCCGAGGGCCTGGCCCGGTCCGGCGGGCAGTGGCTCGGAGACTTCATGGGCGCCGGGCCGTCGGCCTCGGCTCCGCATGCGGCGTCTGCCGAGGCGCACACCGCACAGCCGACGACCGACGGCGACCTGCTGGGCTCGCTGATGCAGGGCATCGGTGACTTCGGTCGCGGCGTCCAGCAAGAGGGGCTCGCTGGGTTGCTCGATCCGTTCGGCGCCGCCGATCGGCAGGACGCCCAGCGCGACCTCGCGTCGCGGTTCGATGTCGGTCAGGACGGGGCGACCGGCCAGAACGCCGTGAGCGAAGAAGAGTTCCAGGCGATCGCGCGCCAGTACAGCGACATCCGCATGGGCCGCGGCAACCTCCGGATCAACACCGAAGGCATGGACGCCGCGGCCGCGAGTGACTTTCGCAACCGGACGATGGAGGACGTCGGCGACATCCTGCAGACCGACTCGGGGCGCGGCCTGATCGGCGAGCTCCAGCACGGAGCCCCCGGGGAGGAGGGCGAGGGCCGGCGGCTCACGGAGATCCGGGGCGCGGACGACGTCAACAGCGCCGTCGGTGGCGGGCGCTGGAACGACGCCGACACCGCCAAGGTCGGCTACGCGAGGTACATGCCGGGCGAGACCCACCTCCCGGGCAGCGGCGACTACCGCAGCGACATCGTGCTGATGCACGAGCTGACCCACGCCTATCACTCGACCAACGACAGCTGGGACGGCGGCGGGCTGGTGCCGGGTGTGCCGCATGACGCCGACGTCGATCTGTCCGAGTACCAGGCCGCCGGCCTCGGTCCTCACGCGGGCAACCTCTACTCCGAGAACGCGTATCGGCGCGATCGCATGACGCTCACCAGCGGTCAGCGTACGCTCGGCGGCAGCGATGCGGACCTCACCGAGCGCGAGTTCTACAACACCGAGGCCGGGGCTCCGGCGCACACTCACTAGCGCCCTGCTGGTGGTCCTCTCGATCGGGTGTCACGATACGGCCGTGAGCAACCCACCCGCGACGGAGACCAAGCCGGGGTCGGCCACCACGCCCGTGTCGGCCCGCATGACCATCGTCCGCGAGGCCGACGCGCTGGTCGTGAGCTGGGTCGTCGAGAACCGGACGCCGGCGCCGATCTGGGTGCTCGACACCGTGCTCGCGAAGCAGGGCAGTGGATGGGCTCCCTCGGAGCGCGCGATCGTCGCTCGCGGCGAACCCGGAGAGGCCCGCCTCGTGCTCGGCTACCTCAGCCCCCAGAGCCAGATGCCGCAGGTCGAACAAGGCGTCGCCCGGATGATCGCGCCGATCGCGATCCAGCTCGGCGCCGGCGAGACCCGCAAGGGCACGGTGCGCGTCGGCCTGCCGATCGCGCCCTGGCACCCCTACCTCGAGATGGCGTCGCTCAAGGATCCGAAGCGCCTCGTGCTCCGGGTCGGGTACCTGACCAAGGAACCACCGTGGAGTGACCACGCCGTCCCCGGGGGGCGGGTCCCCGAGCTCGCGACGGTCGATGCCGAGCAGCAGTGGGCGAGCTCCGAGTCGTCACCGCTACCGTGACCGTGCGACGATAGTCGTCCGGTAGGGCATGTCCGGAGTCAAGATGGTGGTGTCGGCGATGACCGACGTGGGACGGTCGCGGACGACCAACGAGGACGCGTTCGCGATCACCGATCTCGCGAGCGGCACGACCCTCGAGGCCGCCGGCACCGACACCGCGATCGACATCCAGGAGCGCGGCATCCTGCTCGCGCTGTCCGACGGCATGGGCGGCGCGCAGGCCGGCGAGGTCGCGAGCGCGCTCGTCCTCGAGTCGCTGCAGCGCGCGATGGCGCGCGACGCGCGCGGGGCGATCCACGAGCAGCTCGAGTCCGCGGTCCAGCGCGCGAACCGCAACGTGTTCGAGGAGGCGAAGTCCGAGAACCGGCATGGCATGGGCGCGACGTTGACCGCGCTGTTCGTGCGCGGCGACGAGGCGTACATCGCCGAGGTCGGCGACTCGCGCGCGTACCTCCTGCGCAAGGGCCGGCTCCGCCAGATCACCCGCGACCAGAGCCTCGTGCAGATGCTCGTCGATCAGGGCGTGATGTCTCCCGAGGAGGCGCGCAGCTCGCCGAGCAAGAACGTGATCCTCCAGGCGATGGGCCTGCGCCGCGACGTGCGCGTGGCGATCGCGCGGCTCCGGCTGCGGCGCGGTGATCGGTTCGTGCTGTGCTCCGACGGCGTCTCGAACCCGGTGTCCGACGCCGAGCTCCAGCAGATCGTGACGCAGAGCGATCCGCGCGCGGCGTGCCAGACGATGATCGCGCTGGCCAACGAGCGCGGCGGCGAGGACAACCAGACCGCGATCGTCGCCGACCTCACCGGCGAAGGGCTCCCGCTGCCCGACGAGTTCGAGACCGTGACCGAGACCTACGAGGTGCTGAAGACGTTCGAGCCCCTGCACCGCGGCAAGGCGATCACCGCCGATGTCGCCGAGGCCGCGGCGAAGGCGGTGCGCGCGCGCTCCTCGAGCAAGGGCCCGCCGATCGATACCAAGCCGACGGCCAAGGTCGAGAAGGCCGCGACCGAACCGGCGCCGGCCACCGACGCCGGGGTGCGGAGGACGGGCGAGGTCGTGCAGCCGGCGGCGGAGTCGGGGCCGGCCACCGACGACGGCGCGCCCGCCGAGCTCGCGCGGGCCCGTGCCGAACCTGCGGCGCCGTCGGCCGGATCGCCGGCGGAGGTCCGTGCCGAACCCGCGCCACCTGGGGACGCGCCCGCCGCGGAGGCCGAGCCCGTGCGGCCGCCGCGCGCGCGGAGCTCGACGTTGCCGCCCGCCCCCGCGTCGTCGCGGGCGCTCGTGATCGCGATCGCCGTCGGCGCGGTGATCGTCGCGCTGGTGCTGATCGCGCTGCTACGCTGATGCATACTCGGCGCATGATCCGATCCGGGTGGGTGTGTGTCCTCGTGGCGATCCTCGCACCCGGCGTCGCGCGCGCCGACGAGCCGACCGCGAAGGAGCTCGCGGCGTGCCACAAGAAGAAGCAGGGCAAGGTCTGTCTCGAGCTCGGCAAGCGCTACGTCAACGGCACCGGCGTGACGGCGGATCCGGTCAAGGCGCTCGAGCTCTACCGGAAGGCGTGTGACCTCAAGGTCTCCCTCGGCTGCGGCTACGCCGGCACGATGGTGACGACCGGCGAGGGCACGGCGAAGGACGAGAAGGCCGGGTACGCGCTGCGCGAGAAGGCGTGCAAGCTCGGCGAGGGGATGTCGTGCAACGACCTCGGCGTCGCGTGGTCCGAGAACAAGAACGGCGCGACCGACGTCGACCATGCCAAGGCGAAGAAGTTCTACGAGCAGGCCTGCAAGCTCAAGGATGCGCTCGGCTGCTTCAACCTCGGCAACATCTACCGCACGGGCGAGGGGATGGCCGCCGATCCGAAGCAGGCCGTCGTGTTCTTCCAGAAGTCGTGCGATGTCGGCGGCGCGAAGGGCTGCACCGAGCTCGGCATCATGTACTACGAGGGCAAGGCCGTGCCGCGCGACGTGCCCAAGGCGATCGCGCTGCTCGAGCGGTCGTGCAAGCTCGGCAGCGAGGTCGGCTGCAAGAACGTCGAGCTCCTCAAGAAGGCCGCGGCGAAGCAGCCGTAGCCGGGCGGCTCGCTACAGCTTCTTGATGCGCTCGATCTCGCCGTTCTCGGAGAGCGGCAAGAAGTGCATCACGCAGCGACCGGGCTCGCTCGGCATCAGCGCCGCGGCCCACAGGAACGAGTTCTTCCAGTACGCGCGGGTCGACTTGGTCTCGATCGGCGGCCCGAACGCGGCGCGCATCCAGCGATCGACCTCGTCCTCGACGCAGCCGCGCACCTTGAGCTGGATCTCGATCAGCGTGGCGTCGGGCTCGGTCCCGAGGAAGTAGAGGTCGACCTCGGCGACCCGCTTGCCGACCTTGTACGGCGGCTGCGCGAAGCACCACGTCGCCTTGCGACCATCGCTGAGATCGGTCGGCTGGCACACGCCGTCGCGTGCGTCCTTGAGCGTCGACCGGGTGAACCGCCACTTGCCGACGCCGGCGAACTCCGGCTTCCTGGACTCGCACGCCCCGAGCCCCAGGGCGAGGACGGCCGCGAGGACGACGGCGATGGTGGTAGGGGCGGAGACGCGCACGCCGTCCAGTGTGCCACGCCCGGCGAGGGTCAGCGACCCGTCGTTCACGGCGTCACGCCGCGAGACACTGCAGGAGCAGCGTCGTGACGTTGTCGGTGCCGCCGTTGCGGTTCGCCGCATCGACGAGCTCGGCGACCGCGCGCTCGAGGCTCTTCGCGTTGGAGGCGATCTGGCCGATCTGCTCGTCGACGACCATGCCCGAGAGGCCGTCGGAGCACAGGATGTAGACATCCCCGCTCTTGATCTGGTGGCTGCGGATGTCGACCTGGACGGTCTCGCGCATGCCGAGGGCGCGCGTGATCACGTTCTTGTGGGGGAAGTTCCGCTCTTCCTCCTCGGTCATGTCCGGCTTCGCTTCCTTGTAGTCCTCGAGGAGCGAGTGGTCGCGCGTCAGCTGCGAGATCCCGCCCTCGCGGACGCGGTAGACGCGGCTGTCGCCGACGTGCCCGACGTAGATCTTGTCGCCCGAGACCAGGGTCGACACGATCGTCGTGCCCATGCCCTTGTAGCGGAGGTCGCGGTTCGAGGTCTCGAAGATGCGGAGGTTCGCGAGCTTGATGCTGCAGACCAGCCGGTTCTCGATGTAGGACAGCGACCGGTCCATCTTGTAGGGCCAGGTCGCGTCCTCGTCCTCGCGCGTGCGCTGGTAGAACTCGCCGATCGTCTCGGCCGCCATCTTCGAGGCGACCTCGCCCGATGCGTGACCACCCATGCCGTCGGCCACGAGGAACAGCTGTTCGTCCTCGATCAACGAGAAGTAATCCTCGTTGTGGGTCCGCTTCATGCCCACGTCAGTCTTGGCGGCGTAGCGGATCTTCATATACCCAGGGACGACTGGAGCCCACGCCTCCGAGTCATTGCGAAATCATAGGCAGTGCGTCGGTAGCGCGTCAACCGCGCGGCCATCTGTTTGCGCTATGTTGTCGCGCGCATGCGCGCCGAGATCTTGACGATCGGGGATGAGCTGTGCCGCGGCGAGATCGTGGACACCAACTCCTCGTACCTGGCGGCGAGGCTGTGGGACCTCGATATCACCACGCGGTGGATGACCAGCTGCACCGACGATTCCGCCGATATGGCCGCTGCGGTGACCCTGGCGGCCTCTCGCGCCGATCTGGTCGTGTGCTCCGGTGGCCTCGGACCCACCGAGGATGACCTGACCGTCGACGTCCTGGCGCGCCTCGTGGGCGTCGAGGCCGTGATCGACGAGCCCGCCCGGGCCCGGATGATGGAGCGGTTCGGCCGCCTGCTGTCCTCGCAGGCCCCGCTGGGGGACACGGCCGAGCTGACCCGGATCCAGCTCCGCCAGGTCCGGGTCCCTGCCGGCTCGCGGGTCCACGGCAACCCGGTCGGCCTCGCGCCGTGCTTCGAGGTCCCGGTGGGGGGCGTGCCCGTCGTCTGCCTCCCGGGCGTCCCGCGCGAGCTCCACGGCATCTTCGACACGGCGCTCGCGGCGGGGTTCGCCGAGCTGCGCGAGGCGACGGGCCAGGTCGAGCGGATCGCGCGCCGGATCTATCGCGCGTTCGGGCGCGGCGAGTCCCAGGTCTCCCAGGCGTGCCGCGGCCTCGTCGACGGCGTGCCGG
>Ga0316601_100000467_pt1 | contig 17285 bp, 14 predicted proteins | sample OWC_soil_day5_no_FD_207663 | JGI IMG/M metagenome (GOLD analysis project Ga0316601, IMG submission 207663) | Wetland soil microbial communities from Old Woman Creek delta, Ohio, United States - OWC_soil_day5_noCT | ecosystem: Environmental > Terrestrial > Soil > Wetlands | place: USA: Ohio... | reverse complement strand
TCATGGCCAGCGCCATGGTCAACACCCTGGTGCAGGCGTACCTGGAACAGACCCTCTCCTTCCGGACCGAGGAGGCCGGCAACACCGTCAAATTCGTCGAGGACCAGCTCAAGGGAACCCGGGAGGAGCTGGACCGATCCGAGCAGAACCTGCAGACGTACAAATCCACCAGCGGCATGGTCAAGCTGGACGCGGAAGCCGAGGAACTGGTCCGGAAACTCTCCGAGGTCGAGAAGGAGCGCGCCTCGGTCACTCTGCAGCGCAACCAGGTCGAATTCGCCCTGGAGGCGCTGAAAAATGCCCGCCGTAAGGGGGGGGTCTACTCGCCGGCCGCCTTCAAGGACGACCCGCTGATCGGCACGATGGCGGCCAAGCTGACCGAGCTGGAGATGCAGCGGCGGGCCCTGGTGGCCGAGAACACCGAGAGGCACCCCCAGGTCAAGGCGGTCCAGGGGCAGATCGACCAGTTGCAACGGAAGATCCAGTCCACCTTCGAAACCGCAAGGCTCAACCTTACCAAGCAGGAATCCTCCATCAAACAGCAGATCGCCGAGTACGAAGCGAGGCTGGGCAAGCTTCCCGAGGCCGAACGCACCCAGGCCCGCCTGATGCGCCATTCCAAAGTCAACGCCGACATCTACACGTTCCTGCTGCAGAAGCACGAAGAGGCCCGCATCGCCAAGGCTTCCACCATCAGCAACATCAACATCGTCGACCCGGCCATCGTCCCCGAATACCCGGTCAAGCCGCAGAAGAGCAGGAACCTGCTGCTCGGCCTGCTCGTTGGCCTGATGGTCGGGGCCGGCGCGGCCTTCTTCGTGGACCACCTGGACGACACCATCAAGGACGAGGAAGAGGCCAAGCGCGCCCTGGGGTGGCCGCTGCTGGCGATGATCCCCTCCATCGAAGGCGCCGCCAAAGGATCGGGACCCGCGGACCTGGTGGTGCAGACGAACCCGAAATCGTCGTCGGCCGAGGCCTTCCGGGGCTTGCGCACCGCCGTCCACTTCTCCTCGCTCAAGCGCGACTGCAAGGTGGTCATGATCACCAGCTCCTTCCCGGGGGAAGGGAAAACGACGGTCGCCGCCAACCTGGCCCTGACCTTCGCCCAGTCCGGCAACCGGGTCCTGCTGGTCGACTGCGACCTGCGCCGGCCGGGCCTGCACAAGATCTTCGGGCATTCCCGGAATCCCGGCGTGACCGAGGTACTGGCCGGGGATGCCTCGCTGGCCAAGGCACTGCACACGACCGGCATCGACAACATCGCCCTGCTGACCGCCGGCATCATCCCCCCGAATCCGGCGGAACTGCTCTGTTCCGACAGAATGCGCGACCTGCTGACCCGTCTTCGCGCCAGCTATGACATGGTCATCCTCGACGCCCCGCCGGTCGTCCCGGTCACCGACGCCCCGCTCCTGACCGCCCTGACCGACCTGGTCGTGGTGGTGGTCGAGACCGGCCGCATCCCGGCCAACGCCGCCAAGCGCATGAAAGAGCTGCTCCAGTCGGTGCGGGCCCCGGTCGCCGGCTTCGTGTTGAACGACCGAACCTCGCTCTTCTCCGACACCTACGGCTACTACGGCAAAGGGCATTACGGCCGCCGCTACTACGGCTACGCCTACTATGGAGCCGACGATCCGACGACAGAAAAACACCGGAAGAAGCCATGGTGGAAAAAACTGCGGAAACAACGTCAAGAGGCGAGAGGTTAGGCATACCATCCAGAGGTTGCATCTTAAAATATGAAATTATATTTGAACTACGCCAGTAATGAAGTACTACGATCATAATAATAATCGCCCCCTGAATCTAGAGTTGGATGGTTGCGCCTTGGCTGATTGGGATCAACTCTACGGGAAAGCTCTATTCGCAAGGCATCCAAAAGGTTTTAATATCTTTCTATCTCCAGACAAAATTGGTGCGAGTGACGAATATTCAATCTCGGATCCTTATGGAATAGAGAAAAACATAGCCAATGAGTTCCACAGAAGACGGATAGAACTCACAATAGATTTGGTACGTGAGGCTGTTTCTATGATACAAGGTTGCCCAAAAATACTCGATCTTGGATGTGGCCAAGGTCACATTACTGGAAAGATGCGCCAAGCATTAAATTCCGCAGAATTCACTGGCTTGGATTACTCTATTTCCGCTATTGATTATGCGCATGAACATTATCCTGGGATCGATTTTACAACTGGTGATGCTTATGAAAGTCCATATTCGCCGGAGTACTTCGATGTAGTTGTGTGCAATAATCTGTGGGAGCATGTACCTGATCCATTATTCCTTCTTAGTAGAATTTACAGGATTTTAAAACCTGGTGGCTTTATAATTTTATCAACCCCCAGTCGATACAGGCTTCATAATCTCTTTAGAGTGCTTATCGGGAAGCCAGTTGTTTTCATGTCAGAACATCACGTTACTGAATACTCTGTGGGGCAAGTCATCGAACAACTTAGGCATGGACACTTTCACCTTCGTAAGGTCCATAGTAAGCCAATTCAATTGAGCAGAATCAGGGCAAAACTTGCCCGACGACTTATCACTATGATGATTTCATTAGTGGGTTCTCATCATCAATTGGAGTCTACCGTTTTCTATCTTGCTCAGAAAATCAATGATGTTACTGAATGAAGGAAGATGTACGAAGGACGAAATAGACGGACAGCGGGGAAACAACACGGTTGATATAGAAAGACGATTGACGCTTCGGAACAACTTCATATGGACCTTCTTTGGGAATGGTACGTATAACGGTTGTCAATGGGCAATACTGGTTGTTCTGGCAAAGCTGGGGTCGCCTGAGCTCGTAGGTCGGTACACGCTGGCACTTGCTCTCACCGCTCCAATTTTCATGCTCAGCAATATGAACTTGGCAGTTGTCCTTGCATCGGACGCGAAGAACCGAAACTCTTTAGGCGACTACTTCGCCCTGCGGGTACTTTGCTCAATTGCCAGCCTCGGGATTGTCGCCCTCCTTGCCTCATTGGGAAGATACGGTGGGGTGCTGGCGCCAGTCGTTGCATTGGTAGTCTTTGCAAAGTTTGTTGAATCCCTGAGCGATATCGCTTATGGCCAGATGCAGAAACACGAGCGGCTTGATTTTATGGCGATCTCCATGATGATCAAGGGGCTGGTGTCCCTGGTGGTTTTTTCGCTAATGCAATACTTTACCGGGAGTTTGTCTCTTTCCCTTGCTGGGCTATGCGTCGTGTGGACCCTGCTGCTCTTGACATATGACATACCGGTGGTTCGCCGTTGGGAGCCCGTAAGGCCGGTATTTTCCCTTGAGAAGGTGAAAGGCCTTCTTCTCCTGTCGATACCCTTGGGAATCGTATCTTTCTTGGGGAGCCTCAGCGTTCAGGTACCGCGTTTCGCCATGGAGCATTTCCGCGGAGAAAGAGAACTGGGACTCTTCGCCGCCGTCACTTCCCTCGGCCTTCTGGCGCGACTGGTCACCCTTGCCCTTTCTCGAGCCGCCTTGCCGCGTCTTTCAATCCATTATGCAGCAGGAGACATGGATCGATTCAAAAAACTCATTATCCGGCTCATGTCCCTCGGCTTAGCCGTTGGCATGGCAGGTATTCTTGCAGCTTGGTTCTACGGCAGCACCCTCCTTACATGGATGTTCACGAAAGAATACGCAGGATACACAGATGTACTCATGGTGGTGATGTTAGGAGCCGGGTTGACCACTGCTTTTAACTTCATGGGAACGGCAGCCACGGCCGCTCAGCGTTTTACTCCACAGATTGTGGTGCATGCCGCAAAGATCCTATCCATTGCCGGTATCTGCCTTGCCACGGTTCCCGCGTATGGAGGTCTGGGCGCAGCGTGGGCCTTTGTGGGTGGAACCCTCGTTTCCTGTCTGGCCTACTCTTTCATCGTATGGAAGGCTGTGCAGGACCGAGTCGTTGGTCTCGGCCCAACCCGTGCGTCCGAGGGGACGCCATGAGGGCGGTTCTCTACAGGCTGGCCTTGACTCTCAACCGCCCGGCCGCCAACGCCTTGGTCTTTATGAGGAAGAATCAGTGGAGGACGGCTTCCGAGGTGAGAGGAATCCAGGAATCTCGCTTGGAGGTCCTGTTGGCTTACGCCTACCACCACGTTCCCTACTATCACCGACTTTTCGAGGAGAAGGGCTTGGCGGAAGGTGGGAAGCTGCGGCTCGAGCGTTTTTCGTCGTTGCCCTTCCTGGACAAGCCCCTGATCCGTGCTAATTTTCGAGACCTTGTATCTGACGAGGCGCATGCTATGCATGCCCGGGAAAACCGGACCAGTGGTTCCACGGGCGAACCGCTCGTGGTAATGCAGGGACGGGACGCAGTGCGCGTCACCGGCGGGGCGGTCCTTCGCTTATTCTACGAATGGCACGGACTCAAGCCGGGAGACCGGGAGGTCAAACTCTGGGGGTCCGAAAGGGACCTCTTTCATGGTGGTTCTTGGTCCATGGAAGGGTTGCGCAATTGGGCAAGCGGTGTCAAGGTCCAAAATGCCTTCCGGATGACGCCGGAGAGAATGCGAGCATACATCCAATCCCTGAATACATACCATCCGAAAGTCTTGCGCGGGTATTCGTCCAACCTCTACGAACTAGCCCGTTTTGCTGAGGAAGAGCGCATCACTGTTCGACCACCTGGCTTGGTAATTTCAAGCGCGGGAACACTTTATCCCTTTCTCCGAGAGACCATGGAAAGAGTTTTCGGCTGTCATGCTTTCAATCATTATGGCTCCCGCGATATGCACAACATGGCTATGGAATGTCCCGCGGGAAATGGATTACACATTTCTTCCTTCACTCACCTCCTCGAAGTGGTGGATGACGCAGGCCGCCCTTGCCCCGATGGCGTGGAGGGCGACTTCGTTGTGACGTCCCTTCCAGAGTTTACAATGCCCCTCATTCGTTATCACATCGGCGACCGGGGTACGATGGCTGTTGGCGCTTGTCCTTGTGGAAGAGGCTTGCCGCTTATCGAAAAGGTAAGCGGACGGCGGGTAGATTGCTTCTGGACTCGTGAGGGAAATATCGTACCCGGAGAATATTTTTTACACCTTCTGGCGGTTCATCTCAAAGACAACCCCATCTCAAAGTTTCAAGTGATCCAGGAGGATTATGATAATCTTCGATTCAGGCTGGTCTTGCGACCGGGGGGAACACTTAACGACAACATCAGAAAAGAAATTGAAGAAAAGACGAAGCTGGTTTTAGGCCTGGGTTGCATTCTTAACTTTGAGATAGTAAAAGATATCCCCCCAGAATCTTCGGGAAAATTCCTATACACCCGGTGCTCTATTCCTGGACGGTCGCAGCCGACCATGCAGGAGGAGGCTCGGCCGCCGGGTAGTTCATGCCCATGAAGCAGCGGCCCATCCGAGTGCTTCACATTCTTGGGAGTATGGGGCGCGGTGGGGCCGAAACATGGATGGTCCAGTTGCTCGACCACTTGGATCCCCGGCGGATCCAGGTGGACCTGATGGTCCATCAACTCGGTGGCGCTTACGAAGAAAAGGTCGGGAGCCACGGTGGTCGGGTTCTCAGCGGACCGATGGTGGACAAGCCTCTGGTGTACGCCGCCTCATTCAAGAAAATCTTGAGGGAGAACGGCCCCTACGATGCGGTACATTCTCATTTGCAGCTTTTTTCTGGCTTGATCCTTAAAACCGCCGCAAAAATGGGCATCCCGGGACGCATTGCCCACGCTCGAAATAGTAACGATGGTCAGCGATGGACGCCTTATAGAGCCGTTTACCGAACACTAATGCGGCATTGGATTGACCGGTATGCCACCCACAGGTTTGCCGTCTCTGCCCAAGCAGCGGCAGGCACCTTCGGGAAGGACGTACTGAGAAAAGGCCGATGCCGTTTGCTCAGCGGAATGGATTTCGCACCATTTCAGCAGCCGATTGATAGAAATTCCATTCGCCAGGCTTTGGGTATCCGCCAGGGCGTCAAGGTCGTGGGCCATGTGGGAAGTTTTCGCCGCCAAAAAAATCATGCCTTTCTGCTGGAGATTGCCCAACTAACTTGTGCCAAGGATCACAATCTACTCTTCCTGTTGGTGGGGGAGGGACCGCTTCGAGGGGAGATGGAGGAACGGGTGCGGCTCATGGGGCTCGGTAGCCGCATACTGTTTCTTGGCGAACGCCCGGATGTGCCGAAGATTCTTCGTTCCTTGGATGCCTTCGTGTTTCCTTCGCTTTACGAGGGATTGCCTCGGGTTCTTCTGGAGGCCCAAGCGGCAGGTCTATCTCCATTGGCAAGCGATGTCATCGCGCCGGAGGCGGCGGCTTGGCCGGGGAATGTGGCGTTTATGTCCCTCCAGGCAGGGCCCCGAGGCTGGGCAGAATATCTCCTATCACTTCTCGATAATACCCCGCCTACCGGGCAGGGGGCGCGAGCCATCAAGTGCTTCGAGGAACGAGGTCTCGACATAGATGGCAATGCGACCATCCTCACGAACCTTTACGAGGAGATCGCTAATTCGCATTAGTCTCGACCCCCACCCCGTGTTTCCAGATTTCGGCTCTGGAACAACAGGTCCTCGCAGGAGGCTCATCGGCCGCTTTTCCTTCGGTTGCCTCCTTGGATTTGTGGCTACCCAAGGGCACCTCATTCCTGTTGCCAACATCCCAGGGTTGAATTGGGCAGCCTGGCCCAGCCTGCCGGACCTCTTCGGGTACGCCCTCATCCTGTCGGTGATGGTCTCTTCCCGACGCGCTCGCCCCAATACCTTAGAAAGGGGCATGATTCTGGACCTCCTTCTAATGGAGGCCCTGTTTTTGGCCAACTTTCTACTGGTGACCATTCCTTCCTCCCAAACTGGCGCGGGTGTGAGGTTCGGAGCCTTCACAATTCTCCTCATGGCCAAGTTCATCGCAGTGTACTGGGCGGCGGCAAGGATTCCCTTGGACGAGGTCAGAATACGAGCGCTCCACTGGGCGGGCCTGGCGGCATTTATATGGGTCGCAGGCACCATGCTGGCGGACTATTTCCACATCATCGAAGTGGACAATTTCGCTCAGCATCTACCTTCGGCTACGGCTGGGAAATGGGCTACCGCCAACCTCAACTCCACCGTGGGCCCAAGCCATGGCCATACAACAACAGCTATTCTCGTTCTCTGTGCGCTGATAGTGATTACGGGTGGGGGTAGAGGTACGTGGGCGGAAGAGGCTCTGGTTCTCTTTTTTAGTGCCGTCGCAACCTTTTTCTCCGGCAGCCGGCAAGGGATCGTCCGTATCCTTACCTTTATCAGCGTGTACCTTGTCCCCAAGCCAAGACGACTGATCCCGGCGCTGGCCGTCTTCCTGCCAATGGCGGTCCTCTTCCTATGGTTTGTACCCCAGAAGGTGACAGAAAATGAAGCCAGCCTCTTGGCCATGGAGCGTCAGGGTGTCCTTGTAAACGACCCCTTTTCTAACGAAGGTCTTTCAGGACGGCCAGAGATTTGGGCCAGCGTACTATCGACGCTGAACGAGGATCCATTAAGGTGGGTGGCGGGTTATGGCCTCGGGAATTATGTGGAACACCGGAACGCCGCGCATAATATGGTGCTGCAACTTCTCCAGGACGGAGGATTTATCTTTCTTTTTCTTATGTCACTTCTTTGGGTGCGGATCTTTCGCCGCGTTTGGATCATCCGGAAGGACGCCTGGGCCATGTTGGCACTCACGGCAGGTCTTCTCTCCTCATCACTGACTTCTGGAATCCTCTACCCGAACCTTGCAACTGGGTGGTACCTGGGCCTCTATTTCGTCGTTTTCCACATAGCGATAGAGAGGAGCAGGAGGGAGAACAGTTAGTGAGAGGAAAAGTGGATCCAGGAGAAACGAGACTTCGCTTCGACGAGGTGTACTGGGAGAATGCATGGGCGACAGTACGCATTCCGCAGATTAAGTCCAAGCGACGCTCCCATGAACTGCACGGCCTCTTCAAGAGTTATCTGCCCGCCGGGAAAAAGTCTCTGTTTGAAGTGGGATGCGCATTAGGTTCCTGGATGGCTTATTTTTCAAAGGATTTCGGCTACAAGGTTGACGGTATAGAATTGGCCCCGTTGGCCCATGCCAAGACAATCCAGAACCTTCGCTTGCTGGGGATCAAAGCAACTGTCTATTGTGGGGATGTGCTTTCTTTCACGGGTGGCCCATACGACATTGTGTTTTCATATGGGTTTGTCGAGCATTTTCCGGACACAGATTTAGTCCTGAAAAAACTTGGGGATCTATGCAAGCCCGGCGGTTATGTCGTAACAGCAGTTCCCAGCATGGAAGGCTTGAATTGGTGGATATCCAGGACTTGTAGGCCTTCTGTCGCCGCTGGCCACTACCCCATCGGAATAGATGGATTGGAAGAAATGCACAGGAGGCAAGGCTTTGAAACGATATGTCTGCGACGGTACGGCGGTTTCTTTCTGGTATCCCCATGGGAAAAGACGACACTAGCCAAAAAGATGCCAATGCTCGCACGATGGCTTGGCGCGCCGGTCTATGTCTGGAACAGGGCCATTAGTGAATTGACGCGGTTGACGCGGTGGTATCCGCAGCCCTCCTCCGTCTTCGCAGGGACTATCTACATTGGAAGGAAACCCGATGAGCCAAGACCAGTGCTAGAAAGATTGTTGACTCCAAGACATTTGATCCGGTTGTAGAGCCGCCCCGTTTTCGCGTCGAAAAAAAACTATTGATGAGGAGATGTCCGATTTGCCGAAATCACATACACCGTATTCCCCGGAGTAAGAAAAAACCATGGACATGAGATTTGGATTATCGGGATGATGGTTTTCCACTGGGGCCAAATTTGGCTGAAGTGTTTTGAAAACGATCTCGAGTATTAAAGGGTTAGTTGTGGCCCAGGCCGCCGTGAATGGCGGCATGATCACGAACTTCGGGGGCATTGTTGCAAGGCGGCTAGTGGAAGAGGGTGCCTCTCTCCATGTATTTGCTTCCAGATATCCCGTCTTTGGCTCGCCACCGCCTTTAGCGGAACTGGATGCCCTTGGTGCTATATACCATGGCGTTTCGTTGCCTGAGCAGTTTGCTCCACTTCGTGATGCATGGACCGTTTTTCGGATGGCTTGGGAACTAAAGCGCCTGGGAGTACATGTTCTGCATACAAGAGGTGCCGTTATGGGTGCGGTGGGGAGGGTTGCCGGGAAGTTGGCCGGGGTTCCGATCATTTTCCATCATCAGGACGACCTTTACTGCAGGGAAAAACGCCTTACCCCGAATCAGCGCCGTACGGTGGCAGCCTTCGAGCGCTCCCTATCTCGCTTAACGGATCGCACGTTCTTTGTAAGTCAGGCGGTCCTGGATGAAGCCATCGCCATCGGATTTGATCCCTCACGTTGCGTACTGGTAGGCAATGACTTGACGGAGAGTTTCCAGCAGGCTGCACTCTCTTCAAATAATCCCACTGATGGAATTTGGCGTCAACTTGATCGCGTAGGTGTGCCTAAAGGCGCCAAGATCATCGGTTGCATCGGAAGGCTGGCGCATATCAAAGGCATGGACATTCTTATCGAGGCGGCATCTCAGGTGCTCCAAGAATTTCCCGAGTGGATCCTCCTGATCAAGGGGAACGGACCGTTACTGGGACCCTTGTCGGACACTATTAAAGAACGCGGGTTAATCGGCCGGATATTCCTGCTGCCGGAAGATCTTCCTGCTTGGGAACTCCCAGCCCTTTACCGGACCTTCGATCTTTTCGTATTACCGACGCGCAGAGAGGGTTTCGGAATGGTTTTCGCGGAAGCCATGGCGATGGGCGTCCCGGTGGTTGGTCCAAATATCGCGCCAGTCACGGAGGTCGTTCCTCAGGATTGCGGCATCCTCGTGGGGCCTGAAGATCCCGTTGAACTTGCCGGTGTCATGCGCCAGGTGATGGCAGACGGTTCCTTGCGGGCAAGCCTAGCCGTCCGAGGACGAGAGCATGCAATGCGCCGCTGGTGCGGTCGGACGACAGCCGCAGATAATGCGCTGGCAACCTATCGAGCAATAATTGCCGAAAAAAGTCTCTCCAACCAACTTGCATAGGTTAATGAGATGAATTTGTTGGTTACCTGCGAGAGAAGACTAAAACAGACGCCAGACGGCATCGTCTGGACGACATCCACGGACGATGTCATTTTTTGGAGTCGGTATCTAGTTGCATTTGACAATGTTATTGTGTTGAGCCGGGTAGACACGGTGGGTGTGGCACATCCTGAATGGAAAGAGGTTTCCGGTTCACACATACATGTGATAGCTCTTCCCGCCTTTATTGGACCGTATCAATACTTAAAGAATCTCAGGCTTATAAAGCGGGTCTGCCGTGATGCACTAAGGATGTCTGAAGCGGTGATACTCAGGACTCCAGGGAACATACCATTCGCGCTCTGGCCATTATTGCAGCGCCAAAGGCGGCCTTACGGCGTCGAGGTTACTGGAGATCCTGACGAAGCCTTCGCGTATGGTTCCATTGAGCACCCTCTCCGGCCATTCTTGCGGCAGATATTTACAGAATCACTTCGTCGACATTGCCGTTGCTCGGCGGCGGCAGCATATGTTACCGAGCATACTCTGCAAAGAAAATATCCTCCTTCTCCTGCATCATTCACAACTAATTATTCCAGTATCGACCTCCCGGAAGAAGCTTTTTCCGACCGGGTGAGGGAATACAGGGGCGTGGAAGAATCGGTGATTTTGGCAAGCGTTGGATCCATGGAGCAGTCCTACAAGGGCTTTGACGTGCTTATCGAGGCGGCCCATCTGTGCGGGAATAATGGGTTGCGCGCTCGGTTGGTCATTGTTGGCGGAGGACGGTTTATTGACCACCTACGAAGGCAGGCTGATTCTTCGGGGGTGGATGCCCACTTTACTGGGGAGGTCGCCGGGGCTGGAAAAGTGCGTGAGATTGTTAGAGATGCACACCTGTTTATTCTGGCGTCAAAAACAGAGGGTCTACCGCGTGTCTTGATTGAAGCAATGGCCATGGGGCTTCCCTGCATCGGCTCCAAGATTGGGGGCATACCTGAACTCCTGACCCCTGAGGACATCGTTGCACCTGGCGACGCTCCAGGTCTTTCGGCGAAGATTCGGGAGGTATGCGGCGATCCGGGCCGGATGACCGCGATGGCGCAACGCAATCTGCTCAAGGCAAGAGAGTATCACGCAGGTGCACTCGCCCAGAGAAGACAGCAGATGTACCAGAAGATTCGATTCGCTACAGAAGCGTACCTCCGAGACCAGGGAAACATTGCTAAGGGATGAATATCGGTCTTATGATTTGATTAAGGGGGATCCAATGAATGTCTGATGATAACTATTATGTGGCTTCCCGAAAAATTCTTGGCATTCATACAAATGTCGATGATTTTACGTGGTCCTATGGTATGAGCATGCCAAAAGTTACACGCAAGGAATACAGTGATTGCAGGATCCGAATCCGCCTAGAAGTTTTGGATCACCTTGTCTCTTCAGGCAGTGATAGCGTTGGTTGGCAGGAACTCACCGGGAAGTATCACTACTTTAGTGGCATACACGATCAAGATATAATTAGATATAAGAGAAATTTTCTTTTTGGATCCGAATTACAGATTGAAGCCAAAGGGCTTCTTACTGAAGAGCCTCACCTATTAATTAATAAAAACTACTATAAATACATCAGGTTCAGATTTATGAATCTGCACTCGATTGGCTATATTCTCACGGACCTTGCAGGATTGCTGCTTTTGCACAGGGGGTATGCTCCACTTCATTGTTCGGCTTTTCGTAAGAGAGACGCCACCGTGGTTGTATTGGCCCCGCCCAATACAGGCAAAACACTTTCAACCATGATGGCATGCATGGAATACGGTGCGGATTTTATAGCCGAGGACATTGCCATCACCGATGGTCACATGATCTACTCCGTTCCATGGACAAGCACCTTCCGCTATTATTCCAAAGTGGATAAACGGCATGGCTCCAAGGTGGTAAACATGTTTACCAGAATCTTACCTTTGTTAGAACTGATCAGTTTTATTAAGCCAAAACCTTTTGATACTTACATAGAGAGACAACGTCTTCTGGATTCGGCTCACATCTCTCATCTGGTTATTCTGGAGCGAGGTGATGAATCGATCCTACATGAGGCACCAGCGGAGATTTTTCGTAAAGTCTTAAATCTCAATAAGTATGAATTCAACTATCAAAAAGCTCCCATTGCCGTGGCCCATGAGTATTTTAATCCTGGATTAAATATTTATGAGGCAGGCCTTTCGGAGAGAGAGATATTACGAACGATGATTGACAGCGCTAAAGAGACTTTCATCGTCAGGGCCAAAGATCCAACTCAATATGCGACACTTATCCTCAATAATATCAATTCGATCCGGTCCTGATGGACTTGTAACAAATCCCTCCGTGTCGTAGGCCCATGAACTTGGCCAGTGCTTCTGTTTGATATTGGCCCTGGACTTTCCCTGGTTTTGTAGACTCCTGATCTGGTAAATGAGGGTTCAATAGAGGTATCTACGTCGAGCAATCGGTACACGCGTAAATGGCGCCATTTGGTCAAGAGGTGGATTGATTTTCTAATCACCTTGGCCGGGTTGGTGGTCTTGTCTCCCGTGTTCCTGCTAATCGGACTCCTCATCCGGGTTCGACTCGGTTCACCGGTCCTGTTCCGGCAATGGCGGCCGGGTTTGAACAGCGAGCCGTTCCTCATGTACAAGTTTCGCACCATGACCGACCGGAGGGGCCGGGACGGAAATCCCCTGCTGGATGCGGAGAGGCTCACTTCTTTCGGGCGGGTCCTAAGAAGGGCCAGTTTGGACGAATTGCCGGAACTGTTCAACGTCCTAAAGGGAGACATGAGCCTCGTCGGTCCGCGGCCGCTCCTCATGCAATACCTGGATCGTTACACGCCGGCGCAGGCACGGCGGCACGAGGTGAAGCCGGGATTGACCGGCTGGGCGCAGGTCAACGGTAGGAATGCGATCACCTGGGAGGAGAAATTCGCCTTGGATGTCTGGTATGTGGACAATCAATCGTTATTGCTGGACCTGAAGATTCTGGCCATGACCGCATGGAAGGTACTGAAGCGCGAAGGGATCAGCGCCAAGGGGGAGGCCACGATGCCGGAGTTCATGGGAACGATCCCCACCAATGGGAAATCCGAAAATGCCTGAGCGCCGCGCGGTAGTTGGCACCGACGGGAAAGTTTATCAAATTACTCTGTGTGCCCCCAATAAGGATATCTATGAATAAATTTTTCAAAACATTGATATCATGTAATCTCCTTACCATTTATATCCTTATTATCAAGGGATTTTCTGCAGCAAAAAATCTTATGATGAATACCTACTTCCAGTGGGCAGTTGTCTACTCGACACCAAAAATCGCTAAGGTCCCACTTTCCCAACTAATTAATACAAATTTCCCTTTTAAAATTCAGATGTCCGATAACCAAAGAGGTACCGTCCGGAATGACGAACTGATAGCAATTGCTTCCATAGTCAACTCAATGAAACCAAAACACATTCTGGAAATTGGAACATGTGATGGGGCAACAACTTTGAATATGGCGATAAACAATAAAGAAGCAGTCATATTCACGATAGATCTTCCTTTAGATCAAACAGAAACATCACTACCAGGATCGGATTTGGATTTAATCAATAGCAGGCAGGTTGGCAAGGCATTCTTCAGTAAGCCTGAAGCAGGAAGAATAACTCAAATATTATGCGACTCCGCCAAATATAATTATGCTACAATTGGGGTTTCATTTGGTCTAATATTCATTGATGGTTCCCATACCTATGAATATGTAAAAAACGACACTGAAAAAACAATGCCATTTCTAGCACCTAGCGGTGTGATGCTCTGGCATGACTGTTGTGCCATGGGGAAGAATTATGGAGTTTACAAGTATCTTAGTCAGCATCTAAAGGACAAAGTTAATATAATAGAGGGAACCACATTGGCATACTACATAAACAGTAATAACTAGATACATCTATGCCAGATTTCAATATCTTGATCTCATCCGCAGGAAGGCGTGTAGCCCTGTTGCGTATTTTTCAGAAAACGCTTGTTGAGATGGGACTTCATGGAAAGGTTTTAGCATCGGATATGTCTCTCCTTTCCTCGGCGGTCCACTCGGCAGATGGATGTTTCCTTGTACCCCCCTGCACAAGTCCAGAATTCATCCCCACAATGCTTAATATCTGTCGTGAAAATAGCATTCGGCTGATCGTTCCAACGATTGACACCGAGTTGCCGATGTATGCTTCGCACCGGGACCGTTTTTTAACGGTTGGAACAACGGTGGCAATTTCCAGTCCTGAGGTAGTCTCTATTGGAGGAGATAAAGAGAAGACATTCAATTGGCTCATTCGAAATGGATTCCCCACGGTTCGTCAGGCACCTGTCGGTGAAGTGATTCGGGAGCCAAAGCTATGGGCGTTTCCTCTCCTCCTGAAACCCAGGTTTGGTAGTGCATCGATTGGTGTTACGAATGTAAGAGATTTGAATAATCTGAGGGTAATTTCGCCAACAGCTGGTTTATTGGTGCAGACGATCGCCAAGGGGAACGAATATACGGTCGATATCTTGGCAGATCGCCAAGGTAACTGTCTTTGCGCGGTTCCGAGAAAACGGCTGGAAGTGAGGGGAGGCGAGGTGAGCAAGGGGGTGACGGTTCGGAACGAAATATTACTTGGATTGGCCCAGCGGATATGCGAGACCTTGCCAAGCGCCTATGGGGCATTGAATGTGCAAATTTTTCTAGATGATGCAACGGGTGATCTCAATGTGATCGAGATCAATCCACGATTCGGCGGAGGGTTCCCATTGACTTGGGAGGCGGGGGGGAAATATCCCCAATGGATGATTGAAGAACTTATGGGTCTTCCATCGGCAGCAGCATCTTCTTCCTGGAAGGATGGGTTGGTGATGCTTCGATATGACGAAGCTGTATTTGTAAATGCAGGGGAAGCTGGAATCTGAGGAATGTCAGGAATCCGGTGTCTGGTTTTCGATATCGATGACACGCTTTATCTGGAGCGGGAGTATGTCCGGAGCGGGTTCCAGGTAGTGGGCGGATGGGCCCAGAGGAACCTCGGTATTCCGGATTTCTTCGAGCACGCCTGGAAGGTTTTCGAAAATGGAGGACGAAGCACCATATTCAATCAGGTTCTGGAGTCCTGTGGCGTTGAGGTTACTGGATCTCTCATTCAAACCTTAATCAATATCTACCGGGAACATAACCCCAATATTGAACTTCTTGATGACGCTGTAAAACTTCTGGAGAAATATAACGGAAGGATTCCTTTGGCGATTGTGACAGATGGTGTCTCAAGGAGCCAGCGGGCCAAAAGCAGGGCGCTCGGCCTCGATAAGTACATGAATCCGATTATTTTCACGGATGAGTTGGGTGTGGGGATGGGGAAACCTCATCCAAAATCATTCCGGATCATACAAGAAAAGACCGGAGTTTCTGGTTCCAGTTGTACGTACATCGCAGACAATCCGGCAAAGGATTTTCAAGGGCCGAAATCATTGGGTTGGAATACCGTCAGGGTTCGCAGGCAGGGAGGATTGCATTTTGATTCTTGCAATTGTTTGGATGTTGACGTCGAATGCAGCGATCTGACAGAGGTTGCCGCGATTATCGGATCCCATGGTTGATTTTTCGGGGCGAAATTTAGCTTGACCAGCCCGCCGGTACCGAAGCGGATCTACCTCTCCCCTCCCCACATGGGGCCGGACGAGCGTTCCCTGCTGCTCGACGCCTTCGACTCGAACTGGATCGCCCCGCTGGGACCCCACGTGGACGCCTTCGAGCGGGAGTTCTGCGAAACCGTCGGGGTCCCCCATGCCGCGGCCCTCTCCAGTGGAACGGAGGCCCTCCACCTTGCGTTGCTGATGCTGGGGATCGGCGCGATGGACGAGGTCCTGGTGTCCACCCTTACCTTCGCGGCAAGCGCGAACGTCGTGGCGTACGTCGGGGCGACCCCGGCCTTCATCGATTCGAACCGGGAAACCTGGAACATGGACCCGGGGCTGCTGGAAGAGGAACTTGCGGCGTGTGCCCGGCGGGGAAAGCTCCCGAAGGCGGTCATTGTGGTAGACCTGTATGGCCAGTGCGCGGATTACGATCCGATCCTTGAAGCATGCGCAAGGTACGGGGTTCCGGTGATCGAAGATGCGGCAGAGGCGCTCGGGGCCAACTACAAAGGCAAACCGGCGGGCTCTTTTGGCGCGGCCGCGGTGTTCTCCTTCAACGGGAACAAGATCATCACGACGTCCGGAGGCGGGATGTTCGTCTCGTCGGATCGTTTCCTGGTCGAGCGGGCCCGGCACCTGGCGACGCAGGCAAGGGATCCCGCCCCGCACTACGAGCACTCCGAGATCGGGTACAACTACCGGATGAGCAACCTGCTGGCCGCCGTCGGGCGGGGGCAGTTGCGGGTATTGCGGGACAGGGTGTCGAGGAAGCGGGAGATCTTTCATTTCTATCAGCGCGCCCTCGGTGACCTCCCCGGCGCCTCCTTCATGCCGATCGCAGTGTATGGGGAGCCGAATTACTGGCTGACCTGCATCCTGGTCGATCCGGCCCGGTTCGGTGCGACGAGGGAGGAGATCCGGCTGGCGCTGGAAGCGGAGAACATCGAGTCACGGCCGCTCTGGAAACCGATGCACCTGCAACCGGTCTTCAAGGATTGCAAGGTAAGGGGCGGATCGGTTTCCGAAGGTATCTTCCGGGACGGTCTGTGTCTCCCAAGCGGGACGGCGTTGATCGATGTGGAACTTGAGCGAGTTGCAGATATTATCCGGGCCGCCTGCAGGGGTATGCATCAGAATCTGTAACCGATCTGTCACCTCCCTGGACTGATCATGAAAGCAAATGCATGACGCACATTTCCGGTCAAGAACAGGAGCCTGATGCCTGAAAAATATCCCGGCCGAGACCTGCGAGCCCGTTCGGCGAAGATGATCTCCTATCCGATCGACTTCCTTATGCGCTGGCGGTCCATCGTGAAGTTCCTGCTGCACGCGATGATCTTCGCCTTCGCATACGTTACGGCGTTCCTTCTCCGGTTCGAGTTTTCCCTCTCCCCGAAATATCTGGAGATCCTCCGGCACACGCTCCCGGTGGTGCTGCTTTCGAAGGCCGTGGCGTTCCTCGCCTTCGGGCTGTTCCAGGGGTGGTGGAGGTACGTCTCGATCCGGGACATCCTCCCGATCGCGGGCGGGTGCTCGCTGGGGTCCCTCCTCTTCTTCGGGATCGAACACCTGCTGATGCCGGGATTCGTGGTGCC
>Ga0316601_100000466_pt1 | contig 17307 bp, 13 predicted proteins | sample OWC_soil_day5_no_FD_207663 | JGI IMG/M metagenome (GOLD analysis project Ga0316601, IMG submission 207663) | Wetland soil microbial communities from Old Woman Creek delta, Ohio, United States - OWC_soil_day5_noCT | ecosystem: Environmental > Terrestrial > Soil > Wetlands | place: USA: Ohio... | reverse complement strand
CAAGGCCCTGTTCGGCGACAGCGCGGGCAAGCTCGTCAGCTCGGTGATCGCGATCGCGCTGGTGTCCTCGGTCAGCGCGATGATCATGGCCGGGCCCCGCGTGTACGCGGCGATGGCGCACGATCGGGCGCTGCCGCACCAGCTCGCGCGGCACAACCACCGCGGCGTGCCGGTGTTCGCGGTGGTCACCCAGGGCATCCTCGCCGGCGCGTTCGTGCTCGTGGGGGATCTCGGCTCGCTGATCCGGTTCGTCGGCTTCACGCTCGCGATCTTCGCGGCGCTGACCGTCGGCGCGGTGTTCATCCTGCGCGCGCGCGGTCACCGCGCCGCGTACCGGACGTTCGGGTATCCGGTCACGCCGATCGCGTTCATCGCGCTGTCGGGGTGGATCGCGTACTCGCAGATCCGGTCGCAGCCGAAGGAGAGCCTCGTGGTCGCCGGCGTGCTCGCCGTCGGTGCGGCGCTGTACACGGTGGTCGCGCACGGCAAGCCGCCGCTCGCTGACGAGTCGCTGCCCGAGATGGAGAAGCCCGCGGACCTCCCGCCCGACGTGCCCGCGGCGCGCGTGATCAAGGATGACGATCCGCGGTAGCGCCGGGATCGTGCTCGCGCTGGCGGCGAGCGTCGTGGCTGCCCCGCGCGCCGTGCACCCGCCGAGCTGGGCGGACTGGGTCGGTGACTACACGGGCGCGCTCGCGTGGCCCGGCTGCTCGACCCCGGGCGAGCGCTCCGCGACGCTCGCGCTCGACGCGGTCGACGGTGCGCTCGCGATCGAGCTGACCCCGGCGGGCGGCGGCCTGCGCTCGATGTCGCTCGTCGCGGACGGCGCCGCGTGGATCGCCCTGGAGGGCGATGTCCGGCTCCGGCTCACGCGCGCGAAGCCCGACGCGATCGCGCTCCACGTCGAGCTCGGCTCGGATTGCGTCCTGCGCGCGGTGCTGCGGCGAAGGGCGACGAAGATCGCGGCGTGTGATCGGCTCGTCGCGTGGACGCGGATCGAGGCGGCCTGCACCAAGCGCGTCGCCGCGCCTCTCGAGGATCCCGCGGCGCTCGCGAAGGAGCGCGCGACGTGGAGGCCCCGGAAGCCGGCGATCGCCGCGCAGTGCACGGCGCGCGCGGCGAAGGTCGAGGCCGCGCTCGTCGAGGTCGGCTGCGCACCGGATCCACTCCCACCACCGGCGGTGCGCGCTCCGATCTGCGCGCGCCTCGTCGACGCCGCGCAGCGGTTCCAGCAGTGCGCGCTCGCGCTGCCGAGCGTCAAGTCGGCAGCGCTCATGGAGGCGGCGAGCCTGCTCGCGGGCGTCGGGACCGCGGACGAGGCGGCGTTGCCCGTGCTCGCGACGCAGTGCCGCGATGCGCACGCGCGGCTCGCCCAGATCGCCGCGCACAGCCGCTGCCCGTTGTAAGCGGCGGACGACAATTGCCCGGCCAAGGACCCTGCAGCGGCAGGGGTCTATGCTCCCACCATGAGACTCGTACCGTCGCTCGTCGTCGCCGTGCTCGCGCTTGCCCCGGCCACCGCCGATGCGTTCTGTGGGTTCTATGTCGCGGGCGGTGATCAGCAGATGTTCAACGACGCGACCCAGGTCGTGCTGATGCGGAGCGGCACGCGGACCGTGCTGTCGATGCAGAACAACTACAAGGGCCCGCCGACCGACTTCGCGATGGTCATCCCGGTGCCGGTCGTGCTCCACGAAGGCGACGTCAAGACGCTGACGAAGGAGGTGTTCGCGCAGGTCGAGGCGATGGGCGCACCGCGGCTCGTCGAGTACTGGGAGCAGGATCCATGTCCCTCGCCTCGCGACTCGAGCGACTGCCCGAACTGCGGGTCGGCGCCGCCGATGAGCATGTCGATGCCCGACCCGTCGCCGCCGAAGGAGGCCAAGGACCTCGGCGTGACCATCGAGGCGAAGTTCACCGTCGGCGAGTACCAGGTCGTGATCCTGTCGGCAAAGGAAGCGACCGGGCTCGACACCTGGCTGCGCCAGGAGCACTACAAGATCCCCGCCGGCGCCGAGCCGCTGCTGCGGCCGTACGTCGAGAGCGGGATGAAGTTCTTCGTCGCGAAGGTCGATCCGACCAAGGTCGCGTTCGTCGACGGTCGCGCGTCGCTGTCGCCGCTGCGCTTTCACTACGACACCGACGAGTTCGCGCTGCCGATCCGGCTCGGGCTCGCGAACTCGTCGGGCACGCAGGACCTGATCGTCAACATCCTCGCGCCGCGGCAGCGCTACGAGGTCGCGAACTACCCCAACGTCACGATCCCGACCAACCTCGACGTCGATGCCAAGGTGAAGGACACGTTCGGCGCGTTCTACGCGGCACTGTTCGATCGCACCGTCGAGCAGAACCCCGGCGCCGTGGTCACCGAGTACGCGTGGCAGGCGACGACCTGCGATCCATGCCCGGGGCCCGCGCTCGATCAGAGCCACTTCCTCACGCTCGGCGCCGACGTGCTCGGCGGAGGGAAGGGCGAGGTCCTGCCGTACCCCAACGCGGACTTCGTGCTGACGCGACTGCACGCGCGCTATGGCACGACCATGAAGGACGACCTGCGGTTCAAGGCGGCGAGCCCGATCGTCGGCGGCCGCGAGCACCGCATCAACGGTCAGCTCGAGGAGCGCGCGACCAAGGCCGACCACAACAACTTCCAGGGCCGCTACGCGATCCGCTACGCATGGAGCGGGCCGATCCGCTGCGAGAAACCCGTACGCGGCGTGTGGGGCGGACCGCCGCCGGAGCTCGCCCGGCGTCCGGGGTTCGTGCCGCCGGCGGTCAAGCCCGCGCTCGACCTCGCGTTCGTGTCGCGCGGCAGCGTGCAGCTCGCGAGCGCCGTGCTCCACGACGTGCCGGAGATCGATCTCCGTGCTGGCACGTCCAAGGGGCAGGCGTCGCCCCCAGGTCCGGCGTCGGGCCGCGGCGTGGCGCCGGCTCCGACGAGCGATCCGCCGCAGAAGAAGAGCGGGTGTGGTTGCCAGACGGCCGACCGTAATGGTCAGCTGGTAGGCGCGTTGCTGGTCGGGGCCAGCTTGCTCATCACGCGGCGTCGTCGTCGGCCCCGCGACGCCTGAAGGAGCTCGGATGCGGAGACTGGGGATCGCGGCTGTCGTGGCGGGAATGCTGTGCGCGCCGACGGTGGCGCATGCGTTCTGCGGCTTCTACATCAATGGCGCCGGTGGCGACATGTTCAACAACGCGACGCAGGTCGTGTTGATGCGGAGCGGCACGCGGACCGTGCTGTCGATGCAGAACAACTATCAGGGCCCGCCGACCGACTTCGCGATGGTCGTCCCGGTGCCGGTGGTGCTCAAGGAGCCCGACGTCAAGACGCTGCCGAAGGACGTGTTCGCGAAGGTCGACACGATGGGCGCGCCGCGGCTCGTCGAGTACTGGGAGGTCGACCCGTGCATGCTGGAGAACTACTACGGCGACGACATGATGAAGTCCATGGCGATGCCGTCCGGAGCGGCCATGGAGAGCGGCGCGCCGGCCGCAGACTACGGCGTCAAGATCGAGGCGAAGTTCACCGTCGGTGAGTACAACATCGTGATCCTGTCGGCGACGGAGTCGACGGGGCTCGACCGCTACCTGCGCGATCAGAAGTACAAGATCCCCGCGGGCGCGGAGCCGCTGCTGCGACCGTACGTCGAGGCGGGGATGAAGTTCTTCGTCGCGAAGGTCGATCCGAAGAAGGTCAAGTTCGAGAAGGGGCAGGCGATGCTGTCGCCGCTGCGCTTCCACTACGACACCGACGAGTTCTCGCTGCCGATCCGGCTCGGGCTCGCGAACTCGTCGGGCACGCAGGACCTGATCGTCTCGATCCTCGCGCCCCAGCAGCGCTACGAGGTCGCGAACTACGCGAACGTCACGATCCCGACCAACCTCGACGTCAAGGACGAGGTCCGCACCCGGTTCGGCGAGTTCTACGCGGCCCTGTTCGATCGCACGATCGAGCAGAACCCCGGCGCGGTGGTCACCGAGTACGCGTGGGATGCGAGCACGTGTGATCCGTGCCCGGGCCCGCAGCTCGACGGCTCGGACTTCCAGACGCTCGGCGCCGACGTCCTCGGTGGCGACAGCTACAGCTTCGTGCTGACCCGCCTGCACGCGCGCTACGGCAAGACCGGCGCGCCGAACGACCTCGTGTTCAAGGCCGCGCACCCGATCACGGGCGGGCGCGAGCAGCGCAGTGGCAACGGCGTGCTCGAGGAGCGCGCGACCAAGGCGGACTACAACAACTTCCAGGGGCGCTACGCGATCCGCCACGCGTGGACGGGCGCCGTCGCGTGCGCGTCGCCGCAGCGCGGTCGCTGGGGCGGCCCGCCGGACGGGCAGGAGAACCGGATCGCGGAGGGCGGGATCCCGGCGACCAACACGGCGTTCGCGCCGCGCGGGCAGGTCCAGCTCCCGAACCTCGTCGCCCAGGACATCCCCGAGATCAACGTCAAGCAGGGCGTCCCGCTCCCCGCGAGCGCGACGTTCAGCCAGAAGCCGCAGGGGTGTGGGTGTACGACCACCGGCGGCCTGGCGTCGGCGCTCGGGGGAGGCCTCCTTGCCGCCGTGACGATCCTGCTGTCCCGTCGGCGTCGGCGCTGAGGGTTATCGGGGGCTTGCGAGGGATTTCCGGCCGGTGGCAGGGTGATGAGATCGCCGCCCCTCGGGGCGCGTTGAACAGACACAGGCCATTCGTCGGAACCACGGGAGACACATGAGCAAGATCGGGATCACGCTCGGCGCCACGGCGCTCGCACTCGCAGCCAACGCCGGCACGGCCGACGCGTTCTGCGGCTTCTACGTCGAGGGCTCGGGCGCCAAGCTCGCGGCCGACGCCACCCAGGTCGTGCTGATGCGCGACGGCACGCGGACGGTGCTGTCGATGCAGAACGACTACAAGGGCCCGCTCGCGGACTTCGCGATGGTGATCCCGGTGCCGGTGGTGCTCAAGGAGGCGGACGTCAAGACGCTGTCCAAGGACGTGCTGTCGCGGATCGAGTCGCTCGGGGCGCCGCGCCTGGTCGAGTACTGGGAGCAGGACCCGTGTCCCAAGCCGGTCCCGCAGCGCGACGAGTACGAGATGTCGAAGCGCGGAATGGCACCGTCGGCGGAGCCGTCGTCCGCCAGTGGGGCCGAGTACAAGGACACGGTCAAGATCGAGGCGAAGTTCGACGTCGCCGAGTACAAGATCCTGATCCTGTCGGCGACCGAGGCGACGGGGCTCGAGCGCTGGCTCAAGGCGAACGGCTACCAGATCCCCGAGGGGGCGGGGCCGCTGCTGCGGCCGTACGTCGAGGGCGGATCGAAGTTCTTCGTCGCGAAGGTCGATCCGAAGAAGGTGACGATGGTCGACGGTCGCGCGGCGCTGTCGCCGATCCGGTTCCACTACGAGAGCGAGGAGTTCGCGCTGCCGATCCGGCTGGGGATGGCGAACTCGACGGGCAAGCAGGACCTGATCGTCAACATCATCGCGAACACGCGGTACGAGGTGGCGAACTACAAGAACGTGGTGATCCCGACGAACTTCGACGTCAAGGACGCGGTGCGAGCGCGGTTCGCGGAGTTCTACGCGGCGCTGTTCGACAAGACGATGGAGGCGAACCCGGGTGCGGTGGTGACCGAGTACGCGTGGCAGAGCCAGCCGTACTCGATGTGCGATCCGTGCCCGCCGGAGATCCCGACGACGGGGGACGCGGCGACGCTCGGCGGCGACATCGTCGGCGGTCAGATCGCGCAGGGCAACTACGTGCTGACGCGGCTGCACGCGCGCTACGGCAAGGCGGACATGAAGGACGACCTGCGGTTCCGCGAGGCCAAGCCGATCACGGGGGGCCGCGAGCAGTGGAGCAAGCAGGGCCTCGAATACGGCGCGTCGCCTGCGGCGCAGAACAACTTCCAAGCGCGGTACGCGATCCGCCACTGGTGGACGGGCCCGATGACGTGCAAGAACCCGCAGCGCGGGGTGTGGGGCGGGCCGCCCGACGGCGGCTATCGCAACACGATCGCGGCGAGCAAGCTCGCGTACGCGCCGCGCGGCAAGCTCGCGCTCAACACGGTGATCAAGCGCGACCTGTGGGAGATCGGGTACAAGAAGTCGTCGACGGCGCGGCCGCCGGCGCCGGCCCCCGCGCCCGGTGGGACGAAGTTCGCGACACCGCCCGGCAGCAAGGCGATGGGGTTTGGCTTCGGTGCCGGCGCGGCCGGCGGCCTGCTGCTGCTCGGCCTCGGCCTGCTGGTCACGCGGAAGAAGAAGTAGCGTCATGCGCGCGACAAGGCTCATCGCGATCGTGATCGTCGCCGGGTGCGGCAGCCAGGAGGCGGCCGTGCGGCCGAGTGACCCCACCGGGCCGCTCCTCGCCTCCGCTCGGATCCCGCGCGCCGACGGCGATCACTTCCCGAGCCTCGTCGCGATCGATCGCTCCACGCTGCGCACCCAGGGCGAGAACACCGACGGCGAGATGCTTTCGGATGTCGACAGCTGCGCGACGTGCCACGCGGACGCCGCCGCCCACTGGTCGGCGAGCCCGCACTCGTTTGCCTCGTTCGGCAACCCGATCTACCGGACGAACGTCGAGTTGATGCGCCACGACCTCGGCAACGTGACGAGCCAGCACTGCGGTGGCTGTCACGACATGCCGCTGATGGTCGACGGCCTGATGACGGCGAAGGCGCCGGTGCCCGCCGCGGATCTGCGCTCGCACTCCGGCGTGACCTGCCGGCTGTGCCACGGCATCCAGAGCACCACCAAGGACGGCAACGGCAGCTACGTGTGGTCGCGCACGCCGATCGAGGCGCCCGAGCTGGGCAACGCGATGTCGATCGCGAAGCACAAGCAGCAGGCGTCGGTGAAGAAGCTCGGCACCGAGCTGTGCGTCGGCTGTCATCGCGGCTTCCTGTCGCCTGACATGGGGATGCCCGTGCACCTGTCGGGGCTCGACGAGCCCGGCATGTGGCGCAACTCGGCGTGGACCGGCAACGGCATGGCCCGGGTCGACAAGGTCGACAAGAAGACGTGCATCGATTGCCACATGGAGCGCGAGCCGGCGTCGGCCAACGAGCTCGGCGCGAAGGACGGCACGATCGCGTCGCACCGGTTCCTCGGCGGCCACACCTGGATGGCGTCGATGCGCGGCGACGCCGAGCACCTCGCGAAGCTGACCTCGAAGCTCGAGGGCGTCGCGTCGATCGACGTCGCCGGCGCGCGGATCGAAGACCCGGGTGGCGCCCGCTGGCACCTCCCTGCGGACGGTGCGCCGGTCGCGCCGGGCTCGCGGATCTCGCTCGATGTCGTGATCCGGAACCTGCTCGTCGGGCACCGGTTCCCCGGCGGCGTGCTCGACATCCAGGATGCGTGGGTCGAGGTCGAGGTCGCCGATCGGCAGGGCAAGCGGCTCGCGTCGTCGGGGCTGACGCACGCGACGAATCCCGACGACGAGGACACGCACGTCCTCCGCACGCTGGTCGTCGATGACAAGGGCAACATCCTCGAGGAGCACGAGATGGCGGCGTTCCGCACGCAGATCGCGACGCAGACGCTCGCGGCGCGCGAGGCGCAGGCGACGCGGTTCGCCTTCGATGTTCCGGCGAAGCTGTCGCCGCTGCAGCTGCCGCTCACGGTGACCGCCCGCCTGCGCCATCGCAGCCGCACGCTCAAGCTGCAGGCCGCCGTGTGTCGCGAGGCGAAGACGCCGGCGGGTCAGGCGTTCATCGCGGGTGCGCAGGGCGCGCGTGACGTCGCGCTCGACCCGTGCAAGGCGCAGCCGATCACGCTGATCGCCGAGACCCGCGTCGAGCTCGGGCAGGGCGCGCAGGTGTCCACGCGGCCCGCGTGGGAGCGGATGTACGAGCACGGCATGGCGCTGGTCGGCACGGTCAGCGAGCGGCTCGAGGAGGCGCGCACGGTGCTCGAGACCTCGCTCGCGCAGGTGCCCGCCGGTGACAAGCGCGCCCGGGCGATGGTGCTGGTCCAGCTCGGCTGGGTCGCCTCGAAGCAAGGGCGCGTCGATGATGCCCTCGCGCTCGTCGCGCAGGCGCGACCGCTGTTGCCGACGCCGGGGCCCGCGGTGCTCGATGCGGTCGCCGCGGATGCGCTCGCGCGCGTGTGGCGGTGGGACGAGGCGATCGCGCCGGCGAAGGCGTGCACGGAGCGTGCGCCGCAGAACTCGGGCGCGTGGATGCTCTACGCGCGCGTGCTTGGCTCCACCGGCGACAACGCCGGTGCGCTCGACGCCGCGACCAAGGGGCTCGAGCTCGCGCCGCGCGACCCGGATCTCCTGCGCAGCCAGGCGACCGCGCTCGCGGCGCTCGACAAGCCGGAGGCCGTCGCGGCGCTCGCCGCGTACGATCGGTTCCGCTCGCCGGACAACTCGGCCGAGCTGCGGATCCAGTGCGCCGCTGACTCGAAGCGGTGCGCGCGGCATCGCGAGCAGGCGCAGACGATCGTGCTGCAGCCCGCACGCTGAGCGCGTCGCGCGGCCCCCGCGGACGTCACTGCGGCGCGGAGATGATCGCGTCGATGTCGAACAGCCCGGCCGCGATCGTCGACACCTGCGGGCCCTTTGCGAACACGTCGAGGCTCGCGAAGCCGGCCGCGTCGTAGCGGTCGCGGTCTCCACACAGCGCGCAGCTGCTGTTGTCGGTCTTGAGGACGACGCGCAGCTCGGTCTTGTCCGGAGCCGCGAGGCTGAGCAGGGCGAACGACGCGATCTGCTCGGGGTGCGCCGCGCTCGAGCCACCGGAGCTCGGCATGTCGTCGGCCTCGTCGCGGAGCTTGTCATAGAGCGAGCTGACGACGCCGGCGCGGGCCTGGGCGACCGACTGGCTGACCGCCTTCTCGTACTGCGGGCGCTTGCTGCCATCGACGGTGTAGCGGACCTCGATCGCGTTGGCGCCGATCTCGCCGAGCGACTCGATGCGCGCGCCATCGATCGAGAGCAGGCGCTGGTACTGGTTCGCGTGGTCGACGAAGATCGTCGCCATCTTGGTCGCGACCGCGGTCGAGCGCTCGCGGATCCGGGTGCGGTCGGCGGCGGGGTTCGCGCTGGTGCGCTCGAGCTGGGTGGCTTCCATCAGCTCGATCACGGCGTTCTTGAACGCGGTCTGGTCCTTGGCGAACACACCACGGAGGGCCGCGTCGTCGAGCCGGAAGTCGACCACGACCGAGGCCGTCGGACCGACCGCGGCCGCGTTCGGATCCTGGATCGACTGGGCCGACAGCCGGAGATCCGCGAGCGCCATCACGAGGTCCTTGCTCGGCGCCGGCAGGCCGGTGATCGAGCCCTCGAGCTCGGCGATCGCAGCGGCCTTGAGGCCCGCGACCTCGGCCCCGCCGACGAGCGCGACGTTACAGGATTCGTCGAAGTAGCCACCCTGCTCGGGCAGCGGGCAGCGCGTGTTGATCAGGCGCTCGAGCTCGTTGCCCTTGCGCTCGAGCGCGCGCAGCGCGTTGTTGCCCGCGACGGAGAGGATCACGCTGTCGAGCTGATCGATCACCTTGTCGCGCTCCATGAACTTGTCGCCTTCCTGGGTCTGGAGGAAGAGGTTGGTCTCGCCCTTCGCGACACCCGGGGTGCGCGCGTCGAACTTGAGGCCGGCGACGCCGATCCGCGTGAAGCCGTGCGACGTGAAGAACCAGCCCGCCTCGCGGTGCAGCGTCTCCCACATCAGCGCGAGGATCCCGCCCGGCGTCTGGACGACGGCGGAGCCTTCGCTCTCGGCGGTGCGGCGGTAGAAGCTCATGCCGAGGACGTCGACGCCGGCGTACGAGATCGCCGAGGCGCCAGAGCGGACGAGGTCGAACTCGGCGATCACGCCGGAGTCACCGCGCGCCGCGAGCGCCTGCGCGAGGCGAACGTCGCCCTTGAGCGCCTGCGCGAGCGCGGCCTCGCGGCCCCCCGTCGGGTCCGGGCCGGCGAGGTCGAAGCGGAGGCGCGCGACGCTCATCCGCATCGAGGTGCTGGTGCGCTCCGCGCGCGCCTTGATCAGGTGGAGCTTGTCGGCGACCTTGGACTGGAGGGCCTTGTCGAGCAGGCGGCCGAGATCGACCGTGGCGCCCGCGATCTCGACGGTCGACGAGACCAGGCCCTGAATGCCGAAGCCATCGGTCAGCGCGATGTACGCCTGCGCGAGGCTCGCGCTGCGCACGCCGACGTCGACGACTACCTGCTCGCCGCGCGCGTGGACGACCTGGACGTCCATCTCGCCCTCGAACACGCTGCGCATGCCGGCGCTGAGGACGAGGCTGTAGGTCAGCCACGAGGTCGGGTTCGCGATCAGGATCGGCACGCCGGCGCCGAGGTTGACGCCGAGCTTGCCGCGGCCCGCGAGAGCGAACGACTCGCCGGGCGCCATCTTGCGGAGATCCGCGATCGAGCGCGGAAGGATGAACCCGCGCGACGCCTTGATCGCCGCCAGCGGAGCCTGGACGAGCGCCGTGTTCTCGCGCTGGTGCGCGGTGATCACGCGCGCCTCGAGCTCGCCGCCTGCATCGAAGCCGAGCGTGACGGCGCCGTTGCCATCGCGGCCAAAGCCACGCGTCGGCAACGTCCAGTTGTGACCGAGCGAGGCCGACAGGCGGAACGCGCTCTCGGCGTAGACGCGCTTGCCCGAGGCGCCGAGGTGCTCGACACGGATCGCGTTGACCTCGGTCGTCAGCGCGCTCTCGCCGAACTTGCTCGCGAGGCCCGAGACCAGCGTGTCGAGGTTCTTCAGCGTCAGGTCGCTGCTCGCGACCGCAGCGGGTGCGTACAGCTCGGTGGGCTGGATCCGCACCGACGCGTAGTTCGTGACGTCGAGCGCGTCGTTGAGCGAATCGGTCGCGAAGCCCGCGCCGACATTGATCAGGTCCTGGAGGTCGAGCTTCTTCGCGTCGGACACCAGTGCGCGGACCGACGACAGGCCGTCGCACTTGCCCTCGCAGGTGATCTGGAGCTCGTCGTAGTCCTCACCGGTGCAGCCGGCGACCGCGAGGGAGGCGAACAACACCGAGGCGAGGAGGGGTTGGCGCATGCCCACGACAGGTTGCAGCGGCCATGCCCGATTCTATCGGTGCGCCGTTCGCGTAACTGGTCGAAGCCACAGCTGGCGAGCCGGGTTGCCAGCAAACCGCCCTCGCCCCGGAACGACTGTCCCCAGGCTGGCTGCCTGGCCAGCTACTGCGCCGAGACGTGCGTCGCGTAGGCGGCGGGGGTCATCAGCTCGTCGAGCTCGCTCTTCTCGGTCGGCTCGAGATCGATCATCCAGCCCTTGCCGTACGGCTCGGAGTTGACGTGCTCGGGCGAGTCTTTGAGCGTCGCGTTGACCGCGACCACGCGTCCGGACACCGGGGCGTAGAGGTCGGAGACGCTCTTGACGCTCTCGATCGTCCCGAACCGCTGACCCTTGGTGACGAGGTCGCCCTCCTTGGGGAGATCGACGAGGGTGATGTCACCGAGCGCGTCGACGGCGAACTGGGTGATGCCCACGCGCCAGCCCGTGCCCTGCGCGCGGAGCCACTCGTGGTCGTGGGTGTAACGGAGATCAGCAGGAAAGGTGGACATGCGTATTGCTCAACTTCGCTTGTAGAACTTGCCGGAGACCACGGTCGCGGGGACATCCTTACCGCGACAATCGATCGTCAGTTGCGTGCCAGGGGCCGACTTCGTGGACGGGACGTAGGCGAGGCCGATCGCGCCGCCGACGACGATCCCCGGGCCACCACTGGTGACCGTGCCGATCACGGTGCCGAGCGCGCGGTCGACGACGGGGTAGCCGTGGCGGGCGATCGCCCGCTGACCGTCGTCGATCTTGAAGCCGACGAGCTGGCGGGTCAGGCCGGTGCGCTTCTGCTCGCGCAGGCGCTCGGCGCCGAGGAACTCGCGGCCGTCGAGCTTGACCGCCCAGCCGAGCCCCGCCTCGAGCGGCGTGTGATCGTCGTCGAGATCGTTGCCGTACAGCGGCAGCTTCGACTCCAGCCGCAGCGTGTCGCGCGCGCCGAGGCCGATCGGGAGCCCGCCGAGCGGCGTGGCCGCCTCGAGGAGCGCATTCCACAGCCGGACCGCGTCGTAGTTCGGGCACGCGAGCTCGAAGCCGTCCTCGCCGGTGTAGCCGGTGCGGCCTGCGATGCACGCGACGCCGGCGACCGTGGCGTCGGCGAACGAGAACGTCGGCAGGTGGGCGAGCGTCCCGCCGGCGAGCGCATCGACCATCGCGACGGCCTTGGGGCCCTGGACCGCGATCAGCGCTGTCTCGTCGGAGACGTCGACGACATCACACGGCGCCTTGATGTGCTCGCGGAACCAGTCGAGGTCCTTCGGCGTGTTCGACGCGTTGACGATGACGAAGAACTCCTCGTCCGACTTCTTGTAGAAGATGCAGTCGTCGACGACGCCGCCGTCGGGTCGGCACAGCAGCGTGTAGACCGCCTTGCCGGCCGCCGCCCCGGCGACGTTGTTCGTGGTCAACCGGTCGACCTGCTCCCGGGCGTTCGGGCCGCGGAGGTAGACCTCGCCCATGTGGGAGACGTCGAACAGGCCGACGGAGCTGCGCACCGCCTGGTGTTCCTTGATCGTCCCCGCCGGGTACTGGACCGGCATGTCCCAGCCACCGAAATCGATCAGTCGTGCACCGAGCTGCTTGTGCACGTCCCACAGCGGGGTCTTTCTGCGCTCCATCGGGGGGGACACTACTACGCCACGAGGACGTGAGGGCGGGTGACCAGCGCATCTCGTGCACGGCTCCCGATCTCGAACTGCGCGCGCCGCTTGCCCTCGAGCCGACGATGCTCCCGCCACCGCGCGCCATCGCGCTTCCACACCGTGACCCGGGCGTCGCCGATCATCGTGTTCGCGCAGTACAGCTCGGTGCCGTCGGGGTCGACGTACGGAGCGTTGACCATCTGATCCGGGGAGCAGGTCAGCTCGCCCTCGATCTTGATCCGCGGTGACCACGCCGAGAACGTCGCGCGCCCCGTCCCCCACGAGCCGCGGTTGACCGTGACGTGACGGAACTGATTCAGGCGGTGCTGCTCGCCGTCGAGATCGAGCGAGACGAGCGTCATCGGGGGCAGCGTGATGCCGCGGCGCTGGAGCCGCACGCCGAGGATCTCGAGCAGCGCATCGGGCGCGCCCGCGAACTCGGCGCAGCGCCCCCACGTCCACGAGTACGCGTGCTTCCTCCCCCACACATGCGTCTGCCCCGCGATCGTGCGGTCGAACGCGAGCTCCTCGCCGTCGACGAGCAGCGTCCCCGTCAGCGGGACGCGCGGGTTGGGCGAGAGGACCGTGGTCTCGCCGAGCCCGCCGCGCGCGTACATCACGTCGGGCAAGAACCGCAGCGGCTGCGCGGCCGGCACCCAGCGCAGGTCCCACCGCACGTCGTGCCCTCCGCCAGACAGCTCGCCGAAGCTGTGGTCGTGGCCGAGGTGGCAGCCGGAGATCATCATGCTGAACGGATCGTCCGACGACGTGACGAGCTCGCTGCGGAACCGCTTGTGGATCCCGAACGTCTTGTCGGGGCGCTTCGGATCGAACCGGGCGAACCACAGCTCGCCGCGCGGCGCCTCGCCGTACGGAGGAGAGCCCCCGGAGCCCGGTTTCGGGACCTCGGTGATGAAGCGCAGCCAGAACCCCTGATCGGTGGCCGGGTGGTTCCACGTCGTGTACCAGACCTCGTAGACGCCGGTCTGATCGGCACGCCATCGCCTGTGGTTGTCTCGGTCGTTCATGCTGCAGCCCCTGGTTTCGGAGAGGTCCGCGACGGCAGCTCGCCCGGACGGGGCTTGCCGAGGACGCGGTTCGCCATCCACGACGCGAACCAGCGTGGCACGAGGCGCACGCCGAAACACGACAGCTTGTTGACGAGGCCCGGGATCACGGTCCGCTTGCCCCGGGTCATCGCACGCACGCAGATCCTCGCGCACCGCTCGGCGCTCATCATCGACGCGTTCGCGATCCAGCTGTAGTTGCCGGCACCCGCGTTCGCGTGGAACTCCGTCTTCGTGCCACCGGGGCAGACCACCGTCGCGGACACCGGCGAGCCGGCGTGCTCGTCGTGGAGCGCCTCGGTGAAGTTGCGCACGAACGCCTTGGTCGCGGCGTAGAGCGCCATGTTCGGGACCGACTGGTACGCGCCGATCGACGCGATGTTGAGGAGGTAGGCTCGCCCCGGGTCGGCGGTCCGCGCGCGCACGAACAGGTGCGAGAGCTGGACGAGCGCGGTGACGTTGAGCTGCACCATCTCGGCGTCGCGCTCCCACTCGATCTCGGCGAACGGGCGGAAGTAGCCAAACCCGGCGTTGTTGATGCAGATGTCGATCGCGCCGCCCGCGGTCGCCGCCGCCCACAGCGCGGGGGCCGCCTCGGGGCGCCCGAGGTCGGCGATCACCACGTCGACGCGCACGCCCTTCGCGCTGCACTCGGCGGCGATCGCGTCGAGCGCGGGCTTGCGGCGCGCGGTCAGCACGAGGTCGACGTGCTGGCCGGCCAGCTCGCGCGCGACCGCGGCGCCGATCCCGCTCGAGGCGCCGGTCACGAGGGCGCGCTTGCCGCCGAGCTCCGACATGAAGCGACCGTAGCACCCTTGACGCTGGTCATGCCGGCTGCGATCACGTCGGCATGCGCTCCTCGATCCTGTGCCTGCTCGCCGTGGTCCTCTGCGTCGCGAGCTGCGGGCCCTCGTCGGGGCAGATCAAGACGGCCAAGGCGGCGCAGTACACCGCGCCGGCCCGGAGCCTCCTCGATGTCGCGCTCCAGGTCGCGCAGCGGACGTACAAGATCGGCCTGATCGACCTCGAGAAGCTGACGTTCGCGACGGAGCCGCAGTGGTACTCGAGGGAAGGCGGCCGGATCTCGCCGAACAACGAGGGCGGCGGCGACTTCGTCAACGCTCGCGGTGGTGACGTGCAGGTCACGCTGGTCGTCAAGGTCCGCGAGGTCGACGGCGGCCGCATGCTCGTCGTCGTGAACGCGAGGACGTTCGAGCTCGTCGCCGGCAGCCCGCAGCCGCGCGAGCTCGCGACCGACGATCCGAACCTGCCGCCGTGGGTGATCGGTCGGATCGACGCGCTGGCGGTCGAGATCCACGGCGAGGCCAAGAAGCTGTTCCCGGCGTCGTAGCCGGCTTGGCGAGGCGCCGGTTCCCGGTGTACGACTCGCGCCATGCGGAACCTCACGCTGTCCTGCACCATGCTCCTGGCAGTCCTCGCGTTCGGGGCCTGCGGTCCCTCCGGTCAGGAGGTCGCGAAGGCCAAGCAAGCGCGCTACCAGGGCGACAAGCTCGTGCTGTTCAACGCGGCCAAGGCCGCGACCGAGTCCAAGCACAAGATCGCGAAGTCCGACGAGACGGCGCTCGGGTTCCAGACCATCGGCCGCTGGTTCACGCAGGACGGCATGCTCGCCCCGGGCAGCGACGAGGACATGCGGCAGGTCCCCGACAAGAGCATCCGGATGACGCTCGTCGTGCGCCTCCTCCCCGACGGGGACAAGTGGATCATCCAGGTCGAGCCGTCGATGCTGCGCCGGATCTCGGGCAGCCCGAAGCCGGAGCCCGTCGATCCCAAGGATCCGAGCGTCCCGGGCTGGGCGACCGGCCAGGTCGACGCGCTCCACTTCGAGATCCACAAGGCGCTCGCCGCGTACGAGGTCAAGGCGCCGGGCGGTGTGCTGCCGGCCGCGGCCCCCGCGCCCGCGGATCCCGCGGTCCCCGCCGCGCCCGCGGATCCCGCGGCTCCGGCCGCCGGCTCCGCCGCGCCGGCTCCCGCCCCGTGACCCGTCCCGACGACGTCGTCGGGTTCGTGATCGACTCCGACGAGCTCGTCGGAGGGGGTGGCTTCCTCCAGATCCGCCGCCTGCGGATGCGCAACCGGCGCGCCGACGGCAGCATCTCCCCGCCGTACGTCTGCGACTCGATCGCGCGGCCGTACGGCCAGGACGCGGTGATCGTCGCGGTGTTCGCGCGCACCGGCGAGCGGATCCAGGTGCTGCTCCGCGAGCAGCTGCGTCCCTCGCTCGCGAAGGGGCGCGATCCGCGCCGCGCGCCGCTCCCCGAGGCGGCACCGGGCATGTTCGTCACCGAGCTCGTCGCCGGGATCCTCGAGGCCGAGGATGTCGGCGAGGACGGCCTGCGCACCCGCGCGGCGGCCGAGACCCTCGAGGAGGGCGGCTTCGTCGTCGATCCCGCGCGGGTGATCCTGCTCGGGGCGGGCGCACTGCCGTCGCCCGGTGCGATGGTCGAGAAGTTCTACTTCACCGCCGTCGAGGTCGATCCGGCGACGCAGCAGCCGCTGGCGGGCGATGGCTCGCCGATGGAGGAGGGCGCGTCGACACGCTGGCTGGAGCTCGACGCCGCGATCGCCGCGTGCGTGAGCGGAGAGCTCAGTGATCTCAAGACCGAAGCCGGGCTCCGTCGACTGCGCGATCACCTCGCCCCGTGATCAGGTGCCGGGATCGGTGTCCCCCGGGGACGGCGCGCGCGCCTGCGCCCCGGAGGACTTCGCGTACTCGTCGAGCTTGCGATACAAGGTCTTGCGATCGAGGCCCAGGCGCTGCGCGGCGCGGGTCTTGTTGCCGGCCTCGTCCTCGAGTACGCGCTCGATGAACTCGCGCTCGAGATCCGCGAGCGTCATCCGGCGTGCGACGGCCGCGCCGAGGAAGTCCGACGGCCGCTTCTCGCGCACCTGTGGAGGCAGATCCTCGTCGGAGATCAGCTCGCCCTGGCACAGGGCGACGCCGCGCTCGAGCACGTTCATCAGCTCGCGCACGTTGCCGGGCCAGTTGTAGGCGAGCAGCAGGTGCTGCGCCTCGGGCGCGAGCCGCATCCGGCGTGGTGGCGTCTGGCGGGCGCCGAGTTGATCGAGCACGTGCTCGGCGAGCGGGACGATGTCCTCCGGCCGCGAGCGCAGCGGGGGGAGGTCGATGTGGATCACGTTGAGGCGGTAGTAGAGGTCCTCGCGGAAGCTGCCATCGGCGAGCATCGTCTCGAGGTTGCGGTTCGTCGCGGCGACCACGCGCACGTCGACGCGCTGGTTCTTGGTCGCGCCGAGTGGCCGGACCTCGTGCTCCTGGAGGACGCGGAGCAGCTTGGCCTGCAGCGGCAGCGCGAGCTCGCCGATCTCGTCGAGGAAGATCGTCCCGCCATCGGCCTCGACGAACAGGCCGGGCTTGTCCGCGCGCGCGTCGGTGAACGCGCCCCGCTTGTGACCGAACAGCTCGCTCTCGATCAGGCCCTCGGGCACCGCGGCGAGGTTGACGCCGACGAAGGCGCCGTTCGCGCGGCTCGAGTTGTAGTGGATCGCGCGCGCGATCAGCTCCTTGCCGGTGCCGCTCTCACCGGTGACCA
>Ga0316601_100000465_pt1 | contig 17309 bp, 16 predicted proteins | sample OWC_soil_day5_no_FD_207663 | JGI IMG/M metagenome (GOLD analysis project Ga0316601, IMG submission 207663) | Wetland soil microbial communities from Old Woman Creek delta, Ohio, United States - OWC_soil_day5_noCT | ecosystem: Environmental > Terrestrial > Soil > Wetlands | place: USA: Ohio... | reverse complement strand
ATCTAATGCGGTTATTGAACATAATGGAAGAAAAATAATTAATATTTTTATTAATGGAGAAAAGCTTGATGGTGAAAAATGGTATACCGTTGCAACCTCTGACTATCTTCAAAGAGGAACCGGCTATACTTCCTTAAAAAGCAATAAAAATGAAAGATATAATAAAGAGTATTTAAGGGATACATTAAGAGAGTATATAGCTAAAAGAGACTTTGTTGAGAAGGCTTTTAAAGATAGATGGATATTAAAGTAGAAAGTAAGGTACCAGCGGAAATTGGACATACCTTTTTTGATAGTGAGAGTAGAAAAATTCTTTTGGATTGTTGCTACTTTGATTGGAGGTTCTTCACAGGAACCAAATATGATGAGCGAACTAAAGAAGGAGATATTGTGCTGGGATTCTATAGACATGCTTGTGTCCTTTGTAAAGTGGAGCGGGCTTAGATGTATTATTGATGAACTAAAAGAGTTTACGGAGCAGGATGATCATAAGCTTAGAATAATAACTACCTCCTATATTAGAGCCACAGACTTTTAAGCCATCGAGGAATTAAGCAGGCTTAAAAATACTGGGCTAAAGATTTCCTATGATACAGAGAACTATTAAAAATAAAGGGGGTGAAATGTAATATTTGAAATAAATGTTATGTATATCGCTAGCTATAAACGTAAGGAGACTTTGAAACTATTAAATCAGTATAATTTATTTACGTAGATTTAGCTCAGAGAATTATTTTTCCCTTTGAAGGAGGAATTTTACAATTAATATAGAATAATAAAACTAAGTAGACACCATTGAAAAGGAGAGAATGTTATGGACATAAATATGCAACAAGTTGAAGAGCAAAAAAAACAATTAGCTCAAAATATGAAATCATTTCTTCAAAGTATGAAAATCGTGGATAATTATCATATGATATTGGAAAATATTTTTGATTCTCATTTTAAATTTGATGATAGTTCTGTGGTTATAAAAAATTTGGGGCAGCATTTAACAGAGGTATTTAAGAATGAGGGCTTCATAATTATTGATTACATGCAATACGGAGATAATTTAAGCCTATCTGAAATAGGGTTAGATGTTGGAGCCTATAAGCAAGCTATGGAATGTATTACAAGGATAAAATATAAATACGGTTTTATAATTAGGGAACTAATAAAGAAGAACCAGGTACCTTTCTTGATAAATTCTGTAGAAACTAATGTAAATACTGGAAGTAACTTTCATGGGATTAAGATTTCTCGTGTAGATGAACAATATATTTCAGGTTTAGTTGATGCAGAAACCATGATGAATATAATAAGTGGTTTGACCGTAGCGTTGAAAATGGTAATGGAAAAAGGTATTTATAACTATAATGATTTTACTGTAAAGAATTATTTGAATGTTACTGAGGAGTTTAAAAACAATCTAAACATTATTATTAAAGATAGCTCTGAAGAGATACAAAAATCAATAGCAGCGGCTAAGGTTGATTAACAATGAATTCAGATAGCAATCTTTGGTTTAACTCAAATTGGTTTGCATCAATAGTAGGTGCAGCAGTAGGATTTATTTTTAGTTTGACAATATTATTTGTAACAAATAAAATAAATAATAAAAATCAAGAAAAAAATGATAAAAGAAATTTATTAATAATATTAACACAAAGTTATTCTAAACTATTTTATATAATTTACCAAGGATCTTTAGATAAAAGTAAAATAGATTATAATGGTTTGAGAACTGAGCTACGTAATAGTAATTTGATATGGGTTTTAAATGGAGAACTTAGAGAGAGTTTTTTGGAATTATACCGAATTTACAATCAAACTGGAACAGACTTTGAAAATCAACAAGGAAAAATATATAACTGCCTTGTAGGCATAGTTAATGAATTAAATAAGTGTGGGGCTGATATTTTTGGAGATAAGCAATAGATCAAAGTTTAGTAATAATCCTAAGATAATCGAAAACAAAGCGAACAGAAATCATAGTGATGTTATGAAATCATATAATGATATTATCAATAAAGGCAATAATGAGTATATGTTAACAAACATTGAAGATATGAAGAATAAAGTTCAGAAATTAGTTAATAATGGTAGTATAAATGTTGATGATATTTCATATACTCAATTAAATGGACAATTAATCCAAGCGATTAATATACAGTCAAAACCTAATAAGGGAATGAATGACATACTTGATTTTTATGTTACATGGGACAATTTTAATGATATATATAGTGTGGTAGGTGAAAAAAATGTATAAATTTAATACTGTTTTTTACCCAAGAGATTATTACAATAATATAAACTTTGAAAAAGTAAAAGAAAGTTTTAAAAAAACTCATGCAAATTACAATGATTATGGAAGTATATTTTACTTTCAGGATACTAAATATTTATTAAGCATTAATAGTCATGGTAAACTACAGTTGTTTTACAATAATGTTGATAAGACATTTATAAATGAAATTGTAAAAAAAGTGGAAAATCTATTTAAAGAACAAATAAGCGATTTTAAAATACTTTACAATTAAAATCTAGGTTTTTCACCTAGATTTTTTTAATCTAAACAAAGATCGAAAAATTATAATTTATAATAATTTTAGTAATAATACTTCGAATCTGCTACTGATAAGCAATGTTGTGAATTAATGTATAAAGATTTATAAAGCACTTACTAAAATAGAAGATGCACTTTTTAGAGTATAAAGTAAGTTGGAATTCTTTCTCTACTTCTTCCATTACTTTTACATACGCTTTACTTTCTACGGCATAATCTCCATATTTCAGGCACAAATCCAAAAATTTCATGAGTAAGGCATTCTATGCCTCATAAACATACTTCATGTATTTTTGAAAATTTTCAGCATCCTCTTTTGATGTGTCAGCTATAGCAGACTTACCTCTTTTTAAAAAATATAATTTATTAGAGCTTGTTCTTACTCATTTCTAGCTATACATAGGGATCTTTTATTTCTACATTGGAGTCTATATTTTTTAAAAACAGAAAGTTGAATAAAATACACTAGGTTTAATAATGGGTTAGAAGTGTTAGTTACAAGTAGAGTAGTAACTGATGGCAAGTCTAGATAAAATTCATGAAGTTATGATTTTTAGTTCATGGATTAGCAACATCAGTGACAACTTTCTTCAGAAAATTCACTTGATAGCCACTTGTATCATGTTATCCACAGTGTTATAATACTCACGATAAACTTAATTTTGGAATTTTGGGGGATACATATGAAAACAATAGAAGTAGTTGCAGCAATAATAAAGCATGATAATAAAATATTTACCACTCGCCGCGGTTATGGTGAATTTGAAAATATGTGGGAGTTTCCTGGTGGAAAAATGGAGAGTGGAGAAACACAAGAAGGAGCTCTTATCCGTGAAATTAAAGAAGAATTGGAGCTAGATATTGAGGTTTCTAAATATCTGACAACCGTTGATTATGATTATCCAAATTTTCATCTTACAATGCACTGTTTTGTATGCACCATAGTCGGAGGAGAATTGCAGTTAAATGCTCATAATGACGCAAAATGGATAACCTTAGAGGAGTTAGACAAACTTAATTGGGTACCAGCAGATATATTAGTTGTTGAAAAACTTAAAGAAATATAAAAGTAAAGTGATATTTTCTAGTTACAGTGCTAATGGCACAGGTACTAAGGAAATATCACTTTTATTATAGTCTTTTAAGAAGTAATGTAATCAAAAAGGTCTTCTCTCACAGGGGTATACAAATGATATTTAATTTCAACAGCGGTTTTGTTGGTGTTTTCCATGTTAATCTGTTTAGGAGTTCCTACAGCCTTAATTTTTCCTAGATAATAAAATTCTTTTGAAGCTTTATCATCCTTGTTTTTTCGTACGAATAAACTCATTTCAACGCCATCTTCTTCAGCATTATATGCTTGAACAACATCGGGTGAATTTACTGTTCTACCTGATTTGGAAATTGCAATTAATTGAGAAGAGGACTCAAATCTATCTTCATATTTTATTGAATCACTAATATCTTCAGATTTATTATAATTAATAAAAACTGGATAGGTTTTAGTTTGCTTATTAAACTTGTAACCACCAATATTAGTAGCGACTTCGTTTTTATCCCATTCCAATAGTCTACATACATCCTCGTAGGTATATTTTTGGTACAATTGAAAGCTAGTATCCATATAACGTTCACTATAAAACCTGTTATATCTATCTATTCCAAAGTCAATAAGTTCTTCAATCAGTTCCTTAAATTCATTGTTTTCTAAGTTTTTCATAAAAATCTCTGAGATCTTATAGTCTAAATCATATTTTTCTAAGAAAACACATTCCTTATAGGTTTCCTTACCAGTTCCGCTAGCAAACTGATTTGTAAGTGCATTAACTATAGAAGTCTCAGTACTATCTTTAAATGTTATATCATATTGCTCTTTTAGATTAGCTCTTAGTCTAGATATTAAGTTAACCTTATAATCTATTGCACATCTAATCATTTCTAATTCATGAATTCTTTTTCCAGAAGCAAGTTTTTTAGAGACAAATTCTATAAAAGATTCTTGAATAGGGGTAAGCTGGATATTATATTCTTTTTCATACTTTGTTAAAAACCTATGATATGAACCTAAGCTGCCATTGTCAAAAATTCGTATAGGGTCAATTGAATCATGCAAATCAAAATCTCTTAGTGTTGGAATTCTACCTAACTTTTGTTTTAAATTATTATAATTCTCTTTAATAAGTTTAATATCATTAAAATTGGCTTTATCAATAGATTCAAAAATATGTTTCTTAGAAATTTCATCAAAATTCACAGTTGAGCAACCAGGAATTATTCTATTGCCCTCCATGACATATTTGCGAATAGTATCTTTATTATAGGTTCTATCTCCTGAAAGTGCTATAGGAATTAAAAAGTTACTGTTATAGTTTCCTACAAAGTCGATAACAACAACATATTCTTTATTATTATTTTTTCTAAGACCACGACCTAGTTGCTGTACAAAAATTATTGCTGATTTAGTAGCTCTTAACATAACAACCTGATTAACTGCTGGGATGTCTACTCCTTCATTAAAAATATCAACAGTAAAGATATAATCCAAACAATCAACATTTTCATCCTGCTCTAAGCGCTGAATAGCATCCTCACGTTCCTGTTGAGAATTATCTCCTGTTAACGCTAAGGTTCGTAAGCCGCGTTCATTGAACTTATCTGATAAGGTTTTAGCCTCTTTTTTATCACTACAAAATATTAATCCTTTTACCCTATCTCCATAATATCCATAGAATTTAATCTTATTAAGAATATGAGTAACTCTTTCATCATCTATTAAATATTTAAAGTCAGTATTTTCATCTAATTCATTTCCATCTATAGTTATATCAGTAATTCCAAAATAGTGAAATGGGCAAAGTAAATCTTCTTCTAAAGCCTGCTGCAGACGAATTTCATAGGCTACATTATAATCAAACATCTTAAAAATATCAAAGTCATCAGTTCTTTCTGGTGTTGCTGTCATACCTAACAAAAACTTTGGTTCAAAATAATCAACAATCTTTTGATAGGTCATAGCCCCAGCTTTATGAACCTCATCTATAATAATATAGTCAAATTCATTTTTAACAAAGGTTGATAACACATCATCCTTTGATAAAGTCTGTACTGTTGAGAATATAAAATCTTTATCTATATCCTTTGAATTACCTGAAAGAATACCCATACTTCTTGTGTCACCAAAAACATTTTTATAGCTTTCCAGGGCTTGCTTTGCAATTTGTTCTCTATGAACAATAAATAATGCTCTTTCAGGACTGAAATTTCTAATATCAAAAGCTGATAGATAAGTTTTACCCGTACCAGTAGCTGAAATTAGTAAAGCTTTCGTAGCTCCCTTATCTCTAATATTATCTAATGCTTGAATTGCAGACACCTGCATTTTATTTGGTTTTAATACATATTGAGAAATTCTTGGAACTTTGCTTTTTCGAGTGAACTCTCTTTGTTTTATATATATTTTTTGATAAGTTTCAATCCATTCTAAAGTTAAATCATCAGCTTCACACCACATAGCATCAAATTCATGTAACACTTCTTCTGTTAAAGAGCCTTCTTCTAAGGAAGATACTTTTATGTTCCATTCCTTATTTTTAGTTAATGCTGTTTGAGTTAAATTTGAGCTTCCAACAATAAGCTTATAATGATCAATATGTTTAAAAATATAACCCTTAGTATGAAAATTATCTTTAGAATACAGTTTAATACTAATATTTGAAAACTCTAAAAGCTTCTTTAATGCCTTAGGCTCACTAAAATTTAAATAATCTGTAGTAAGTATTTTCCCTTTGACACCTTTTTTCTCTAAATACTTCAAGGTTTCTAAAAGAGGAGTTACACCGCTACTTGTAATAAATGCTACGGATATCATAAACTCATTACACTTTATAAGCTCAGCAACAATGTCACTCAAAACTTTGCTACCCTTACTATAGTCATTTACAATAAGTTTTGGTCTTAATGCCAAATTTGAATCTATTAAACTGTTTATTAATCCAGTTTCATTTGCTTTTAAAATATCCTTGGCAATTTTAAAATTGCCATCGTCCCTTGTCTCAACTGGTTTGTAATCTATAGAAGATTCTAAGATTTGATTATCATTTGTTTTAGTTAAACTCTCCATAATTACCCTTCTCCAAAGTAGATTATTTTTATTTGTGACTGTATATTTTTATCAATATATAAACTTAGTCTCACTTGATATTATAACTTAAAGACATATCTTTTTGAAAGGGTTTTAATGTTCTATTTATTTAGAGTTACTAGGATATAGGTTATGCATAACTCATCTTAAATAACTTAATGTGAGCTCTTAAATATTTATAATTTAGGAAAACTTTAAAGTAATAAGATCTGAGAAGAATTATTTATTTAACTTATTCCAACAAAAGATAAAAAAAGTAGAAGAGAGAAGTAAGTAAGAAATCCTTAAGAGGATATTTTACTCATAGATAGAAACTTAAACTGGAAGTAAGTGTATATAGTCAAGAAATGCTGAAATCAACAGCTAGTATGTGTCATGGTTAATTACTTATATTTGAATTTATAAGCCTTTAAGAATAGACAAGTTAACGTTCAAATTCTCATAAATTAAGCAATGTTGAGAAAGAGAGCGGAAGTGGAAGTTTAAATGGATATATCCCATTGGTTCAATATGAAGTGCTAAAAATTATTTATGTACAAATAAAGTAAGTATGTAATAGTAAAAATAATACATTTTTCTTTAAATTGATTGTCGAATATAATTTACAGTAACTAAGAAACATTTTATAGATTGTTCAAGAAAAATTTAGCAACCTTTGTATCCCTAAACATATTTTTGGTGAATTTATAATACTTTAGTAGTGTGTTAAATTAACAAGATGCGGGGGAAAGAATATGGAGTTGGATAAATTGAAGTTTCCAATGTATGATGATACAGAGACACAAAGTGAATATATCGTATATAATTACTTAAGTCTAATATTAGGAAATAGAGGCTATATACTCAAAGTAAAAAAAACAAATTACCCAAGTATTGATGATAATATAGTTTCAAAAACGGGGAAATCGATAGGTGCCTGTGATGCATATGTTTTTTCACAAAACGCTTGCAAACATTTATATGCTTTAGTGGAATTGGAATCAACCGGAAATTTATGCAAAAAAAATATGGGCATAGATCAAGTTAGAAATTATGCTATAGGATTAAGAAATGCTTTAAATGATAAAAGGTATGAAACAAATTGCCCGCAACCATACATAATCGCATATGACGGAAATAAATTATGGGTATCGCAATATAACTTATTGAATGGGAGTGAAGTTGTTCTTATAGGAACAGAAAAAGATGGCACTGAAATGACTGATACTGTAAAAGAAAAATTTATAGGTTTATTCAAGGAAAAGGAAAAGGTTGAGATTGTTGAGAAAAGTTTGATTAGTAAGACAAAACATATTCTAAGCCAGAATAGAAACTTACAGGTAAATAAAGCATTTATTTTAACCGTACTTGCATCTATCTATGGAGATACTAAAAAAGATGAATTTGATACAGCTCTTCAAACACTTCAATCTTATACAGCTGCAGGAAAAGAAGATTCTAAAACTATACTATCTAAATGGGAATCAATTGATAAAAAAATAGAATATTCAGGTGATATGAAAATTAAAGAAATAATTAAAAGATTATATAACGAAGTGGCAATTAAGTTGTTTGTTATATCTCAAGATAAGCAGCTTGATTTATATGGATACATTTATGAGGAATTATCCGAGAAAAATAATAAGAAGGATGATGGAGAATATTACACACCAAGAAGTCATATAAGGGCAATAATCAACAGTGTAGTACATAATTACTTATTTAATCAATGGAGGTTAACAAATAATAAAGAGGACAGTTTATCCAAGTTATATAAGAAAAAAATTGTTGACCCATTCTGCGGAAGTGGAGGATTTATTTATATTTTTTTAAAACTGATAAAAGAGAAATATGAACTTAGCAAAGATGAATTAAATGAGTTATCTAAAAATAGCATTTGTGCCATAGATAAAAATGACATTACAACTGCTTACTTTAATTTGTTCTTGGTGGGAGATGGGGAAGGAACAATAAAACAGGTAATGACAAGCATTAATTGGCAAAATGCATGGAAATTTGATATATCGTTAAATGAGAACAATGGTAAAACTAAAATTATAAAAATTGATAATAATTCACTATTGATAAGAAATATAGAACAGTTCACTTCTACATTCATGATTATGCTCGATAATTTAGTTAATATGGATTACGTAAATCAAAAGTTCCCATTAAAAAATTTGTACAAGTCAGTAAATAGTATTAAGAAATTTATAGAAAAATATGAATCTGAAATGAAAAAAACAAATAGTGAATTTATATTTTTTAGTGAGTTAATGAATAAGGAATATTTAAAAGAAAATAAACCTATTTTTAAATTAATGTATGAGACTTTTAAAAGTTGTTCACAAAATGTTAAAAATGTTATAGAGTATGAAGAGTTTGTTAAGAATTTGGGAAATGTTGATTTTATAGCAACAAATGTACCATATGGAACTTTAAATGATAATAGGTATAAAGGTGAGATAGGAAATAGATTGGAGTCTCAGGCTTTGATAGAATGTATTAATCTCCTTAAACCGTCGAGTTCTAAAATATGCGAAGATAATGGTAAATTGATATCAAATAATGATGGAGGAGTTGCAACAGTAATTATTCCAGGTGGTATTTTTGAGAGAGATGATTTTATGTTAAGGGAATACCTATTAAAAAGATGTAAAATATTAAGCTTGCTCAAGCTGCCGCTACATACATTTAGCCCTTATGCTCAGGTTCAAACATATGTTATAACATTTAGAAAAAAAGCTATATTTGAGTATGATTACTTAGAGCAAAATCAAGAAGTTTTCATGTATATAATTGACAATGATGGAAAAGCAAATTCCGAAAAAAGATTTGAAACTCGCTTAATTAATGAAGCTAGAACTGAAATTGTTGATAAGAATGGTAAGTTAGTTACTTCCTTACATGAATACATCCATGATGATATAAATGTCAATATTGAAAAGTATCCCGAAGGCTACTTTTCAAAACTTGAAAGGGCTTGGATATTCGGTAAACTAAGTGAAATGGTAAGCTTTGATTGGAATCAAATAAGATATAATCAAAATTGGAATGGAACTACATGGGAAAAAGAAGAAGGGAAAAAATGGGGATTCATGAAACTTACTCAAAAAAAATGCGAGAGGCAAATTGAAAAAAGAAAGATTACAATTAAAAATATAATAAATCAATTAGTTAGCAATGATAATGATTTTATTGAATGCTCTATTGAAGATAAAAAAAGTATAATAATTGAAGAAATTAAGAAGCAGCACGTGGATTCAGTAATTAGTAATATCAAGGAAATTCAAGTTAATGAATCTACAATAAAAGTTATTAGTAATGTTGGAGTAGAAATAAAAAATAAAAATCTTAAAAACTTTTTGTGTAATTTATACAAAGGACAAAATATTATTATAAAATCAGATCAAAAGGAATTCGATGAATTAAAGATAATGATATTTGAGGGAATTAATTACCCAAAAGAAGTATTAGATGAAATTGAGTATGTTAATGATGAAATTGATAATATAATTGTAACAAATGCTGAAGTAAAGTTATTAAAAACTGAACAATACCAAGAATATGATTTGTTGGCAGATAATTATCTACTTCCACAAATAAAAATTACTAAGGAGTATATTTTAGAGAATTTTGCAAGGTTACAACGGATGAAAAATAATTTAAATTATAATATGTTTGATGTATATAAAAAAGTTGATAATATAGTAACTGAATTAAGGGATATAAATCAAAGTAACTATGTTTTATTAAAAGAATTTATATCAATTAATTATGTTGAAAGGGGAGATAGGCTAACTCAATCTGAAATGTATAATAATTATGGCAAATATCCTGTATATTCATCAACTACTACTGGTCCTTATGGATTTTATAAAAAATCAAATTGTAAATCTAACTCTAGATCTTTGATTTATACCATAGAAGGAAAAGCAGGATATGTATTAATACCAGTATGCGAAGAGATTTATCTAACAGATGTTGCTGGTATGATAGAAATAATTGAGGATTATGCATTACGATTTAACATGACCGCAATTTCTCTATATTTACAATACTTATTTATTAATAACCGTCATAATACTGGACAGCAACCAAAATTTTTAATTAAAAAAAACCTAAATATGAAAATTGATTTAAATGTTATTGAGGTACTAAGCAAATTATTTCCGCAAGAATCATATGAAGTTGCACAGGGACTAAAAAAAAGAGGTTATTATTATTATTCCCTTATTCAGTTAAAACGTATAGATGAATCATTTATATATTATTCGGAGGTTAATAGTTTAATTAAGGAACTTATTCCACTAGTCAAGGAAGAATTGATTAAGAAAGCAGATGATTATTTTAATAATCAAAATATTGAGGATGCAATATTAACACTTAATAAAATAATTAAGTATATAGATAACGATAAGGATTTAATAGATAAAAAAATAAAATACATTAGAGAATTGATAACCATGAGAGAATATTATGAAGCACTGATCTATTTAAGACAAATAGAGATTTTAGAAGAAGCTAACCAAGAAATTAAAAATTTAATTGATAGTATTCTACTAAGTGCTAAAGCAGATCAAGTAAAAAAAGCTGAATATTATTTTAATGAACAGGATATCAAAAATGCTCTTAAAATTGTAAATGAAGCTTTAAATTATTGCTATAATGATAGTGAACTGTTAGCTTTAAAGTTAAAGTATGTAGAAACTGTGAATATGTAGATTAATAAAGAAATTTTAATAACAAATTAAGAAACATTTAAGGATGTGTAAATATAATATACTCAGATCAACAAGAAATAGATTTATTACTATATACACTCTCGATGTTTTAAATTATACTAGCTCAAAAACGAATGAAATTTTTCATGGAACAGATATTTATATGGATCTTGAGAATGAATTTGTAAAATGCATTGCACAAGAATTTAGAGACATGTTTCAAGCGTTTTGCTGGAATCGTTCCTTTTTAAATAAGGATAATCAAAAAAATTATGGTTAAAGAGAAATTGAAAGAGATGTAAATGAGTTTGGATTATTGTGCTTCAAAAATATAGAAGAGAATATAATAATTATGCACTAACAGACGATGAAAATGAAATATACTAAATTATAAACCTTTTTGTCTCACACATATACAATGTATAATTAATTAATAAAGGTTATAAAATGTAATATTCTTAATATTAGAGCAGGAGAAATCCTGCTTTATTATAAAAACTTTACTCTAAAGCTTTCTTCAATTAATAACTAATTACTTTAAATTATTAGGTCTAATTACTGAAAAATAATATATATTTACTAAAATGTATATTTAAATAATGTATTCTATTAATGGGGAGGAAAAAATGCTTTACGATTTAAATATAGATAATTTTCAAGAATCCAAAAAGGAACGTAATTTATATATTAAAATTTTTGCTGGTTGTCTTTTTAATGAATTAATACCTGATAATAACTTACCATATGATTTTTTAAAACTTCTTAAAAATAGATATATAGAAACATGTAGTGAACTAACCCCTAAAATAATCCCTAAAAAAATACATTTGGATTTGTTGGACTCACTTATTGACGATGCTAAAGACGAAAATGTACATACTATGTTTGATTATCATATAAATCAGTTCAATGAATTAGGAGATAGAGGAGAATTAGCTGATATTTTGATATCCGGCTCTAACTATTTCGTAGCAATAGAAGCAAAACGTGAAATAAAATGGGAATTCATAGGAGATGTTCTTAACAACAGAATAAGAATAGGAATGGCTAGTGATGAAAAGCAGGGAATACAAGTGCTTTTAGTACTAAAAAAGGATTGGGAAAATAGGAAGGATTATCAAGACTATGAATATGTATGTTCATGTATTACAAATTGCAATTTCGGTAAAACATTTAAACGGAGTTTATATGCACCTAATCCTTTAAACCCCAAAGGTAAATATGTAAATCCTAAATTAGACAACTACTATAATGAGAATATTAACAAAGTGGATAATATCGGATTTGTTGTAATGTCGTGGGAGGATATAAATGATGTTATAAAGAATAAAATTGAAAATGAGAAAAAAACATATCTCGCTAGTGTTTGTAAATTTCTAGAGAGAGTACTAAACTTTAATGATATTGATTACTGTCCATATGGTCTGAAAACATACTATAGCCATACATCTAAAGGAATTGAAAAAAGGAATAAACGAGAAAAGGGAGACTCTGTAGGGCTTATGTGCACTTACCTAGATAATAAATATGAAGTATGCGGATATGATGCAAATAATGCGAAAGCTTGTGCATTTAAACAGAAACTTGATAATTTTCACAATTGCTGTAAAAGTCTTGGTAAGCAAAAATAATGAACATAACATTAATTACTTCTTTACTGACGAAGTTAGCAAGTTAGATTTCAAATCTATAGAAGAGAAGATAATAATAAGAAAACTTTGAAACAATGTAGCTTAATATTTGGTCCGGTGATAGATAAAATAGCTTCCTGGTGTGAATTATCTAACTAGATAGGTGTAGTAATATACCTATTAACCCATTTTGGAACTTCAGGGGACTTGTACATGGTGTGGTTATAGATAGGAAATATGGATTTGACATAATGTAGAAAACCACAGGGCAGGGATTTTATCTCTAGCCCGTGGCTTTTCCTGAAAAAATAGTGATGGCTAAAAACCATCTCTATTTCAGTATCATTCACTTAAAAAAATTTAAATATAAAATAGTTATTTTATTAACTGGTATATAACATTTTCAGGGAATATATTTTTTTACAGTCTCTTTTATACGCCTACAGCTATATCCACATTATCCAAGATCAGAACATCCTCTCTAGACAATGCAAAGATAGTTCCTGAGCTAGGGGTAAAAGCATTTCCACTATCAAAGCTAATAATATTACATTCTGATCCAATTATATCTTGCAAACTCAGTAGTTCATGTAACAAACTATCTTTATCTCCTATAGATATGCATGATACTAATGATTTTATATTGACACGATCCAACTCTTTTTTTAAAGTAATGAGATATTTCAAGTCGATCTTATTAAATCCTGAAGGGGATACCTTTGCTTCATAGAATTCTCCATATTTTTTCTTATTACACCAAGCTGCTACATCAACAGTTTTCTTACTTTTAGTCTCACCTGAAATTTTATCTTTATATTCTACATATACTTCTTTATCCTTATTTATGGATATACCACATCCAAGTTCAATGTTCCAACTCTTTTTATATTTTTTATCTATTAAATCGTTAATTAAAAATTCAAGCATATATCCTCTTAAATCGTTGAACGGTATTAATTCGCCTTTAGAATTATAGAATTTTTGAAAATCATAGAATTTTTTTAGATGATTTTCAAATTCATTCATTAATTTTTCATATACATTTGTCTTGTTTAGTATAAGAAGTCGCTTTTTTATTTGTGAAAATGGAGGAGGTGTTTTTGGAGTTGGCCATTTATCTAAAGTTCCTGGATTAATACAAGAAGTAAGTACTTCCGAAAATGGTTCAATAAAATCTTTATGCACTATTAAAAAGTCTATAAACTCTTTATAGCAAAAATGAATATTATCTTTTGTTTTATCGTCATGTCTAGTTAAATCTATCGAGACAGTTTTCATAGATTTCCTCATTTTTTTTCATCCCCGTTCATCTCAGCCATCTTCAATGTATCTACAGTTGGCAAAACAATAGATGGAATGCCAACTTTAAATGAGATGTCATTTAAAGTTTCCCTCATATAAGGCCATAATGATTTTAGTGCTTGAATCTCTAAAAATTTACTAAACTTTTCATTACTAATTGACTCTTCCAAATTATTTTTGCAGATTCCCTTATAGCAAATTACAATCTTAAAATTCTCATTTTTGTACTTGATACTACAGTTCAACTTTAGGTACATATAACCTAGGTTGTTTTCTTCGTCCAATTCAGACCAGGTCTCTGGCTTTAATTTAACACTTTGTTTCTTAGATTGTGTTTGTGCTCCCTTACTCTTCTTAACGCTAAGCTCCGACAACTTTACATCAAGCAAATTTATTGGGAATAAAAGAATTTTTTTGTAATTAATCATTTGAATTATCCCCCCCTCAATTAATTTCACCAATTATCATTACCAAAATATTAATACTCAAACGTAGTCTTACGATGGATACACTTTATTTATATTAAACATTCAATAAAAAATAGACCTGCATTTGCAGATCTTTTTCTATAGAAAAATTATATTCTAGGTTATTATTCATTGATATTGATGTTTCCTTAGGAACAACAGGCGCCTTTTCCATGTTATTATACTCATTATTTTCAAAGCATATTCGCTCTTCTATATATCCAAGTGCCTTAAAATCCTTATATATCTTTTTTGGAACTTCATACAAAAAGTTCTTAAGGCCATTAAAATCTCTATTTTCATAGCAACTTTCCAATAAACAATCATAGCTTACTAGAAAATCTTTAACAACCTCAGTATCAGGATCACAATTTTTGTTATTTAAAACTTTATTAAAAAACTCTTTTCCATTTGTACTTATCCAGTCCAGAAAATAATCAAAAAGTTTGCTTTCACTATCACTGGCCAACTTTTTAAGCTGTAATATTTTAAAAAGATAGTTTTTTATAAAAGACGATAACAACATATTATAATCAGCATTAGCAGCGATTTCATCCAGAGAAATGATATTCACTAATGCTTTGCTATCGCAAGAAAATAAATTAAGTTGCTCGTGCAACCTGATTAATTCTTCCATAAATACACCCCTTAGTCTTCCTATATGATAGTATATGATTAGGTATTCAAAAGCTTTACACTTTTTTATAATTATTATGACGTAACACAATATTACGTGGATAAGTAGAAAAAATGAAGGAAGATGCTCAATAAATTGAAAAATGAGCAAAACTTTAAGGTTTGAAGATTACTTAAAGAATAGTTTCACATTCTTTCCAGGCATAAGTGGTTTATTGATTTGAATAATACTAATAAACAGGCTTTTCAAATGGCTTTGTCTTTTTAAAAATTAATCAATGTAAAATTGCAGATATTTAAAGTTTTGATGAAATGATAATGTATATAGATGACTTCCTAAAATCATAAGGATTATATTGCTAATCACATATAATAAAATTATTTCAAATAATTTTATTTGGACAGGCAATCCCTGCATTATCCCAGCATATTATACTAGTATGGATACAAGAACTATAAAAATAATATTTTGGAGGGATATGATGGCGTGGTTGGATTTAAACCCAGTTACTAAACAGCCTTGGCCAGTAAGGATTTATCCGGATAATCCAACGATGATTTCTCAATTTACTAAAGCACTAAATGAGCTAATAACTAGTAATAAAGGCACATTTATAGGTCGCTACCATGACATACTTAAGGAAGCCGGGTATGATGATCGTTATTACGCAAACCTGTTCTATAACATGCACAAGATCAAAAAGCAACTTAAAGTATCATCTAAAAAGTTTAGTAAACATCAATATATATATACAAAGAGTTAAAATGCCTGGGGTCAGTGACCCTAGGTATAAATAAAAAAATTTAAGATAGGAGAGTATCATGGCATGGGAAGATATTAACAATTCTACAGGTGAATCATGGAAGAAAAAAGTACATCCGGATGATTCAGAATTAGTTCGCAGATGTGGTGAAGGACTTAAGCAGTTGATTCTAGAAAGTAATGGGAAGTTTATTGGAACCTACTATGAAATACTTACTAAAGCAGGTTATGATGAAACTTACTATGGAAACTTATTTTGCAGTATGAGAAAAATAAAGCACTTATATAATATAGAATCTAGGCGACTTGGTCCTAAAGGCACAGCATATTTAATAAAAGAAAGTACTCCAAAACATATAGCATATACTCAAGATAGCAGCACTTTATATCAAATAAAGGTATTGGTGAATGCAATTGATATCGATAAGTCTAACAATGAAGAACTTAAAGCTGCGTTTAGAATATTAAAAGTATTGTGTAATAATGAAACAAAATAAAGTGTTAATGTGAAGGTGAGGTATATAATGAAGAGGGAGATAGTTGAAAAAATTATTGATTCATTGACAGATGATAATGATTTTGAGTTATATATAGGGGGCAAATCTTATTTGTTTCCAGGTATAAATGCTCTTTACCTTGATGTAGCAGATGATTATCTATATATTAAATCTACAATAAATAGTAAAAAAAATAATAGTAATGGATTCTATATTAATAATAATGGATTCTATATTGAGTATGCTAGAATTGATATGATAAATGTTATTGAAATTATAAAATGCTCAGATTCATAGTGTTTATATCCTGGTAAAAAACTGCGAATGCCAACTAATGAACAAAGTAGAATTAATTTTAACCCCTCTGAAAATGGATAACTCCGCATGAAATCTATTTTCACAGACTTTAGAGAGCTTGTTAATATATTAGCAAGGTTAACAGATTATATTAAGAAAATACATATGAAATTAAGAATAAGAGCATCCAATTTTGGATGCTTTTTTAGTTTCTATCTTTTGTTAATAAGCCTTTAAAGTAATTAAAATACATGAAAAGCGTTTTCCTAATCTATTTACAAAATTTATATTGGTTTTCAGTACAGTACTAATTCCTGAGTA